>Ga0153917_1000183_pt1 | contig 56745 bp, 41 predicted proteins | sample TSFL001MetaG_FD_104695 | JGI IMG/M metagenome (GOLD analysis project Ga0153917, IMG submission 104695) | Attine ant fungus gardens microbial communities from Florida, USA - TSFL001 MetaG | ecosystem: Host-associated > Fungi > Mycelium > Unclassified | place: USA: Florida, Paynes Creek Historic...
ATCGGCGTCAACAGGGATAGCATCCGGGGTGATGAAGAAAAAAGGCAATCCGGAGATGGCCCAGAAACTGGGCTGGGCATCAATGGGACTGGGGCTGGCAGGAGGGTTTGGACTGGCAACCGGAGACGCAGCGGCAATCAGGTGCAATATGAGGAGAACCTCCCGACGGTATTCCTTTAGTGAAGACAGCGCCTTCCAGGTGATGGGGGGACAGATGGAAAATATTAATGTTTCAGGTAAAACTCACTATATGTTCATGGATAATCACAAAGGAGGAAAGCGTTTAAATATAGTTGCCCATGGTAGGAAATTTGGCTCTTTAGCGTTAATGTCTCTGGGTGACGATGAGTACTTAGGCCCAGAAGGACTTCCCCGACTTATTGAAAAGAGTTACGACATAAGCAGCATAAATTCATTTAGACTTGTAATGTGCTATTCAGGTATGGGAGAAGATGGTTCTTTTGCAGCCATATTCTCTCGTCTTGTCAACAAACCTGTAAAAGGGTATGTCGGGCGGGTTATTATAAAGAACCCTCGAAATGCCGTGGATTCCATTTTTAATTTGCATGAGAAATATCTTTCCCAATATGGTAAGAATGGTGAAGGTATGTTTAGGGAGTATGTTTCTGATTATGGAACTTTTAGTGTCGTAAAAAGTAGTATCGATATGCCGCTCAGTATGGCACACGAATTCGCACATGAACCCATAGTTTTTGGACAAAGAACTGGAGGCGGTGTTTTCAGTAAATTAAAATCATTTTTTAATGCTTAATTAAATCGTATACGGCTGGCATTTGGGACTACTGGAACCATCTGAATGAGTTGAGTACCATATTTGTGGAATGCTTTTTCTCATAAGTGCCCTTCCAGGCGGTCAGTGAACTCGATAATAAAATAATTCATTGCCATACACCAATCCACCAGCGTCATGATCCATTTTTGTGAGGCCGCCTGGATCACCAGCCATACGCCTTTTTCCCTGAGACACCCGACGGGAACACCTTGAGAATGTCTGTTGGAGGCAGGCACAGTGCCAGGGCAGATTGGCCCAGTTTGTCTGCCCGATAAGGTTTATCTGTAGGCAACTCTAGTACCTACATTTATGAATTACCGAACCTGCGTTCCGCTAATTTTCAGCCCACTGCAGCTGCAACCAGAGTGGGCCACAAGCCCTCAATACTGTCAGTCAGATGACTTTCCATGGGGAAAGTGTGGTCAGAGTGGAACACTTAACGTGGGTTAACATCGTTGCCAGTACCACACGGGTGAGCCATGGCTCCCCCCACTACTTTCATCTCGGGGGTCAGCATGAACTATGCTAATTAGATTAACTGAAGTGGACACTGCACGTCAGAAACATGTAACAGGTTAGTCAGAATACATTACGGTGAGTTCTGATATGTGCGTTTCTGAACAGCAAGATACTGTTGCCTTAAATTAAAGCTTTGGCGATTTTTGCAAGGAGGAGTCAGTGGCATCAGAATACCCCATGACATCTTGTCATTCACGGACAATGAGAAAACATTATGTCCTGTGAGAATGGAGTTGTCCAAAAACAGGTACGAAGACTGGCCTTCGGAAGAAATCAGATACCCTCCCCACCATGGCCCCTGCCTCAGAGTGAACCCCCAGAGATTTGTAAGGGTTGGCGAGTATCCGTATCAAGCCTAATCATGGTCTGCAAGATTGAACGAACCCGTCCAGGAGCAGAAGGTCTGTTTTCCCAGCGCCAGATACAAATCCTGATAAACAAGCCTGGCAACACACGTTTCTGCCGTCAGGTCATCACTTCTTGCGAGTAACGTTATGGAAAACAGATCTTCCAGCCCATCAATGGGGTATATATTTTATCTCCTGAATACACCATACGTGCTTCACTGAATATATACGTACGACGCATAGACAGACAACCGGAAAGGTGGTTATCAGTCGGCGTGAAACTGCAGATGCGGGGACAACTCTGGCAACCCCAGTTGTCCAAGAGTCTGCTCCACTGCACCGCAAAGCAACGTTTCGTCTGGACGGGCCCGTGCAAGCACGCGTATTCCGAGCAGAACCGCCAGTAGCTGCTGAGCAGCTTGTACCGGGGAAATATCCCGGGACACTTCATCTGTCTTCTGAGCGGCTGCGTAACATCTGCGGAAAAAAGATTCTATATCGGCCAGTTCCCGCGATATGGCAGCACGGCCCCCTGCATCCGAAAGGGAGAACTCTAATGATGAATTCACCAGAAGGCATCCCCTCAGCAACGGGTCGCTAAGTGTTTTGCTAATCGTGTCGGCAAAAAAGAGAGTGATTGCCAGGCCAGGTTCTCCGACACTTTCTAGCCGGGCCATTTTCGCTTTCAGTCGCAGAAGATAGTGTTCCAGGGCTGCAAGAAACAAACCTCGTTTGTCACCAAATGCAGCGTAAATACTGGATGGCGTCAGGGACGTGATCTCAGACAGGTCGCGCGTGGAGGTGGCTTCATAGCCTTTTTCCCAGAAGAGATTGCAGGCTGCTTCCAGCACATGTTGCATGTCAAATTTACGTGGTCGTGCCATAAGGGATCAGCCTGAAGTGTTTTCGGTTATGCAGTTAAATATACTGTAACAGGTGCTCCACAGCGTCAAGATACCGTGCAGAGGGATAACGGGAAGTCTGTATTACCCCGTAAGTAAGCCCGGCACCCTGCATGCAGTTTTCGCAAGAACGACGGTACAGAGGGATTCACGGCTCAAAACACCTGCAATCAGGCTCGCAGCGGCACAGGCCATGATTAGTGGCAGGCTTAACAGAAATATGCCTGTCATTTCCGTCACCAGCATAATGGTGGTCAGGAGGCGAAGGAGCCAGTCATTAGTGCAGCCATCCAGGCGCCTCGAGACTGACCGGAAAATCCGGCAGGACGGTCTTCATCAGACACCTGAACAACATCCGTTATCGCCCCACTGGTAGCTGCAGATGCAATCGTATACCCGGTTTACCGGAGCCAAAACACACAATCATAGCGTTAGCCGTAGAAAAAGCAGATTAAACAGATGCCCCTGACTGAAACTACCTCCGGGAACAGGCGGGATGATATCAAGTCGACCCTGCATGTCCGTAACGCCCCCCAGCCTTCCCGCCCGCCACATCTCCTACCATTACTACGGTAAAGCCTGTGGAGCAGGTCCGTGCTCAGTAGCAGTATCCGGTTGAGAAAAATATCGGTGACACCTCACAGATAGCCGTTAAAAAAACAAATGCCCTGAGCAATTACAGGGAAACGCAGTATGTCTGGCTGGCTAAGCCGTTCCGGAAGATCAACTATACGAACGATGCTGACTCCGGCAAAGGCGCTGGCCGGAATGACTGCGAGCGGCAGACGCTCACCCAAGGCATTGCCTTACTCAGCTCTAAAGACAAACAGCATATCGGGCAACGGTGCATTCAACGCCGGTGCCAATGCTACCGCAGTGTCGGCAATGACAAGGAGCTGGCGCGTTCGTTCATGCCGTATACCAGACAGTACTGCAGACATGGCTCCTCAGGCCCTTCGCTTCCGATCGGCATCCCCGCAGCATGGGCGCAGACGCCGCTTATAAATTTAACGGGGATTCCCCGTTTCTATCTCGTATACGCAGACCAATCAGGTTCCCTGGACTTTAGAAAAGCCGGAACCGACCACATCCCTGCAGCAGCACGCAATTATCAATTCCCCACGACGGCCAGCAGGACAGAGAGCACTGTCGCGGTACCCTGGTGACACTCACCCGAAAATTACGGTTCAGAGACAGTCTGACGCTGACAACCAATAAGACGAGCAGCCCTGGTGAAGAACATGTCGGCTGTCTGGTGAGCTCACATGCTATAGCCATGGATCCCCTGAAATGTAAACACAGGTTCTGCGGCGGTTTACCAGGACTGATTCTGACGCTTTTTACTCCGACGCTCTGTGCAGTTCCGCGCAGCGGCACAACGTATTAATTCATGGTAACCGTTTTATTTGTGCCAAATCAGGATTGACATTATGTAGCACTCGATACATTATGAAATGCAGTTATGTATCAATCGATACGTAATATTTCATTCACCTGTTCGCCCGGCAGGGTATGTACCGTGGCATGTCACACTGACCGGCTACCAGATGTATCCCACCCGGAGACAGACAGGTATAGCCCGCGCAATGGGTATAACAAAGAGTAAGAGAGGTAAGTATGCCCGAAAAAAATTCTACAGAACTCGTTCAGCGCTTCTGGCGAGAAGTCTGGCAGGCGGGCAACCCGGATGCTGCCGACGACATCGTGGCCGAGCACTTTGCCATCACTTCCGGTGATGTCTATATTGGTCCGCGAAACGTGTTCAAGGCCTGGGTGCAGGATTTTCTCGATTCTGTAAGCGATTTTAAATTCGACGTGGTGGAAATTTTTCAGAATGAAAGTGGCGATCGAGTGGTAACCCGCTGGGTCGTTACCGGCAAAAATAACGGTTTTATGGGGATAGTAGCTGATCAGGCCTCTATCCGGATAACCGGCACCGCAGTTATTCATGTGGGTGAGGACGGTCTGCTGCAGCATAACTGGGTAGAACGTAACGCGCTTGAAGTATACCGCCAGCTTAACAATACGACCGGATAAAGGAAACGCCATCCTGCATTTCTGAGGGGAGTTTCTGAGATGATCATAACGATCTGCCATGTGAAAGTCATTCAACCTGGAGTTATCGACACGCTGCCACCGCCAGTCTGCTGATACCCATAAACGGCTAACTGCAGAGCTGCTACGACTTGTTTAATTGGCACCGACTTGTCAAAGACAAGCCCGCTTACCAAAGTTTGCTGAATGTGCTGCCCGGTCCGGTGCCGGTTTTTTTTATACCCGGGAAGGTTGCCGTTACGGCGTATCCAGGTAGCCGAACCTCCTCAGCCCGCCAAAATTATTACCGCTGAGAATGTCACCCAAGTAAACCTTCTGCTGATGGTGATCTCCTAGCAATCCACATGCTGGTTGTCGATGCCAGAAAATATCTTATTTCTAAGTGCGGTGGCCTGCATTCAGGAAAGGGAAGAGGCAGATGCTGGGGTCTTTGCCATTACCGGTACCCATGACCAAAAGCATAATGATTTCACTATCCCTCCAAGTCCAGACAACTATCTGCAATAACCTGTGTTTATATATGGCCGGATCTGCATGTGACACACATTTTCAGCCAAAATTAGCTCCGATTAGCGCCCCCCGGGCCCCACAATGCCTGAAAATGAATCTACATTTGGGCGTTACAGCCTGCATTTCATTTTTTCCGACTAACTTTATCCGGATAATGAATATATTAAGTTAAAGGCTCAAAAGCATGTAACAATAGTACCATTAAGCATTCAAAAAATATCCACCGTAAATTAGAGGGGGAAACACCGCCTTCACTGAAGACGGTATATTAAATTATTATTTCTGTGTAAATCCGATAAGAGCTAACCCGCTCTGGACTTCAGGGCAACTCATGAAAAGTTTCCACAATAGCTGACTTCGATAGTTCTCAATCATATTAATAATCGGCGCCTGGTCAAGCGCAAGACTCCCTGAATCATACCAGTTGCGTGATAAATTAAAACTATCGATAAATCCACATTTATCGGTCCAGATGTTAAGGCCCAAATCATCATAATAATGTCTCATTGCCTTAATGCTTTTTTCCGGTAACCATGGCATAGCACTCAGAGCTCCTGTAGGTGCAATTGTTCCATTATCATTTGTTGGAGAAAACGCGCTGTATCCATCTGAACCATCGGATGGACCATCGGATGCTGTCAGCCCCCAACAATTATCTCCGTAACCTGTAAAACCATTTGGATTTATTATTCCATGTTGATTATGAACCTGAGCTTGAGCCTGATTTTGCATAAGGTAATCAACATTGTTTTTAGAATCCAGCAAATTTCTTGGATCAAAGCCCTGAAATGTGTACTGTCCAAAAAATAATGAACCTGTATAAGAAGGCCCTACTGGAACGGTTACGTTATAGTAAGTCTGGTTCTTGTTGTTATAAGAACCCTGAGACCAACCACTAATCCAAAGGTCAGGAGAAATAGCATGTGTAGGTGATGATATAGCAAGAATATAAGTAATCATTGCTTCATTCCATCCTGTAACTGTCATCGTCCCTACAGGATTGAGGTTAGCATCAATGTTCCAGTAAAGCGCTCCGGTGCCAAAGGTGAAATAATCCCACTCTACCTCTTGCCATAATGTATTTATTTTATCAGTTAATGCTTGTTCAGAAAAATATTGTCTGGCGCACAATAATCCCATTATCATATAGGATGTTTCCACTATATCACCACCAGTTTGATCCTGACTAAATGGTATAGTTGCTCCTGTATCTCCATTCATCCAATGAGCCCAGGCACCTTTGTATCGGATAGCATTATTGGTAAGAAAGTTTACAATTGTTGTAATTTTATTTAAGGCATCATTTTTACTAATAAAACCTCTTTCACTGGCAACCAACATGGACATTATTCCAAAACCATTGGAACCAGTAGTAACCGTCACACCTGGTGTATTTGAACCTGCAGGTAAAAATTTGTAGGCCATACCACTTATTGGGTTGGCATAATCCCAAAACATTTTAAATGTTGTTTTTTGAACTAAATCACACAACTCATCATCCGTAAGTAATGAAACTGTCGTGATAACAGTAGATGTTTTTGTTTGAATCTGATTGGATAACTGATTTATTATAATTTTATAAACGATATTTTTACTTACATTATCTACAGTTAGGGTCACCATGTCATTATTCGCCCCACTGAGCATTGCAGAAACGACTGTCCCATTGTTATCAATTACATAATTACTTATATTTTCCGCACTTACTTTGTCAAGTGACTGATTAAATTTTAAAATAAATGTTTTACCAGGTCCATTAGTGTATGACGCGACTTCTATCTCCCCATCGTTATAAATTTTTAGTGCATCAAGTCTGACCCAGGTTCCATCTACCTTAACAAGTTTAAATGCATGAACTCCAAACTCTAGATTTAATGCCGAACAAATAATCCTGCTGTTTTCATGATCGTCACTATAGGTACTAAAAACCCCTATACTCACATCATCAATAAAAACTTCTGCATTTCCCTGGTCCTTGTTTATCTCTGAATAATAGGAAATGCCAGTTCCAATAAAATTCATGGTAGCCCATGAATTATTACCGGTTGTTTCATGGGCATCATTGTTATAACAATATTCGCGATTATCGTCATTGGACCAGCCTGAGTAAGCCTCATAACTTATTGATGTATCATCATCATTGATTATTGCTTCTGGAGGTAATGTATCCAAAACCACACCAAGCGATGCATTTTTAGTGGTTGCTACTGTATGTATTTCTCCTAAAGTTAATTGATGACTGGCAACATTTGACAATAATGTCAGCGTCAGAGTTACCTGTGTGTTATCTCCATTTATTGTGGCAGAAGTTACGGTCACATCACTGTCGAACTGGTAGTTACTGATATTTGTTGCATCGCTGGTGTCAACGGGTTGACTGAAAGACAGGATGACAATACCGGTGTCATTGGATCTGACAGAATTGATTATATTTACGATAATATCGGGTTCTGTTATCGAAGCGTTGCTACTGATATTCATAATGTTTCCTGTACGTGATTTGTAAGAGTACATATTGAATTTTGATAACTTTCCCTGTTCCTTCGATGCTTTATATGCAATTGGAAAATTTAGAATTTTTGTTGAATTTTAGGGCGTAACGCTGTCTGGGATGCAACCGTTCTAAGTAACGGCTCGTTTTGAGTATAGATATAAAATGACTAATGGTAAGAGAAAGTTTAATCCTGTACTGCATGATACTGACCGATCCAGAATATCAGCGTACGAGTTCATAAAACGGTGACTTACTGGACTACAAACCATGCTGATTGGGTGAGAGCGGATCAATACCTCGATCTGCAACGTGATGCCCTGCACAAGCAGGATGTGAACGTATTTTTGAAGATAAAATCATTACCGCACTGGCAGTGTTCGAACGTTATCGTACCTGGGCTGTCCATGATCACTGCAGTGGGCCGTTCGTGGTCCCAGGGCTTGACGAAAGTCGTGATAGGCTTTTGTGACTGAAATTCCTATAACTGAACGGCAGCGGCAATCTAATTGGCACGTGCGGGACTTTTGGACGTCATGCGATCAAGTCATTGCCCTGCCCTAGCTGCCACAGGGAATCAGCCGGAATAGTGTTACACCGGACGCTCATAATTTTCAGCGCCCGGTAGACTGACGCACTGCCGATTCCAGACAGACTATGACGGTAGCCCCCATATTCTCTGTAGTGTGCAGACATCAAACCTAAGCATGGTCAAATGAAGGCTTTTTCCCGCGGTACACGCTGCGTGCTTCCACCTCCGCAATATAATACCTTCCATCTGACACTCACGTAGCAGGTTTGCTTCAAATTCAACGAAAATGTCCAACGTTTAAAGGAACGCCTTTCCTGCAGCTGAGCGCATGTTCACAGGTATACTGTTACCCTAACGGTTACTGCCTGCATATTCAGGATATGTACTATGTTTTGCAGGTCCTTAATGATGTTAGTCAGGCGATCCACACGGGTCACCATCAGCATATTGTCTCCAGCACAAGCTGCAAAGGACGCCTTCCGGTCAGGCGGCTACAGGCTTTTTCTGCACGAATAATTTCACATCCTGCAGCGCGTTGTATTTATTGCAGAGTGAGAGTCAGCTCGTTGGTTGAAACGCGAGCATAGCCGTAAAGTGACATACTGTTGGATACTGTATCCGCAAGATGAAAAACATGGGAGGCTGAAGTAAATTTCGTTTTCACTCAGTGTGGGACGAAAAAGGCTGATTGCAGTTAGTAGCATTATCATAACGGCAATACAAACAGGCGATACCCGGGACACCGCCTGTTTTAGTTATTGGGAATGATTGCAATACTCTGTTCTTTCGGGAAGCAACTGCTGTCAGTCCAGCTGCATAAGCCGCAGATTGTCAAGTGTCTCGTGCTCTGTCGAAACTTCAGGATAATCAATTTGCAGGGAAAAATTAATATCTGTTCCTGGGGCAATAACATGGCCAGGCTGACTGTCCAGGTAAATATTACCGTTAACAGATTTTTCAGTATTCAGTGTTACCCAACTGCTCTCGCTCTCAAGCCATGACTCATTGAGTGCAGCACCATCTGGGAGTAAAAATGACAGCTCCCAGTCATTCACCTGGGTATCTGCAGCACTCATCGTTAGTGGGTAGCTGTAGATAAACTCTGTACTTGGCCACACATCCTGCCAGTGACTTACAGTCCCCACAGTTACCTGAAGCTGCCGTACGCCAGTCACCGTCACAGATGTTGAAATCACATTGTTGCCGCTATTAATGATACCTAATGGGGTGTTCAGTGTGCAGATTAACTTCGCAGAGCCAGGACTTACCCCTGTCAACGGAATACGAACTCTTGTGGTATGATTTGCAGGAATATTAACCCCTGTTACCGGAGTGGTGACAGTCAGCACGTTCTCATTGTCAGTACTGACATCAACTGTTACATCCGATACAGATGTTCCACTGTTATTGGTAATCTGCAGCAGGGCTTTGTAGGGCTCATTCTGCTGCATATTGATACCGCTCTCCAGTACCATTGTCAGGTTTACCGTCGTTACGCTTGCTGAGACGACAGAGTTCGTCGCATCATTCCAGGTGGCGCCAGAAGACAGTTTATAATCAACAAGGGAGGCGATTTGTTCCCCTTCGTTAACCGGCAACGTATCCCCATCAAGGTTAGTTCCGGCCACCAGTGTGGCAGGCTGGTTCATATTGTTGACGACGCTTGAGACCCCGTCATGTCCGCCGACGATAAAACCGTAACTTTCCAGTGCCTCGGTATCCAGCTGAATATCTGGGCTCATAATCAAAATATCACTCGTTTCACCTGCAGCTGAATCATTGTTAAAATTAACATTGGTATACAGCGCCAGCCTTCCTGCTGGACACTGATCAGCACCAGCAGCATTACGCAGAACCTTAACCTCATCATCTTTAAACATGTATATTTTCCTTAAAAATGAATTTCCTTTAAAAAACGGAACTGGACGGTACAATAATTCAAATGTACGGAAAGCAGTGTAGGTTATTGCTTTGTAATTGTAGTCGCAAAACATGTACAAAATACGCATAAAAGATAACCAAATATAACTGATTCATTTGAGCTGGAAATGGAACCAGGATATTAGGCTGTGAAAAATCTCCAGGGCTCTGAGTTGTCCGTCCTGCCACAAACCAAGTGATATCCCTGCTCTACCTTTCATTTTATCTGGGCGATAAACTGTCAACCTCTGTCAGAAGAGGGAGTAATTCCAGTATCAGCTGTCAGGCGCCCAACATGTCCTGTTCGGTGCCTGATCGTACATAACACATCTTTCCTTATCATCAGATGCTCCCGACGTGAGAGCAAATTCAAATCTGACGGCACTGTGACTGGAGTTACAGAAGCAAAAGTCCATAAACATTCAGACATTCTGCCATGTAAAGGCGCGGGGCCAGCAATTATCCCTCGGCCAATAAAGCATGTCCTGATGCCAGGCAACCTGCGATCCACGACAATCTACCGGTGTTGCTGGAAACAGGAATACATTTTTAAGAGGGCTCAATATGTGCTTGCCACCGCGTTTTCGTTTATACCGCAAGTCCCGCTACGCATCTTCAGGCCCGTTATTTTCCCGGAAGCTAAAAATTTAAGATTAAAAACATTGCATACAATAACTACGACCATTATAGTCGTAGTTATTGATGTTAAGTCATCTGTGTTTTAGCCAGCCCGTTGCACCGGTCAGGTCTCCAGGGCTATCCAACTCCTTGACTCTATCAGGAACAGAATTATGACAACCCGTATTCTTGTGATTGGAGCCGGCTTTGCCGGTATGTGGAGCGCACTGAGCGCCGTTCGTTTGCTGGAGCAGGAAGGACGTGAGGATGTTGAAGTTGCTCTGGTGGCACCAGAACCGACCCTGCATGTCCGGCCGCGTCTGTATGAAGAATTTCCGGAAGGACTGAAAGCCCCCCTTAAGGATCTTTTCGATACTGCCGGTGTACGTTTTATACCCGGTCTGGTGGAATATATTGATGCTGACCGCAATGAAGTAACAATCAAACCCGTTAGCGGTGCGGGTGACACCTGTTCATTGCATTATGACCGCCTGGTACTTGCTGCCGGAAGCCACCTGTTCTGTCCGCCAATTCCAGGACTGAAAGAACATGCCTTTAATATTGACCAGATCGCTTCTGCTACCCGCCTGGAAACTCATCTTAAATCACTGCCAGGCAGACCCGTCAGTCGTGCACGAAACACCGTCATCGTTGCCGGTGCCGGATTTACCGGACTGGAAATCGCAGCAGAACTTCCGTTGCGTTTACAAAATATTCTCGGTCAGGATGACGACATACAGGTAATCCTTGTTGATCGCAACAGTGAAATTGGCCAAGGGCTGGGCGAAGGCCCACGACCCTTTATCATTGATGCCCTGACTGAGCTGGGCGTTAACTGGAAGATGGGTTCTGGCGTGTCGGAGATCAATGAACGGGGGGCTCGACTGGAGAACGGCGAATTCATCGAGGCAAATACGGTTATCTGGACAGCAGGGGCACGGGCCAACAAACTGACCGTTCAGATCCCTGCAGAACGTGATAGTTTTGGCCGTCTTCATGTTGATCGAAACCTGAAGGTGAAGGGCATGGAGCATATCTTTGCGACAGGTGACTGCGCGATGGCGGCCACTGATGATGAAGGAAATTACGCGATGATGTCCTGCCAGCATGCTAACTTCCTTGGGCGCTCTTCCGGGCATAACGTGGCAGCCGACCTGCTCGGTGTGAAACCGATCCCGTATTCTCAGCCTAAATATGTCACCTGCCTGGCGCTGGGACCATGGGGAGCAGTATACAGCGAAGGCTGGGAACGTGAGGTGAAACTGACGGGCGTGACGGCGGGAGACTTGAAGAAACAAATTAACACAGTATGGATCTATCCACCTCAGGGTAGTCGTGCTGAGATTCTGGCTGCAGCTGACCCACAGCAGCAGATCCCGGATGTTATTGGGTAAATTGCACGAACTTTTTTCTCAACAGGCGCTCAGACAGCGCCTGTTTTTTATATCTGATAAACACGGTCCATTCAGGCTGAAGGGAGTACACACTTTACCCGGCTCTTCACCTGCCAGAATTCAGGGAATTTATCCATGCAAAATAGAGCTCAGCTACCTCCCGGCCTCCTTCTGTTCATTGTGCTGGTCGGTGCGTTTCTCGGGCAATTTGACTTGTTTGTCGTAAACGTTGCCGCCCCCTCAATACAGCTCCAGCTAGACATCTCCGATACCAGCCTTGAAATGGTGGTGGCTGGCTATGCATTTATGTTCGCCGCCATTCTCATAACAGGGGGGAGGCTGGGCGACCTTTGCGGATACCGACGTATTTATGTCCTCGGCATGCTCAGCTTCTCTCTGACAACTTTGCTGTGCGCCCTGTCACCGAACGGACTTACTCTCATTATCGCCCGGTTATTACAGGGTTGTGCAGCTGGTATGATGATCCCACAGGTTCTGGCATTGCTGGCTACCAGCCTGCCACCTGAGGAACGTCTCCCTGCTATGGGGTGGTACGGTGCTGCAACTGGGCTGGGCTCAGTGCTCGGGCAGTTTGCCGGCGGCGCGCTGGTCACCTGGAATGCGCTGGGGCTGGGATGGCGATGGATCTTCCTGGCTACGGTTCCGTTGGGTCTTGTAGTCGCATGGCTTGCAGGGCGGATCCTGCCATCCCGGACCGAACATTCCCCCCGCAGATTTGATATCTCTGGTACGTTTGGGCTGGCGGTAGCATTCGGATTGATCATTTCCGCGTGTCTGATGTATGGTCACAGCCGGGAATGGGAGCTACCTGTTCTGCTGACAGGATCCGGACTACTGCTGCTGGGTATCACGCTGTCACACGAAAGGCATCTGCTCCATCGAGGGGGCGATCCGGTTATTGATGTCCGCCTTTTGCGGATACCGTCGTTCTGGCGCGGGCTGTTCGCGCTCTGTACTTTTATGCTCTACTTTTCCAGCTTTATTTTTCTGTTGACCAATGTGCTGCAGAGGGGACTGACATTATCACCCTTCCTTGCCGGGCTGGTATTTGTCCCCTCCGGTATGGCATTTATCGCCTCGTCTGTCCTGTTTCGCCAGTGGGCAGCAAGGCATCAATCACAAGCCATCCTTACCGGATGTTGTGTTACCGCAACAGGACTGGGGTTTGCGGCCCTGGGAACACTGTTTGCCGCATCTCCTGTTTTTTATCTGCTCGTAGCTGTCATAATGACCGGCTTCGGGAACGGACTGATTTTACCCGTGCTGATGGGGTTTTCCCTGCAGCTGATTCCTGCTGCACAGGCGGGGATGGGAAGCGCTTTGCTTAGCACTTCTCAGCAATTCTCTTCTGCATTAGGCATTGGTATTTTTGGAAGTCTGTTTTATGTGATGTCTTCATCGCTGGGTCTGATTCATGCGATGGGCTGGTGTGTGCTGCTTCAGATAATATGTCTGGCTGTGGTGGTGTTTATGACAGGATGCGGGCAGAAAGCCATGCCGGAAGGCGAATAACTAAGGGGAGGGAAAGCGATGTGCCTCCCGCTTAAGCAGAAGACGCAGCTTTATTTCATCCGTCGATTTTCGTTACGTTCTGAAAGCCACTGTATAATTTGTTCCCCGTAGACCGCGGGGTTTTTTTCTGATACCCGCTGAGCGAGATCGGCCAGAGTATGGCGTTTCAGCTCCTGACGCATAGCCTGCTCTGCCACCTGCATCACGGCATGAATGGAGCAAATTCCCTGGGTTGCCCATGCCGGAATGTCAGCAGAGAACAGTGCGCAGCGGCTGCGTATTTCACGGCAACTGAACAACGGCTTTTCTCCATCAATAGCGATGATCACATCATGAACGGAGATCTGTCCTGCGGGGCGTGCAAGATTGAACCCGCCTTTTATTCCCTCAGTCGCGGTGACCAGCTTTGCCTTTGCCAGTTTAGTAAACAACTTGGCCAGATAATCAGCCGGTACCCCCTGCAGCTCCGCAAGGTCACGAACACTGGATTCCCCGGTCATATTGTCAGAACGGATAAGGTATAGCAGGCAGTGCAGTCCGTATTCCACTCCCGCACTCATGTAAGACATAAACATACTCAGATAAAAAGATCTTTGTTTTGAAAGGCTACCATTTCTGGTCTAAAGAAAGCAATTGTCAATTCATACTTCTGCCATACCCACAGTAAATTTTCCACTATCGGGCAGGAGCGTCTACAGAGGGAAGTCCTAAGTCTAGACACCAATTCTAAAGAAAGTAAATATTGTAGACAAAGAACAGACATATGCTCGTAGATATATTTCAGATGAATTTGAACTCTACATATGCATTAAAAACAATGAGTTCGAGGAATCTTAAATAAAAAAACGCTCAAACAACTTTTATTGAAATAGAGTTTCAATTCATCTTTATTGATAATAATCAGTATATTACGTGCCAGTAATGCATTTTTGCTCTATTGAGGGCAAGTGATATATTAAACAACTCTATAAATTACAGACAAAATGATGCGTTGCTATCAAATTACGTTGTTGATTAAGTATTTAAGCTGTCTGGGAGTGTAAATCAGCACGAAAAACCAAACATTAAATTTGTCATAAATCTATCCCACTGTGTCCCGCTCAGTGATTATTGACGTATATCTTTTTGAAATAAAAGCCTAAAGTTTATCGCCAATCATGTCGTTGGGTCGAAATTGCTAAATGTCGCTAAAGAACTAAAATAATATTTCCGTTTATTTACACAATGAGAGGGTAGTATGGCCAGTAATCTTGTATCTAATGGTGATTTTGAAAATGGTACCGCGAATTGGAGTTTTACCAACCAGGGGTCAGGGGTTGCAGATGAAAGCGAAACCATAACGAACAAGTATTGTAAAATATCTACTACAGAGTCTATTTATCAACAACTCGCAGTTGGCTCTGGAGACAAAGTAACTGTTAGCTTGAGTTCGCGGGGTGTACTATCAGGTACGATATCTGTTATGCTAAACAATTCAAATACATCATATTGGAGTGACACTTTCAATTCAGAAATGAACAGTACATGGACTTCTGAAAACTTCAGTTTTACCGTAGGAAGCGACTGGACAGGTCCTTTGGTGCTCCATTTTCAGGCAGCATACAGTGCAACAGCAACAGATGTTGTGGAAGTAGATAACATTATTGCGTCTAAATAAATTGCTAATCATCTTATCTAATAAAAGGCAGTGATTTCGCTGCCTTTTATAAAAATGTATTGTTCTGTTTAATTATACATTGTTGATAATTCCCCCAGGTTACAGTGATTGTAGTTAGCGACAAAATGGCATACAGATCAAATACAGCTAAAATAACAACCATTTCAATTACTTCATTCTATATGCAGAACAAATAGTGTTCGAGCTTTATCTAATTTCAGTCCTCTAAGCATATCAATATCTTCATCGAATTATTCGTCAATGTTACGATCCTGACTCGCTTAATCAGGATTGTGTTTTCTCGTAGTTAATAGCATCCGCTGTTGGCAACCAGCCCTGACCTGCCCCCGGGATTAGATACAACCTTCAGTTAGTAATGTCGGTTGGTTTTTCTTCATATTTCATGTTTCGCCAGTCCGTTGCGAATTCAGCTGGTGTCTGGTAATCCAGCGATGAATGGGGACGGCACTCGTTATAATCCTGCCGCCAGTCATTAATCGTTTTCCAGGCATGAAGAATATCGCTGAACCAGTGTTCATTCAGACACTCATCGCGAAAGCGTCCGTTAAAACTCTCAATAAATCCGTTCTGCGTTGGCTTACCTGGCTGGATAAGCCATAGTTCCACTCTATGCTCTAAGGCCCATTGATCGAGCGCACGGCAGGTAAATTCCGGGCCTGATCGGTTCTTATTGTCGTCGGATACCCCCGAAACAACGCTATGCTGTCCAGAATACGCGTGACCTGAACGCCTGAAATACCGAAAGCAGCGGTGATCGTCAGACACTCCTTCGTGAAATCATCCACACAGGTCAGGCACTTGATCCTGCGACCGTTGGCCAGTGCGTCCATAACGAAATCCATTGACCATGTAAGGTTCGGCGCATCCGGGCGCAGAAGCGTAAACCGTTCGGTCGCCAGCCCTTTACTGCGTCGTCTGCGTTCAAGCGCCAGCTCAGTAATACGCCCTGATAAATGTGCATCAGCAGCCGGACGCGGAGCATCATAACGGCAGGTCGACAGGGACAAATCTGTAAGCCAGCAGGCACGACGTTGCGACAGACCGGTCGCATCACACATCAACACCACGGCTTCCCGCTTCTGGCCTGTCGTCAGTACTTTCGCCCCAGAGCCACCTGAAGCGCCTCCTTATCCAGCATGGCTTCGGCAAGCAGCTTCTTGAGCCTGGCGTTCTCTTCCTCAAGCGACTTCAGGTGCTTAACCTCGGGCACCTCCATACCGCCATACTTCTTACGCCAGGTGTAAAAGGTGGCGTCGGAAATGGCGTGCTTACGGGCAGAAACCCCGGCTTCAGCCTCGCGGAGGATACTGATGATCTGTTCGTCGGAAAAACGCTTCTTCATGGGGATGTTCTCATGTGGCTTATGAAGACATTACTAACATCGCGGTGTATTAATCAACGGGGAGCAGGTCAGCCCCACTCTGCACCCAGGATTCTGGTTTTGAGCTATTTCATCGCTACTGGCAGTGTCCAAGAGGATCCACCTTTTTTTTATGGATAATGCGGCCAAAGCGCCTATCCAGTCCGATGAATTGTCAGCGAGTGCTGAGCTGGCCCATTGCCAAATAGCCTGAGGTGAACAAACCCGAAAAGGCCCCAACCATACATCGTTGCCCCCCTCTGACTTAGGTTGGGCCACCAATGCAGAAAATCCGTACAGCGTTAAGACTTCTTCAGTCATGGATGTAATTTCTTCCAGCAGAGATGCCCCGAAGCTGTTTAGACCGGGTGTGCACAGTTTAATCTGTTCGGCAGGTGTTGATAGTTGTTGAGCCAGCGTCAGGGCAATAAAAGCCCCAGCACTGTGACCAAACAACGTTACCCCCGTTAAGCCCGAGTTTGTGAGCCATTTCAGCAGAAGTGCGGACTGACTGTCAGACCCATAGTCTGCAATTTCAGGTTTGTCGCTGAACCCTGCCCCCCGGCAAATCGACGAGTAAAGAGGTATCACCTGTGTACCAGGGTGAGGTGATACCCGGAGGATGAACGCTGCCTGACGCACAACCCAACCCGTGTATATAAACCAACGGTGAATTTTGCGCAAAACAGGACGACCAGCGCAGACAATTATTGATTCCATTAAAATACCAAGTGTTCATAAGATGGCTCCATGTTACTGATGAAGAGCGGAGGAAAGCATTATTTTTCTGTGCCATGGGTTATTTTTCTAAATTTTTTTCCGGTGAATCGACCAGAACACCTATGAGCCAAGCCTTTTTGCCAGTCGGTAATCCTCCAGAGTGCTTATGCCAAAAAATATGATTTTGTTTTTTCCTGTTCGATTAAAGCAGTCTAACGACACCTTATCCCATTTCAGGGATGATTGTGCCACACCTTCACCGAGAGTGAACTGTTCAACAACCTGGACTTTTATTCTAATTCAACCCCATACCACTTTCCTCCTTTTTGTTCTGGTGGAAATGTGCAGGTATCATTCATGGTGATATTGGCAAGTGCTGTTCGGGTCAAACTCCGACTTTCGAAACGAGGTATATTTTTTTGGCAATACCTCAAGGTATCTATCGTCTGAAGAGTATACCCTTACTCGTCTAAGTGCATTGTTCTCTTTCAGGGTACGAAGCAGTACGTCAGCAAACTGTTGGGTGTCAGCGTCCGGAGATTTTATGTCGAGAAAGAAAAAGATCTCAGGACATTTTTTCAGGACGCTCTGCTGTGTAATTGAAATATATTCCCACGCAAAGGATGTCGTGGTGATGCATATTTCCAGGCTGCATCTGCGTCCAGTAGTTCTATCTCAGTGTAAGATGATATGGTGCCAGTCATGTTTGTAAGTGCAGAAAGATCCGACGGGCGATATAAAACGATAATATTGCCTTTCGTAAACTGAAGAGTTACCCATACGGCATCAGCATGATTTTTTAACGGATTTATTTTCTGGGGAAGAAGCGAAAAGAAGAATAAAACCCGCACCTATCGCTGTTTTATTTAGCATATCCCACCCTCATCGTTTCTGGAAAGGTATTTAATACCCCAATGGAGTGTTTTCAATGTGATCATAGTTCGCGCTCTCTGTATCCAACGTGCTTCAAATCAATTCCAAACATTTACCCTGCGTAATAAGATAACATTTCAGCAATTGAAGCGTGTTTTATTGATTTAGACTAAAACTCTAATACCAATGGTTTTATGTCATCACACTTTAAGAGTAAATATGAATTTTGAAACAGCCGAATCGTGTCAGTTCGTTATTTTTTACGCGAGAACATAAAATCAAGAGCATTCATACCAATTGAATTATTTCACTTGCATTTCTTTGTATTTAGCTGGCAATTCTATAGTTTTACTGTGTGATAATTAATCCGTACTTTAACCTAAAGGAGGATTTACCCATGTTCGTTAAAAATATCCAAAATGCAGCATTTATTTATATTTTATTCTGCGGCATGTCGTCTGCTTCTGCTTCTACACTTCCTGCCCTGATTGATAATGTCTCTGAATATCAGCTAGTGGGAGTGGTTTCTGTCAGCAACGTTTTTGGCAGTACCGATGATGCAATAAGACAGTTGCAGGAAAAAGCACAAAAAAAAGGCGGGAAATATATCCATATAACAGCTTTGGGAACCCCCGCGGACTCCAGTAAATGGATGGGTATTGCCACGGTTTATCGCTGAATATCAAAGCGTTAATTTCATATTTTGCCAATAGCAACAATATACATCAGGTGAAGTGATCACTACTCCGCCTGGTTTCAGATCCGGTACAGGACATCTTATGCTGTCACGTTTCTTTATCTACCGACCGGTCTTTGCATGGGTTATTGCCATTCTAATTATGGCAGGAGGTGGGGCAGCCATTTTTTCTCTTCCTGTTGCCCAGTATCCGGATGTAGCCCCCCCTACCATAAACATTACCTCCATGTATCCCGGAGCTTCAGCGAAAACTCTTGAAGACAGCGTCACCCGAGTGATTGAGCAGCAGCTCGCCGGGCTGGACAACTTGCTGTACTTCAGTTCATCCGGGAGCTCAGACGGTTCAATGAATATTACGCTAACTTTTGCACCGGAAACGAACCCGGATACAGCTCTTGTTCAGGTCCAGAACAAGGTACAACAGGCTCAGACACAGCTTCCTCCCGAAGTACAGCAACAGGGGGTTGTAGTAACCAAAGCCCGTTCAGACTATCTCCTGATTATGGCGCTTTACGATAAGTCTGATCGCGCAAGTAGCACAGACATCGCCGATTGGCTTGTCAGCAATATTCAGGATCCGGTATCCCGGATAAAAGGCGTCGGGGATTTTAAAGTATTCGGTTCACAGTACGCCATGCGCATCTGGCTGGATCCAGGCAAACTGCTGGCCTATTCACTTATACCCTCTGATATCAAAAAAGCGCTTGAAGCCTGGAATGTGCAGGTTGCTGCAGGAAAAATCGGTGGTCAACCTTCATCATCTGACCAGCAGCTCATTGCAACAATTCAGGCACAATCCCGCCTGCAGAGCCCAGAACAGTTTCGCAACATTATTATCAAGACCCGCCCGAGTGGTGCAACCGTACGTATCAGGGACGTCGCCCGGGTGGAGCTCGGGAGTGAAAACTATAAAGCATCCTCAACGTTGAATGGTCATCCAGCAGCCGGGCTGGCCATCATGCTGGCTCCCGGAGCTAACGCTCTGGAGACAGCGGTTCGGGTAAAGCAAACTGTCGAAACATTCCGCCAGGAGCTACCGCCCGGGTATAATGTGGCCTGGCCTAAAGATAATACATCCTTTATCCGAATGTCGGTCAAGGATGTGATACAGACGCTCTTTGAAGCTATCATACTTGTGGTCGTAGTGATGTATCTGTTTTTACAGAACCTTCGGGCAACATTAATTCCGGCTCTGGCAGTGCCGGTTGTCCTGCTGGGCACATTCGGTATTCTCGCCGGGTTGGGATACAGTATTAATACGCTGACACTATTTGCCATGGTGCTGGCAACCGGATTGCTGGTCGATGATGCGATTGTGGTGGTGGAGAACGTTGAACGTATTATGCAGAAGGATGATATATCCCCTCAGGAAGCGACAGTGAAGTCTATGCAGGAAATATCCGGCGCTCTGATTGCCATCACGCTGGTGTTATCCAGTGTTTTTTTACCTATGTCATTCTTTGGGGGCTCTACTGGCGTTATTTACCGGCAGTTTTCTGTCACGATAGTCTCCGCCATGGTATTGTCTCTGATTGTGGCACTCGTGTTCACGCCTGCGCTATGTAGTTCATTGTTATGCAGACACTCTCCCGGAGCCACCAGAAAAGGATTTTTTCACCATTTTAATCGTATGTACCACCGTACAGAATGTCGTTACCAGCGGGGGATATTCCAGATACTCCGCCGTCCAGTAAGAGTATCTGTGATTTACTTAGTTATCATAACAATGGTAGTGCTACTGATGTGGTTTCTCCCAGGAGGTTTCCTCCCGGTTGAGGACCAGGGGCTGGTGATAGTGCAGTATCAACTCCCACCCGGTGCAACGCTGAACCGGACAAAAGTAGTGGGCAGGGAAATTAGCCAGTGGTTCGTGAATCACGAACAAAAGAACATTAGAACCCGTTATAGCATTGATGGTACAAATTTCAGCGGAACCGGAGATAACGCTGGAATGATGTTCATTTCATTACGTGATACTGAATCACGTCAGGGTCAACAAAATTCCGCGCAGGCCATCGCCGCCAGAGCCAACCAGGGGCTGCGTGATATTCCGGATGCAATTGTCAATGTTCTGCTTCCCCCGGCAGTTGAAGGGATGGGAGAGACCAACGGCTTCACATTCGAACTAATGGCCAACAGTAATACGTCCAGAAATACCCTGCAAACTGTACGGGACGCACTAGTAAAAGAGGCAGGTAATGCGTCAGAATTGCGAGCCGTGCGCGTAAATGAAATCCCCCCCATGCCGCAACTGAAGATAGAAATCGACAGCAATAAAGCCACCGTGCTGGGCATCAACATCGACGATGTTACACAAACGCTGTCCGCCGCAACCGGAGGAATTTACGTTAATGATTTTAATGATCGAGGCAGGGTAAAAAATGTTTATATTCAGGGAGATGCACCATTCCGCAGCAATCCGTCGGACTTAGGTAAATGGTTTGTCAGGGCATCGCGTTCCGACGGTACGACAGTAATGACCCCCTTCTCTGCATTTTTACAGACCCGGTGGGGAATTGGCGCAGAAACGCTGAATCGTTATAACGGGCAGGCATCCTATGAAATCAGCGGGGAAAACGCAACAGGTTACAGTTCCGGAGTAGCAATGAGTCGAATGGAGAAACTGGCCGACAAATTACCGCCCGGTATCTCCTGGCAATGGAGCGGACTGTCTTACCAGGAAAAACTTGCGGGCGGACAGGCAATTTCGCTGTATAGCATTTCTATTATAGTTGTATACCTCTGCCTGGCCGCATTATATGAAAGTTGGATGGCTCCGCTTCCCGTTATACTTATCATCCCACTCGGGCTTGTGGGAACAGCGTTTGCCAGCACACTGCGAGGACTGGCTAACGACGTATATTTTCAAGTGGGTCTACTGACCATTATCGGCCTGTCTTGTAAAAATGCTATCCTCATCGTTGAATTTGCTGAGAATGAAATCCAGCAACATAAAACAGCTTTCTTTGCGATCATTCGTGCTGCCCGAAAACGCCTTCGCCCGATAATTATGACCTCGCTGGCATTTATAATGGGGGCACTGCCGCTTGCCCTGGCCTCCGGTGACGGCGCGAACAGTCGTATCAGTATCGGTACTGGCATGGTGGGAGGGACTCTGACAGCAACCATGATGATTATCTATTTTGCTCCCTTTTTCATTCTTAATGTGAAGTTATTATCTGACAGGATGATGTCACTTTTGTTAGTCATCAGAAACAACATAAAAACATAATCAGGAAAGGGTTATATAATTGCGTATTCCGATGGTTTCGGTCAGTGATTCCGGCGATTTCGATCGCTCTTCTCGCGCTGGTTATTTCTTACTTTAGTTTTTGACTCACCCAATCGGTTTGCACCAGTTTACGCATTGCGCCCCCCTGAGCTCAACACGATGCGCGTTATGCAGAAGTCGATCCATCAGCGCATCGACTACCGTCGGGTTACCCACCGTTTGTATCACTCACCGGCAACTGACTGATGATGATGGTGCTTCCCCGCTGATATCTGTCTTCCATCACTTCCAGCAGGTCTGGGGACTGCCGGGTGCTCAGCTTTTCAAGACCCCAGTAGTCAAGGATCAGCCGTTCCTTTTTCGACAGTTGCAACAGCTGTTTCTGGTAACCTCCGTCGGCATGGTCGATATTCAGGTCATAAAGCAGTTGCATCAGCCGGTAATACTCTACCTGGATAAGGATGCATGGCGGCGTTACATCCCCTTTGTGAGCCTTCCTGCTGATGCCGATTTTGTTATCCGTATGGATGCACTTGATAACCTGGTGCACCGAGCCTGCGAACCGTTATCACCAACTATCTTCGGACTGTCTGACGAATCAATGCGTTCATCGCTGATCGGTGATGTTGAGCGTGGCAGTGGCATTGGCTGAACCCGGTTTTACCGTGGTTTTGGTTTCATAATAGCGGGCCGTCAGTGGAAAAGTTTCCACGCCACCGGCGGACTGTTTCAGATTGAGCATAGCGTTAAGCCACAGTAAAGTACTGTTGTAGCATAACTGAACATCCACACCATCTGCCACTCCGGTCTGCCCTTGGTTACGAAGCGCCAGCACGCTGGTATCTGCGGTGTCGGGAATTTGTGTACCAGCCAGGGTGACGTTGATATTTGCATTGACATCATAGTTCAGACCCAGGTTCTGGGTTTTACTTTGGGTCGGGTATCCACCGAATGAGCCCGGAAAGCTGGTAACCAAAATGTCGCCTATCGGAAAAATCAGGGTTGGGGTGGTCAGAGAGCAGGCCGATGTAGTTATAGTAACTGATCCCATATTCAATTCGCGGAGATTTGAATATGAACCTGAGCTGCCAAATGCAAAATGTCCAATTTGCTTTATATCCAAAGTGCTACTACCTGTTACAGGTCCGGTTTTTACCAAAGTAACAGTCCAACTTTCTGTGACTACCCAAGCTCCAGGTCCTCCATGCCAGGATGAATAGCCCATAACGAATGTGTACTGAACGCGAATAGGTGAGCAACTACATGCTTTTTTTGTCCAGCGAGCCCCGGTTATCAGTCGTACTTCGGTAATACCACTAAGAGGCCTGAGTGAGTGGAAATACGCAGCCAGCTTATACTTACCTAATAATTTGCGAACACAGATCACGGAATTTCACGCACAGGATAACTCATGGCACAAATAAGCAAGATAATTGTTTGTCGCGATGACTTTACTGGTCAGGCAATAATATTATCGACGGCTTAATGCCATATAACAAATCTATCCACCTGGGGATATTCATCATGGCCACACCCACTCATATAGGACAGCGCGACCCGGCGGACGGAACTTATAATCCTGGAATTCAAACCGATGTGCCTCCCGTGCTCCGTGACAATGCTATATTCGAAGCATTTATCGCTGATATCACTTCGGAAAACACATTAGGCAGCGGCAGCGAAAAGTATCAACAGGATTTATTCAGTCGCTCACCGTTAAGCGGAACCGTGGGGTTCTGGAATATAAGTTCTGAAGTCACAGTCACGGTCACATCTCCCGATGTCCCTACAGCGCCCGCGATAACCCATACCTACTCCAGTCTCGCCATCAATCAGCCCGTTACACTGCCTGTGCTTGGTTTTCTTTCCCGGGCGGGAGTCAGCACGGAATGCGTTCTGGTGGTAAATGACGGCACCCACGAATTTCAGACGACTGTCACTATTGCGCCACTTCCGCTGACGGATGCAGAAAGCGGAGGAGTAACCGGGTTTCCTGAAATTCAAATAACCCGAACCGCAACGCAGGCTGAGGTTGGAGATGACCTGTATTTTGTTGTGGTTGCTCCTCAGCGTGCATTCATTGCGTTTGACCGGGAGGCTAATGTCCGCTGGTACGTCACCGCCGGCGATCCACAAATATCCCCTGAGCTGTGTCTCCCTGTTTATAATAAACTGCGCCTGTCAGATGGCTCATTTATTGGTTCAGACACCTTTCTGGATTATTACTACACGCCTACAGACTTTGGCGAAAACGAACCTTTAGGACAGAGAGAACTTTGGCGGTTCGATCTGTCCGGACGAGTGCAAAGCATTTATTTTCTACGTGACCGGGCGCACCATTCCTTAATCGAACTGGAAGGGGAAAATGCCCTCCTTTTAGCCTCTGACTACATTAGTCATCGTACTGGTGGTGAAGGTCCCAATCCGGATGGAGCAAATCAGGGACCATCCTGTGAAGACTGTATCTCCATCCTGGATTTAACGACTGGTTATGAAAAAGCCTATTATGATCTCCGCATCATTCTCAATTTCTGGCGAACACCGGTCCCCATGGATTTATCTGTTCCTTACACCTACGACTGGGCACATGTTAATCAGGTCGATTTCGATGCTGAGAAAAACCTCATTATTGCCTCTTGTCGTCATCAGGGGGCAATTTTCGGGATAGACAGAAATTCTGGTGCATTGCTATTCATTTCTGCCAACCATGATGACTGGCAGGCCACAAAGACGGGTATACCGACAAGCGACTGGTCCAATCTCCTTCTGATACCTATCAATTCTGAAACAGGTCTTCCCTATGATCTCACTGACCCGACCCAAAAAATTGAGGCAGACCGCAATTTCTGGACATGGGGCCAACATAACGTCCAGTCCATTCCTCAACCAGTATCTGGCACGCCATATGTCGATTTTTCAGTTTTTAACAACAGTAACTTCAGAACCCGCAACCTCAACGCTGGTGTTGTTGCTTCGGAGAACGCCTCACGGTGTGCGCATTACCAGGTGAATCTCAATACACGGGAGGTCAGACAAATCTTCGATTACGGCCAGACAGAACTCGCCGCGACGGGTTACAGCCCTTATGTTTCTACAGCGCATTTTTATAATTTCCAGGACAACGATGCCCTTCCTCGCTTGTTCGCCAACTTTGGCGGCAGTATCTTCCAGGAAAATAGCAGCTATGTTTCAGGTTTACCCGTCACCCTGGAACCCGGTCGGTCTGACAGACAGGATCCAAAGGAAGACCTCTATGGCACTTATCAGGGACGCGTCATCCTTCAGGAGATTGATTTAAACGCGATGACACTCATGTTTGAGATAACATTAACCTCTGGCGTCTACAAAACACCACCTTCTGGTGAAACTGATATCCGACGTGTAGATTTGTATTCTTTCCGGGCCTATAAAATGCCGATGTATGCTTAATGACTGACTGATGCCCGTGAAGGTACGGGCACTTTCCACTAAGCACTCATTATTTGTCGGTTGATCGTCATCGCATATTCACTCTAATCAAACAGTTTTTTAGATGAGATGATAGTATCGATAAATACCCTTTTATGCTCATACTTAAGCACATCATCAATATACATAATTCCGGTCTGAAAGGACGGAATGTTCTTCGCTATATTCAACCTGACCAACCCGCGATGGCTGGCCTCAGCGTCAAGGTGCACAGGGAGCGCAAGGATACATTCTGTTTGCTTCGTCAGGGCAATGGCATTCGTAACAGAAAAAACCTCGAATCGTACCCTGTCAGGCGAAATAAAACAAAGCAGTGGATCGTTAAGTTCTTCATTTTCAGACTCGTGCTTAAGTATGACCCATTCGCACTTATTGAGTTGTTTTTCGGTCACATTCTGTTCGCTGGTAAGAGGATGTTCAGGGGAGCAATACAGTTCAAATTTTGTTGTGAAGATGGGGATAAAGTTTATCGCTGCGATCCTGTTTTCCGGCACAGGAATAGCCCCTAATGCCAGATCACATTCCCCTTTCAGTAAATGCTGCTGCCCCATAGCAGTATTGCTGTTCTTTATCACCATACGAATTTCAGGATAACTCCTGATATAATCGTTCATCAGGGTAAACAGGACTCCATGGCTCCAGGCATGTCCGCATTCGATAACCAGCCGCTGGCGGTGGCTGTGCTTGATGGTATCAATGCTGAGCAATGCCTGCTGATAATTCCTGTCTAACAGACACGCATGTTGATACAGGCTTTCGCCGTAAATCGTCAGTGAAATCTTTTTTCCTTCCCGGAACAGCAGAGGGATTTCAAGCTCCGACTCAAGCCGCTGCATATTTTGAGTTAGCGTTGGCTGTGAGATAAATAAGCTTTCCGCCGCTGCGGTAAACGTCTTTTTATCGACTAATACTTTGAATTGAAAAATCAACTTATGCAGATACATTGTGTGTCACCACTGTTGTCATCTTTCGCCATCAGAGCGTAATAATGCAACAGCTGATAATATTAAAAAAAGCTAAATGATATGGCTCAGTACCAGCGCCATCGTATCCAGGCTAATTATCAACACCACGACAGCCTTCCTGAATTTAAAAACTGCCAAATCAATATGTTGGACATCAGAACGAGAGTGGTAAGAGATAAACAGCAGTTGTAATGCCATTGTGACAGAAACCAACGCAGTAATGGTCAACCAGACACTGCCCCTGGCTACCCCAGTACGCAGGATGATAAGGGTCAAAGCGAGGGTTGAGAGCGCCGTACGCTGCCATGCGAATTGCGTTCTCTCAGCCTGCAGGCCGAAGTCACGATCGCCGGAGAGTATTGTCATCGCGCCACCATCACCATCAGGGTCGCCAGTATACACAGGACCAGACCGCTACTGAGCCAGACCAGTATACGGGGATGCGAGAGAGCAAGATTCGCACTGATTGCATTTTCGTTAGCCGTCCAGCGCAGGTAGCCATACCAGGCCAATATCGCGGCCGTCAGGCTCATCACTATAACCAGAAAGAAACGGTACTGGGGCGGTGCCAAATCGGTCGCTAATTGATCTATACCAATCCCTCCCGCCATGAAAGCCAGTGCGGTTCTTATCCATGCTAAAAATGTACGCTCATTTGCCAGCGTAAAACGATAATCCACCAATTTGCCACACTCCCAGCCCGGCCTTGCGCGCCCCGATATCAGAGAGCTTGTTTCGGCCCGGGCTCTGTTTAATTTTATTTTTCTGGCACTCTCAATAGGGTTTATTGAACAGTGCGTACAGGCTTTTATCGTAATCCCCACTGTCATAGAGCGCCTGGATACTCTGCTTTGTTACGCTCTTCTGATCGCATATTTGGGCCAAATCCTGCAAAAATTTAGCCCCTCCAGCACAGACCGCAATATCGAGAAGTAATGTTCTGGTATCCGGATGCATGTCGAGGCACCCGAGAGAACCCAAGTGCTGCCGCATAACCTGCTTGCGTGCTTCATGTTCCTGAGCCACATATTCCGTATCAATCTGCTCAGTCTCAGTGGGGATCCCCAGGCGACACCATTCATCCGCTGGAGCTCCGGCTTCTGCCATTGCCTGCGACAGTTTGCGGATGAACAACGCTTCGAGCTCAGGATCACACAGCGGATGTTCCTGCTGCGGATCAGTGGATAAATCGAACAACAAATTCCCGTGCGCATAGGAGCTGTAGAAACCTGCTGAACCCGGTACTTTCAGTACAGGAGTATGGTGAGTAAATGCGCAACCAGGATCAAGGATAGCATCCCGTAGTTCCGCCATATTGAACATCCGCCGCATTCGCATCGGCATCAGAGTATATTCATATAATGGCTTGTTTTCAGGGGTTTGACTGCCTCGCATATAGACATAGCGACCGTCGGTAATCGACGCATGTGCGCCAAAATAGCCAAAAATAGCTTCCGATTTTATTGGTTGTTGTTGCATTAATACAGATGACAACGAGCTTCCGGTCATGTGTGCCGTTTTATCAATGCCAAATGCATCCAGTAATGTCACCGCAACATCATGCATCTGCGCAAGCTCGCTCCGCGATTCGCCCGCCACACCACTTTTGGGATCCCAGATAAAAAAAGGTACGTGGGCAATTTCGTTATAGACCGGCATAACGCTCTTGCCTGACCACTCCTTCTCGCCAAACATAAAGCCGTGGTCAGTATTCACGATGAGCATCGTGTCCTGCCACATATTGTGGGCGTCGAAGAAGTCCAGCACGCGGCCAAGGTATTCATCACACATCAACATCAGCGCCTGGTAGTGTTTTTCTCCATTGACGAGTTTCTGAAAGTTGCTGATCCGTTCGGTCGAACTGTATTCTGGCCAGTCGTCACTGTTGTTGACCAAAGCAGGATCGATGCTTCGCTTGAAACGATCGGGAACATAAAAAGGTTCATGCGGATCAAAGCTCTCAATTTGTAAGAACCAGTTATCCTGCCGGTAATTTTCTGCCAGAAATTCCAGTCCCGCCTGATAACAGCGCACCTGGGGATAGTCTTTTTCTTCGCGCATATAGCTACGGTTAATCTGATCATGTTCAATCATATTTTTCCGTAGCGGCTCGGCATTTTTCCATGAGTCAAGTACACCGGCACCTTCAAAACCAACCTTAGCTTTCCACAGATCGCCTTCCTGACCACGCATAAACTCATAGCTGCTGTAGCGGTTGTGATAAGTGGCTCCACCGTCCTCCCAGTAGTGCTGGTGATCAGTAATCAAATGAGAATACACACCGTGTTTCTTCATGATCTCAAAAATCGAGTCATCAAAAGGTTCCAGAGGGCCCCAACTGCGGTGCAGAAAATTCAATCGTCCCGTATGCAGATCGCGCCTGGCAGGCATGCAGGGCATTGAACCAACATAGAAATTGTCAAAGCGGGCGGTTTTTTCCTCCAGACGTTTGAAGTTGGGGAGCGGAAATGCCGCCGGATTATAGGCCGGAAGTTTATCGCGACGGAGCGTGTCAAACATCAGCATAACAACTTTCATATCATTCTCCTGAACCAAGCAGTTTCATGCAGATCGCTTTGTGATTTTTTTTATTCAAAGTATAAAAAATCATCGAAAAAAGGGATATCAGCTGCCCACATACCGGGGTCAGGACCATTAACACCAGCAAACCGTTTAATGTTTCTCCCTCCTGAAGCGCAGCTCCGGGTATATAGCCGATCAGATTCAGCATCCAGCCCAGGACAAACGCCCCCACAGCGGAGCCGAATTTATTGGAAAACGTTAATGTTGAAGAGGCAATCCCAGCGGCATTCTGTTTTGTTTTCCAGCGCAGTTCATCGGCACAGTCGGTCACCATCATCCAGGTAATCAGCGAACCGCCCTGGCAGAACGCCATCACACAGGCCAAAAGGACCATGGTGCGGGTAATATTTCCAGGACTGAAAGTTAGCCAGAGAGCCAATGACGGCACGATGGCAATAACGCAGATGATCACGAACGCTGTCTTATTTCCATAACGCGACACCAGCCATTTCACGACCAGATATATCGATGCGCCAAACAGCATATTCAGCAATGCGCCTGTCGCCACCAATCTGGCACTGTGCAACACCCAGGAGTAAAACTGAACGGTAACACCGGAAGTGATCGCTAAAGACAACGTATTGGCTGATGAAGCCAAAGCCAGGCATCCCAGCGAACGACTCCGAAAGGCAAGTGAGAGCTGTTTGAATACGGCGACAATCACATTGCTGTTATTAACAGTCCGTTCTGTTCGTAATGTTTTGTCGTCTTCCTTCATGCGCTGCCAGCTATCCTGTCTGCGAGCGCCATAAGCACAAATCCAGAATCCCAGTGTGGTAATTAAACCAAATAAAACACCGAGACAGTTGTAGCTGTGGAGATCAACCACCGCATTACCACTGGCGTCCTGAGTCTGGCTGAAAGCCGATAAAATATAAATCCCACCGGCGCTGACAATAAACTGGGCAATAATGCCAGTAAATTGTTTGAGCAATACGATATTGCTACGCTCACTCACCTTATCTGTGATATATGCTGTTAAGGAGTGATAAGGGATATTGGATGCCGTGGAAATCAACGAATAAAGCATATAGACGCAGGCGATATAAACCACCCGCTCCGTAGGCGATAAATCTGGTGAAGCAAAGACCATCCAGGTCGTTAAACCGAGAATCGGGGCGGAGGTGATTAACCAGAAGCGGTATTTTCCCAGGCGCGTTCGCGTTCTGTCGCCGATGGCACCCATCACAGGATCGATAAATGCATCGATTCCTCGTGCGCCAAGCGTAATAGCCCCCACAGTTTCCGGATTCACCCCATACACATCAGAAGCATAGGTAATAAAAAACACCAGCATCGCATAAAAGCTAAGATTGGAGGCAAACCCACCGCCGATGGCGTAAGAAAGTTTGTCAGAGAGTGTCAGACGTTCCACTTAATTGTCCCTGTCTTTTTTATGGTTCCTTATTTTTAAAACAGACAAGGCCAGTGTGATAATTGTTTACGCGCAGAATATATAGAAAAAACCTATAACCCTTGAAAACCATACAGCTTTGATGAGTTAATTATATGTAAGTATTGATTTTTTACCCAAAAACCAAACATTCAGGATCCCCATAGCAAAGTGGACTTATCGTTCAGATTTGTGACTGATGTTTAACTATCACCACTGGCGTGCCATGATTCCTTCAGGCCAAAGAGGAGCGCCCCATTTTTATCAGCACGTTTTTGTTATTCGCCACAACATTTCTTGTATTTTTTTCCGCTGCCACAGTGGCAAAGCGCATTCCGACCAGCGGCAGGCGCGGATATCGTCTTCTGTGCCACCATCTGCATCATTACCTCAGCGGGGTATCCGGCCTGTAGCAGATCGCGTAATAAACTCATCTGCGGTTTGATATGACTAAAGAAATGCTTGTACCCGGCACAGAGATAGTTATGTCCGGGGGCTCCGCTCGCTGACACAGAGAACCGGTGTTTCGGGCAACCACCATGACAGATGAAAAGAGAGTCACAGCGCTGGCAATCCGGCGTCAGCGTCGCCTTTTTACTCAATCCAAAAGCCCTCGCCTGGGCACTGTGATTTAGCGTGTTAATATCCTGTTCATGAATATTACCCAGCCGATGTTGCGGATAAACGAAGTGATCACAGTTATATAAATCGCCGTTTGATTCCAGGGCAAACGCGTGACCACAGGTTTCGGCATGCACACAGAGTACCGGCGGCAGCCTGCTCCATGCCGCTATCGCCACATCGAACATCTGTACCGAGACCTGACCGATATCACGACGGATCCAAATATCAAAAATCTGATTGAGAAACTCACCGTATTGCCAGGCCGGCACCGTCCAGGGCGCCAGTTCTGCTGCGTTTTCGCCTGGCATGACTAAATGCAGGAGCGCGTCATCAGTCGTGCTGATTCGCTCCACAAGAGGGATAAACTGAATATGTCTGGAGCCTGACTGGAGCAAGAATTGATAAACCTCAGCGGCATGGCCGACGTTGTGTTTACCAACGACTGTCAACGTATTAACGTCCACGCCGTGCTGTTTAAGCAGTGAGAGCGCCTTCATCACCCGTTCGTGTGTTCCATGACCGGCCCGGTTGACACGATAGCGATCATGAAGCGGTTCCGGTCCATCCAGCGATAAGCCAATCAGGAAATGATGTGCTGCGAAGAAAGCTGCCCATTCGTCGTTGATCAACATGCCGTTAGTCTGTAACGCGTGCTGAACCCGGCGGCCCTGCCCGTATTTCTCACACAGCGTTATCACCCGACGAAAAAAACTCAGGCCCATCAGGGTGGGCTCTCCCCCCTGCCAGGCAAAAACAACCACCTCCGTTGGCTGTGCGGCTATGTGCTGGCGGATATATTTTTCCAGCGTCAGGTCGCTCATTTTCCAGTTCTGCTGGCGCTCGGGATACAGGGCCTCTTTTTCCAGATAAAAACAATACTGGCAGTCGATATTGCAAACCGACCCCGTTGGTTTCGCCATAACATGACACCCCGAGCTAGCCATTTCAGATATCCTTTGCTTCATAAAGTCTTAAATGAGGCGTGATTTAGGTATGTGGCCTGCTGGTATATCCTACTTTCTCATTGCGAATGAAATTAATTTCTTTCAGAATGTGAACATCGTGCGGATTATTTCTGCCGGACAATAGGTTCGGTTCTTCAGGTCCATTTGTGACGTTGAAGCGATATATCTTCCAGAAGAACGCGAGGTGGTCATCGTTCATAATGCGTTGCAGAGTCCAGGCGCTATCCAGTTGTACAGCTAAACCAACTTCAAATAATACCGAAGGAGGGGGGGCCTCAATCTGCACTGAACCCCTTGCCCGGAGTGACGGTTCGCGCCGAAAAATTTTACACCCGCAAAAATTAAAAATTCAGGCCGCGTCATATGTCCAGCCAACTCCTCCACCTGTTCCCGTCAAATCCCGGTAAAAATTTCAACATTCTGACAACATCGCCTGATTATTTCCGATACATGGTCATGTCACGAACTAAACTGATACAGTCATACCAAAGCGCGATGTACTTGAGCCCCGGAGATCAACATTCGGGGCGTTTTTTTATGCCGGCAGAGCCGTGTTCACTGTAAGCGCCCCACCAACGACGTCTGGTTATTTTTGTCCAACCTATGGACCATATTGCACATCTATTATTAACGGGGACTAATGATGAACACAGGGAAAGGCGATATCGAATATCGCCAGCTACTCTTTGAGGTATTACGCCTTCGGTTTGATGAGAAACTTTCAGTTCGCGCCATTTCGTAGCAGGTTTCAATAAGCCACTCAACGGTTCATATAATAATCCAACGCTTTGCAACAATGAAAACCACATCCCATGTCGGTCATTCCGGCGACCAGCCCGATTTTGCTTTCTGCGGGAAAGGCGATCATCGGCGTTCCCCCTCAACTCGTCGAACAATATCCTCAGCAGCACCGGCGTAACAGCCCCACTCAGTTTTATTGTTCCACCTGGTAAGACCACCTCACAACACGACGTATGGCCCGGTTTGGCCAGTGCGAAGGGTACAGCAATGTCGTGACGGGGCTCAGTGATTTCCACCGGCACCCGTGTGACAGAAGGCTCGGCCAAGCACGTGTTCTGTTCACCCCGGAGCGGGCATCGCCAGTTAAAAAAACATGTCATCGTTGATCCCATGCTTGTGCGCGAGTTATGCGATGTTCACGCAGGACTGTGTTACCTTCGCCACTAGATAACGTTTGAACTCAGACGTATAGTTAGGTCGTCTGCGCTTTCCCTGGGCCGCTTCTTTCGCGCGGGTTTTGTTTTATGAGGTGGGATATAATATCTGCCCCAGCTGTTTACATGCCGCGCCGCGACTGTATCCCTGTACATAATGGAGTTGCAGATGCGTCTTCATCCACTGTTGTCTTTCCATATTTGATGTCCATTAAATTTAAAATAGATGGACACTAATTTTCTGCTGGCGGGACGCTTACCATTTTCCGTGGAACTCCCATGCTGAATACTATTCCCCATCCGTTAAGACTGATAAAAAAACGGCATCGGGAAATAAAAAGTAAGGGATACCTGTACGTTGTAAGGCTCAGTGTGTCGGGAGAGTAAGCTTTCTGTATGGGCCAGAGACTCCACATCCCTGTGGAGGTTGCAGGCACAGACAGTGCGCTTAGCTCAGGAGCCGCTCTGCCTGCCGGGCGGCCCCCTTAAGAAGAGAGTTGCTGAACAAAGTTATCTGAGAACTCAAACGGTGACTGCGGAAGCATCGTGCTTTCATTGTAGCCTTCATGGTCATTGCCATAGGGGTCCGTACCCTGCGGGAAATCGCGATCCAGAGACCAGGCACAGACCTGGTAAATTCCACTGGCCTTCGCAAAGTCCGTAACCGTCTTCACGTTTGCCAGCGTGAAAATTTCCACCGCCACATCGTTCTGCCCAATCATTGGCGTAACGCCAATGAGCGAATAGAGCTCCTGGTCCGATTTGCCCGGGTAAATCACCTTCAGCTGATTTTTTGTACTGGTCACTGCCTGCACTGCATACGTCCCCATATCGGCCACAAACGATGGGCCATAGTCCATCGCCATGATAACCACATACACATCCAGCCCCACGCTTTTGGCGTAGCTGACCATGTCCAGCCCTTCCTGGGTGAGCCCCGTCGGGAGTACCGGCAGGGTCAGACTAAAGCTCAGGTCAGGGACCTGGCTCTTCGCCTGTACAGCGGCCGGGAAGGCCACCCGATAGTCATAATAAGAGGCCGTTTCAAAATCAAGGTCGAGGGTTCTGACCCCGTAATCAGTGGCCAGGCTGACATAGAAGTCGGCAAGTTCACTGACTGTGTAGGTGGTTGACGGGTCAATCCCGTACGCGCCGCCGAAGGAGAAAATCGCCTCTCCCCCCTGAGCCTGAATAAGACTGACCACCGGTCGGATACTGGTCAGCGGGAAAGAACTGTTTCCCCAGACCACCGTTTTGCTGCGCTGGCCTTCCAGGGCCAGGAAGGCCAGATGGAACTTTTTCACGCCGCGCTGCAGTGCACCGGTAATGAAATCGGTATTCATTTTTGCCGGAGAGCTGCTCCAGTCTGCATAGAGGGTGACATCAATATACGGGGCATATGCGACACCTCCGCCGACAGGTGCAGATGTCGTGGTCGTGGTTTTTGCCGCACTGTACGCGGACTGGTTACCATTGTTGTCCACCGCCGCCACGCTGAAGGTGTAGGTGGTGTCCGGTACCAACCTACTGATGATGCCGGTAGTGCCGGTGAAAGTCACGGTGGTATTGGCCCCCCCCCTGTGGTGCGCACTGGACGATGTAATTTTTGATGCCGCTGCTGTCCGTTGATGCATCCCAGGCCAGGGAGACAGAAGTGGACTGTGTTCCTGTGATGCGCAGGTTACCAGGTACCGTGGGCGGTGTGGTATCCGGTGACACTGCGGGTGTCAGCACCTGAATGGTGGAGGAAGGTTGTGAAACGTTCCGGGCTGCATCATAGGCTACCACATAGATGTCATAACGAGTATTGGCACTGAGCCCCTGCAAGGTGGCCGAGGTGGTAGTGGCAAGCTGATGCTGCTCAACACCGCTGGTGGTGTACACAACGGCATACCCGGCTACCCCTTCATCGTCGGTCGAGGTATCCCAGGCCAGAGAAATGGTTGAGCTGGTGGCATCGGTGGCATGCAGATTTACTGGTGGCGTCGGGGCATGGGTATCCGGTGAGGGACCTGAGCCGTTTGCAGGCTGCCCGTTAACCCAGTACCCGGTGGGGAACATACTCGGGTCAAATCCACCATTGGGAAAACTCAGGCCCAGCGTGAAATTCAGGCTGGCCCCGTTGGCCAGGGGGGTAAGATAAGCATCAATCACGCCAACAATCTCGGTGGAGGGCGTCGCATCATTCAGTACGGTAAACCCTGAACCGCTGGAGGCCGTGGCCGCCTGGGCGAGGCCGATTTTGATATTCAGGGGCGATTCTAATGCCGTACCGGTATTATTCGTCATTTCAAGATCTAATTCGGCATACCAGTCGGAAATACTCCCCCATGAAGGGGTAAAACTCACGTTAATTGAATCAGCCATACATTACCTCTTTGTTCAGATAAAAGGAGACCTGGCCGCGATAAATGCAGCAACAGGCTAACGACCCAAAAGTATTTACCTACCACAGAGGGATAAATCCCTGAATGAAATAAAGCAAACAGCGATAAAGAGGATAGAGTTATCAATTAAACTTTTCCATTAGTTCGCCATTTTTTATAATTCACTGAGAATCAGCATAAATCAGACAGGTGGCAGTGCTTTATGCTTTTGCACTAAAAATTTATGCATCATATATCATACATTCCACCTCCAACTCTGATGTTCAAGCGATGCCAGAGAAATCAGATAACAGGCTAATCATTAGCATGCAGGAGTAAATTCAGAATAAAAAACTGAGCGATACCTTATCCCATGATTTTATACGTTAATTATTTAATCCAGAGCCAGTATTTGCTGCACAGGCACAGATGACAGTGGGTCGCTATGCAGCAGCTATCAGCATAACGCAACGGGATATGCCCGGTATACGATATAGCCATCTGACAAGCGCCGCCTGAAAAACACCGACATCCTGGTTGTTAATCTTCAGATTCAACTCAGGCTATATACATCAATTAAAAACACAGGGTACAGACGTGGTGATAGATATTTCTGTTACCACGTTAATCCGTCCCCCCCCCCTCCATGACCAGATAAATAACATGAACATCAAACCAGAAACAGGCAGGAAAAAATCACCCGAAGACCTAAGAATATTTTAGTCACCGACGTCTTTATTCCTGTTTATTCTAGTGTTCGGAACAGTTATCTGTTACGGCTCGCGATCCATTTCATCGGGCTAACAATAACTGCAAGCCAGTATTATCACATTAACAAACGGGACATCGACATCCTGTTGCGCAAAGCAAGTTGAATCCTGTTAATTGTTTAACATTGTCCTGGTTTCTATGCATGGTCCTTTCAGAAGCCAGCAGTAACCATAATAACCATGATGTTTCGCGCTATTATTTTTCGTCAACAGGTATCACGTCAAAGTGATGAGCTTTATCGAGCATACTGGCTTTAGCACGAATATGTGTTTCGAGCAGGTTTATCATCTCATCATTATCGAGACGAACCCGACGGATACCGTCCTCGTACAACGCGCTTTCGTTGTTTCGTCCGGCAACACCAAGTGTGGAAACCAGTGCCTCACCGGGTCCATTCGCTACGCAACGTATCGCCAATGCCTTCAGAGAGCAGAAGTCCCAGACCGATTGCTGATTTTACTGTACCTGCGCGAGCGCCACCAGTTTCAGTGATCTCCAAGTGTAGCGGCTGGTCTATCTGTTTAGCCAGCAGACGATACGATTCCACCGCGAGAAACACATCGGAGGCTTTAACGCTGACTTTAAACTGGTCAAAATTAAGTCTATCCACATGGCGCATGGCAGACTCAAGTAATTCCTGAGGAGTGGGTTCATCATATTTTTTCTGCAAATCTTTTTCCAGCGACCCGGCATTTACACCAATACGAATAGGGATATTTCTGTTACGGGCACAGTCAACAACCTGGCGGATGCGCGCTTTGTTTCCGATGTTTCCAAGGTTAATTCGTAGGCAGCCCACGCCATACTCCGCAACTTTCAGCGCAATACGATAGTCAAAGTGAATGTCTGCCACTAACGGTACACTCACCTGCTGTTTAATGCTTTTGAATGCCTCCGCTGCATCCATCGTTGGAATGGAAACACGAACAATATCTGCGCCCGCACGCTCAAGAGCGTTAATCTGGGTGACCGTTGCTTTTACATCGGCTGTACGGGTGTTGGACATAGACTGAACAGATACAGGGATTTCATCGCCGATCGGTACCTGCCCGATATAAATACGTGTGGATTTTCTTTTTTGGATTAGATTTTGGTTATGCATCATAAATTCCCCTTATTGCAAATTCATATTTGTCACTGCATCTCAGAGGTGAATCCCGGTTGTGGAACAACCGCCAGTAAGATTTGAGATGGCTCGGGCCAGCCCGTCAGGTGCATCATAGGCCATCATATGGCCGCTTTCCGGGACCAGTTCCACGCTGCATCCCGCCTGAATATATTTTAAAACTTCAGTTTCACTGGTGTTATCCGGGAGAATAACGCCTTTTTTAACTGATAATTTCGCCAGCTCACCTATCCAGTCCCGCGCATTATCACTGAGTGCTGATTTTGCCCACTGCCAGATAGCCTGTGGCGAACTGACCTGAAAGGGCCCCAGCCATGCATCACTCCTTCCCTGAGCTTTAAGTTTCATCATCAGTGCCGAAAATCCATAGCGGACAAAACCTGTTTCACTCATCGAGGTGATCTCATTAAGCAGAGAAATCCCGTAATCATTCAATCCCGGCGTGCATAAAATGAGTTGTTCTGGTGGAACGGATAATTTCTGCATCAGTTTTAACGCGATGAACGTCCCGGCACTATGGCCGAATAAGGACAGGCTGGTGTTACCTGAATCCGTCAGCCAGTGTTGCAACCGCTGTGCCTGGGTGTCAGAGTCATAAAGTACCGTATCCGGTTTATCGCTGAAACCTGCCCCAGGCAAATCGACAAGAAGTGATGACATTTCCGGGTATTCAGATGACGTAATAACCGGGGGATAATCACTACTGGCGGCGCACCCCAGGCCATGAACAAAAACCAGCATTGGGTGTTCAGGATTACAGTTTAACCAGCGCAGGCAATGATGTTCATTATCAAAATACCAGGTGTTCATAATTCTCCCTCATGGTTGGCAGTAAAAAAAATTGTGTGTTCACTCACCAGACCTCCTTGCCATGTTTTTGAATTTTTCAGGGGAGTCAACGAGCACTCCATCAGCACCGAGTGTTCGGGCTTGCTGGTAATCTTCAAGGGTGTTAATACCGAATAGAATAACTTTGTTATTCTTATTTTCCTTAAAACATCTGAAGGCTTCCTTATCCCACTTTACATGTGTATCTGTGACGCCAATACCCAGCGTGAATTTTTCAGCAACCTGAACCTTTCGGTCAAACTCGAAGCCATACCACTGGCCTCTGTCTTTTTGGGGTAAGACAGTGCATGTGTGGTTCATTGTAATGTTGACAAGGGCTGCACGCGTCATATCTCTGCTTTCAAACTTAGGAATATTATCAGGCAATGCAGCGAGATATTTAGCGTCTGTTGAATACACCCTGACTCTGCCAACTGCATTGTTTTTCTGTAACGTATCCTGCAGTACACGAGAAAACTGCGGTGCAGAAGCGTCCGGGGATTTGATATCAAGATAGAAAAACGTCTTCGGCCATTTCTTTAAAATATCATTCAACGCTGGAATACCAATATGTTGACCACGTAACGGGTAAATCGGAGGTGAATAAAGATATGCAGCGTCAGCATTTTTCAACTGCTGAGCAGTATATGCAGAAACAGGACCTTTCAGGTTGGTGAGCACTGACAGGTCTGAAGGGCGGTACAGCACAATGACATTATCTTTCGTCAGTTGGATCGTTATCCAGATTGCGTCCGCATTGTTTTTAATGGATTTATTTATTACATATTCTGTGTTTTCCGGTCCATCTCCGGTTCCTCCCCGGTGAGCAATGATTTCCGGAGGAGCTGCCCAGACGCTGGCAGAAACAGACAGAAGAAGTGTGATGGTAAGATTTTTCCCGACTGGCATATAAGCCTTCCTTAAATAAAATATAAGCGAGGAAGAATTCTAAGTGGAATATTTGCATGAAAATGTGACGTTGATGCTGATTTTGTGTAAATAAAATATTTTGCATTGTATCTGGATATTGTTATATACAATATAACATCTCATTTTACGCCGTTCAAATGAATCAAAATAGCCACATAAATGAGATTATCTAAAAGCACAGTTGTAATATCGCATAAACATGAGGAATTTTGATGAATGAATTATCATTTAGGTGGATATATTTACACTTTCCATCGACAGTCCTTAAAACCAAAGACCTTGTAACAAAAAACGCCACATCATGTGCAATGTCCATGGATTATATTTTTTGTGATTCCTGTCATCATTTACGACAAATCAAAATGTGCACGTTTAATTATTCGTGTAATTTTAAGTTAGCAAAATAAATAAATCGTTTCGTAATGTCATAAAGCATATAACTCATAGTAATTTAAGTTCCATTACATTGAATGATGTATTGAATACTCTTGGATATGACAACTGAATCACCACGGATAATCTAGACACTTCCGAGCCGTTGATAATATTGTTTTTCATATTCCGTCGGCGGCATCTGATCACTCGAACCATGCCGACGCTTACTGATATAAAACATTCCGATGCAATCAAAAATATCGCTGCGGGCTTCTTCTCGCGTTCCATAGAACTTTTTCTTTATCCGCTCGCGTTTCAACAATTGGAAAAAGCTTTCAGCAACTGCATTATCGTGGCAGTTACCGCGACGGCTCATGCTGCCCTCCAGTCCGTGAGATTTCAGGAAAGACTGCCACTCATGGCTTGTCGTACTGACTGTTCTGATCCGAGTGCACCAGTACCTGTTTTTGGGGATTACGCCGCCATATAGCCACCAGAAATGCGTTCAGGACAATGTCCTTTGTCATCCGGGATTTCATTGACCAGCCGATAATTTTGCGTAAGAACAGATCGACTACCACGGCAAGATACAGCCAGCCTTCGTGGGTCCTGATGTAGTTTATATCTGTTACCCAACACTCATCCGGTGCATCCAGATTGAACTGTCGCTGGAGTCTGTTAGGCGACACGATACTGGCCTCGCCTTTGCGTGCCCGCGTGCCCCTGTACCCGACCTGAGCCTTTATCCCAACTAACTTAATCAGTCGCCAGACTCTGTTCACTCCGCACTGTTGCCTGCAGTCTCGCAGATCCAGATGGATCATGCGATAACCATAGACGCATCCCGATTCCAGCCAGAACTGTTTAATCTGCCCTGTCAGTTTCAGGTCTACCTGATGGCGTTGTGAATGCGACTGCTGAAGCCAGGCGTAAAAGCCACTGGGATGAACATCCAGCACCTGACAAAGCAGGCGAACAGGCCAGCAACAGGTTTTATCAGGGATAAAGGCGTACATCAGCCGGACAGCTTTGCAAATATCGCCAGTGGATGGACTGAATGTGTGGTGTTGCCGGCACGTAACGCTGAGTTGATCATCCGAACCGCTGATAAAGTTCAAAAAAATCTGCCGTTTCCACTTCTCGGCATTGATGTTGATAACGGAGTCGAATTTATCAACGAAGCCTTGTTTGAATACTGTTCAGCCAGATGCATCGCGCTGACACGTTCCCGACCGTACCGGAAAAACGATCAGGCCTGGATAGAACAAAAAAATGGCTCAGTAGACAGAAAGCTGGCGGGATATGGCCGTATTGATGGTGAACCTGCGGTAAAAGCGATGAACCAGATGTACATGGCTAATCAATTATTTATTAATTTTTTTCAGCTATCGTTCAAGTTTCTGGATACGCAACGCATTGGCGGGAAAACGGTTCGCAGGCATGATGCTCCCCAAATACCTTATAATCGCCTGATAGAACTGCATACTCTGCGTTCTGAGCTCCAATGCCATTTTGACGATATCACCCACGCACTGGATCCTCTGAAGTTGCTGGAAACCATTCGACTTTATCAGCACCAATTGGCGCAAATCGCTATCGTGGATCCTGTTGGAGACAAAAACAGCGATTTAACCGCATTTTTGCAGGGCCTCTCCGAAGCCAGGCAGGAGGGCGCAATGAATCCTTTACATCATCCAGCACCATCAAAACCTCGCCACTGGCGAACTCGTGCAGATCCCTTCGCGGACGTCTGGAATGAAATAGAATGCTGGCTTAAGGATGAACCGCAACTGGGCAGTACCGAATTACTTCTCAAACCTGGAGACGCACATCCGGGTCAATTTACTGAAGGTCATCGAAGAACACTGCAACGCAGGTTGCAGGAATGGCGGGTCAAGGTGGCCAGAGAACTAGGCTACGGAACTCGTGCTGATGGTAACATTTTAGCTGAAGTAAGAAAGTAACATTAACTGATGAGGCCACACGCCGGCCAAGGTAGTTGACGTATAATACTAGTTAATATTCCTGCCATCGCAGGATTTTGGTCATCCCTTTTCGCTTTAGCTCCTTGTGCATCCGTTTATGGCTGTCGCTGACGCATTCGGTATAGAGAAACGCTTCGGGTTGTGACTTCGTTATATCTTCCGGTAGAGGCCGTTTTCTCTAAAGCGAGTAACCATATCAGATACGGTGCTGCCCCCCGATATCCAGACTGTCCGAGATACTCCCGTTAGGCAGGTAACTGTCAAATTTCAGGCGCAGCTCTTCTTTAACTATACTCATCCGCGTACCCAATCTTGCCATGGCGACACTCCCCCGGAGGATGTGTTGTCCATTGTTTTAAAAGTGAAAAGCGCGGAACTCCGAAGGCAGGAATCACAGATTCCGACGGATGGCCAGATTTGGCCAGAACAAATCGGAAAGTGAGGTCGAATTACATCGGAATCAATGGTCGGTTTGGGTCGGAATATGCATGGGTAGATAGTGGTTAAAGTAAAATCAGCTTTTCAGACAACCCCGACACAGTGCTCACATGCAAAATTAACATAAAAATTGAATGCACAAAAAGCCCCTCAGGCTGCAAAAATGCCTGCGCCGGAACCCAGATGTCATCAAGTAAAAGTGAAAGCCAAAAGTTAAAGTTCAGTAAAATAGCAAGGAAAGTGGCCTAATCAGACTGCTAATCCCTTTATTGCTGAAGAAAAAGCTAAACTTATCGCAGGTAAGTAACTTCAGCCCGAAGCTTACCTGATTTTTTCAGTATTCTGATCCCCACACAGACTAGCAGGATCAGTATTATCAACCCACCGGAAACCAACCAATCATTAGTATCCTGATTCAGTGCCCGGCCACTCAGCAATACCAAGACCAGCAGTGTGATACAGACAGTGCTGTATTCTTTCACCACAACACGGCGCCAGTTAAATGAGAACATCCGCAGCGTTTCTGCCAGCCCATTCAGGCGCGGTAACAAACGTGGTGTGCTGGCACAATAATCACGGTAGTTGTCACCAAAACGCCTATCCAAGTAGTGTTCTTCGGCAGCAATAATGCTGGCATACGCCAGAAAGAACAGTGGCAGGGCGATGATCAGATACCAGGGATTATTCGACGCGACCCCAAAACCGATAATCATTAGCAGATTTCCCAGATACAGCGGATTGCGACAGTGCGCGAATAGACCAGTCCGGATCAGGTCATCGGCATAGACCCGTCGATTGCGCCCGCCACGGACGATGTAATCAAGCCCCACAGTTAGAATACGAATCCCCTGCCCGGCCAGTGCAATCAGGTACCCGACAATCAACATAGCATCGGTTTCCTCACTGACCCGCGCAAAACCGGCGAAAAGTGACAGATACATCAGAGGAAAAATGCCATTACGAATGCGGAATATAATATTACCAATAGAGACCATCATTTGACCGCCACCATGCCGCAAAAGTTATACCAGCGGAAAAAGACTTCCACGCGACTGAATCCGGCATCAGTCAGTATCTGCCGGTTCTCGCTTTCTGTGTAGGGTATCAGCACGTTTTCCAGCGCCTCACGCTTCTGACTGATTTCCAGTTCACTGTACCCGTTCCGACGTTTCATGTCGTAATAGAACTTAATAAACTTCCGGTTCAGGTCCGATGAGTCGCAGACGACCTTCTCCACCAGGATTAACGCCCCGCCCGGAGTCAGTCTCTGAAATATTGACGACAGCACCTCCCGGCGATGCACCGGGCGGACAAACATCAGCGTCAGCAGCATAGACACCACCGAAAGGTTTTCTGGTAAGTTCATTTCCCGCAGGTCATGGCACAGAAAGCGGGACGAGCGCTCTGAATGCAGTTGCTCAAACTTAGCCCTGCATTTCTCCAGCATCTCTGCTGAGTTATCGACGCCGATGAAGCTGACATCCGGCGAAACAATATTGTCCATCAACGCCAGCGTAGTGCCAGTGGCGCAACCAAGGTCGCACAGATGGCTATGCGGTTCTGCATAATCCACCGCCAGTTCGCTCACCATACGCTGAATTTCCGAGTAAAACGGTACGGAGCGATCAACCATATCGTCGAATGCTCCTGCAACCTGCTCATCAAATCGAAAGTCTTCGGCGGCCCTTTCCTGTGCAAATACAGTGTCCTGTGTCATAACCCCTCCTGTTAAAAATATTCTCCAGCCTATATCAGGCGTCATGTACGATATATTTAGCATTGCCCGCCAAGGCTCGATTAAAATTTATACGATTTGAGCGGTGTGTGTCTGTTTACATATATTGCAATTTGCTACCTCAGTGCACGTTAGGTAATCCCTGGGGTTGGCTGTGATTATTAACCCCACCTTAATAATTAACGTACCTTAATTCGAAGAGAATTATTTAGGTAAAGAAAATACCGGTCCCTCTTGCACTTCCACTCCTCGCAGGCAGTGCCGAAGAATCCCCCAAGCAGATAAACACGTATGTGTTTGATAGATTTAGGAAGAAAGGCAATGCTAATTGTAAAACCGAGCAGCAACATCACCTGCAGGTAAGGCAAGGAACCACAGCAGGCAGTACGCCTGCGAAACTACCTGCCACAGCGATGTTTTGTTCGTGGGCGATTAACGAAATCTATAGGAACCGGGTTCTTCGAGACTTCAGTAATAAATTTTCATGAAGGAAATTATGCTGAAAAACTAGCACTGACAGTATATATCTAACATTTTGATAGCATGAGAAACAGTTAAAGCTGCCGGTGGTCAGATAGAAGAAAAACGCTTATCAGAACAATCCTCCACTGTGTTCTCAGGTTAAAAACAACTGTGCCCCCAAAACCACAAACCACACTGGCTGTGATAACGCTAATGCAAAAATCAAAAACTCGATGAAACAATAATCCCCTAGCGACAGGTTGTTCCTTCTGCCCCTCACTGCTATGCTCCTCACATCATCGAACATACTGCGTACTACTGACTTTTCTGCATGAAATTGACTCCCCCATTACAACCTGACCAAACTGTTACTGACCTTGCCCACCTGGCATGGTGCGCTCTGGTTGCGTTACGGTTGACACAACGCGACGGTCAGTCGTTATCGCCCTTGATGGCTCACACTTTTCTCGTACGCTGGTTAGCTACAGCTCAGAAACAGCGCCTTTTTCCGCGAAATGTCGCTGATGATATTGAGTCGCTGTTGCGCCTTGGCCGTCAGAAGGGCCCCGCTGCCGGGTTGCAGAAGCGTCTTGAATATCTTTACGAATCCTGCTCAATACCAGTAACGCATCAGTCTGATTTATTGCGACTGACATATGCGATCGGGGCGCTAAAGACGCAGGGCTGGATTAACGTGACTGTTATGGATGACGAATGGGACATTCCGGTATTACTTGCCGAATATGATGACGTTTCGGCTCTGTTGGTAAAAAAATCAGAGCTGATACGTTGTTTTATGGAAGACGGGCGGCTAATTGACTCGGTGGCTTTTATTGTCCAGGGAGACCATAAGATTGCATATGCGACGTTTAAAGAACAGGCATTTCGTTGCACGGTTATCACACCGGAAAATAGTAGCCATATGTTGCTGGTACTTCAACCTGGATAAAGGTTACTGCTCAACAACCAGAACATACGCCCGCTTATGGTGTGGATCCACGAACCGGAGCTTTACACATGACAATCGCTGAACTTGAAACCCTATACTCGAAGGCTGTTATCGTGCTGTCATTCGTTCCATCTAAGGCATCATTCTCATCCCCCACCTAGAAATCTGGTTGACGCGCTTCTCATCCCCTGTCTGCTTTGATTACCAAACGGTGCGGATAATCGTCTTCTGCACCCGGTAGCAGGATATAGTGCTTAACGCATCAGCAACGTTGCAAAAAATACTATTGAAGTCACTACAAACTATGCCAACAAATGGCAAATTTTTACTTTGGGGTGCCTCAATCGGGATCATCTTTTTCGAGATAAGGCTTACAACGGTATTGTGGCATAGCGTTTACCAATCACGTTAATTCAGCGATTGCACGCCGCACAAACGCACAAACGCACAAACGCACAAACGCACAAACGCACAAACGCACAAACGCACAAACGCACAATCATTCTGCTTAAGCCAGCCTCAGCATGCCAAACATCCACCTATCCTGAAAAGCAAACATGTAAAAATATTAAACCTGTACTTCCTCATGACAGCGTATTGCATAATCACAGCATCTGCATTCACCAGAGCAAAAAGGAATTTGACGGCGGGTAGCATCCCGCTGACTGGTGCTCTTAGATCTACAGAGCACAGACGAAGCATATAAATTTAGTTGTTGCCCTTAATCGCGTGCAGCGACAGTTTGTCATAGCCCGGGCCAATGGGTTTTGATAACCGACAATATCTATATTCGCACCTTAAAGGGTCGACTGTATCTGGCGGTGGTTATCGTTTAGTGCGGGGGATAAATAAAACCAACTCTCTCAAGTGCACTGGCATCTGGTGCGTTGATGATGACCTTGTGGCGCTAAACCAGAAATGAGAGGCCATCGTACATTTGGACCAAGGTTGATGGCAGTGGTGACTGACTATGCTTCTGCCGAGCCTACAACCAGGGCCAGGGAATGAGCCATCCAGGTAACTGATGAAGTAAACCGTGGACGAATCGTTCTTCATCTCGCGGATAAAAGAGAATATCAGAAAGCGAATCGATATAACCAGGGAAATGCCCCGGACGTATATATTCGATCACATTAAGCGTTCAATAATAATCACCGCCCCCCTGGAGTAGTTCGAAAGTTTCCCGCAATGAGGAAAGAGCCTGTTCACGTAACGTGACGAAGAATTTATTAAATGTGAGAACCGCCGAACTCCTGTTTTGTACTTTCTTATAATGGCCTCATCAAATTATTATCCTCTATACTGTCAGCAAGACACTACGGAGGCAGCATGAAACCTGTTGAAAGTATTGACCGTGTAATTACAATGTGTACAGATGTAAAAAAGAGAATTTCCGTTAATACCACGAGCAAAATAACCTTTAACAACGATCGATATACTGGGGTTGATTGTTTTATTTTGCATGAGGGCGTTGCATGTGTACGAGGAAATGATTCAAAAGTAGTACTTGCGTACATATCAGCACCTTTTATCCTTGGGTATAATGGTTTTTTCGATTTGAATGGAAATGTCTACGTTGAAGCCATTTCCGAAATGTCCTTTGAGTTCATCAAAGCTGTTGATATATCTAAAGTTTTGAGTACCTGTCAGTTCGAAGCTGATATGATGAATATTTTAATGTATAATTCATTTGTGTTATTCAGGTCTGTCAGCATCCTGTTAGAAAAAGATAAAAACAGGCTGATTGAAAAAGCTCAAGCCATGTTTTCTGATGAGCCAGAGATCATCAGGGAGACCATGCCCTTCCATGTATACATCAGTCAGAAGGCAGGCATTAATCCAAAGACAGCGCTGAGATATATCAAATCAATTCGAAAATCGCCGACGGGAAGGTAGTAGAGACACTGGCGTATTGGTGAGTTGTACGCGATAGAAGTTAATACAGAAGTCTGGCTGTATTATATGTTGTAAGTGTAAAGGGGTCGGTCGTCTAATCGAGTTGATGAACTGATTCTTGGGAATGTTGATTTGTCATCAATATAAATAACAATGCGGCATGCACTGACAGCTTAGTTTGGGTTTAACTTTAAATAACTGCTTGTTATGATACGATATAAAATAAAGCGCATTAAGATTATTCTCACTTGATTTTTTAACCAGCATTTAAACTTCAATTAATTATGTCAGCTATGAATACCAAACCGCAATTGAACACAGTGTCCCCCTCCCAAAGCCCTCTTCAGGCCCTGGACCATTCACAAGAAATAGATCTACTCACGTTATTGGATATTCTGTGGTGCGTCCGTAAGCGAATCCTTGTCATCGCATTTTGTTTCGGCTTTGGTGGTGTGGCGATTTCTCTGTTGTTGCCGCAAAAATGGACCAGTAATGCAGTCGTAACGCCATCTGAACGTACGCAACTGCTGCCGCTCAAAACTCTAGCCGCAACTATGCAGGTACTCGGTGTTGAAAATGACTTGGATAGCAAAGTGATTTTTAACCTATTTATCAAGAAATTCAGTTCACCTGTTCTGCTTGAAGAGTATATTAAATCGTCCTCAGGATTGATGGAATATTTTGCAGGGGGGGAGCCTGATCCTATAGAGTTGCACCGGGCGATTCTGGCGATTTCTGAGAAAATGAAGGCAGTGGACGACACCCACAAAATGAAAGGAACCATATCGCCTTACAGCTCCTGGTCGCTCTCCTTTACGGAATCGAAACCTGAGGTAGCACAGCAAGTACTGGCGGGATACATCAAGTTCGTCAGTGCTGAAGTTGTTAAACAGATGCTATTGATGATGCGTGAAAATTTGGCAATGAAGGTCCAGGTTGAAAAACAGCATTTGGATCTGGAACGTGCTCAGCTGGAAAATAGTAAAGACACTAAAATCAAACGTCTACATTATTCTTTAGAAGTGGCCAAAGCGGCCGGAATCAATAAGCCGGTATACAGTAAGGGACAGACGATTAATGATGACCCTGATTTTTCTGTCACCCTGGGTACGAATGGGATTAATAAAAAGCTGGAGATTGAAGAATCGATTAAAGATGTTTCAATGATGAATGAAGATATTCTTAATCGTGAATATTTATTGAAAAAGCTGGAAGATCTGAAAATCAAATCAATTCAGTTCCCTGTGATAAATTATCAATTAATGCCTTCGTTACCAGTTAAAGAAGAAGGACCGAGTAAAATGCTAGTGATGTTGTTGATGACTTTGATTGGCGGCATGGGGACGTGTGGAGCCGTGTTGCTGCAAAACGCTCGCGAGTCACGCCGACTGATTTTACTAGAGCGTCAGCGACCTTAACGTTCACTATCTTATAGCATTGGGAAGCAGGTTTCTTTTCTCTTGTTCTGATTGGCTATCAGACTGGCTATTTTTCGTCGTTATATAACATACTCCTTTATCGATGATTTAAATTTTTGCCCACTTGATCTGCCTCTGTTATTCAAGATACCACTACAGCCCAGTTAAAAGTGGAAAAACAGGCAGGAGCAATTAATCCTTGCACCTGCCTGAACGAAAAAAAATTCATATGATGTAGCAGATAGTTCCCTTATCAGACGATGATAGCATTTTTGCTTACAAGTTACTGGTTATTAATCGTAACAGTCATTCCCGGAGAAGTGCCACCTCCGGCGCCAAAATTCGGTGTCATATATATATGGTTCCCAAAGTTATCAATAAGATGAATTCGTGACTTACCACCATCAAGCCCGTTATTACCGGAAAAAGAAGCATTGTCAGTCGCACTTTGATATTCAACTCTCAGCCTGAGAAATGAGATTGTTGCTGCCGGTGATTCAGGCAGATTGATCATATCAATAGTACCTGCACGTGCCCAGCCATTAGCTTCATGAACAGCAGCGAAACAGTTACCAGTGTAGACTACCCGAGAACTCTCCAGTGATTGAGATGACGTCCTTTCTAAGGAAAAAAACTGAGGATACCAGTTCCATTCAACGCTGTCCTTGGCTGACGTCACCCAGAGAGAACTCACTGTAGAACCATAGCCACTATAGCTTGAATCTACTGATGGATAAACGAATGACATACCTACCTGCCATTGTAGCTTGAATACATATTTACTGTTTTCTTGTGTTGGATCAATTGATATGTGATAAGTGTTATATGATATATTATCGAAATCTCTTGCCTCACCTGAGTCCGAATATTGATAGTCACTATTGCTATCGCTGCTGTTAACCAGAATATAATCACTGCGCCCCTGAGAACTTGAATACTGGTATTTTTTTGCAGCAGAAAAGTTCAGGCCAAGGTTAACTCCTTTGTCATTATTTGAATTAAATCTATAAGTCCCTCCCGTTTTGGGAGTGTTGAGCTGCATACAAAGAAATATTCCAGCTGGTAAGGTGTCATTATTGTATTTCGAACACCAGATGGTCAGTGGATCAAGTTCAATCGGATATGATACTGGAGGGTTTGGCGCAGAGGTCGATCTGTTGTTATACGGCTGCTGAAAATCCGTATACTTAGCCGTGTCGATAACTCCCTGCCCTAAAAGGGTATTCCCATCCTGGTCGACCAGGGTGAATGCTGCCTGGACTTCGTCTTTAGATGGTGAACTGACGGGACTTCCCTCCGCCATGGTAAAAGAAAATCCCCTAAAAAGAGGGATGCTGTGTGCCTTGAAATTCCCACCACTGTCTGTACCATTCATAAACAGTGTGCCTGTACCTTCATACGATTTATCGGGAAACTGCATGGCAATAAGGCATTTTACATCGGTAACATAATCCCAGGAGCAGGAGAAATTAACGCTCACAGGGGCCTGTGCTCCTGCAGGCGAACCATCCGCAGTAAAATACTGGGCAGAACCGTCTGATACTGATGTCAGTGGCGTAGCGCTACCATCCGCCTGTAAAGTCAGAGTACAGGAACTCCACACAATACCATCTTTAGTGAGGATCAAATCGCCAGTCTTGGCATCAAAAGTGTAATCGCTATTTGAGGCTGGAATTGAGGCACTGACCAAAGAAGTTCCGGTAGGTGCAACAAAGTGAATTCGCGAACCTGCTACATCTGAGGTAAAATTAGATTCCACATTGAATGTTATCGCCCCAGTTTTCCCTGGGTAAATCAGAGGGTAAAGCCCACTACTCGTTTTTTGCTCACTGATTGCAACGTCGGGCGTCGCTACCGTGACCTGATAATCAGTTGACACACTACTGTGATAATAGTCAGTGCCGTTATAATAAGTCCCTGCGGAAAAATTCCCTGTCGTGCTTGTTATCATGTTCACTTTCACAACTGTGGAAGTACCTCGGTTTGTGGAAACAACACAGTACTTCCCGTGCCCTGAGGAATCATAGCTAATTTTAGGTGCGTCCCCTCCTGTGTAAGATATGATTTCACAGGTGTCCATAGGGCAGTTATCTGGTGCATAAATACTCCAGTTTTCACCTAACGTTGCGCTGTTGTTGGCGGAAAGAGTCAGGGTAACACTACCCTCCTGACCAACAGCAATGACTGGAGGACTCTTGCCATCAGGAAGAGTTTCAGTAATTGAGTACGACTGATTTATTTGAACATTTACCGTGGATGACTGACCATACTCCGGGGTGGCGGTTACCGTTGCCATACCACTTTGCGTATCTGTAAGCTCTACGCTAGTGCTCCCGTTTTCATCCGTGACGGTTTGTGAAAAATTTAATGTCCCGAGCGTGGTATTCCAGTTAACCGTGATCCCACTGAGCAGATTTCCTGCGACCTCACTTTGCACTACAGCTGTGAGCGTGGCTACATCTGTCCCACTGTTCCAGATAGACGTTTTATCACTGTGCAGGGAAGCGATCATCGGTGCACTGATGATGTTCACATTAGTATTACCGGATAATGCTGTACTGGCATTCAGATACACTACGTGATAGCTGCCCTGTCCATATGCATCTCCTGCCGGTGTAATAACGTTGTCAGGAATGTGGAAGAGTACGTACTGCGCAATAATATCGTTGGCCGTCAGTGTCCGGGGCTGGCTCCATTCTGTCCCTGGTATTGGTGAGCCGGAAGATGCCTGATAGCCATACCATGTTGCCGTAACCGTATCACCTTCAGCCATTTCCGGATAATATACCTTCATATCTGTACCGGCGTTATCCATCACCGACTTATAGCTAAGTGACCCAAAGGCATCCGCTTCAGGGAAAATGGGTGATGGCAATGTTGCAGCAGGTGGGTTACCTGTTATCTCTAGCGCGAAAGACATCGAGCTATGTATGTTCCCGACCAGAGTCGTATAGTCATAAAGCAATTCGTAGAATCCATCATAAAGGCAGTTTTCCTTAAAATCTCTCGACACATCAATGTAGTAAGGGAATAGGGGGGGATCAGGCACAACATAAGAGATGCTTTCGACATTATCCCAGTAGAAGGTTATCAAATCACCATGCTGAGGAACGATAAAGTTCGGTGGCGCAGGAATATAAACGCTCACCCCCAATGCAATTTCATTACCATCCAGATGGTGGTCGGTTTCTGCATTCACAACAGCAGGGGCTGAAATAAGAGGATCGCTGAAGTGAAGTCCACAAACTGCTGAAACTGTACCAACATTAATACTTACGATCCCCCCAGAAGGCGCGAACGCTGTGGCCTGAATCATAGCCTCACCGGCACTATCAGTATCAGATGTATTGCCGGACAGTGAAATATAAAGTTCTCCTGAAATCAGTTGCCACTGAACTGCGACGCCTGCCCCTGCTGGAGTCCCGTCAGCGTTTTGAATGACCGCTTTCAGTGTGACCGAATTACCAGGAAGCGCGGTAATGGGGGATGCTGTTACGCCCCGGATTATGTAGTCCCCTTGACCCTGAACAGGGGCATTGTTTCTGGTTGGTCTTAACGTATTCATCATTCAGTCTCTGTGTGAATGTTATGACAAACAGCCCCCTGAATATCAGCGGGATTCTGAATGGGGGCTGTTGCAAATATGAGAATGGTCCAACGTATTGATACAACAATCATATATCTGACTGTTGTGCCAGGAATTACACAGTTCGTTTAGTTCAGAACAATATTTACTGTTGCAGTCGCCGAATTTCCGGTACTGCCGTTGGCACGCACCAATGCATAGGAACTCTGCGCGGTTCCTCGGGTTTTCACCGCAGTAATGTTGGACTGAGGAATCGGTTCATCATGGAACCCTAATTTGGCATCACTTGCAGTTATTGACGATGTTGATGAATACATCGAGCTGTCAACAGGGTCACCATTAGAGTTGTACTCCTGCCAGTTGATGGTCACACTATCGCTTTCCGCCATGCCAGTATAGCGGATGCGCATGTTTGTCCCCCCTGCAGCCCCATTCGCGTTAATGGTATTATTGGTTGCCTCAGGGAACGTCGGGGCGGGAAGCTCGGCTGGCGGCGTGACACCATTGACAGTCAATTTGAAATCTTGCGAGCAGTGAGTGTTCTGGGAGACATTGGTGAAAACGTAGAAAACGTCATAATCACCATTTAGCAGACAGTCAGGACTAAAGAGCGTTGAGATGTCAATCGGGATCGGGAACTGAGTTGAACTATCTACCGGAAATTGTTTTGAATCTACCACCAGCGGCCCTTTTCCCCAGTAAAGCGTAATAAAGTCTCCACCAACATACGGACCTTTATTTGGGTCGCTGATATACGTTTCAACTCCCAATGCTATCTCAGCAGCATCCAGTGTATGATCATCATCAGCGTTAAGAATAGATACTGCCGGCATTGTCGGCGAACTGAAAAACACATTGCACGAGGCTTTGGCTAGCCCTCCATCGAGCTTGGCAGTGATTAAACCACTACTCCCTTCGCTTTTACAGGTTGCCGTATTAATGGCGACACCGTTAGCATCAGTCGATGAGGCACTTGAGGTTAATTCAATAAAAAGACTTCCTGAATCGACGGACCAGTCAACCTGAACCCCCACAGCTGGCATGCCATTACTATCTAAAACAGTGGCATTTAATTCGATGGCACCACTCAAAGGCGAGATCAGTGTCTCTGCAGGAGCTACGTTGATAGTGTTAGCAGCAGAAACAGCTGTAAGGTTAGCGGTACTGGTCACTGTCGAATCCTCCGTTTCAGAAACAGTGATTAAGTAGTCACCAGGCAAAAAAGCAGTGGCAGTTACCGTCGCTGTACCATCAGTTGCATTGGTATCTGCCGTCGTGGATGATAATGAACAACCCACTGTCGGGTTAACGGAAAACGTAAGATTTGTTGGTGTTGTAATTGGATCAGTACCATCAGTCAGTGTGGCGGTGATAGTTGCTTGTGTGGCAGTATCAGCCGGGATACTGCCCGGAGTAACGTCCACGGAGATTACATTAGTCATAATTAAACTCCTTTATGTTTATTAAGTTGAAAACCTGAAAATTTCCATGATTACCAGGTAAAACGAGTGTTAATAGAGAAATACTCATAACACCGTTGGTGCGATTCGATACTACTGGCCTAGATCTGATGTTAAGCCAGTATATTTACGCTTACATGCATCGTAGCTAATTTTTGTCAGTCAATAAGGCATTCCTCTGTGTTCAAAAAAAGCGCCATCGAAATCTTCTTTTATTTTTTACTGATACCCGCACATTCAAACTAAACTCCCGCGTCGCATTGAAAATATGGAGGCACTTTCACAAAGTCAACCAGAATAATTCAGTTTTTACGGATGGCGCTCAAAATTCGATGCCAGTAACAATCCAAATTTGGAGTCACATTACCAAGCAAAACAAGAAGCGAACTTACATCCAAATTTGGACTATTATTATTCATTCATCTTTAGCCATGCAATAGTGTTGCGAATGGATACATGAGAATTAAATTTATTGATATGCATCAACTAAAAAAAACGCAACAGGTGCAGAAACAAATTGATACCTACACATTAATAAAATATGGTATACATCTGATTATAAGTTCCGATTAACTTTTACGTATTGCTGAAAATCTAAATGAAACCGAAAAAAACCAGGCAATGTATTGTCGCTTTGTTGATGGTCGGGATGCAGATTCTTCCTACTGTATCGACCTTAATTTTTAGCTCAGCAATTGCCGCAGAGTCATCATATTCACAAGCAATCGAATCTGTTGGAGCGCCAGCGCCAGCCTCGCAGTCGGCCTCTAACGTGGCAGCGTCTATGGCCAGCAATTATGCGGCCGATAGCGTAGAGCACTGGTTGCAGCAATTTGGCACCGCCAGAGTGCAGCTCAATGTTGATGACAAAGGCAATTGGGACAATAGTGCCGTTGATCTGCTGATGCCGTTTTACGCCAACAAATATTCATATACGTTTACTCAGCTAGGTTTAAGAGCCCCCGATGGACGTACTACCGGAAATATAGGTCTGGGGATGCGAATGTTTAATGAGAACTGGATGTACGGCGGAAACATATTCTTTGACAATGATTTTACTGGTCAGAATCGACGTATTGGTTTTGGCGCCGAAGCGTGGACAAACTACCTTAAGTTTTCTGCAAACACCTATTTTGCAATCAGCAACTGGCATGACTCTCGCGACTTTGATGATTATTATGAAAAGCCAGCTAATGGCTTTGATACAAGAGCCGAAGGATATCTCCCTTCCCTGCCACAACTCGGTGCTAAAATCATGTATGAACAATACTATGGCAGCAACGTAGCGTTGTTTGACAAAGATCATTTACAGAACAATCCTTCTGCCATCACCGTTGGTCTCAATTATACGCCAATTCCTCTCATTACCGCCGGAATTGACTATAAGCGTGGGCAGGACTCCATCGACGAAACACAAATCACGCTCAACTTCCGATATTCATTCGGTCAATCATTCAAATCGCAAATATCACCTTCTGAAGTTGATGGTTTGCGTCAGCTTAACAGTAGTCGTTACGATCTGGTGGATCGTAATAATGAAATCGTTCTGCAGTATAAAAAGAAAGCCCAGGATGCTGCTCTGGCCAACCTTAAACTGTATAGTGTCAAAGATAACAGCCCTGCAGATGGTATCACCGCTAATGGGATTACAGTCCAGGCCGTCGCAATAGACGGTACCCCGGTGAAGAATGCCGTTATCAACTGGAGCAGCGGCGGCCATGCAAAACTCAGTACGACTACTGGAGTGACGGATGGTAATGGTCAGACATCCGTTCAGTTAACTAACACCTCTGCTGAACAGGTTAGCGTACAAGCCACCTCAGGCTCCGTCAGCCAAAGTATTAACTCCTCCTTTATACCTTCTGTAGCAGCACTAAATCTGAAACTCACCCAAAATAACGCCGCTGCCGACGGTAACGCACAAAATGCTGGCACGGTGACGGTGAAAGATACAGATGGTAATGTGATGGCCAACGTTCCCGTGACCTGGACTGTGGATAAAGGCGCGGCGATCGTCAATAGCGACAGCACCACCGACAGCCACGGAAATGCCAGCGTGCACTTCAGCAGTAAAAATGCAGGCAGTGTTACGCTCAAGGCCACGGCCGCCGGGAAAAATGAGTCCATCGTTGCCAGCTTTATTGCACAGAATGTGGCGAAGCTGGATCTGACAGTGACCAGTAGTACGACAGCTGTTGGCACTCCGGATACCGCACAGGCTACCGTCACCGATGACAGCGGAAAACCAATTGCCGACCTTCCGGTGCAATGGTCCATAACGGGGAGCGCAACGTTCGCACCAGCGGCAACGGCCTCATCCAACACAAACTCAGGCGGGAACGCCAGCATCGGCTTTAGCGACACCAGGGCGGAAACCGTCACCCTGACTGCAACGGTAGGTGGAAAAACAGCGTCGCAAACCATCGTGTTTACGGCCGGGGAAGTGGCGAGTGTGAAAGTGTCTGTCGTCCGCGATAAGGCCGCTGCCGATGGTATAAGCCAGAATATTGTACAGGCGAAAATCACCGATGCCAGTAATAACCCAGTAGCCGGCGCGACGGTGAACTGGTCCCAGGACGGTAGTGCCGTTGTTGGCACAGGCACCCCGACCAATGCACAAGGGGAAAGTACCGTTACCCTGACGGATAGTAAAGCAGAAACGGTTAACCTGACTGCCACCGTCAACGGACAACATGACGCACAGCCCACCACCTTTGTCGCCGGGGCTGTCGCTCAAGTCACAGTGACCGTGGATGACAATAATGTCACGGCTGATGGCTCTTCCCCGCTTCAGGCGCATGCCACCGTCACCGACAGTAACGGTAACCCGGTACCCGACCTCGCCGTCACCTGGAGCCAGGACGGCAGCGCAGCGGTCGGAACTTCGACGCAGACTGATAGCCGGGGGGTCAGCAACGTCACCCTCACCGACACTAAAGCCGAAACAGTGCAATTGACTGCCACGGTCAACGGTCAGACCGACACCAAGCCCGCCAGGTTTGTCGCCGGGGCTGCCACCAGCGTCGCGGTTATCGTCGATACCAATAACGTCACCGCCGACGGCACCACTCCG
>Ga0153917_1000184_pt1 | contig 56516 bp, 43 predicted proteins | sample TSFL001MetaG_FD_104695 | JGI IMG/M metagenome (GOLD analysis project Ga0153917, IMG submission 104695) | Attine ant fungus gardens microbial communities from Florida, USA - TSFL001 MetaG | ecosystem: Host-associated > Fungi > Mycelium > Unclassified | place: USA: Florida, Paynes Creek Historic...
GGCGGCGGTATTGGGCGGAGTTGCCGGAGATGCCGTCGTATTTCGATGCGGTGCTGAAGCATGAGGCGGTGTTCACGGAGGTGTTCGCCGAGGCCGGCTTCACCCACGACGTCGCCTACCCGGCGGCCGAGATCGGAACCAAGAACCCCTCGCTCTACCGGGCCGAGGCGCTGCTGGACGCGGGGTGCCCGGTGCTGAAGCGGCGGCCGTTCCTGCAGTGGCCGCCCTACCTGGACCGCCACGCGGTCGTCGGCCGATGGACGCTGGAGAAGGCGGCCGCGCTGGGGTATCCGATGGAGCTGTTCTGGCAGCACGCCGCGCGGACCATCCCCCCGAAGGACCTGAACACGGATGCGGGCGCACTCGAGGTGCTGCCGGACGCCGACGTGTCCTACGATCCCGCGCGCCCACTGCGCACGGTCGTGCTCGCGCACATCTTCTACGTCGAGATGACGGACGAGATGCTCGATCGCGCCGACACGCTCCCCGGCGACTACGACCTCGTCGTGACCACCCCCGATCCCGATCGCGCTGAGGGCGTCCGCGAGGCGATCCGCCGCCGCGGGCATGTCCGGGGCGAGGTCGAGGTCCGGGTGCTGGAGTCGAACGACGGACGCGACCAGAGCGCGTTCCTCATCGCCTGCCGGGACGTGCTGCTCTCCGGCCGGTACGACCTCTTCGTGAAGATCCACTCGAAGAAGACGCCGCAGGACGGGTTCAACATCGGCCGCCACTTCAAGGAGCAGCAGTTCCTCAACCTGCTCGACGGGCCGGGCTACACCGCCAACCTCGTCGCGCTGTTCCAGCGCGAGCCGGGCCTCGGGCTGGTCTTCCCCCCGATGATCCACATCGGGTACCCGACGCTGGGCCGGGGCTGGTCCGTGAACAAGGAGGGCGCCCAGGCGCTCTGCGACGAGCTCGGCATCCGCGTCCCGCTCGACGACGTGTCGCCGCTCGCTCCGTTCGGATCCATGTACATCGGTCGTCCCGAGGCGCTGCGGATCCTGCTCGAGCACGACTGGACCTTCGCCGACTTCGGCGGGGCGGAGGCGTACCGCGACGGCGGCCTCGCGCACATCCTGGAGCGGCTGCCGGTGTACGCGGCGGGGGAGCTCGGCTACCATGCGCGCACCGTCGCGACGGCGGAGTACATGGCGCTCAGCCACACCACGATGGACTTCCTGCTGGACGAGCTCTCGGCGACCACGCCCGGCTACGCCTACGAGCAGATCGAGCTGATCCGCAAGGCCGGGTTCGTCGGTACCGGATCGGCGCGCGACTTTGCGAGAATGTACATGCGCGTCAACTTTCCCGGAACCGGCGCGCGGTTGCGCAGCGTCATGGCCTCCCCGAGCATCGTCGGCAAGGTCGCCCGAGCGGTCAGGAGGCCGCGGACGGCCCTGCGGCGGGTCCTCGGTCGATGATGACCGTGCCGGATCCGCAACCGCAGCCCTCTGAGACGGGAATCACGGAAGAATGAGCACATTGGACACGACGGAAAGATTCGCGCGCGTCGCCGCCGAGCCGTTCTCCACGATCGACGTCCGCGGCCTGCGCGTGCGCGGCGGCAAGATCCGCGAGATCCTCTCTCGGCGCCAGCTGCTCGGGCTGCTCGTCCGGCGGGATCTGCAGGCGCGGTACCGGGACAGCGTCCTCGGATTCCTCTGGACCGTGATCCGCCCGCTGATCCAGTTCCTGATGTACTACCTCGTGCTCGGGCAGTTCCTGCGCGCCGCCGAGGGGGTGCCGGCGTTCGCGATCTACCTGTTCTCCGGCCTGACGATCTTCGGCTTCTTCAGCGACATGGTGTTCGGGGCGACGGGGTCGATCGTGGGCAACGCGGGTCTCGTGAAGAAGATCTACGTGCCCCGTGAGATCTTCCCGTTGGCGAGCATCGGCGCGGCCGGGTTCATGTTCCTCGTGCAACTGGTCGTGCTTCTCGTCGCGGCGGTCGCGTTCGGCGCGCTGCCCGCGCCCGTGCAGATGCTGTGGTTCTTCCCCTCCCTGTTCGTCGTGGTCGTGTACGGCGTCGCGATCGGCCTGCTGCTCGCCGCCCTGAACGTCTACCTCCGCGACATCCAGTACCTCACCGAGGTCGTGATGATGCTCGCGATGTGGGCGTCGCCGATCGTCTACTCGTACTCGATGGTCCGCAACGCCCTGGAGCGCTTCCACCTGCCGACCTGGATCCTCGACGTGTACGCGGCCAATCCCCTCACGATCGGAGTGCTGGGCTTCCACCGCGCGTTCTGGGGCGCGGGCACCGAGGCCGATTATCCGGCGAACCTCGGACTCCGCATGCTGATCGCGGCCGTGATCGGCGTCGTCCTGCTCTGGGGGGCGCACCGTGCGTTCACCCGGATGCAGGGGAACTTCGCGCAGGAGCTGTGATGACCGACAACGACAACCGCCCCGACATCGTCCGCCTGGACAGCGTGGTGAAAGAGTTCCGCGTCCGCAAGGACAACAGCCTCAAGGACAGGATCGTCCACTTCGGCAGGCTCGGCGAGGAGCACCGCTCGACGTTCACGGCCGTCAGCGACGTGACCCTCGCGATCGAGGCCGGCACGACCGTGGGTCTGCTGGGCGCGAACGGATCCGGAAAATCCACCCTGCTCAAGCTCATCGGCGGGATCGTCTCGCCGACCCGCGGCACCGTGCAGACCCGCGGGCGGATGGCGGCCCTGCTCGAGCTCGGAGCCGGGTTCCACCCCGACCTCAGCGGCCGGGAGAACGTCTACCTCAACGCCTCGCTGCTCGGGCTCAGCCGGGAGCAGATCACGGAGCGCTTCGACGACATCCTCGCCTTCAGCGGCATCGGCGAGTTCATCGACACCGCGGTCAAGTTCTACTCGTCCGGCATGTATGTCCGCCTCGCCTTCGCGGTCGCCGTGCACACGGATCCCGACATCCTCCTCGTCGACGAGGTCCTCGCCGTGGGCGACGAGGCCTTCCAGCGCAAGTGCATGGAGCGCATCGCCCAGTTCCGCCAGGAGGGGCGGACCATCATCCTGGTGAGCCACGCGGCCAACCAGGTGCAGGAGCTCTGCGATCGCGGCATCGTGCTGAGCCACGGCGAGGTCGTCTTCGACGGCGACACGAACGAGGCCGTGCGGGCGCTGCGCAACGTGCTGGAAGGGCGCCGCGCCGACGAGGCCGCGCCGGAGGAGACACAGCATCCCATCCAGGTCAAGAGCATCGAGCTCCTCGACGCCGCCGGGGAGCCCACCTCCGAGATCGGGATCGATGATGCGCTCACCATCCGCATCAACGTCGACGGACTCCACCGCATCGACCGCTGGGAGGTCGGGTTCAGCATCGACACTCCGCTGGGGCACATGGTGCTCGCCAGCAACACCGAGATGATCGGGGTCACCCTCGATCCGATCGACGGGCCGCAGTCCGTCGATCTCACGATCGAGAGCGTGCACCTCGGCGAGGGGCAGTACTACGTGAACGCCAACGCGGCGGGCGTCAGCGAGCCGAGCTCGCACGGCCTGTCGCAGGGCATCATGTTCTCGGTGCGCGGCGGGGGGTCCAGCGTGGGCAGCGTCTCCGCCCGCGTCGCGCTCGCAGGCTGACCCCGAGCTCAGCCTGCGGCGTCGTAGCCGTCCGGGTTCGCGGACTGCCAGCGCCAGGCGTCCCGCGCCATCTCGGCGATGCCGCGGGACGCGCGCCAGCCGAGCTCCTCCGCGGCGCGCGTCGTGTCGGCCCAGGCCTGGGCGAGGTCGCCTTCGCGCCGGGGGAGCACGCGCGAGGGGATCGGGCGGCCCGAAGCGGCCTCGAAAGCCGCGATGAGCTCGAGCACCGAGGTGGCCCGGCCCGTGCCCAGATTCCACGCCCGGACGCCCTCATGGCCGCGCAGGTGCTGGAGCGCCGCGACGTGCCCCTCGGCGAGGTCGACGACGTGGATGTAGTCGCGCTCCCCGGTGCCGTCCGCGGTGGCGTAGTCGTCGCCGAACACGCCGACCTCCGCGAGCCGGCCGACCGCGACCTGCGCGACGTAGGGCGCCAGGTTGTTGGGGATCCCGCGCGGGTCTTCCCCGATGAGGCCGCTCTCATGCGCCCCGATCGGGTTGAAATAGCGCAGCAGCGCGATGCGCCAGCGCGGATCGGCCTGGCCGACGTCGGTGAGCACGCGCTCCAGCATCACCTTGGTCTCGCCGTACGGGTTGGTGGAGCCGAGTCGGCCACCGTCCTCTTGATACGGCGCGGGCTGGTGGTCGCCGTACACCGTCGCGGATGAGGAGAACACCAGGGTGCGCACATCGTGGCGGTCCATGGCCGAGAGGAGCGAGAACGTCGTCCCGAGATTCTCGGAGTAGTAGCGCAACGGCTGCGCGACGCTCTCGCCGACCGCCTTGAGCCCCGCGAAGTGGATCACGGCGTCCGGGCGCTCGGCGGCGAAGACGGCGTCCAGCCCCTCGCGGTCGGCGACGTCCAGACGATGCACCGTCGCGCGATGTCCCGTGATGCGGGCCACGCGCTCGAGGGACTCGGGCGAGCTGTTCGCGAAGTTGTCCACGACGATGACATCGTCACCCCGCTCCAGCAGCGTGAGGACCGTGTGGGATCCGATGTAGCCGGCTCCGCCGGTGACGAGTACGCGCACAGATGCTCCCTGAAGCTGGACGGTCCTGAAGCGGGACAGGTCCTTCGATGCTACTGGCTGGCGTCTCGGGGCGCGGAACCGCTGGTCGGCTCAGGCCCGAGAGGCGGCGATCACATCGTCGAGGAGCGTGCGCGCCCGCACATCGAAGGAGTGCGTGGCACGGATCCGGTCGGAGCATTCGGCGATCTCTGCCTCGGTCCCGAAATGCGCGTCGAGCGGCGCGGCGGTCAGTTCGAGCAGGGCCTGCACATCGGAGTAGGTGCGGACCGCGGAGCCGAAGAGATCGACGATCCCATCGACCTCGTCGCTGATCGCGCGTCCTCCGGCCGCGACCACGTCGAAGAGGCGGTTCGAGACGAAGCCCTCGCGCCGCATGGCGGGCCAGTGGTCGTTGAGGACGGCGCCGGCGGCCTCGTAGAGGGCCGGGAGACGGTCGTTCGCGACGTGCGTCGCGGCGATCGCCGAGCCGGGGATGTAGCCGCGCCAGTCAGGCCCGTACACGCGGACGGGGCGACCGGCGCGCAACGGCTCGACGACCGAAGGCCGGGCGATCCCTCGTGCCGTGCCGACGAAGACGAGGTCCGTGTTGCGCGGCAGCCCCTGCGGACGGAACCGGTGCACATCGGTGCATTGCAGGAGAGGCCGTACCGGAGCGCCGAAGCGCTCGGTCGCTCCGCGCGCCCACGCCGCCGAGGCAGCGTAGACCGTATCTGCGTCGCGCACTTCTTCGGCGGTGACCTCGTCGGGGTGGCTGATGATCCACAGGAGCCGATGGGCGGCGGGCGGAAGCAGCAGCCGGTGCGGTCCGCGCAGGGCCAGCACGACGTCGTCGAGGCCTCCCGTCGCCCGTGCGACGGCGGGGCGGGCGTCGACGGCCGCGTACTGCCCCAGCCGCTCGAGGGCAGCGGCGAGCGAGCGGGCGAAGTGCGTCTCACCCCAGGACTCGCCCCGCGGGCCTGCCGGCGCGCCGGTCTTGATCGCCCAGCGCAACCGAGGCGCCACGGTTCCGTCCGGGAGCGTGAGGGTCTCGAGGTGCCGGAACATCCGCGGAGGGTGGCCGGGTCCTGACAGGGCGAGCCCGCGCCGCGCAGGCAAGGAGGGGGAGTCCTCGGCGCCCGGGAGGGGATGCGGAGGACGCGATGCCACCCCGCCGCGCACGGTCGCCGCTACGAGCGTGCGGGGATCCCCGTCCAGGCCGGTGGTGCGGGCGCGCACCGGAGCGTCGAGGGCCGCGACCGCGATCTCCGCTGCGGCCCCCTCGACGTCTTCGCGGGGGTGCCCGGACCAGGCACGCCAGGAGCGGCCGTCGCGGACGAGGACACCGGCGGACGCGACTGTGCCGTCGGGTCCGAGCCAGACCGGTGCGACCGGGCCACCGGAGGCCGTGGCGAGCGCGTGCAGCGACGCGGCGTCGATGTCCCCACCGGGGTCGCGCTCGATCACCCGGACGCCGGCGGCGAGAGCGTCGTCTGGGGCGGGGGCGTGCTCGGTCAGCACGATCCGCGGGTCGCCGAGCGCGAGCTGCGCGGCCAGGAGGCGCACGTCGGCGGGGGCGTCCCCGATCGCCAGCATGAGGCGTCGCGAGTCCCGGTCGGCGCCTTCCGCATCGAGCACCTCGAGGGGGGCGCGCAGCCCCGCCGCATCCGCGTCTGCGGCGTCGAGCGTCCAGTGCAGCACGAGGGACGCGCCGGTGAGGTCGAGGGGCGCCGCCGAGGCCGAGCTCTCCAACACGGACCGTGCGGCCGCGTGCAGGTCGGCCACGTCGACCTGTGCTCCGCCGCGGAGCGTGACGGAGGCACCCGCCTGCAGGGCGTGCCACGCCGACACGAGCGGCGCGCCGGGAGCCGATGCCGGCTCCGCGCGCGCGGCATGAGCGGGGGCGTCCCAGGAGGCCGATGTGTCGATCCGTGCGGGATCGGTCACCAGATAGGCGTACAGCGCCGGCACCCGCGTCGAGTCGGGGAGCTGCTGCGAGACGAGGCGCTCGGAGAACAGCGGATTCAGGCTCAGTCCCCGCCGGAAGCCGCCGGAGACGTAGGCGCGGACCGCGCCGCGCCGAGAGACGGCCCGGCCCAGCTGCAGCGCGACGTACGCGACGTCGACGACCCCGGCGCGACGGATCGTCCGCGCCCACCAGAGCCGATCCGCCGCGCCGAGCAGCGGGCGCAGTACGGGCAGGGAGCGCGCGGCGCGCCAGAGTCGTCGCAGGCGGGTCAGCACCCCTGGAGTCTAGGCGGTCCGGGGCGACGGCTCGGCAGGCGCCGTGGCGGAGACGGGACCCGGGGCGGTGCCGGTCGCGTCGCGAGAGGCGCCGGGGGCGTCATCCGCGGAGAACGACGGGGATCCTCTCGTCTGCGGGGGCAGACGGTCCTGCGGGCGCGACCGAGCAGGTGCGCAGCGCCGCGGAGCGTGCGAACACAGCCATGGTCACGGCGAAGGCGCCCGCGCCGATCACCCAGGTGATCAGCGGCGAGGGTGCGGAATGCCACCACCAGGCGACCTGGCCGCTCAGCCGCATCGTCCCCTGACCGGTGTAGCGGTGCATGTTGCCGTAGAGCGCCACGGCGTTCGCGACGCTGAGCAGCGTCGCGATCAACCAGACCTGGGGGCCGGAGAGCAGGATCCCGGTGCGCTCGCGACCGCTCGGGGCTTCGGAGGGCGCGATGACCGTGGCGATGAGCAGGGTGAGCAGCGGGAGGATGTAGCGCGGCTGCACCTCGTAGCCCACCACCACGTTGCTCGAGACGAGGATGTAGAGCGGCACGATGAGCGCTGCGGCGGCGACGCCGAGGACGGCGACGAGCTTGCGCCAGCCCTGCCAGCGGAAGGCGACGAAGAGCACGCCGCACACGCTGAGCAGCGCTCCCGCCCAGACGACGGGCTGGAGCAGCGTGTCGAGCCAGCCCAGGCCCCAGCCGAGTCCGTAGATGCCCGCCCAGAGGTTGGGCATCGCGAGCAGGTTGGCGAGGATCAGGGCGGCCCGCGAGCTCGTCGCCGGCGTGTGCCCCATCCCGCCGATCGCGAGTCCGGTCTGGCCGGCTCCGAGGAACGCCATCACGGCGAGCACGATCAGGGCCGCAGGCAGGAGCGCGCGCAGGTAGAAGCCCCGCTCCGGGCGGAAGGAGAGCACCAGGGCCGCGCACACCGCTACCACGACGTACGCCGCGCTGTCGCCTCGGGCGCCGAGCCCGAGCAGGGCGGACAGGACCGTGATCCCGCCGAGAGCGACCGCACGCCAGCCGCGGGACGCCAGATAGCCGAGCATCGCGGGGAACATGATCGCCATCGAGATGATCGACCAGCTGCTCGGGTTCGCCGACGGGATGAGGAACATCGCCAGCGGCACGGCGGTCAGCGCCGCACCGGCGGAGAGGGTGAAACGGAACCGCCGGGGGAGGAGGCGCCACGTGCCGACCATGAGCACCGAGAACAGGGCGGCGTTCGCGAGCCGGATCGCGATCGTGGACGCGGCGACGTTGTCGCCTGCCAGATGGGACATCCACCAGTAGAACCCCTGCGGGTACTGGTGGGAACCTGCGTTGAGGCGATCCGTCTCCGCGAGGCGGAAGCCCTCGTCCAGGTATCCGGGACCCTGGCAGGAGGCATTGACCTCGGGATGGAACGCGTAGCAGGTCGACTGGATGATCTTGTTCGGAACCTGCCAGTGCTTCGTGTCGGAGCCCGGCTCGCAGAGCCCCTCCCGTACTCCGTCTCCGCACCAGATGCTGGCGAGGTGGAAGTCGTCGTCGGGCGCGGCGCCGACCGGAGAGCTCAGCGACCAGGCGCCCAGAGAGAGGAACAGGGCGAGCCCGGCGAGCACGGTGGACAGCAGGCGGGCGATGGGTGTCATGGTTCTTCTCGTTCCGGGAGGGCTCGGGCGGGAGAGCTGTGACGGACGAGTCATGGCGAGAGCGGTGCCGATCACGGCGAGGGGTGCGCCTCCGCCGACGATGATACCCGGCCCCTCGCCGCGCGCCTGGGAGGATCGCGCTCGGAGCGCGCTGATACCCTCGGCTGGGGCTTCCCGCAGGCGTGGGACTTGCCGCAGGAGAGGTGAACATGGATCCGACCGAGGCGCGCGTGGGGATCGTCGTCCGCACCAAGAACCGCCCGCAGCTCCTCGCCCGGGCGCTCGCGGACATCGCGGACCAGACGTACCCGCACTGGCGGGTCGAGGTGGTCGACGACGGCGGAGACGCCACCGCCGTGGACCGAGTGATCTCCGCGCTGCCGGACGCCGTGCGCGCCCGCGTCGGAGTCACCCATCACGATGTCTCCCGGGGCCGCTCCGCGGCGGCCAACGCAGGAATCCGCCTGCTCGGCACCGAGTACGCGGTGCTGCACGATGACGACGACCGCTGGGCTCCGGGCTTCCTCGCGCGGACCGTCCGCTGGCTCGACGCCCATCCGGGTCATGTCGGCGTCGCCGTCCGCACCGAGATCGTCTACGAGGCCGAACGCGACGGGATCTTCGTCGAGGTGGGCCGGACGCCGTTCTGGCCGGGACTGCACCGGATCACCTATTCCGAGCTGCTGCGGGTCAACCGCTTCGTCCCGATCGCCTACCTCTACCGGCGAGCCGTGCACGACGAGGTCGGTCTCTACCGCGAGGACGTGCACGCGGCGGAGGACTGGGAGTTCAATCTCCGCGTGGCGGCGCTGCACCCGATCGGCTTCCTCGGGGAGGAGCCTCTGGCGTACTGGCACCAGCGTGCGGGCCTCGAGGGCGAGCTCGGCAACAGCATGTTCGCGCTCGCCCAGGATCACGACGACTACGACATGATGGTGCGCGACGAGGCTCTCCGCGCGTACGTGGCCGAGCACGGCGCAGGCCTGCCGCTGTATCTCACCCGTTTCCTTCAGGACGAGATCGCCCGTCAGCTCGACGAGCGCCGTTCTCTGGGCGAGCGTGCGACGCACCTGCTCCGGCGCTGGCGTCGCGAACGGCGGATGCGATGACCGCCGAGAGGACCGTCCAGCGCGTCCTCTTCCCCCCGGCGGGCGAGCAGGGCGACCTCCTTCCGCTGTACCTCGATGCCGGATCCTCGCGCGGCGTCGAGGTGCTCTCGCGGGAGTCGGTGCGCGTGGAGGCGGGGGGCAGCCTCTCGCTCGCGTCCTATTTCGGCGCGCTCCCGATCGGCGTCTGGGCTTCGGCCACCACCGTGCGCCGGTTCCGCCTCGACCTCGTCGTCGAGGGGACGGCCGACGTGCGCTTGATCCGCACCGACGATCGCGCCGGCAGGACCGTGGTGCAGACGATCAGGGGCGCGGCCGGGGAGGCCGCCCTGCACGTCGAGATCCCGGAGGGGGAGGATCTCGGCTGGGCCTGGGCGGAGATCGACGCGACCGAGGACGTCGTCGTGCGGGACGTGCGGTGGAGCGCGCCGATGCCCGAGACCCCGGCCACCGGCGCCGTCTGCATCACGACGGTCAACCGCGAGCACGACTGCATCCAGGTGCTGCGCCGGCTCGCCGACGACGCCGAGGTCCGTGCCCGGCTCTCGGCGATCGTCGTGGTCGATCAGGGATCCCGTCGCCTCCGCGACGCCGCGGGCTATACGGAGGTCGCAGCCGGCCTGGACGGGCTCCTCGTCCTCGTCGAGCAGGCCAATCTCGGGGGCTCCGGCGGGTTCAGCCGGGGAATGCTCGAGGCGCGGGAGCGCGCCACGCATGCGATCCTGCTCGATGACGACGTGCGCCTGGAGACCGACAGCATCCTGCGCATGCTGGCTCTCGCCGAGCACGCGCCCGGCGAACTCGTGGTGGGAGGTCAGATGCTGAGTCTGACCGAGCCGACGCTGCTGCACACCATGGGCGAGCGCGTCGACCGCGGGGCGTTCTGGTGGACGCCCGTGGATCCGGCGCTCGCACCCGTCGACCTCGCGACCCATCCGCTGGCGACGACGCCCGCGCTGCACGAGGTGCACCGGGTCGACTTCAACGGCTGGTGGATGTGTGCCATCCCGACGTCGCTGATCCGGCGCGCAGGCGCCTCGCTCCCGCTGTTCCTGAAGTGGGACGACGCCGAGTACGGGCTGCGCAGCGCCGCCGCAGGCGTTCGAACCGTCACGCTTCCCGGCGCGGCGCTGTGGCACATGCCGTGGACCGCGAAGGACGACGGGCTCGACTGGCAGGCGTACTTCCAGCTCCGCGGACGTCTGGTGACCGCGCTGGTGCATGGTGCGCGCCGCCGCGGCAGCGGGGTGCTGCTGTCGTCCCTCGCGCAAGACCTCAACCACGTGCTCTGCCTGCAGTACGGGTCGACCGCGGTCCGCAGCCGCGCCCTGCTCGACGTGCTGCAGGGGCCGGCGCACCTCGAGCACACCCTGCGTGCCGGTCCGCGGCGCCCTCAGGAGATCCTCGAACGGTTCGGTCAGACCGTCGTGACCGAGGCGGGGACCCGGGGGCGTCCGGCATCGGGGCTGCCCGTCCGCCCGGTCGGCCCCGTTGCGACGGCCAGCCGTCTCGCCGCCGTGCTCCTGCACCAGCTGCGCCGGCCTCGACCCGATGCCCCCGTCGCGCTCACCCGGACGGAGGGACGATGGTGGATGCTCGGGCGGCTCGACGCCGCCACGGTCGACAGCGCCACGGGCACCGGTGTCTTCGTCGCCCGGCGGGACCGCGGGATCGCGGGCCGAGCCGTGCGCCGGGCGATCGGACTCCGTGTGCGGCTCTGGCTCGCCTGGCCCTCGGTCTCGCGCGAGTATCGCGCGGCGGCGCCCCGGCTCGCCTCGGCTGCGGCGTGGCGGGCCCGATTCGACGATGCGGACGGCGCCTCGTGACCGCTGAGATCCCCGTGCCGCCCGCAACCCGGGTAGGGCACGCGACCGGCTACCTGCTGGCGGCCAACGTCCTGCGCTACGTCGGGCCGCTGGGCATGCTGGTGCTCCTCGCCCAGTTCACGACGCCCGACACGGTGGGCGCGTACACGCTCTCGCTCGCGATCGTGACGCCGATGTTCGTCTTCGCGCAGCTGAGCCTGCGCACCGTCTACCTCACCATCCGGCCCCCGGTCCGCATCGCCGTGCTGCTCGGCGTGCAGGCGGCCGCGCTGCTGTTCGCCGCGATCGTGACCGGCATCATCGGCGGGATCTTCCAGGCCGCGCTGCTGCCGCTGCTCGCCGCTGCGGCGCTCGGCAAGATCATGGACGCCTACGTCGACCTGCTCTCCGGCCCGCTGCAGGCTGCGGGCCGGGAACGGCGGATCTTCTGGGCCAGCCTGGCGGTGGGGGTGGGCTCGCTCGCGTTCGCTGCGGCGGGGCTGCTGGCGACGGGTTCCGTGGTGGTGAGCCTCGTGGCTCTCGCCGCGGGGACGCTCTGCGCCGCGCTTCCGTTCCTCTATCTGCCGGTGCGCCGGACGGAGCGGGAGGCGGGCACCTGGTCATGGCGCGCCGACGCGGACACCCGCGCACGCGTCGTCCGCGCCGGTGTGCCGATGGGGGTCGCGATCGCGATCATGTCGCTCATGTCGGTCCTGCCGCAGTACGTCCTCGCGGGTGTGGTCGGACAGGCCGTCGCCGGACGGTTCGCGGTCATGCTGTACATGTATGCCGTGGCCGACATCGCGGGCATGAGCCTTGCACAGGCGTGGATCCCCACCGGGCGGCGCTCGTACGAGACGGGCGAACCCCGACGCTGGCTGGCGCGCCCGGTGCTGCTGTGGACGGCCTTCTTCCTCCCCGCGACGGTGTTCGGTCTCTGGCTGGGTGCGATGCTGCTGCCGATCCTGTTCGGCCCCGCCTTCGGGTTCGGCATCGCCGAGGCGGTCCCGCTCGGGTGTGCGATCGTGCTCCTGCCGTTCGCGCACTTCACCGCGATCACGGTCAGCATTCAGAACCGCTACACGCACGTGCTGGCGCTGAGCGCTGCGGCGGTCGTCGTCTCGGCGATCCTCTGCGCGGTGCTGATCCCGATCTGGGGGCTCGCCGGAGGCTTCTGGGCGCTCGCCGCCGCGATCGGGGTGCGCGGCGTCGTGGCGCTGGTGTTCGTCCTGCGCCACTGATGCGACGACGCGGACGCACGGCCGGGGCGGCGCGGGTCAGAGCCGGTCGAGCTCCTGCACGTAGCGATCGGCCAGACGGTCCCAGTCCCACGCGGCGAACTGCTCGTACCGGGGCCGTGGCGCCGGTCGCGCGAGCTCCTGCCGCGCGGCCGCGATGAGCGCCTCGGCGTCGCCCGGCGGGACGACCGCGACACGGGCGCCGGAGATCGCGGCGAGCTCCGACGCGATGCCGACCTCGTAGGTCACGAGGGCGGCGCCGGCCGCCAGCGCCTCGAGCTGGGTGAGCTGGAAGCCCTCGGCGGCGATGGAGGGGTTCACGTACACCGCGCCGCGCAGTCTCTCCCGCACCTCGGCGGACTCCAATCGTCCCGGCGAGCGCAGGTGCTCCACGCCGCGCTCGGCGGCGTACGCCTGTGCGGCGTCGAGCTCGCCGGGGCCGATGAGCCAGGCCTCACCGCGCCAGCCGCCCGCACGGCAGGCCGCGACGACATCGACGAACGTGCGCCAGCCCTTCTCCTCGACCACGCGTCCGACGAAGACGAGGCGGCGGTCGTTCCCGATTGCCGGCGGCAGGTCTTCGTCCGGGAGCCACTGCCGCAGCGCGATGCCGTTGCCGAAGACGCCGGCATCCACGCCCGAGAGCTTCCGGACGAACTCCGCCGCCGCGTCCGAGACACCGAGGACGCGGTCGGCGCCGCGGAGCACCCGTCGTCCCATGGTCCGGTCGACGAGGCGACTCGCCACGCGGACCAGCGGGGACGAGGTGATCACGAATCCGCCGCCGTGCTCGGTGTGAATGCTGGGGACACCCCGTCGCCGAGCGAGCCGGATCCCCAGCCAGCTGAGCGGGAAGAAGCGCGTATGAGTGGCGACATGCGTGATCGGCGTGGCCTGCGCGCCCGTCACCGAGCGGACGAGGGCGCGCCAGTCGCGTGGCGAGGGGAGGGCCATGATCGAGCGGAAGTCGTACCGGCGCGGCACCGGGACGACGCGCACGCCGGACGGTTCCGTCCACGCCTCGCGATCGCTGCCGAGATAGACGACCGTGACGGCCACGCCGCGCGCGACCAGGAGAGGAAGGAGCGAGCGCAGATGCATCTCGACGCCGCCCTGGGTCTCGGCGTAATTCGTCGTGACGACGAGAAGGTGTCGCTCGCGTACTTCGGGCACTCTGCTAGCGCCTTTCATCCTGGCCGGCATCGGGCTTCCGACTCTATCGGAGCCCGATGCCGGGCCCGATGCGGAGACGGAACGCAGGCGTCAGTCGATCGTCACCGATACGGGCACGCGTCGATCCACCGTGGTGCCGTCGCCGAGCTGTCCGGTGGTGTTGATGCCCCAGCAGGACACCCGCTGCCGGGAGGACAAGGCGCACACATGGAACCTTCCGACGGCGACGTGGGCGATCGGGGCAGGGATCGACGGCACGGGAACGGGACGCGGGGCGTCGATGTCGTCGGCTCCTGCGTCACCCCAGCAGAGCACTCCATGATCTGTCGTCGTCGCGCAGGTACGGGCATGACCCGCGGACACGCTCTCGGCGTCGGTCAGCCCCGCGACGCGATTCGGTGCGGGGGAGGGGGCGCGCGTGCCGTCGCCGCGCTCCCCGCCGGCGTTCGCGCCCCAGCAGAACGCGCGGCCCCGGCTCAGCGCGCAGGCATGGGTGTCGCCGGCCGCGATGGCGTCGAAACGGACGTCGGGCACGGAGACCTGCACGGGGACCGCCGAAGAGGGGATCCCCGTGCTGCCCAGCTGGCCGTCGCCGTTCTCGCCCCAGCAGAACGCGCGTCCGCGATTGGTCACCGCGCAGGTGAAGCCCGTTCCCGACGAGGCCGCCACCACCCCGCCGGGAAGACCCTGCACGCGCCGGGGCTGCAGGACAGGATCCGTCGACGCGCGGGAGCCCAGCTCGCCCGCGCTGTTCGACCCCCAGCAGTAGAGGTCGGCGCCGACGAGCGCGCAGGTGTGCGAGCGGCCGGCCGAGACGGCGGACGCCCGTCCGGGCAGGCCCTGCACCGGACGCGGGATGGGGCGCGTGGTCGTCGTCGCATCCCCGAGCTGCCCGGATGCGTTCGCGCCCCAGCACCAGACGGCGCCGGCGGCGGTCAGCGCGCACGCGTGCGTCCCGTCGCCGGCGGTGACGGCGATCGCCCCGCTGACACCCACGACCGGCACCGGCCGTGGGTGCGCCGAGAAGGTGCCGTCCCCGAGCTGCCCGTCGTCGTTCGCGCCCCAGCAGCGCACCGCGCCGGCGGTCGTCGCGGCGCAGCCGAAGTCGGCGCCCGCGGCGATCGTCGAGCGGTACGGCGCGGGCGGCAGGTAGGCGTAGCGCGGAAGGACGATCATGGCGAGGATCACGGCGGCCACCACCGCGATGACGAGCGCCGCCGCGGCGAGAAGGAGCTGCGGCCGCTCGCGGAGGCGGAGCGGGGGCGTCGGCTCCTCTGCGACCATGCGTGCCTTCCTTCGGTGTCCGGGCCTGCCTGACGCTATCAGCCGGGAGGCGGTCTCAGGCGTAGCATCGAGCACAGCAGCATACCGAGGAAGGTGGTGCCGTCATGGAATCGTCGGGGATGGCCTCGCCGCGCGATCCGGGACCGGATCTGGGGGCGATCGGCATCGGTGCGGGAGTGCTCGTGGGGCCGGTGGGGATCGTGCTCGGAGCCCTCGGGCTGAGACGCGCGGCGACGCTCGATCGACGTCGTCATGCGATTGTGGCGATCGTCGTCGGCGTGGCGCAGACGGTCGTCGTCATCATCGCCGCGCTGGGCTGGAGCTGGGCGGCGGGTCAGGCCGGGGCGGGCTCGCCGCACTCGGGCGTCCCGCCGGAGATCGTGATCGACGGCCAGACGGTCACGCCCACCTACAGCCCGAGGCCGAGTCCGGTCTTCACCCCGCCGCCGACCGCACCCGACGAGCCGCCGGTGACGCTCGTGCCTGACACCGTTCCGGGCGGGTACGAGGCGGGCGACGTCGTCGCGGACCCGGATGCGGACGATGCGGGCGCGGTGGAGTCCGGGTCCACCACCTATGCCGGGCCTCAGGGCGACATCGAGTTACGGCGATCGGCATGGGAGACACCGCAGGACGCGGCGCAGTACGCCGAGACGCTCGGTGCCCAGGCCTCCGGATCGCTGCAGAAGACCGGCACCGTCGGAGTCCCACCCGACGGCGAGTACTGGTACTACGACGACAATGGCCAGAGCACGATGGTCTGGACCCAGGGCGTCACGGTGGGATATGCCGTCGGGGCGGCGGCGGACCTTCAGATGTTCTATCTCGAGCTCATCTCCGCGTCCTGATCGGGCGGGGCCCGCTCAGAATCCGGCGACGCGCAGAGGCGTGCTGCCGTGCTCCGTCGTGCCCGTGCCCGCGCCCGTGCTGAGCTGGCACCGAATCGCTCCGGCCGCGGCGACGGCGCAGGCCGGGCGATATCCCGATGACACGGAGACGGCGATTTCCACGTCTCTCACCGGGACCGCCGACACATGAGCGGGTGCAGACTGCGGGTTCCTCCCTTCTCCGGCTGACGCGGATCATGCACGGTGGTGTCCGGCTCCTGAAACACGGATGCGAACAGCCGCCGGGTCCGCCTATACTGGCGACGACTCCTGCTCCTGAGGTGGTTTTGGGAACCTCTTCAGAGGGAGTCTCTGGGGAAAATTGGGGCGAAGTATGGCTGTTCGGCGTGCGTTCACGCGCGCTCTGGGGATCTGGGGTGTTCTCCTTGGGGTCGCGGCGACGATGTTCGTCGCGCCTTCCGCGGCCTGGGCCGCACCGTGCGTGGGGGGATCGACGCAGGTGGTCGCACATCAAGACGACGACCTGCTGTTCCAGAATCCCGATGTGCTGCATGATGCTGCCGCCGGTGCGTGCCTGCAGACGGTCTACGTGACCGCGGGGGATTCCGGGCATGGGCTCTCGTACGCGCGTGATCGTGCGTTCGGGCCCGAGGCCGCGTACGCGACGATGCTCGGCGTCCCGAACACCTGGACGACGTCCGATGCCGGCGTGCCGGGCGAGAGCATCGTCAGGCGCACGCTGGCCGCGAAGCCGAACGTGTCGATCGTGTCGCTCTACCTGCCGGACGGCGCGGTGATCGGGTCCGGCTTCTCCGCGACCGGATACCAGAGCCTGGAGAAGCTGCTGACGGGGCAGATCGGACGCATCTCGGCGATAGACGGGTCGGCGAGCTACACGCGCGACGAGCTGGTCACGGTCATCGCATTCCTCGCAGCGCAACAGGGTGCCACGCAGATCCGTACGCAGAACTACGTCGGCGGATGGGACGACGGCGATCACTCCGATCATCACGCGAGCGCCTATCTCACCTTCGACGCCAACCAGGTGCTCACCAACGGACGACGGATCACCGGATATACGGGGTATCAGACCCAGTTCAAGGCGGCCAACGTCTCCGGTGCGGATCTCACCGCCAAGCGCGCCGCTTTCAACGCGTATGCGGCCCATGATGAATGGCTGACGGGATCCGAATGGCCGAACTGGGGGGCGCGCCAGTACATCGACAGCACCGCCCAGTATGCGGACACGAGTGGGCTGCGAGTCGACGCGGGCGCGGACCGCACGGGTTCGGTCGGCGCCGCTGTCACGCTGGACGGATCCGCGTCCTCGGCCAGCAGCTATCAGTGGACGCAGGACTCCGGTCCCGCCGTCACGATCAGCACGCCCACGTCGGCGGTGGCGGGCTTCACGCCGACGGCGGCCGGCCGCTACGTGTTCACCCTCGTGGGCCGGAAGAACGGCGCGTCGGCGGCGGACAGCGTCACCGTGACGATCCGCGACGGCGCGCAGCAGAACCTCGCACTCGCCACGGGGATGGTCGTGACCGGGTCGAGCCAGACGACGGCATCGGGGCAGGGGCTGACGAAGGCGGTGGATGGCGTCGTCGACGGGTACCCGGGCGATCCGACCCGGGAGTGGGCGACGTCCGGTGGCAAGACGGGCAGCTGGATCCAGCTCAGCTGGCCGAACCCCGTGACGCTCAGCCAGGTCGTCCTCTACGACCGGCCGAATCTCGATGATCAGATCACCGGTGGCACGCTGACCTTCTCGAACGGTGCGAGCGTCGCGGTGCCCTCGCTCGCCAACGACGGGAGTCCGGTCGTCGTCGACGTCCCCGCGATCACCACCACGACGGTTCGGCTCACCGTCACCGGGGTGTCCTCGAGCACATCCAGCGTCGGACTCGCCGAGTTCGAGGCGTGGGGCGTGAACGGCGTCCCGCCGGTGGCGAACGCGGGTCCGGCCCAGACGGTCTCCGTCGGCGGCACCGTCACGCTGGACGGAAGCGCGTCGTCGGTGCAGAGCGGCCGTACCGCGAGCTACTCGTGGGTGCAGTCCTCGGGACCGGCGACGTCGCTCAGCGGTGCCTCCACCGCACGCCCGAGCTTCGTCCCCGCGACCCCCGGAGTGTACGTGTTCACCCTGACCGTGGGCGACGGTTCGCTCAGCGCCACCGGCACGGTCACGATCACGGTCTCGGCGCAGAACCGTCCTCCCGTCGCGAACGCGGGTCCGGCCCAGACGACGACGGCGGGGGACCCCGTCCTGCTCGACGGCTTGGCATCCATCGATCCCGACGGCGATCCGCTCACATACGCCTGGTCGCAGGTATCGGGTCCAGCGGTGACGCTGAGCAGTGCCACCGCGTCCAAGCCGACGTTCACGCCGACCACGGCGGGCAGCTACGTCTTCGCGCTCACCGTCAGCGATGGGACGGTCGGCAGCGCCGCGTCGCAGGTCACGATCACGGTCCGCCCGCCGAACGGTCTGCCGGTCGCGAACGCGGGCCAGCCGCAGACGGTCAAGGCCGGCACGCCCGTGACGCTGAACGGCTCGGGATCGACCGACCCGGATGGGACGGCGCTGAGCTTCTCCTGGGCGCAGACCGGAGGACCGAGCGCGACCCTGACCGGCGCGACCACGGCCGCCCCGACCTTCACGCCGCCCGCAGAGGGAAGCTACGTGTTCGCCCTCACCGTGTCCGATGGGGAGGCGACCAGCAGCGCCTCGGTGACGATCACGGTGCTCCCGGCCAACCGCCCGCCGAGCGTCTCGGCCGGAGCCAGTCAATCGGTCGTGGTCGGCGCCACGGTGACCCTCAGCGGCACGGCGACGGATCCCGACGGAGACTCCCTGACGTACGCCTGGGCACAAATCGGCGGGACGCCGGCGATGACGCTCGCCGCGACGGACGCCGCACAGTCATCCTTCGCGGCGTCCGCGCCTGGCGTCTTCGCGTTCACGCTGACCGCGACCGATCCTGGCGGGCTCGCGTCCACGGCGCGGGTGACGGTCACGGTGTCGCCTCCGGGCACGTTGCCGCCCGCGGCCGATGCCGGGAGCGCGCAGAGCGTCACGACCGGAACGCTCGTCAGCCTGGACGCGTCGGCCTCCTCGGATCCGCAGAGCCTCGCACTCACCTACTCCTGGGAGCAGACGGCCGGGGAGTCCGTGGTGCTGTCCGATCCCGCGAGTGCGAAGCCGGCGTTCACACCGACGAACCCGGGTTCGTACACCTTCCGCGTGACGGTGCACAACGCCTACCTGTCCTCGAGCGCTGACGTCACCGTCACCGTCGTGCAGGCCAACCGAGCGCCAACGGCGGACCCAGGGCCTTCGCGCACGGTGACGGCCGGAACAGCCGTGACGCTGGACGGCTCGGGTTCCTCCGACCCTGATGGCACCGCGCTCAGCTATGCCTGGAGTCAGGTGTCCGGCCCGGGGGCGGCGCTCTCCGGCGCCGCGCAGGCGACCGCTGCCGTGACGCCGACGATCGTGGGCACCTATGTCTTCCGGCTCGTGGTGTCGGACGGAGCACTGAGCGGCACCGCCGATGTGACCATCACGGTGACCCCGGCGAACCGCGCACCCGTGGCGAAGGCCGGGGGAGCCCAGACGGCGCTCACGGGAACGCTCCTGACGCTCGACGGCACCGGGTCGAGCGATCCGGACGGCGACGTCCTGACGTACGCGTGGGCGCAGACCGCCGGCGCCCCGGTCGCGCTGGCCGGAGCGGGCACCGCGTCGCCGACGCTGACGCCCACGACGGCGGGCACGTACGCCTTCACCCTCACGGTGTCGGACGGAGGACTCTCTGCCACGGATACCGTGACGGTCACGGTGACGGATCCGGTCCTCACGAATGTGGCCCGCTCTGCGACGGCGACGGCCTCGTCGCAGAACGCCACGACGGGCCAGACGGCGGCGAAGGCGATCGACGGGGTCGCCCAGGGCTACCCGGCCGATTCGACCAAGGAGTGGGCGACCTCCGGCGGCAAAGCCGGGAGCTGGATCCAGCTGAACTGGAGCTCGGCCCTGACCCTCTCCAAGGTGATGCTCTACGACAGGCCCAATGGGGACGACCAGATCACGGGCGGGACGCTGACCTTCTCGGACGGTTCGAGCGTCGCGGTCGGCACGCTGAACAACAGCGGCACGGCCACGGCCGTCACCTTCCCGGCGCGCGTCGTCACCTGGGTCCGGTTCACGGTCACCAGCGTCAGCAGCACCACCTACAGCGCGGGTCTGGCAGAGTTCGAGACCTGGGGATACCTCAGCTCCGCCCCGCCGATGGTGCTCCCCCCGGTCGCCAACGCCGGCGCGGATCAGCAGGGCTACACCGGCGCGCAGGTGACGCTGAACGGGTCGGGATCCAGTGACCCGAACGGCCGCACTCTGACGTATGCGTGGACGCAGACGTCCGGACCGGCGGTCGGCCTCGTCGGCGCCAACAACGCCAAGCCCACGTTCACCCCGGCCGCAGCCGGCAGTTACGTGTTCTCGCTGACGGTGTCGAACGGCTCTCTGTCCGCGACCGCCTCGACCACGGTGACCGTGACGCAGGCGCCGCCCACACCGACGAACATCGCTCTTCAGGCCTCCGCGACGGCCTCGTCGCAGAACGCCACGACGGGGCAGACGGCGGCGAAGGCGATCGACGGGGTCGCTCAGGGCTATCCGGCCGATTCGACCAAGGAGTGGGCGACTTCCGGCGGCAAGGCGGGCAGCTGGATCCAGTTGACCTGGTCGGGCCCGCAGAGCATGTCGAAGGTCGTCCTCTACGACAGGCCCAATGCGGACGACCAGATCACGGGCGGGACGCTGACCTTCTCCGACGGCTCGAGCGTGGCAGTCGGCTCGCTGAACAACTCCGGTTCCGCCACGACGGTGTCGTTCCCGGCGCGCACCGCGACGTGGGTCAGGCTGACGGTCACGACGGCGAGTTCGGCCACGGCCAACGTCGGCCTCGCCGAGTTCGAGGTGTGGACGGGTTGACCGCGAAAAGCGGCCGGCCGTCGGGGAGATTCGGGCTGCGCCGACCGGCGGAAGTGTGCGCGGCTGAGAAGCCGATGAGAGCACGGCCGGTATGATCGAGGGGATTCCGATGCGCGCACATATGAACTCCCCCTATGCCGACACCTGGCTGATCGTCCCGCTGTACAACGAGGCGACGGTCGTCCAGAACGTCGTCCGCGAAGCCCGGCGCACCTTTCCGAACGTCGTCTGCATCGATGACGGCAGCAGTGACGGCTCCGCCGAGGAGGCGCTCGCCGGCGGCGCGGTGGTTTTGCGTCACCCGATCAACCTCGGGCAGGGCGCCGCACTGCAGACCGGGATCGAGTTCGCCCGCGTGCAGCCAGGAGCCGAGTACTTCGTCACCTTCGACTCGGATGGCCAGCACCAGGTCGACGACGTCGTGGCGATGGTGCAGCGCCTGCGCACCGAGCCTTACGACATCATCGTGGGCTCGCGCTTCCTGGACGGCCGCACCAACGCGAGCGCCCTGAAGAAGTTCGTCCTCCGGCTCGCCGTGCTGTTCGAGCGGTTGAGCACGGGCGTCCGTCTCACGGATGCCCACAACGGGCTGCGGGCGTTCAACCGCAAGGCCGCGGGTGAACTGCGGATCCGCCAGAACCGGATGGCGCACGCCAGCGAGATCGTCGCGCAGATCGGCGAGCGCAAGCTTCGTTACGCAGAGCAGCCCGTGCATATCGTCTACACCGACTACTCGCGGTCGAAGGGGCAGTCGCTCTGGAACTCCGTGAACATCCTCAGCGAACTCTTCATCAAATAGGATCCTCATGTTCGATCAGATCATCATCAAGGTCCTGTTGATCGGGGCCTTCATCATTTTCGGGCTCATCCTTCTGCGCCCGGGCGCGTCCGCCCGGAACCAGGCCATCCGCACGATCACGCTGCTGTTGCTGCTCGTGGCGGGGATCTTCGCGGTGCTGTTCCCCGCGATCATCAACGATCTGGCGCAGAGCGTCGGCGTGGGCCGCGGCACTGATCTGCTGCTCTACGCCTTCATCGTGGTCTTCGTGGGCAATGCGCTCACGGCCGTGCGGCACCGGCGTGCGCAGGACGCGCAGATCACCGCGCTCGCACGGCAGATCGCGCTGCGCTCGCCGGAGCGCCCCGCGGACGCCACGCAGGCCGGAGAGGACTGATGGATCTCCTGATCGTCGGGTCGGGTTTCTTCGGCCTCACCATCGCCGAGCGCGCCGCTGCGGCGGGCCGCAAGGTGACCGTCATCGACCGCCGTCACCACATCGGGGGAAACGCGTACAGCGAGGACGAGCCGACCACCGGGATCGAGGTGCACCGATACGGGGCGCACCTGTTCCACACATCGAACCCGACCGTATGGGAGTACGTGAACCGGTTCACGACGTTCACGAGCTATGTGCACCGGGTGTATTCCACGCACAAGGGCGAGGTCTATCCGCTGCCGATCAACCTCGGCACGATCAATCAGTTCTTCCGGGCGGCCTACACCCCCGATGAGGCGAAGGGCCTCATCGCCGGGCAGGCAGGGGAGTTCGACGCGCACGAGGCGAAGAACCTGGAAGAGCGGGGGATCGCGCTGATCGGACGGCCGCTGTTCGAGGCGTTCATCCGCGACTACACGGCGAAGCAGTGGCAGACCGACGCGCGGGAGCTGCCCGCGTCGATCATCAGTCGCCTGCCGGTGCGCTACACCTACGACAACCGCTACTTCAACGACACCTGGGAGGGGCTGCCCACGGACGGCTACACCGCGTGGCTGGAGCGCATGGCGGACCATCCGAACATCGATGTGCGGCTCAAGGTCGACTTCTTCGACGAGTCCCAGCCGCTCAACAAGAAGGCGACGGTCGGTCAGGTCCCCATCGTGTACACCGGACCGGTGGACCGCTACTTCGACTACGCCGAGGGAGAGCTGGGCTGGCGCACGATCGACCTCGAGCAGGAGGTCCTGGACGTGGGCGACTTCCAGGGCACGAGCGTCATGAACTACCCGGATGCGGATGTGCCGTACACCCGCATCCACGAGTTCCGCCACTTCCATCCTGAGCGCGCCGATCGGTACCCGACGGACAAGACGGTGATCATGCGGGAGTTCTCCCGTTTCGCCGAGCGCGGCGACGAGCCGTACTACCCCGTGAACACGTCCGCGGACCGCGAGGGGCTCCTGGCGTACCGGGATCTTGCGAAGGGCGAACAGGACGTGTACTTCGGCGGACGTCTGGGCACGTACCAGTATCTCGACATGCACATGGCCATCGGGTCCGCGCTCTCGATGTGGAACAACCAGTTGGCATGACCGCGAACCCGGACACCCGGCGCTCGCGCAGGGTCCGTCCCGGACCGGGCGCGGCCCCGTATCGGAACGACGTCGACGGCCTGCGGGCCGTCGCGATCCTTCTGGTCGTGATCTATCACGTGTGGATCGGGCGAGTGTCCGGCGGCGTGGACGTGTTCCTGATGATCTCGGCGTTCTTCCTCACCGGATCCTTCCTGCGCCGGATGCAGGACGGCAGGCCCCTCGCGGTCGGGTCCTTCCTGCTCAGCCGCTTCCGGCGTCTGATGCCGGCCGCGTCGGTGGTGCTGGTGGCAACTCTGCTGGCCTCCTGGCTGCTGCTGTCGCAGACGACCTGGCCGCAGCTGTGGCGGCAGGGCTGGGCCAGCCTGGGCTACGTGCAGAACTGGGTGCTGGCGACCGAGGGCGTGGACTACTACGCCCGCGGCAGCACGCTGCTCTCGCCGCTGCAGCACTTCTGGTCGTTGTCGGTGCAGGGGCAGGTGTTCGTGCTCTGGCCGCTGCTGTTCCTGGTCGGCGCGCTGATCGTGCGCGCGACGGGGAGGCCCGCGGCGGTCATGGCGGCGCTGTTCGGCGCAGTCTTCGCCGCGTCCTTCGCCTTCTCGATCGTCGAGACGGCGAACCGGCAGGGCTACGCGTACTTCGACACCCGGACCAGGCTCTGGGAGTTCGCGGCTGGTTCCCTCCTCGCGATCGCGCTTCCCCATCTGCGACCGGGGCGCATGCTGCGCGCGGTGCTGGGCTGGATCGGGCTGGTCGCCATCGTCGTCTGCGGCATGGTGATCGACGTGCGCGGAGGCTTTCCCGGCTATCTCGCCCTATGGCCCGTCGTCGCCGCCGCCCTCGTCATCGTGGGCGGCACCCGCCCGCCGGGCGAGTCGCCGCCGCAGCGGGATCTCGGCGCCGCGGCCTTCCTGACCCTGCGTCCGGTGCGCGCCCTCGGCCGCGACGCCTACGCGCTGTATCTCGTGCACTGGCCACTGCTGACCCTGTGGATCGCCGTCCGCCGGGAGGCGCGGCCGTCGCTGCTCGAGGGGCTGGTCATCGTGGCGTCGGCGCTGCTTCTCGCGCGCCTGGTCACATTCTGCGTGGAGAAGCCGCTGCGCCTGCCCCCCGGCAGCAGCGGCCGGCCCTGGCGGAACGTCGCCGTGATCGCGGGCTGTGTGCTCCTCGTCTCCGCCCTGCTGGTGCCGTGGCAGTGGGGCACCACGAGCGCGGCGGCCGCGCAGCAGCACGCCCACAAGAACCTCTACCTGGGTGCGATGGGCACTCCGGGGACACCGCCGAAGAGCGACCCGGTGCCGGTGATCCCCGGCGTGAACACGCCGGAGCCGGAGAAGTGGACGTGGCTGGACGGGCCCTGCACCGGCCGGTTCGCCTCCTCCGTCGACGTCGTCCAGGAGAGCTGTCGCCAGACCTCCGATGCGGCGACGGCGAAACACGTCGTCGTGGTCATGGGCAATTCGCACGCCCAGCAGCTGGGGACGGCGGTCGACGCCGTCGCGAAGAAGCGGGGATGGGGCGTGGTGCTGGTCTACCGGGACTGGTGCCTGCTCGACGAGAACGAGCCGGGAGCCGATACCCGCTGCGACGAGTGGCAGGGCGCCGCCCGCGATCACGTGGTCAAGATCCATCCCGACGCGGTCTTCCTGCTCGCGACGGCCGCGAGTCCTGACAGCCCCGAAGAGCAGGTGGCCACGGGACTGGATGTGGTGCTCGACACCCTCGATTCGGCCGGCATCCCCGTCGTCGGCGTCAGGGACAGCCCGCGGTCGGCCGTGACCAACTTCTTCACCTGCGCGGTGGACCGCCTTCCCTGCGATCGCCCGGTGGCGGATGTCCTCGCGGCGGAGAATCCCGCGCTGTCGTACGCGGATCGGATGAGGCTCGTCGACTTCACGCCCTGGATCTGTCCGGGTGGGACCTGCTACACGGTGATCGGGCACATCGCCGTCTATCTCGACATGAATCATCTCAGCGCGCAGTTCCTGGCGACCCTCGGGCCTGCGCTCGACGATCAGCTGAAGGACTTCCTCCCATGACGATCGAGACGTTCACGCGGCGTTCGCTGAAGACGTCGGGGGCCGGCGGCGTCTACCGTCGCGATATCGACGGTCTCCGCGCCGTGGCGATCCTGCTGGTCGTGGCCTACCACGTGTGGATCGGACGGGTGTCGGGGGGCGTCGACATCTTCCTCATGATCTCGGCGTTCTTCCTCACCGGATCGTTCCTCCGCAGGATGCAGGCCGGCATGCCCATCCAGGCCGGCCGCTTCCTGATCGGCAGGTTCCGCCGGCTGATGCCCGCGGCCGCCGTCGTCCTCGCCGCGACACTCGGCGTCAGCTGGATCATGATGCCGGAGACGATGTGGCCGCAGCTCTGGAAGGAGGGGTGGGCCTCCCTCGGCTACGTGCAGAACTGGGTGCTCGCCTTCGACGGAGTCGACTACTACGCGCATGACGCGGCCCTCGCGTCGCCGCTGCAGCACTTCTGGTCGCTCTCGGTGCAGGGCCAGGTCTTCGTGTTGTGGGCGTTGCTCTTCCTGCTGGGCGCTCTCCTGGTGCGCTGGACCCGTCGGTCGCCGACGGCCATCATGAGCGTGCTCTTCGGAGTCGTCTTCGCGGTCTCCCTGTCCTTCTCCGTCTACGAGACCGAGACGGCCCAGACCTTCGCGTATTTCGACACCTCGGCGCGGCTCTGGGAGTTCGCGGCCGGCTCGCTGCTGGCGCTCGCCCTGCCGCATCTGCACGTGCCGCGGGTGCTCCGCGCGGTGCTGGGCTGGGTCGGCGTGCTCGGGATCGTCGTCTGCGGAATGGTCATCGACGTCCAGGGAGGCTTCCCGGGCTATCTCGCCCTCTGGCCGATCGTCTCGGCGGCGCTCGTCATCGTTGCCGGGACGAGGCCACGCGGCGAGCATCCCGAGCTTCGCAGTCTCGGCCCGGACCGCCTTCTGGAGACCCGACCGGTCCTTGCCGTCGGGCGGGACGCCTACGCGCTCTACCTGGTGCACTGGCCGGTGCTCATCCTGTGGCTCACCTGGCGCGAGGAGACCCACACGTCGATCGCCGGGGGGCTTCTGGTGATCATGGTCTCGCTCGTGCTCGCACGGATGCTGACGCTGTTCGTGGAGCGCCAGCTGCGGCTGCCGATCGGGGAACGGGGAACGGTCGTGCGCAATCTCGGCGTGATCGGCCTCTGCATCGCGCTGGTCGCAGCCGTGCTGCTTCCTTGGCAGATCGGGACCACCGTGCGCAACGCTCAGCTGCAGCAGCAGTACGCGAAGACCTACACCGGAGCCATGGGCGGTGACACTGCCGGCGAGGGCGGGCTGATCCCGCTCATCCCCGCACCCGGGGCCGGAGACAGGGATCGGTGGTCGCGGTTGGACGCCTCCTGCACGGGAAGGTTCGCCTCGAAGGCCACCCTGGTCCAGGAGAGCTGCTCCCAGACCCGCGACGCCGCGACCGCGGAGCATCTCGTCGTCGTCATCGGCGACTCTCACGCGAACCAGTTCTCCGGTGCCTTGCGGCCCGTGGCAGACGAGCGCGGCTGGGGCGTGGTGATGCTCATGCGGCCGTGGTGCTCGCTGGAATCGTACGAGACGGGAACGGAATCGGCGGACTACTGCGACGCATGGCAACGTGCGGCGGTCAGCAAGGTGCTCTCCCTCAAGCCGGACGCGGTGTTCACGATCATCACCGCCGCATCACCCGACACCGCTGATGAGCGCCTCATCGACGGCGCCGAGGACGTGGTCGACACCTTCACCTCCGCCGGTATCAAGGTCGTCGGCGTGCGCGACAATCCCCGATCGGCGGTCACGAACTACTACGAGTGCGCGATCTCGCATCAGCCGTGCGACTTCCCGGTCGAGAACGCGCTCGCCGAGGAGAATCCGGCGCTGGCACTGGGCGACCGGATCACTCCGATCGATCTGACGCCGTGGATGTGCCCGAACGGGCTCTGCCTGACGGAGATGGGGCACGTGGCGGTCTACCTCGACAACAATCATCTGAGCTTCCCATTCGTCAAGTCGCTCGCTCCCGCCGTGAGCAAGCAACTCGGGGACCACTTGATCGCCTGGCACGGGTGAGCACCGTGGCCCCGCCTAGACTCGGATCCGTGAGTCACACCATGGCCGGCGCCCCCGGAACACCCCGGCGCTACTTCCATTCGCTGTGGCTGCTGTCGGCGCGCGACCTGCGCGTGCGCTACGCGACGAGTGTGCTCGGCTACCTGTGGTCGGTGCTGGATCCGCTCGTGATGAGCGCGATCTACTGGTTCGTGTTCACGCAGGTGTTCCACCGTGGGCAGGTGGGGGAGCAGCCTTACATCGTGTTCCTCATCACGGCGCTGCTGCCTTGGGTGTGGTTCAACACCGCGGTGGGGGAGTTCACCCGCGCGTTCAAGAAGGACGCCCGCCTGATCCGCTCGACGGCGATCCCGCGGTCGATCTGGGTCGTGCGCGTCATCGTCACCAAGGGCCTGGAGTTCACGTTCGCGCTTCCGGTGCTGATCCTGTTCGCGGTGTTCGCCGGCGCTCAGGCGAACTGGTCCCTGCTGCTGTTCCCTGTGGCGATGATCTGGCAGACGGTGCTGCTCGTGGGCATGGGCCTGCTCATCGCCCCTCTGTGCGTGCTCTGGACGGATCTGGAGCGCACCACCGCACTGATCCTGCGTGCGCTGTTCTACGTCTCGCCGGTGATCTACGGCTTCAAGGACCTTCCGGCCCCGCTGCACGTCATCGGCGCGCTGAACCCGCTGTCCGGGATCTTCACGCTCTACCGCGTCGGGCTCTTCCCCGGCCAGTGGCAGCTCGAGCCGGTCGTCATCGGCGCCGTCGTGACGGTGCTCTTCCTCGCCCTCGGACTGTTCACCTTCCGCTCGCTCGAGCGCGACGTGCTGAAGGAGCTGTGATGACCGAGCAGCACTCCGCGATCGAGGTCGAGGGACTCGGCGTCCGGTTCCGGCTCGGCAGGCGCGGACGACGCAGTTTCAAAGACCTCTTCGCAGGCAAGAAGCGGCGCAACCGCCCCGGCGAGTTCTGGGCTCTGCGGAACCTGTCCTTCTGCGTGCGACAGGGCGAGGCGATCGGCGTGGTCGGTCGCAACGGGCAGGGCAAATCGACGCTCCTGAAGCTGGTCGCGGGCGTCATGCTGCCCGACGAAGGGCACGTTCACGTGCACGGCGGCGTCGCGCCGCTCATCGAGCTCACCGGCGGTTTCGTCGGCGACCTCACGGTGCGCGAGAACGTGCGGCTCACCGCGGGCCTGCATGGCATGGGGCGCGCCGAGGTCTCCGCGCGCTACGACGACATCATCACGTTCGCGGAGCTGGAGAAGTTCCAGGACACCCCCTACAAGCACCTCTCCAACGGCATGAAGGTGCGGCTGGCGTTCTCCGTGGTGTCGCAGCTGGAGGAGCCGATCCTGCTCGTCGACGAGGTGCTCGCGGTCGGGGACAAGGCGTTCCGGGACAAGTGCTATCAGCGCATCGACGAGCTGCTGGCAGACGGCCGCACGCTGTTCTTCGTCTCGCACAACGAGAAGGACTTGCGCCGGTTCTGCACGCGCGGCCTGTACCTGGACAAGGGTGGGCTGGTGCTGGATGCGTCCATCGGCGACGTGCTGGATCGCTACAACGCCGACAACTCCTGAGACGACCCGGGCCGCGTCTGAGCAGTGCCGACGGGAGCCGTCGCCCGCCGACGGCGGGCGACCGATCAGAGTCCGACGAGAGAACGCAGCTGGCCGAGGGCCGCACGAGCGTCGGCGAGGCGGGCGGACGGGTCGGATCCACCGGCGTAGGCCGAGCGCAGCGACTGCAGCGTGGCGGCGTACGTGCTCACGGACTCGCCCCACTGCGTCGCGATCGACGACGGCGCGGGCTGGCCCGCCAGGTTCTGCGCGTCGTTCTGCAGCGAGTCGATGACCTGCACCGCCGAGTCGCCACTCTGGTTCTGCACCAGGTCGAGGCCGGTGGACGCGTCGTCGAGGCGCGGCTGCACCTGCGCCCGGAACTGGTCGACGGACGGATCCGGCACCGGAGGAGGAGCGGTCTGCGGCGTGGTCGGGGCGGTGGTCGGTGCGCCGCTGGGGCTCGTCGGGGTGGGTGAGGCGCTGGGCGCCGGGGTCGCCGTCTTCGACGCCATCGGGCTCGCTGACGGAGCCGGCGTCGGAGCGCCGCCGCCGCGCGGGATGAGGAACATCCCCACGACGCCCGCCACGATCAGCACCGCGACGACGAGTCCGACGATCAGCGCGATGCGGCCACCGCGCTTCTTCGGCTCCTCCGGGAAGACCCAGACGGCCTCGGGCTTCTGCTCGCTCATCAGTCCTCCAGGGCCGGCATCGGACGCCAGCTGCGGTCTCGGCCGATCGTCCCGCCGTCGCGCAGCCCGCGGAACAGATTGCTGGTGCCGCGCACCGTGCGTTCCACGAAGAACAGCCGGATGAGCTCCTTCGCGAAGGTCATCGCCGTTCCCAGCCCGAACAGCACCGGGTTGTACACCTCGTGCACGCGGTAGTACTGCTTCAGGTACGCGCGATTGCGCATGATGTAGTACCGGTAGGCGTTGCTCGACGCGTTCATGTGTCGGATGCCCATGTCCCACTGCTTGATCTCGCGGGTGCGGCGCAGCACGAACTCATCGACGATCACGGCCTGCGTCTTGCGGGAGGCGAGCCAGCCGTACATCTGGTCGTCCCAGTAGATGAAGAACCGGGGATCCGGCAATCCGATCTGCTGGACGATCGAACGGTGGATGAACATGCCCTCGAAGCAGCCGCTGTTCATCGGCTTGAAGCCCGTGGCGTCGAAGCCGGCGGGGGCGAACGGGATCGGGATGGCCATGCGCTCGGCGATCCGGTACTGCCAGTAGAACGCGCTGCCGTCGTAGTCGTAGCGCCGCCCCTGGATGCTCTTGAACCGCGGCGCCCATGCCCCCATGCGGGCGAGCCCGTCGGGGAGCACCTCGACGTCGTCGTCCATCATCCAGATCCACTCGGATCCGAGTTCGTACGCCGTGCGCATCCCTTCGCTGAAACCGCCGGATCCGCCCGTGTTCGTCTCGAGCCGTCGATAGACGAGTTCGGCGCCGAGCCTCTCGCGGTACGAGTCGACGACGTCGGTCGTGTCATCGGACGAGGCGTTGTCGATCACCACGACGCGTCCCGGCTTCGGATCCATCCGGACGATGCTGTCGAGCAGGCCGGCCAGCAGGTGCGAGCGGTTGAAGGTGACGACGACGATCGTCGCGGTGGCCGGGTCGAAGCCGGCGGCGCCGTTCTGGCGGTCAGGGGTCACGGATGTCGCTCCAGAGAAGGTGATGGGGGCTCCCTCAGCCTACCCGCGGAAGTCCGGGCAACCCCGCGAACGCATGCGCGCGCCTCGGGTCCGTGCACGGTCGATGCCGCGTCTCACCGGTCCGGCAACGGCGTCGAGCTCGTCGTGGCGGCGTCGATGTTCTCGCGCCACGATCGGGACTGACCGGCGCGCAGCGCGCACAGCACGAGCAGGAACCAGCCCGCATCGACCAGCGTGAAGCTCTCGAACATCGAGTCGACGGCGAGGGCGACCAGCATCAGCGGAGCCCAGGCGTACACGACCGAGCGGCGCATGCTGGCGACCAGCCAGGAGCGCACCAGCGCGAATCCGCCGAGCAGGCAGAACAGCAGCAGGCCGCCCGCGCCGACCTGCAGCAGGACGTCGAAGAACGCATTCAGCGCGCTGCCGTGATGATCGTTCGAGAAGTAGTCGATGCTGTTGAACGGATACAGATCGTCGTTCCACAGACCGAACCAGCCCCACCCCTGTGCGGGGCGCTGCTGCACGTAGGGGAGGAGCGTCTTCCACAGGGCGACGCGGGTGTTGAAGTCGCTGCCCGCGTCGAGCAGGGCGATGATGCCATTGCGGAACACGGCTGCGGCGATGAGCACGACCAGCACGATGGCGCCGATGGACCACTGCAGCGGCCTTCGCCGTGCGGGCGGGGCCTGGCGCACCATGACGAGGGCCACGCTGGCGGCACCGACCACCGCGGCCAGCACGAGCACGGTGGGGGACGAGGAGAAGAGTGCCAGGAACCCGGCCAGCAGCACCGACGGGATCGCGATCTCCGCGGACAGCGACTGCGAGCGCCACTCCACCACGAAGGTGATCACGGCGATGACGGCGATCAAGCCGAGCATGTTGCGCGTGCCGAAAAGCCCCTGGATCGGTCCGCCGTGGGCGAGCATGCCCTGGATGCCGAGGAAGCGGAACGGCAGGTCCAGCAGGATCCCGCTCATGATCTCCGCGATGAGCGAGAGCGAGAGCAGGATCCGCAGCGCATCGCCCAGGGCGCGCACGGTCTGCAGGGTGTCGCGGATGTGCCCGATGACGACCGCGATCACCGCGTAGCCGGCCAGCGCCGCCCACGCCTTCAGCGAAGACGTCATGGCGGTCGACCACACCGTGCTGGTGAGCGTCCAGGCCAGGAACGCGAGCAGCGTCGACGGCGCGATCCGCAGCGGGGTGAGCTCCTCCCGGCGCACCCACAGGACCCCGACCCCGATCACGCACAGCGCGGCGATGATCGTGTTGATGGTGACCGCCGACGTGAACGCGCCGATCGCGAAAGAGCCGAACACCGCCAGCAGCGCGCAGGTCGTGTAGGCACGCGCGAACTCGACCGAGGCCAGGATCCTGGCCAGGCGCCGGCGCGGAGTCGTCATGCCGTCCGCCGGCGCGACTGCGGCGGCGCGCCCTCGCCCGGGCCGGAGCCCACGAACGGCGAGATCTTCAGCTTGAACGACAGCAGGATCAGCAGCAGCCAGCCCCAGAGCATGATCGGCGTCGATTCCGCCAGCCCCAGCACGAGGAGCATCGCGACCATGACGGTCGGCAGCAGCGACAGCGCCGCGTACGGACGGTCCTGCACCAGGTCCCAGCGCGGGCGATCGACCGCGAAGAACCAGGCCCGCCAGGCCAACGCGGAGAAGGCGACCGCGATCAGCAGCACGCCGACCGCGCCGAGCTGCAGGAACGCGTCCAGCCACATGTCGTGCGCCATGAACACGGTGATGCGGTGGTCGATGATCCAGTCGTGGAAAGCCGGATCCCACGGCACCCACGGCGACGAGAAGCCGTTGCCGAACACGGGCCGCTGCACGGCGCGCTCCCACACCTTGCGCCAGATCTCCACGCGCCCGGTGAGATCGGAGGACTTGCCGAGGTATCCGAACAGCGCATCGCGCGCCCACCACACGGCGCCCGCTCCGAGCACGGCCACCGCCGTGAACAGCGCGTACATCCGGGTGCGGTCCCCGGGCGTCCGCGTGCGCCGCATGAGCAGGGCTGCGCACAGCACCAGCACGCCGACGCCGAACGACGCGTACGCGGTGGCGGATCCGGCCCGCAGGAACAGGAACGCCGCCAGCACGATCCAGACCAGCAGCGCGGGCCGGCGCCGGGCGCCCTGCGCGTACAGCAGAGCGAACACCACCAGCGCGAACGCGCACAGGATCCCCAGCGTGTTCGAGTTGCCGACGATGCCCTGCAGGCGCCCGGCGTCGAACAGATCGCCGCGCACCCAGTACCAGTGCGGGTCCGGCTTGCCGGGCGGAAGGTCGTCGAAGAACGGCAGCAGCGGGTGCCGCAGCACCAGCGCCACCCACAGTTCGAGGAGGAGGGAGAGCCCCAGCACCCACTTCAGCGCGCTGGAGAGAGCGCGCACGATCTCGTGCCAGCTCAGCGTGAACGCGATGAACAGCGCCACCAGGGTGATCGCGGCCTGCAGGGTCCACGTCAGCAGCGTCGCCCACGGCCAGCCCGACCACAGCACGGACAGCAGGGCGAGCGCCGTATAGCCGAGCGCGGTCCACGGAAGCCGTCGCCACGGGAAACGGCCGGGGCGGGCCAGCGCGATCCGGGGGATCGCGAGCCCGAGCGTGCCCAGCAGCAGCACCCCCAGCACGACGGCCGCGCCGTCGACGCCGAGCAGGTTGAACACGGCGGTGTGGGCGAACACGCCGAACAGCAGCAGCACGATGTGCGCGCGCAGCAGCAGGTGACCGGTGGACTCGCGTGCCGGTGCGCTCGGCGGGGGTGCCGTGGAGAGTCGGGAGTGCTGCGCCATCGTGGTTCAGAGTACCGCGTGCGGTTCTGCGCGACGTCGAGCGGCGACGGGGCGGGCGCGAGGACGTGAGGGGCACCGGATCGGGCGCTCATGATGGCGCTCAGCCATCGGCGACACGCCGATGCCCGACACGCCGAAGCCCGAGGTAAACGTTCAATGGGTGATTGAGGGTTTACGATCCGCGACTTGACCCACGGGAATCACAAGGGTGTAATTAGTAGTGCAACGCGGCCCGCGGCGCACCTGGGGGGAAACGAGGGAGAGGGCGAGATGACGGCTTACCGTTCAGACGTTCCCGATGACTGGTTCGTCGATCCGGTCCAGTTGGGGGTGCCGGGCGTCCGCCGCCCGGCCGAGGGCGACGACAATGCGCTCGCCTGGCAGAGCGATGCGCTGTGCGCGCAGACGGATCCGGAGGCCTTCTTCCCGGAGAAGGGCGGATCGACGCGCGATGCCAAGCGCATCTGCACCTCCTGCGACGTACGCGGGGAATGCCTCGAGTACGCGCTGAACAACGACGAGCGCTTCGGGATCTGGGGCGGCCTGTCCGAGCGCGAGCGTCGCAAGCTCAAGCGCCGCGCCAGCTGACCTCCCCGCTCCGTCTGCCGTCGGCGGCTCCGCCGATCCCTGAGCGCCTTTCGTCTCGCTTCGCTCGCTCAGGATCCGCGCAGCGCGACGAAGGGCGCAGCGTCCGCCCGTACGCGCACCGGCCGGACAGGAGCGGCCATCACGTCTGCACGTTTCTCGGGTTGCTGGGAATCGCTCGACGCGCCCAGCCGGAACCGGATCCGTCCCATCCCGCCGCTTAGGCTGACCCCGTCATGTCTGCCCGAGTACACGCCGTCCTCGTCGCCCGTTCGGGTGCGACGTCCCTCGCGCGCCTGTTGCGCGCCCTCGATGCCCTCTCCGCGCAGACCCGCCGGCCGGACGCCCTGACGATCGTCGCGTGCGGCTCCTCGGCCGCCCTGCGCGGCAGCGCCCGCGTCGCCGAGGCCGCAGAAGCGGTGATCGAGACGAGGGCGTCGACCACGCTCGCCGCGGCCGTGGCGCTCGCGCAGCCCCGGATCGCCGAGGATGCGGCGCTGTGGATCCTCACCGAGGACTGCGCGCCCGCCGCCGCCGCCCTGGAGCAGCTCGTCGGAGCGCTGGAGCGCTCACCGGCTGCGGCGATCGCAGCGCCCAAGCTCCTCAGCGACGTGGATGAGCACCACATCGCCTCGTTCGGTCAGAGCATGACGCGCCTCGGCCGCGCCGTCGACCCCGCCCGTGGCGAGCTCGACCAGGGTCAGCACGACGGGCAGGACGACGCCCTCGGCGCGGATGTGCGGGGACTGCTCGTGCGCGCCGGTCGTGCATTGCGCCCGGATCCGGGGCTCGGCGGCCGTGACGAGGGCCTCGATCTCGGCGTGCGGGCACGGCTCGCGGGCGGCCGCCTCGTGCTCACCCCGGCCGCCCGCATCGCGGTCGACGCCGGCGCCGACACCGAGGGCACCGCCGCCGACGCCTTCGCGCGCCGGCGCGCGCAGCTGCACCGTCGCCTGAGCTACGCCCCCTCGGTGGCCGTGCCCCTGCATTGGCTGTCATTGCTGCCCCTGGCGCTGTGGCGCTCGATCGCGCATCTCACGGGCAAGCGTCCTGCGGCGGTGCTGCCGGAATGGGGCGCCGCGGCCGTCGCGATGGCCTCCGGTTCCGCGGTGTCGCGGTCTCGACGCGCGATCCGCGCCGGCCGCAGTGCGAGCTGGAGCGGCATCGCCCCGCTCCGCGTCACGCGGGCGCAGCTGCGGCAGCGCCTCGACGACGGCCACGGCACCGAGGCCGGCGTGCACGAGGAGCTCGGCTTCTTCTCCGGCGGCGGTGCCTGGGCGGTGCTCGCGGCGCTCGTCGCAGGGATCGCGCTGTTCGCGTCGTTGCTCGCCTGGCCCGCCCTCGGCGGCGGTGCGCTGCTGCCGCTGCGGCAGACGGTGGCCGAGCTGTGGCGCGACGCGGCCTACGGGCAGCGCGGCTTCGGCGTCGATGTGGTCGGCCCCGCAGACCCGTTCTCCGGGCTGCTCGCCGTGCTCGGCTCGCTCTGGCCGGGCTCTCCCTCCTACGCGCTGCTGCTGCTGTGGGTCGCGGCCCTGCCGCTCGCGATGCTCGGCGGCTGGTTCGCCGCCACGCGCATCACCGACAAGCCGGGCCTGCGGATCCTCGCCGGAACCATCTGGGCCCTCGCCCCGGCCTTCCTCATCGCGCTCGCCGAGGGCCGCCCCGCCGCGGTGCTGCTGCACCTGCTGCTGCCGTGGGTGCTCCACACGGCGCTCGTCGCGCAGCGCTCCTGGGGCGCGGCCGGTGCCGCGTCGCTGGCGACGGCGGCGGCCCTCGCCTGCGCGCCGTCGCTGGCGCCCGCGTTCGTGCTGCTCTGGCTCGTGGCGATCGTGTGGCTGCTGGCGCGGCGATCGGTGCGCGGCGCCGTGCGGATGGTGTGGGTGCTGGTGCCCGCGGCGGTCGTGTTCATGCCGCTCGTGATCTGGCAGGTGACGCACGGCACGCCCTGGGCGCTGCTGTCGGATCCGGGTGCGATCATCGCCGCGCCGCAGGCCACGGCCGACGCCGCAGGGCGCCTGGCGCTCCTCGGCGGGCTGCCGACCATGGACGATGCCGGCTGGCTCGGAGTGCTCGGCGTCCAGGGCGCCGGCTGGATGCTGCTGTGCGCCGCGCCGCTCGGGGTGCTCGCGCTGGTCTCCACGATCACGCGGCGCTGGAGCGTGGGGATCGGCTCCCTGCTCGTCGCCGCCGCGGGCCTGGCCACCGCGTTCGGCGCGGTCGGCGTCACGGTCGCCTTCGCACAGTCGCAGGCCGTGCCGATCTGGCCCGGATCCGCGCTGAGCCTCGCCTGGATCGGCGTGCTGGGCGGAGCCCTGGTCACGCTCGACGGCGCCATCACGCGGCCGTCGCTGCGGGGCGCCGCGGCCTTCGTCGCCGCCGCCGGTGTCATCGTGTGCGCGGTTCCCACCGCGGTGTCTCTCGTGGCAGGGACCGCGACCATCCAGCGCGGCGACCTCACCACGCTGCCTGCCTATGTGAACGCGCAGGCGCGCGCCGACCGCGAGCTCGGCACGCTCGTGCTCAGCGCGCAGCCGGACGGCTCCCTCGCCAGCACCGTCGTGTGGGGTGCGAGCGCGACCCTGGGGGCGCAGGCGACCATGATCAACACCGCGGCGTCGGCACCCGGGAAGAACTACACCGAGCTCTCCGTCGACCTCGTCTCGGCGCGGCAGTTCGACGCGCCTCGGGCGCTCGGCGCGCTGGGCGTGCGCTTCGTGGTGCTGCAGGCGCCGTCCGCGAAGGAGACCTCGGCGGAGCGCTCCCTGCGACTGCGGTCCGCGACCGCCCTGGATCAGCGCGCAGGCTTCGTGCGCGTCGGCGAGACGTCCACGGGCGTGCTCTGGCGCATGGATGCGGAGCCCGTCGCGCGCACGGGGCTGAGCGCCGGACAGCGTGCGACGGCGCAGCTCGTGGTCACGGTCGAGCTGATCGTGCTGCTCGCCGCGCTCCTGCTCTCGATCCCCACCCGCGCGTCGCGCCGCGCCGCGCGTGCGGTTCCGCGCGCCGTGGGTGTGCTGCCCGAGCGCGAGCCCCGCCCCGTGAGGCCAGAACGCGAGCCCCGAGCGTCGAAGGCCCGGAAGCGCACGTCGCAGGCCGCATCCGTCGTGATCCCCACGGCCGGACCGGACGGTCAGGCGAGCGGATCCGGAGCCTCCACGGCGGCAGAGGCCGCGCCGGACGCCGCAGCCGGATCCGCGTCGGCCGAGGCCGGGGTTCTGGCGGACGTCGGGGCAGACGAGACGGAGCCCGCGTCGTCCGAAGGCGAGCCTGCGTCGTCCGAAGGCGAGCCTACGTCGTCCGAAGGCGAGCCCGCGTCGTCCGGACCCGAGCCGACGACCGAGGACGCGCGGGAAGCGGCGCCTGCCGAGGCACCCGCGTCTGCCGAGGGACCGGAGCCTGCCGAGGCACCCGCGCCTGCCGAGGCACCCGCACCTGCCGAGGTACCCGCATCTGCCGATTCGCCACGGCCCGCCCAGGGAACTGAGGACGGGGCAGGACCGGCGCCTGCGGACGAGCCGGAGGGCGTCGACCGGCCCGGCGAGAACCCCGACCCGGAGCGATCGGATCCGGAGCAATCGGATCAGGAGCGATCGGATCCGGAGCGATCAGATCCGGAGCGATCAGATCCGGAGCGATCAGATCCGGGATCCGTCCCCGAATCGACCGAGTCCGTGCATGCGAAGGAGGCGGGCGAATGATCAGGACCACTCGCGCCCGTGTCGTCGCCACCGGCGCGCGCCTGGTGGCGGGGATCGTCGTCTCGGCGGCCTGCGTCGCCGGTGCCGTGATCGCGATCCCGGCGGCCTGGCCCACGATCGCGCACGTCCCCGAGGGCGCCACGGTCAAGCCCGTCGCCGGCGCGACCCGGCTCACCTGCACAGGCGCATTCCTCGCGCTCGGACGCGATTCCTCCCAGGCCTCGCAGCTCAGCGTCGCCGGCACCCCGAGCGTGGTCAGCGGGGCCGCGGGCGGCTCCGAGGTCACGCCGGCCGAGATCGGCGTCACCGGCGTGAGCGGTGCCACCGTCGCGCCGGGGTTCACCGCCGCGCCCGACGGACGCGACCCGGCGCAGGCCGCGGCCGCCCAGTCCGTCTCCCTGTCGGACGACGACCTCAGCGGTTTCGCCGCGTCGGCCTGCCGCCCGCCGAGCATGGAGTCGTGGATCGTCGGCGGGGCCGGCACCACCGGATCCAACGACGTGCTGCAGATCGCGAATCCCGGCGCCGTCACCGCCACGGTGACGTTCACGGAGTACGGCTCGGCCGGGGGCACGCACTCCTCGGAGCTCGTCGTGCCGGCCGGGACGCAGTCGTCCGTGCCGCTCGCGGCGGGATCCGCAGGGGAGAGCACCCCGGTCGTCAAAGTCACCTCGAGCGGCGCGCCGGTGGTCGCGGCGCTGCAGTCCAGCCTGATCCGCACTCTCGACCCGGTCGGCATCGACGTGCAGGATGCGATCGCCCAGCCGGAGAAGGCGTTCTCGCTGCTCGGCGTGCGGGCACTCGTCGGTTCGAACAACGACGACAACGCATCGACGGCGGTGCGCCTGCTCGCGCCCGACGCCGACGCCACCGTGACCCTGCAGCCGCGCAGCGCCGCCGACGGCCGCAGGGTCGGCGATCCGAAGACCGTGAAGCTCACCGCGGGCCAGGTCGGCTCCGTCAACTTCTCCGCGCTGAAGCCGGGACTGTACGCGATCGACGTGACGGCGACGGCACCCGTCGTGGCCGCGGCATGGCAGACCACCGGATCCGTGAAGGGATCAGACTTCGCCTGGATGACGCCCGCGCCGGAGATCACCGGCAGCACGGCGTTCGCCGTGGCGGACGGGCCGGCGCCGCAGCTGCACGTGCAGAACGGGTCGGATCAGGCGACGACGGTCGAACTGACGCCGGTCCGCGGCGGAGCGGTGCAGCGCGTCACGCTGCAGCCCGACGGCGCGGCCACGGTCGCGCTCGACGCCTTCACGACCTACACCCTCGCGTCACCGACGCCCGTGCGCGCCGCCGTCGTGTTCTCCGGTCCCGGCAAGCTCGCCGGGTACCCGGTGTGGGCGACGGACGCCGCCGCCGCGCCGATCACGGTGTACCAGCGATAGGCCCGAGACTCCGCCGATCCGCGAATCCGGTCCGCAGGCCGGGACCGCTTTCGTCAGCTGGCTGCTGCCCGCCGAGCGACCAGGAGACGCGAGTTCCGATGCTTGCGCCGAGGGCTCTCGCATCAGTCGTCGACGTCGAAGCCGCGCGGATCCATCTCCCACGGCTCGCGTCCGATGTACTGGGCCGCGGCGCGGAACACCGCACCCTCGATCGCGACGCGCCGGTGCGCCGCGTCGTCGTGGCCGGGCTCGAGCAGCCGTTCGATGGGCACGCGGAACAGCACGATGCGTTGGGCCTGCGTGTCGACGAGCCAGCGCGGCAGGCCATCCGGATCGGCATGGGCCGGCATCGCGGCGATCTCGATCCGCACGGGCCGAAGGTCGGGCCACATCGAGCGCAGCAGCTCGACCGCCGATCCGACGTGCAGGTCGAACGTGTCGAGGCGACCGTCGAGCGGCGGCAGCGGAGGCCGCACGACCGAGCTGCGGCCCAGACGGCCATGCCGGCCGTGCCGATCGCCGCGGCGCGGAGCGACCGCGCGGCGGGGTCCTCGGGTACGGCGCATGCGGCAAGTCTAGGCGTCGCCGCGGCCGTGCGCTGATCCGCGTGATGCCGCTCCGGCCCCGGGAGTGCGACATGGCGGGAGGACGGCGTGTCAGGGGGAGGCGCCGGATCCGGGTCTTCTGCGCGCGGCATCCCGGTGGGCGGCGACCGCCGGTCTTAGCCTGAGGGGGATGTACGGACGACTCTGCTCCAAGGTGGGCTGCGCGCGCGAGGCCGTGGCGACCCTCACCTACGACTACGGCGACCAGATGGCGGCGCTCGGGCCGCTCGGTGCGGAGAACGACCCGCACGCGCACGATCTCTGCGAGATCCACGCCGAGCGCCTCTCGGTGCCCGCGGGATGGATCGTCGTCCGGCACGAGACGTTGCGAGCCTGAGCGGACGGCCGGAAGCTCTTCGGAAGATTCGACGGTCAGGTCGCAGAAGATGTCGCCTCCGGGCGCCTGAGACGACCGCTATTGCGACGGGAGCGGATCTGACCTGCGCGGCGGGAAGGATCCGAGGCCCATGCCGGGATCCGGAACCAGCGATGCGACACGGATCGGTACGAGCCGGATCCCGGGCCGGATCCGTCAGGCGCTCACGTCCACGCCGCTGAGGTGCTGCACGCGTGCGTCGGCGAGGGCCAGGGCGCGGTGCTCGCGCTCCCGGCGCAGCACGGTCGCCGCGACGAGCACGGCCTCGGGGGGAGCGGCCGGCACCGGTGAGACGTACGCGGAGGCCTCGGTCAGCAGCTGGTGCGCGATCCGGGCGCGCGCGGCGGGCTGCAGCTGCGCCGTGCTGTCCAGGAACTGCGAGATGCGCCGCGCGAGCCGATCGGGCATACGCGCGACGTCGGCGATCGCCGCCCACGACTCCAGCCCCGGTGGCATCACGGGCACCCGCGCGACCAGGCGCGGGGTGCGCACCTTCTGGCTGTAGGTCCCGGCGACGAGGTCGCCGAGGCGCTGCGATCGTGCGGTGAAGGCGGCGGTGAGGAAGGCCACGGCTCCGAACGTGAGGTAGGTCTCGAACACGCCGATCAGGGAGCGGATGAGCGCGTGCCGGAAGCCGGTCGCCCCGGCGTCCATGCGCACGATCCGTCCACCCACGGCGAGCTTGCCGAGGCTGCGGCCGTGGGTGAGGGTCTCGATCGTGCACGGCAGGATCACGAACGCGGTGACCAGCGCCAGCACGGCCAGGATGCGATCCAGGGCCGGATCGCCGAACGCACCCAGCATCCAGTACCGCACGGCGAGGTAGCCGAGGAAGACCGCCCAGCTCAGCACGGCGTCGATGAGCGCACCCAGGGTCCGGAAGAACAGGCCGACCGGCTGCACCTCGATCGCGACGGCCTCGCCGGAGAGCACCTCGTCGTCGCTGTCGAGTGCCGTGCTCGAGTGCGCAGCGCCTACGGCGTTCGAGGCGCGGGGATCCGGCATGGGTACAGTAAAACACGTGGACGCCGACGCACTCGCCGATGCCAGGAGCCGCGAGTGGGCGCGCCTGGACGCGCTCAGCCGGCAGCCGCTGGACGGCGCCGGCGTCGACGAGCTCATCACGCGCTACCGCGCGGCTTCGGCCGACCTCGCCGACCTGCGCAGCTCGGTCGGATCCTCGCCGCAGAGCGCGCACGTCTCCACGATCCTGGCCAGGGCGCGACTGCGGCTGACGGGGCAGAGTGAGAACGTGCTGCGGCAGACCGCGCGCTTCTTCACCCTGCAGCTGCCCGCCGCGCTGTACCGGCTGCGCTGGACGACGCTGGTCATCGCGGTCGCGAGCCTCGCCGTGATCGTCGTGGTGGCGATCTGGATCACCTCGGATCCGGCTCTCGTCGCGGCGCTCGGATCCCAGGCCGATCTGAGGTACTACGCCGAGCACTCGTTCACGGACTACTACACCGAGAACCCGGCCGCCGAGTTCGCGGGCATGGTGTGGACGAACAACGCCTGGATCGCCGCGCAGTGCGTGCTGCTCGGGGTCACCGGCATCTGGCCGATCATGGTGCTCATGCAGAACGCCGTCAACGTCGGCCTGGCCGTCGGCATCATGTTCGCGTTCGGGCGGGGCGACGTCGTGGTGCTCTACCTGCTGCCGCACGGGATGCTCGAGCTCACCTGCATCTTCGTCGCGGCGGCGGCGGGCCTGCACATCTTCTGGGCCTGGCTGGTGCCGGGGGAGCGCACCCGGGGCGAGGCGCTCGCGGTCGCCGGACGGTCGCTCGGCACCGTCGCCATCGGGCTCGTGTTCGCGCTCGGGCTCTCCGGTCTCGTCGAGGGTTTCGTGACGGGCTGGGGCCTGCCGTGGCCGGCGAAGATCGGTCTCGGCGCGCTCGCGCTGGCGGTGTTCCTGGTCTACATGCTGGTGCTGGGCCGACGCGCACAGCGGCGGGGCGAGAGCGGCGACCTCACCGAGTTCGAGGCCGGCACGCCGACGCTCGTCGCGGGCTGAGCGATCTCACCGGTATTCCGGAAGAGCCTCTCACTATTTTCGAACTGGGTATTCCCTTGGCGTTTGCTGATGCGCTAGCTTGATGCGCGGTCGACGGTGGCGTCGGCGCGGCGCTACTCCGCTATCGCGGAACCTGGGGGGATGCATGCGCGCTTTTCGAGCTCTTGTTGTCGGTGCACTGGCTGTCGCGGTGGTGGTCACGGGTGCGCCCGGCGCCTCGGCCGCTCCGCCCGCCGCCGGCAGCGTGCGGCCCGCGACACAGCCGGCCCCGGCCGCCACGACCGACGCGGTTGCCACGGCGGTTGCCACCGGGAAGCCGGTGGTGGTCGACGACCTGACGACGTCGACGGAGCTGACCACGGCGTTGCCGGACGGCCGGATGCGCCGGGAGGTGTCGACGCGGCCGGTGCGGGTGCAGCAGGGCGAGGCATGGGTGCCGGTCGACACCGACCACGTCTAGGAGGGGGACTGGTGGGTTCCCGCGGCCTCGGCGGCGCCGGTGCGGTTCTCTCCGGGCGGATCGGAGCTGATCGCGCAGACGCGCACGGCGTCGGGAGAGTGGGTGTCGGAGTCGTCGAGGTTCGGGGTGCTGCCGACGCCGGTGATCGAGGGCGACACGGCGACGTACCCGGAGGTCATGCCGGGCGTGGATCTGAAGCTCGTCGCGACGAAGACCGGCATGGCGTCGATCTACGTGGTGAAGTCGGAGGCGGCGGCCAAGGACAGCGGGCTGGCGTCCCTGCAGATCGCCGTGGACGGGGCGGTGCTGACGACGCCGGATCAGGGCCGGGTGGGTGCGCTGGCGGACGACGGGTCGTCGCTGATCGCGGCGCAGCCGCTGTGGTGGGACTCGTCGGGCGGTGGCACCTACCGCGAGCCGGGCGAGGAGGCGCCGCCGGCGCCGGTGTCGCACCGCGTGGCGGGGGACCTATCCAAAACCTTGGGAGGTAGTTGGCGCCTGGTTTTGGGAGGTCGGGCCGAAGGATCTCTACTTTCGTGACGGAGGATATGTCGACTGGATCAAGTCAGACACGCGCTTCCAGGAACAGCGCGCGAAAATGCTGAAGTCGAAAAAACCGGGAGCATACGACTTGGCGATCGCCGCATCTGATGAGGAGTTTTGGACAACGGTCGGGCAAATGGGGCAGGACGGCCTCACCTATACATCATGGCTGGGCGGGCCGTCAGACCCGACAGGCTGGGACTATCAAGCGCAAGTTGGGTCGTATCAAGGAAGCGCGACGGTCACGCGAGTTTCTGCTATTGAGCTCAAAATTGACTATGATCTATTCAATGAAGTCACCTATCAATCTGCGTCGCCGATCAAACCTCTTGGTGCCTGGTTGGACACTATGAATAGAACAGTGACCCAGCACTTCATTTGGAGTGAATATGCGTCGGGTAGTCGACGGGTTTGGCTCTTTGGTGCGTTGCCTCTGCTCACATCAATGCTGCTCTCCGGTTGCGGCACGGGTGTCTTTGACAGTACCCCAGGAAATCCCACAGGATCATGGGCGTCAACTGACGGCATGTCGACTATTGTGCTCAATGCGGATCACACAGGGCAGTTCACGCTATGTCGCCCTGACACATCAAACGAGGGCCACAAGTATGGCTACGATGCCACCAAATGGCCATCGTCGATCGAGATTACATGGGAGACATCTTATGAGGCTTCTCCGGAACCTGGGTCAGGTGGCAATCGTGTTTACATGTATCAGAACTGGGACGAGCATTTGGCCACTAATGTTGGATTTCAAACGATTGATCGTCCGCTCTTTTGGGTCAATGGCGACCTTGCGATTGGCGTGGACCATGAAGTTATCTACAGGAAGGTTACGTCCGATGTGACTCACTGCGCTAAGTGATACATTCGGCAATGGGCAGACTTGGAAAGTGCATATAGAATGACTTCTTCATGGGATGATCGAACGTCAGCGGAAGATCTCTTGGCTCGCGCCGCGGAGGACTGGGTGCATCCTGCCGAGGCGATGGGTATATTTCGGCGTGCGGGAATCAAGGATCCGGAAATGATGCGTGACATAACCATCGGACTTGTCGCGCGTCTTATCGAAGATGATTTGATCGTGGCGGGAGATATATCGGATAGTGGATTTATGCCTTGGCCGCTATCGAAGGGGGATTCCTTGATGAGGATTGTGCATTCGCGGATAGCGGCTCCAAACCCTTTCGTGATGCCTGGAGAGGTGTTCTGGCTCGCGCCTACGTCGGAGGGTGCACGTATTGGGAAGGAAGTTTGGCGTCGAGAAGGGCGTGTGTAGGTCGTTCATTTCGAGGCGCTTGTATTGCGGAGACTCCTCCAGCGCTCGTGCCGACGCTGAAGAAACTGAGCTCGAACGGGCAGAGGTCGAGAGCTTGATCCAAAAGCAGGTTTCCGATTCTGCCGTTCGCAGCACGGCGATCACCGGAGATAGTTTTGGGGGCGTGTTCAGCTCGGCGATATGGTGGTTGAGTACCGTGCGCATACGCTACTTGATGGGATAATTGACGTAGGGACATACTATGTGCCGAGACGAGTCTCTTTCAAATCAAGAAATTGCTAGTGGTATGAGAATTCTTGGAACGTTGCTTGGGCGAAGTTTTCCGGGTGCGCCCGAACTCCGTCGTCAAATGCATCTCCTCGATGCTGAGGTGATCGACGATAATGGAAGCCTGAGTCTCCGGCCGGCGATTGTGATCCCCGCAGAAGTTGATCGACGTATTCCAGTGGAGGCGTCGTATGACGATGTGGATGGGATGTCTGTTCACGTTCTTGTTCATGTCGTTGATGGCCTCCTCGATGAGTTGGAGATATATCGCGATGATTTGGCTCTTGTGATGTTGACTGCCGACGAGGCGCTAAATCTTCGTATCGAAGACTGGACTTAGAAGGTGTCGAAGGTCGTCACGGGTTCGGCGACCCAGGCGAAACGTCCATATCCTGGAAACGGAGGTTGAGATTGAGAGAATGGTTGATGGTCATATGGTGACAATCCGAGGCGCCGTTATTGACGAAATTCCACGAATTGGAACGGCATCCATCCGATGAGTAGCGACATGCTGGGTCGGCATTTGAATGACCAACTCATCGAACTAATCAAGACCGTGAGTGCACCATTAGGTGAAATTTCCAATATTGTGATGTTGCAGGCCAAGTTGGCGAGGATCCTTTCCTATCGGCCGACGGTGATAGGCCTGGAAGTCGCAGCCGATGTTCCCGCGATTCCCGCGCGAGATGGTCCACTTCCTGGTAGGGCGATGGTCTACGAGGGGAGCAGCCTTGTCGGCGAAGTGATGCTCTGGGTCGAAGGAGGTCGTCTCACCGGGATGGAGCAAGCTTGGTACACTGACCATGCGCCAGATAGATGGCCCTCGCCGGATCACATTCGTGTGGAATAATCGTCATAGGTGATGAGAAGATGATTCTTCATTTCCTCTGGACAAGTGCAAAATAGGAGATCTTGCGTTCTTCCCTATACTGGGCGAACCAATCGAAGGCAATCTCTTTTATAGCGTCCGCGGATATTCGTTCCGGTTCTCGGTCGACGACGTCAGGTCCGTGTGGCAGTTGGACGGCGATCAGGGGCGAGGTCTCCTCTCGGTCGGCACTCTTCAACTCGAGATCGATAATGAATCGGGTCGAGTTTTGTATGTGTGGGGTCTTTATCCTCATACCCGATGGTCGAAGGCGTATGCCGACCAGAGAACTTCGGCCGCGGTGGTGTAATGGCTCTAGTTGCTCCGAGGGTTGATCCGGGAGGCGCGGCTCGGTTGATTGAGTTAGGCGCCTGGTCAACCAGATTAGACAGGGAGACAGGATGGGTCAGAATCGCTGGAGACGCGAGCTTCGCTCGTGAGACTCTCACGCTGATTGCGACAGATACGCTCTTGGGCATCACAGATGGATCGCTTTCTTCAGTCTGGCTCAGGCCTCAGTTTGAGGGTGAGGTCTGATACTGACACGCGCTCAGCGGCGATATGAAGAGAAGCTGCGATGGGCGCAAGGCCCCGAAGGGCTGCTTACACATGAGAATCGTGCTGTGCGGGTCACTGTCGCGGCGGTATTTTCGAATGGAACCGCACCTCGACCGATCTTGAGCCAGAGAAGGACATGAGGTTCATGAATGTGTCGTTTCGTGGTGGGTGGCGGGGGAACAGGTTTCAATCCCAGACAGAAAAACTTCTTGGAGGTCGTTAGTGGAGAATGGAATAACGGTATCCGTGGATATCATGAGGCGAGCTGCGACTGTTCTGATCAACCATCTTGAGGAAAAAGCGGGGGCAGAGGTGACCCTGGATCAAGACATGTTCTGGGAGATATCACCAGATCAGAGATTTAACGTCTATGAGAAGCCGCATGAATTTGCCATAGGGCAGATTGAGGAGTCGTTCTTAAGTATTGAGAAGTTCGCCAACGATCCCGATTCAGCATCCTCTTATGGTCTAGTTTGGCTGGCGGACATACTTCGGGCTGTTGGCGAGAAGATCGTGGTCTAGTGCGATTGCAACTCTTGGAAACATTGCACTTGGTCCAGGACGCCACTCTCTCGTGACCGACGGTCTCGTGCATCGATTTAGTGGTGCGGGGTCGTACGGGTATGACGTGGTGGGGAATCAGATCACTCTGAACCGTCCCGGGTTTTGGTGTCGCGTCCTTTTGAGTTGATTGGATGCCGGTAAAGGTGCCGTCCGCTTCCTGCATCCCCCCGAGCTCCTTTCAGCTCTCAGTCACTTCGTAGGTGGTGTGCGAAAACTACCGGGTCGGCCCGCCCAGGACAAGTACGCCGGCGCACTTGATCTCAAGTGCGCCGGCGAAGTCAAAGCCCATGCGCTCCGCGCAATATCACGACCATCGAGAAGAATCAATACCGCCGATGGTGTCGTCTCGTTACTCGTTGGACTGTACGCCTGATATCGACACAATCAGTGTTTCGTCACCAAGGCCATGCAGACGAGGGAGAATAGGGTGTACTCAGGAAAATCTCGACAAATGCGCAAACCATGCAGTCGAAAGCAGCGACACATTCTGACGGCGGCATTGTCGACTCTCGCGGTCGTGGCTGGGATCATTGGGACGGCCGCACCTGCCGTGGCGCAGGAAGAGGGTTACGCCACCGGTCTGTGCGATTACGCGATCGTCGTCGGCGTCCGTGGAACGGATGCGCCAGGCGGCTCGGGCTTGATGCACAACGGGCGAGTGTGGAGTAGCGGCGGCTGGGGAGATCAACTTCAGCCACTCCATGACGCCTTGTACTGGGGCGGAATCCCGTACTACACGGAAACCCTGGCCTATTCTGCCAGCGGTCGCCAACTATTCGAAGAGCGTGGTGGCAGGTGCGACGCAACTCGTCAACGAGCTGAACTACCTGAACAGCCAGTGCCCTAACTCACCGCTCCTTCTCGCTGGCCACTCGCAGGGTGCCCACGTGATCATGGACACGCTCACCAGCGAGTACAGCGCAACGAGCCACGTGAGCCTCACCACATCCGCCCGCCAGCACATCATGGCAGTGGCGGTATTCGGCGACCCGACCTATGAGCCGGCTAAGCCTTTCGATCGTTTCGACAACGGCACCAATTGCGGAGTCTTTTCCCGTCCCTACGGAACTGCAGATATCCAAAACATGCGACACTGGGGATATCCGATGGGATCGAACGCACAAGCCTGGGTTTACACGGTCCGCTCCTATTGCCACACCGGCGACTACTTCTGCCAGAACAACCCGAACGATTCCAACTACGCAATTCACAACAGCTACGCTTCGGATATGGCGTATGTGAAGCAGTGGTTCGATTACCAGCTCACAAACCCGAACTAGAATCCAGGGTAAAAAATCCCCACCCAAGCGCGACTGGCTCTAAAAGCGGGCGCTTGGGTGGGTCACTCCACGACACGGATAGGATGCGGGCATTAGCACTGGCAGCGGAAAGCCCAGCGGACATCCCGCCGTGAGCCTGGATGAACGCGAGCACGGCGTGAAGATCGCCGTCCGTTGGTGGGTGGCGCACCTGGTCGTCACCGCACTGGCCTGGTTCAACATGTGGTTCTCGCCGTTCAGCGGCGACAGCTGCAACGGAAACTCCTGCAACTACGACCTGTTCTGGGCCAGCCTCAACGCCTTCTACGTCGGCGCGGCCGTTCTCCTGGTCGCGTCGGCGGCGGGAATCTACTTCCTGCGCAACAAGGCGCACCGTGCGTTCCTGTCACCGCTGATCGGAATCGTGCTCCTGATCATCTCTCTCGCCACGATGTACGGAGTCGGCCGTGCGGCTTTCAACCTGCCCTATGTCCAGTAGGCCCAGCTGCGCCTAGAACCAACGACAACCTCCTGCGCCGGCCGCACGGATCGAGGAGAGGCTCGGGATCCCCGGGCCTCTCTCACATCCAGGCGTCTGTGCGACTCTCAGGACGCTGCACGGCGCCTTGCCAGATCCAGCAGCGTAGTCAGTCGTCGTCGACCGGGACATGACCGTGCTGATCTTGATCCCCAGTGCGGCGTCGGGGGAGAGCGGTCGGGAAGACGTATCGACACACTATCCGGGTTTCGTAGACCTGTTCTTGTACTGGCGCTCATGAAGGCGGCGACAATCGAAGAGCCCGCGACGGTCTGGTTCGCGAACGACGTCCCGGTGAGAATGTTCTACGCCGGGCTCCGGTGGCGGGTGACGGATACCCCGCCCCGGCTGCGCGACTCGATCTGGAGCGTCCCGCTGGAGGGCCCCGGCATGGCCTTTACGGGTGGAGATTCCAGGGCACGGCGGAAGACGACGGCGACACCTTGGTATTCGACGTATACAAGGAACCGGACGGCTGGCACGTGCACCACGTCTGGGCGTGACGTTGCTTCAGGCGCCGCCGCTTGGCTCAGAGAAGCCTCAGCCGAGGTGGCCTTGGGTTTCCGCGGGCCGTCTCCCAGGCCCGCGCGGCCTCCACGTAGGGGGTCGCCCAGTCGGGGAGAGCGTCGGTGTGCTGGACGAGGACTTCGTCCCACCGGTCGGGCTCGCGCGGCGCCGAGAGGTCTACCACCCGACGACGACCGGCAGATCGAGCGGAAGCTCCCACCGGTACGCCACATCACACCCCTCGACCGGGCCGGTCATTCGTACACCTCCCGGCGGTGCGCGACGCGGAAGACCGTGACCAATACCCGCCCGTCGGCGATCTCATACAGCACCCGGTAGTCGCCAACGCGGACGCGCCAGGCATTCTCGTAGCCGGACAGTTTGCGGACGCCGTGAGGACGCGGATCACGCTCGAGCTCCGCGATGCCCGCGAGAATGCGCCGGCGGATCTGGGTGTCGAGCTTGCGCACCTCTTTTGCTGCTGCCGCTGTGAACTCGACCCGATAGGCGGTCACGCGACTTCCGCGCGCAGCTCGTCGAGCGAGACACGCTCACCGTCATCCGCGATCTTCGCGGCGGCGAACTCGGCCGCATCGCGGGCCGCCTCCAGTTGCTCCAGGAGTTCAAGGTCGTCGACACTGATGACCACGGCCGTGAGCTTGCCATGACGAGTGACACCGACGCGCTCGGAGCCATACGCAACGCCACCAAGGACATCGGCCAGGCTGTCTCGGAGGTCCTTCGACGGGACGCTGCGGCTGATCGTGTTCATGCCACCATCCTACCGCCAAAATGTACATAAGAACCTAAAGGTACGAGGTGGGAGACCGATCAGCTACGACATCGAGGACTACAAGAGCCGCAACGTCGTGGAACGCGGCTTCAACGAGGACAAGCAATGGCGCGGCATCGCGACCCGCTATGACTCGCCCTCACCTACCGCGGCGCCGTCCTGTGCGCCATCACCCTCTGGCTCAAACGTTAGGAGCACGCCGTAAGCCAGCTCCGTGGTCGGTTGCCTGGGAGCTGCTGTCACGCACCTCGTCGGAACCGGTTGGGTATGGCGCGGTGGACGATCGGCGGCCTAGACGGCTCCGGCCACACGATCAGCCGGTATCGTGGCGCAGTATGGCATTTTTTCGGTGAGGAGGCAGGAGATGGGCAAAGCGGAGCATTGGCAAGATCATCTGACTCAGATGAACGAGTACGCCCAATTCAAACTGGGAGATCTAGTCGAGGCGTGGCGGGGGCACATCGATCGTCTGCTTCGCGAGCAAGATAGCAAGCTCGAAGATCACTCAGTTTGGGGTGCGCATGATTACGCTGCGGCCCTCCATCTGCGTGACGGGGTTGCGAGAGGTCTCAACACCCTTCCATATGAGGGTCGGTTCAATGCAATATCTCTGGTCCGTTCCGTGGACGAAATCTTCATGCAATTTACGGAGCCGGATATGGCATGTCTCGTCGTTAGATTTCTTGCCACGGACGAATGCCGGCGTGAGTGGTGGTGGTATCGAATCCCTACCAGAGGTCCCGTGCGTGATGAACTCCAAGGAGGGTGACTCGCGACCTGTTCTGTTGCGCGGGTAGACGGCACAGTTCCTGTCGGTGATGTGTGATCCGTTCGATGTTTGAACCTGCCCCATCAACCCTGGCAGACCCCAAATTTCTGCCAGCACCCTCACCTGATGGCAAAGGGGGCACCTGGAAGTCTGAGAGTGTCTGGTTTGCCTGGGAAGCAATGAAGAGTCGAACGAGAGTATGTCTGCACGAGATTTCACATTCAGAACAGTTGGCGGGTCATGGGGAACGATGTCTATGCTCTGGACTGGCTAGCAGGACTGGCGTGCTGCGCAATGAGCTTGCGCTGGCAATTTCCACTTCGCATTCTCTTGCGTTCAACGGACCACAACACCCCGCAGAATCACACCAGCCCCCGGCACCCCAACTCATCGGTGGATCGAAGTTAAGGTGATGTTGCGGGCTCGATGAACGGGTCGAATGGTATACGGGAGTTGGTCGTGGAGTTGTCGGCAGTGTCCAAGGGGGCGACCGGCATCCCGGTCCTCAAGGGTGCAGCGCTTGAGTACAAAATCCCATCGGGAACGCCAGAGCTCGCCGAAGAAGTTGCTAGCATACGAATCATGGAACCGAAACTGACCGGAAAATGTCCCTACCCAGATGGCTATGCGGTCTACATGAACAAGATGGGGCAAACGATCAATCCGCTAAACGGGCAAACGATCAGCCCTTCTAATCCTTTCTCTCACATTCCTCTGCGATGATGAAGATCAGCGATCTGCTCGATGGCTCAACAGGGAACACGAGATTCAATGGTTTCCAGTTTGATCCACTAAGACAACCTGTTGTACTGCAAGAATCGCAGATACTAGAAGTACTATTCGACGCGGTGACCAATGTGGCGGGTGTCCTCTTGGAACTCCGACAATCAATAGATCTCGATGAAGCCAACACGGGAGTTCTTGTCTGCCGGGGACTGGACTCTCTTGCTTGGCAAGGAAGTACATCTTGGGAATTGACTGCGTGGTCAATTGTGGGTAGCGAGATTCAGTACGTGGATGGATCCATTTGTTTGACTCTTTCTCTCTATCCGAGTGCCACGCTCAAGCTAGCGATGAAAAGGGTAGAATTTTACTTAGTCGATGTTCCAAGGATTGGGGAAGCGCCGCCAAACTATGCCAAGAACGATCGAGCTAAAGCCGCAAGATACGTTGCAGGATGGGATTCGCATTTCGAAATGGTTGGCGCTTCTTCGTTGGATGCCCGAGCTTGACCGCGTCGTCGAAGCTGACGACGGTGGGGTGCGGACGTATGACCCGGTGCTGGGGCAGTTCGCTTCCGTAGATCCGACCACCGATCCGGACGATCCTCAGCAGAAGCTCGGGTACACGTATTCGGACAACACACCCCGATCGCCTTCTGCGACCTCACAGGGCTGATCGTCGATAAAGGCTGCGGTGGGCGGCACGTTCGCTGTGACCAGATGGCAAGCACCACCAACGACGGTAGCGGGGCGGAGACCGGTAGCATCCTTTTCTTGTGGAGGTTCTGACGGTGAATCGATGTGCGCTATGAGCGCGCGCCTCACCGACCTCCCTGACCGAGAGTTCCAGATCTGGCGACACTCGGTGAGCATGGGGCGACTCTTGCTCAGGAGCACGAAGACTGACGCCCACCCGACGCGTATAGATGTCCTCTTCCAGGACGTCCGCGCCGTGTCGCTTGCGACTTCGCTTTCCGGAGTTGTCATGACAGAGAACGAAGGCCATCCGGATGTGATGAAGGGTCTTGGCGCTTGTGCGTCTGGCGATCCGATCTGCTATCAGATTCGGTCGGGAAGCAAGGTGGGATACGTCGTCGCGAGCGTCTTTGCCCAGAATGAGGATGAGGGCGAGTTCTTCGATCCGAGTGCGCTCTGGACCGATGCTTTCGAGATCTGAGACAGGTGTTCGAGGCTCGTTCGCCTGAGTGTTCAGGCTGGATCTTCGCGGGCCTCAGACCTGCGCGGCCGTCGCGCCGCGGCCATCGAACAGTGCGCGATACGTGAAGCCGGCGATCAGCGCGCCCAGGATCGGGAAGACCAGGAACACCCACAGCTGCGCGAGCGGGGCGACGCCGCCGTAGATCGCGGTGGATAGCGAGCGGGCGGGGTTCAGCGAGGCGTTGTCGATGGGCAGGGTCGCCAGCACGCCGAGGGTCAACGTCAGGCCGATCGCGACGCCCGCGAACGGTGTGCCGCGCACCGGGTGGGTGACGCCGAGGATCACCAAGAGGAACAGCGCGGTGAACACGACCTCGGCGATGATCGCCGCCCACACCCCGAAGCCGCCGGGGGAGAGCGCGCCCCAGCCATTGCTGGCGAACCCCGCGTCCTGGGCGCGGGGCAGCCAGCCGTCCGGGCCGAACGTGCCGATCAGCGTCAGCACCGTCGACGCCACGACGCCGCCGACGCACTGCGCGACGACGTAGGGACCGGCATCCTTCCACGCGAGCCGTCCCGCCGCTGCCGCGCCGAGCGTGACGGCGGGGTTGAAATGCCCGCCCGAGATGGGGCCGAACGCGTACACGCCCACGAGCACGGAGAGCCCGACCGCGAGCGCCACTGCGAGGTAGACGGCCCCCTGCGCGCCCGGATCGGTGAAGTGGCTCGACGCGAACAGGGCGGTGCCCATCGCAACGGCGACGAGGAGGAACGTGCCCAGGCCCTCGGCGACGAGGCGCGCGGGCAGGGGAGAGGCCGGTGCGGCCGGTGCGTCGACGGGGGAGGAGGACATGGGACTCCTTGCTCTCTGGCGCCGTGCGGTGCCGCTGATCCGTGAGCGAGACTACCGGCGAACACGCGTCGACGTCGGCAACGGCGACGGCCCGCCCCGGGATCGGGGCGGGCCGTCGTGGTGTGGGTTCGCGAGGGGGCGGGGTTTCGTCTCGCTCGGCCTGCGGCCGTGCTCGCTCAACCACCCCGGGGTGGGATGGCCTGTGGGCGTGCTCGGTCGACGACCCCGGGGGCGGGCCGTCGTGATGCGGGTTCGCGAGGGGGCGGGGTTTCGTCTCGCTCGGCCTGCGGCCGTGCTCGCTCAACCACCCCGGGGTGGGATGGCCTGTGGGCGTGCTCGGTCGACGACCCCGGGGTGGGATGGCATGCGGGCGTGCTCGGTCGACGACCCCGGAGGGTGAGGCGGATCCGGTCAGCGCACGTCGTAGCGGTCGAGCTCGGCGACCTTGACCCATGCCTTCACGAAGTCGTCCACGAACTTCTCCTGGGCGTCGTCGCTGGCGTACACCTCGGCCAACGCTCGCAGCTCGGAATTCGAGCCGAACACGAGGTCGGCGCGGGTGCCCACCCAGGTCTTCTCGCCCGTGGCGTCGTCCGTCGCCTGGAACGCGTGGGATCCGGGATCGAGCGGCTTCCACGTCGTGTTCAGGTCGAGAACGTTCACGAAGAAGTCGTTCGTGAGCACGCCGGGCGTCTTCGTGAAGACGCCGTAGCCGGATCCGTCCCAGTTCGTGTCGAGCACGCGAAGGCCGCCCACGAGCACCGTCATCTCCGGTGCGGACAGCGTCAGAAGGCCCGCCCGGTCCACCAGCAGCACCTCGGCGGGGATCGCGCGGGCCACGTCGCTGACGTAGTTGCGGAAGCCGTCGGCCTGCGGGTTCAGGTACTGGAACGACTCGACGTCGGTCTGCTCCTGCGTGGCGTCGGTGCGTCCCGGCGTGAACGGGATCTGCACGGCGCGCCCGGCGGCGGCCGCCGCCTGCTTCACGCCGACGTTGCCCGCCAGCACCACGAGGTCGGCGAACGACACCTGCGCGCCGCCCTCCGCGTTGAACGCCTCCTGCACGCCCTCCAGCGCGGCGATCACGCGGGCGAGCTCGGCCGGACGGTTCACCTCCCAGCTGCGTTGCGGCTCGAGCCGGATCCGGCCGCCGTTCGCACCGCCGCGCTTGTCGCTGCCGCGGAACGACGCGACCGCGGCCCATGCCGTGGAGACCAGATCCGAGACGCTGAGCCCGGTCGCAGCGATGCGCTGCTCGAGGTCGGCGACCTCTGCCGGGCCGATCAGCGGGCCAGTGTGCACGGGCACCGGATCCTGCCAGATGAGGTCCTCCGCAGGCACCTCGGGGCCGAGGTAGCGCGACTTCGGGCCCAGGTCGCGGTGGGTGAGCTTGAACCAGGCCCGGCTGTAGGCGTCGGTGAACGCGTCCTGGTCGTCCTTGAACCGCAGCGAGATCTCGCGGTAGATCGGGTCCTCGCGCAACGACAGGTCAGTCGTCAGCATGCGCGGCTCGCGGCGGCCCTCGCCCTGCGCCTCGGGGACCAGGTCGCTGCCCGCGCCGTCGACCGGACGCCAGTGCTTGCCGCCGCCGGGGCCCGTGGTGAGCTCCCAGTCGTAGGCGAACAGGATGTGGAAGAACTCGTTGTCCCAGCGCGTGGGGTGGTAGGTCCACGTCACCTCGAGACCGGATCCGATGGTGTCGATGCCGGATCCGGAGCCGTGGCTGCTCTTCCAACCCAGGCCCATCTGCTCCATCGGGGCGCCCTCGGGCGACTCGCCGACGTTGCCCGCCTCGGGAGCGGCGCCGTGGGTCTTGCCGAAGGTGTGCCCGCCGGCGATGAGGGCGACGGTCTCCTCGTCGTTCATCGCCATGCGGCCGAACGTCTCGCGGATGTCCTTCGCCGCGAGCAGCGGATCCGGGTTGCCCTCCGGCCCCTCCGGGTTGACGTAGATGAGGCCCATCATCGTGGCCGCGAGCGGCTTCTCCAGGGAGCGCTCGCCCTGCTCGTCGGTCGAGATGCGGGTGCTCGAGTCGAGCCAGATCTTCTCGGAGCCCCAGTACACGTCGTCGTCCGGCTCCCACACGTCGGGCCGGCCGCCGGCGAAGCCGAACGTGGGCATGCCCATCTGCTCGTGCGCGACGTTGCCCGCGAGGATCATCAGGTCGCCCCAGCTGAGCGCCTTGCCGTAGGTCTTCTTGACGGGCCAGAGCAGGCGGCGGGCCTTGTCCAGGCCCACGTTGTCGGGCCAGCTGTTCAGCGGCGCGAACCGCTGCTGGCCGGTGCCGCCCCCGCCACGGCCGTCGAACACGCGGTACGTGCCGGCCGAGTGCCAGGCCATCCGGATCATGAGCGGGCCGTAATTGCCGAAGTCCGCCGGCCACCAGGGCTGCGACTCGGTGAGGAGGGCCGCGATGTCGCGCTTGACGGCGTCGAGGTCGAGCGCCTCGAACGCGGCGCGGTAGTCGAAGTCCTCGCCGTACGGGTCGCCGACGGCGGGGTTCTTCGCCAGCTGGCGCAGGTTCAGGCGCTCCGGCCACCAGTCGGTGTTGCTGGTGCGGCCGGTCGCGGGGCGGGCGGCGCCGCTGCCGTCGTGGTCGATCGGGCAGGCGTTCTGGTCAGTCACAAGCTGATCCTTCCTTCTCATATCTCGGTATTTCGTCGCAGCGGACATCCCTGAGCGGTCGCGACCGGCGCGCACCCGGGTCAGGACGGCGTCGGTGACTCGTCGCAGTCCCGGCAGATGGCGCGATAGGTCACGGAAGCCTCGAGCAGGCGCATCCCGTGGTCTTCGGCGGGGTGCAGACATGGCGAGGCGCCGACGGCGCAGGAGACGACCTCGAGGCGGCCGCAGCGGATGCACTGCATGTGGTGGTGGTTGTCGCCGGGCTCGACCTCGAACAGCGCGCGGTCGGCGTCGGGCAGGCTCACCCGGCGGATGACGCCGGCCGTCGCGAGATCGCCGAGGATCGCGTGCACCGTGGGCAGGGCGATGCCCGCGCCGTCGACGGCGGTGTGGATCCGGTCGGCCGAGGTGTGCGGGGCGAGCGCGAGCGCCTGCAGCACGGCGATGCGCTGCACCGTGACGCGCAGCCCGGCGTCGCGGAGGATCGCGGAGGTGTCCATGACTCCACCGTAGCTTTTCCTGAATGATTCAGGAAAAGTGTGGATGCGTGGGCGTGTCGCGCGTCGTTCCGGTGGTGTTTCGTCCTCAGGGTCGTTGAGCGAGGACGGCGGAGCCGACCGAGACGAAACGTGGTGCTCTCGCGAGGGTGCGGTGCGTTTCGTCTCGCTTTGCTCGCTCAACGACCGGGGGTTGGTGTTCTTGTGAGGGTGCGGTGCGTTTCGTCTCGCTTCGCTCGCTCAA
>Ga0153917_1000186_pt1 | contig 56031 bp, 51 predicted proteins | sample TSFL001MetaG_FD_104695 | JGI IMG/M metagenome (GOLD analysis project Ga0153917, IMG submission 104695) | Attine ant fungus gardens microbial communities from Florida, USA - TSFL001 MetaG | ecosystem: Host-associated > Fungi > Mycelium > Unclassified | place: USA: Florida, Paynes Creek Historic...
CATCAGCATCTTAAAAGACGCGAAGCACACAAGATTGCTTGTCGTTGGCGGAGCGGGAAGCCTGTTTGTTGATGAAGCCAAAACAACCCGTTTAATGGATACGCCGGAATTTCCGAAAGAGTATTTGCCAACCGCATCGAATCAAGGCGAGAACCTGAAAGACTTGCAGCAGACAGACTCTATTTCTTGGACATTCCTCAGTCCTGCGGCATTTTTTGATCCGGCAGGAAAACGGACTGGCTCTTACCAAAAAGGAAAAGACAATGTCATCGTAAATGCCAAAGGCGACAGCTATATCAGCTATGCAGATTATGCCATTGCCGTATTGGATGAGCTTGAACATCCCGAACACAAAAATGAACGCTTCACAGTGGTAAGCGAAGCAGAATAATAAAAAACCCGGAGCCAGCTCCGGGTTTTTCTCATTAATAAGTGCTGTACGTATCGCTGAATAAGCCGTCAGCAATCCCAAGCATCAAAAAGATGAAGAAAGCGATAATCGCAAGAATGGATACAGCGATGCTTACGATCAAATAAATCCCTTGCATCTTTACGAATTTCGCGTAATTCTCCAGCATTAAGTCTTCAGACTGTCCGCTATTGTGTTCAGCCATTTGGCCTGCTTCCCTAGCTGACCGCATCAAAAAGATACCGGAAATAATTTGAAGCACGCCCGGCACGGCACCGATTAGAAAAAAGAACGCGCCTGAAAGCGCGGTAATTGCGCCCATAATAATAAATAAAATGCCTGTAGCTTTTCCCCATTTTGAAATGCTGATGAGGGTTTTGTTCATTGTTTCAGGATTCATGTATACTGACTCCCCTTTACAAAAAAATACTCACTTTTCTTTTATACACTATTTGTGAGAAGTTTTGTATATAGAAAACAACATTTTTGGGATTGACCCTAACGCTGCGTGATTGTTTACGATAAAAAAGAGGAGGTGTTAAGTATGAAATATCAAGTCAAACAAGTGGCTGAGATATCGGGCGTCAGCATTCGGACGCTTCATCACTATGACAATATTGAGCTTCTGAATCCTTCAGCGCTTACTGATGCTGGGTATCGTTTGTACAGTGACGCAGACCTGGAAAGACTGCAGCAGATTTTGTTTTTCAAGGAAATTGGGTTTCGTCTGGATGAAATTAAAGAGATGCTGGATCATCCGAATTTTGACCGGAAAGCGGCGCTTCAGTCGCAAAAGGAAATATTGATGAAGAAAAAACAAAGAATGGAAGAAATGATTCAAACAATTGACAGGACGCTTTTGTCCGTTGATGGAGGGGTAACGATGAATAAGCGGGATTTATTTGCCGGATTAAGCATGAAAGACATTGAAGAGCACCAGCAGACATACGCTGATGAAGTCAGAAAGCTGTATGGAAAGAAAATTGCAGAAGACACAGAGAAAAGGACGTCTTCTTACTCGGCAGATGATTGGCGCACGATCATGGCTGAATTCGATTCGATTTACAGACGAATTGCGGCACGAATGAAACATGGGCCCGATGATGCAGAGGTACAGGCCGCGGTGGGGGCATTTCGTGATCATATTTGCCAATATCATTACGATTGCACACTCGACATTTTCAGAGGACTTGGGGAAGTGTATATCACTGACGAACGATTTACCGATTCAATCAATCAATATGGAGAGGGTCTTGCCGCTTTTTTGCGGGAGGCGATCATTATTTACTGTGACCATCAAGACAAAACCCGGCCGTAAAGGCCGGGTTTTTTGGCGCATCTTATAAGATCGGCGACAACAGCCGCGAGACGGATTCTTTTATTCGAATCCACAACGGGCGCTGCAGGTATTCCTCATAGGTGAATTTTCTGGATACTAGCAAATCTTCTTTAAAAGTTGAAACCAGTTTTTTAGCAATGGTGATATCGTAAATAAATGCATTAACCTCAAAATTCAGCCTGAAGCTTCGGACATCAATGTTCGCTGTGCCGACTGAAGCGATTTCGTCATCCACCACGATGGTTTTCGCGTGAATAAAGCCGTTATCATAAATATAGACAGTCGCTCCGGCTTTCAGCAGATCGCCGATGTATGAAAGCGTGGCCCAGTATACGAAGGCGTGATCAGGCTTGTTCGGAATCATAATGTTGACGTCAATGCCCGAAAGGCAAGCGATCCTTAATGCATCCAGAAGGCTTGCATCCGGGATAAAATAAGGCGTTTGAATCAAAATGGAACGCTTGGCGTTCGATATCATTTTAATGTAGCCATTTTTAATTTGTTCCCATTCCGAATCAGGGCCGCTTGTGACAATCTGCATCCCGACGTTGCCTTTTGGGCCGTAATCAGGAAAGTGATTCGGAATATATGTCAGCGTATGGTGATGTGAAGCTTGGTTCCAGTCAAGGATGAACCGAGTTTGGATCGCGTGCACGGCCGTTCCTTGCAGCCTGATATGCGTATCCCGCCAATAACCGAATTTCGGATTAAGCCCTAGATACTCATCTCCGACATTAAAACCCCCGACATAACCGGTCATGCCGTCTATAATAACAAGCTTTCGATGGTTCCGGTAATTCAGCCGCAGGTTAATCGGTCTAAGCTTTGAAGGAAAAAAGACCTCCACATGCCCGCCAGCCTCGCGAAGCTCTTTAAAAAACTTCTTTCTCAGCGTTCTGGACCCGAGTTCATCATAAAGCACTCTGACCTGAACACCTTCTTTCGCTTTTTGGATGAGAGCGTCCCGCAATTTTTTGCCTAATTCATCACCTTTATAAATATAATACTGTAAGTGGATATGATCCTTAGCCTTTGAAATGTCATTCAGCAGCCGCTGAAATTTATCCCGTCCATCTGTAATGACGTCAACTGAATTATCCTCTGTAAACACAGCATGGTTATTCATGATCAGCATATAAATTAAATCTTTGTTATCAAAGGTTGCCCGGTTGTTGAACTGGAATTGCTTGGTTTCTAAATCTTCAAGCTGATGCTTCAGCAGCCTTTCGATTCCAATCTTTTTTCGGTCTTCCCATTGAAACAAATGCTTGCGTCTAAGATTATGGCCGAATAATAGGTATAAAATAAAGCCTAAAACGGGAATAAAGAAAAGAACAAGCAGCCACGCCCAAGATGCGCTGGCATCGCGCCGTTCTTTGAAGATGACAATGATCGCCAAAAGAATATTTAAAATGAAAAAAAGTGATAAAAGGATGGAAGAAATACTCACTTTGTAACCCCGCTCATTCATATTTATCAAGAAGATTGCCATTAGTATTCCATGAATAACAGTGATCTGATTCCCATTACAAATTATAACACTCACATTTTAAAAGAATAAAGAGCGGCGATCCAGATTCTTCGTGAAAAATACGGGCAGATTTCTTTAAAACCGGCTTGCACCTGCGTTAAAATAAACACATATGATAACGTTCGTGAAGCCTTGCAACATCAAATAAAGGGGGAGGATAACATGAACTTTTACAGAGTCGAACAAATGCCGGGGTTCATCAAAACAGAAATGCAAAAAATTCAAAAGGCCGTACAGCCTTTCATGAAAAAAACCGTCATTTACCGTTTTCTTGCTATTCCGCTTGCTGCATTCTCTCTCTTTAATTTAGCTGCTTTTCTATTTCACGCTTCAGCTGACAGGGAGTCCCTGATCAGTGCAGGCATATTCGCTCTTTTGGCGGCACTCGGGCTGGCGTTTTTTAAAGAGGCAGGCTATCAGCACAAACAAATCCAAAAAACGGTTCACATCTATATGCTGAACAGGATCAAAAAGAGCGACATCCTTTCAGAAGAACGGAAAAACTCCTACGCACGACAGATAAAGGAAGAACCGTTTGCGATGCGGAGTTTTGTTGAATTTTTGACTGAGGAAGACAGACGCAAGAAAATGTATGAATAAAAGCTGCACCCGGATTGTTGGGATTTTACAATCGGGTGTTTTTTGTATGACTTGGCATACGGACACGAGTTTGTTATTTATTTTTGGGTAACAGCGTTGCTTTGTTGATTTCCTCTACTAGTGATGCCTGATCGATCCATTTGGTCGACACATCTTGATTTATCTTTGAAATGTGCCGGTTTTCTGTTAAATAATCTCTTATCCGGCTGAAATAGAGCGGTTCGTTTTTGACATCCAGGTTTTGATATATTTGTTCAAACAATTCTAAGTCTTTAGGTTCATCTAGGGTTAAACGCCAAGATGGATAATGGAGTTCTTTCGGCAGGCTGACTTGATTGATGGTGAATAGGGAAGGATTGTTTACAAAATAAAAAGAAAGATATTCTGTATGGGTTAACGGTTTTGGCTGCTGCACAAGCCGCTGAAGAGCTTCAACAGTAATAATATTCCCGGAAATTCCTGCTGAACCTGAAAGTTCCTGAGTATAATCTGCTCCTTTTTGCAAGTGCTGTTCAATTAAATATTGAAGCACTTCAGGTGAAACCGCTGGACAATCGCCGGTCACCCGGATAATGATATCGGCTTTTGTTAACGCCGCGGCTTCAAGCATTCTTTCTGCCACATTTTCGGGGGAGCCTCTTACGATTCTGACCTTTCCATTTAGAGTGAAAGCTTCAAGCGGATCGTCATCAGGAAGATTTGACGTTGCTAACACAACTTCGTCAACAGAAGGGACAGCCAGACAATTGATTAAACAGCGCTCCACAGATGGAATTCCATAAATCGGGAGCAGCGCTTTTTTTGGCAAACGGGTCGATTTTAGCCGGCATATTACCGCAATCGTAATTTTTGGATTTTTAATATCGTTGGGTGTAATTGGCTGGTTTAACGATAAATCAGCAGTTGCGACTTGAGGAAAAGTGTCTTCGGCTTGTAAAGGCATCAGTGCATTCTCATTTCCGCATCTTTTGTAACTCGTTTTTTCCAGTGTGATAATTTCTCCTTTTTTTATATCCCGATTGGCAGTCACACGTAATGAGGAATCATGCAAATACTTTCTTTCGGATTCATTTACTGCAGTTGACCCCGCTGCAATTTGGGCCTGCTTGAGCTTTTCCGTCATTAGTTTGAATTCGTTTGGCTCTAGTGAAGAATAATAATCAAACCCTTTAGCTGCCCGGTTTAGGGTTATATGTTTTTCAATAACAGAGGCCCCTGAGAAAAACGCATAGACAGGAAGGTCGGCTGCAAGCGGATGATCTGCGTCAATGTGATCCGCAAATCCAATTTGAACCTGGTATCTTTCTTTTAGGTATTGAACCCGTTTTAGATTAATATCCTCTAATGTTGTCGGATATCCTTGGAATCCGTGCATAAGAATGAGCTGATTGTCCATATGTTGTTTTACAAGCGGCATCAACTGATCAATCTCTTCTTCATACCATCCCCCAACTCCGATGAGCACAGGCTTCTCAGTCATACCTATCGTTTTCATGATCTCCGTGGATTGAAGGATGGTTGTTGGAAGCTTAATGCCGTCAATGTCACGCTGCAGGTGCGAAAAAAGCTCTGCTCCCCATGAATCGAAAATATCCACCCATATTTCTAATCCAAGGCTTTTTCCATATGCGACACAATTTTTCCATACGTCTTCATTCAAAAACAGCTCGATATACGACTCATAAGCAAAAAAACAAGGTGTTGCAATACAGTCATATTTGAACCACTGAAATTTCACACCATCTGCTCCGCTTTCTGCGGCAGCCTTGATGAGTGCTCTGAGGTTCTCCTCTTTTCCTTGATGGGCGTTTGCGATTTCAGCTATCACTTTTACTTTTTCCGAAGGGTTGTTATTTCCCAAATGTCCCACTCCTTTATGTTTATTGAGACAAACCTGCTGATGCGCTTTCGAGTTGAAAGACCGAGTCATTTTAATAGATTGTATGCTTGCTTCAAGACTTGGTGTTTACGCCAGCCTGCTTTGATTGACAATTTTACGGAAAATAGACAAATAAAAAAGGCATGGTTCCGTTTGATCCGGAACTCATGCCCTGTCCTGTTTCATCATTATTCAAACACCGGATCATCCTCATAATAGTAAGAATCCGGATCATCATACGAAGGGGTATTTTCAAAAGCAGCAATGCCGATTATCACCAGCACGAAAATGGCTACAATGATTCCGATCAGGCCGGTGACGATACTGGATGCTGCGTAAAACAGCTGCATTTTAATAAATGTCCCGTAATTTTCAAGCATGCTTTCGCCAGCGCTTCCGGCTAGATTTCCTTCGGCTTCAGCGGCTGCTTTTGCTGAGCGCATTAAAAATACGCCTGAAATAATAAGCAGTACGCCCGGAATGGCTCCAATCACTGTCATTAAAGCAGACAGGGTAACAAGCGATCCCATAATAATGAACAAGATGCCGGAAATTTTGCCCCACTTGGCAATGGCGGATAGCGACTTGACAGCAGAGGCGCTCAGCTGGCGGCTCTCATTTTTCGCAGGCGCAGTCTCCTGCTCAACGGGGCTGTTTTCTTCATTATCATTTTCTATTTCGTTTTCATCTTTATCCAAACTAATCATGACAGTTCTCTCCCCAAAATTTTTAAATCATATCTTTTCCCGTCCATTTCGGCGATGCCGGGGAATAGTCCCCATTCTGCAAACCCGTGCTTTTCAAACAGCTTCAGGCTTGGTTTATTATGTCCGAAAATGAAGGCCATAAGTGAGCGGATGCCAAGATCCGGCGCAATGCGGAGCGCTTCCTGAAGCAAATATGATCCAACACCTTTGCCGCGGCATGCTTCGTCAATGTATATGCTGACCTCCGCTGTTTTATTATAGGCCGGCCTTCCATAAAATGTTTCAAAACTGATCCAGGCAGCTACGTTTCCGTTTTCGTCCTCGGCAACATAGAGCGGACGTGACTCTGTATGTCCCAAAAACCATTCCATCCGATCTTCAGGAGTTACCGGTTCGGTATCGGCTGTTACCATTCGAGAAGCAATCGTTGAATTATAAATCGCAACAACAGCCTCCAGATCTTTATGCTCAGCAAGACGCAAAGTCATGTTCATGCGTATTTGGCACTCCTCTCAAAAAAAATGACATATTTTCGTATTAGTCTGCGCAAACTACATCTAAAAAAAGTTTTTTTGGATAGGTGTATATATTTTCAGAAAAGTGTTCAGAATGTTGCTGAGGTGATGAAACAATGAGAGAGGAAGAAAAGAAAACTTCTCAAGTCAAAAAACTTCAGCAGTTTTTTCGTAAACGCTGGGTGTTCCCTGCAATTTACTTAGTCAGTGCGGCCGTCATTTTAACAGCTGTCCTTTGGTATCAATCAGTATCAAATGATGAGGTAAAGGATCAGTTAGCTGATAACGGCGGAAACTCTGCATATGACAACAACGACGATGCAGTTGAAGTAGGAAAGTCAATGGAAAATGTCGCAATGCCGGTTGTTGATTCTGAAAACGTTTCTGTTGTGAAAAAGTTCTATGAAACCGATGCCGCAAAAGAAGAGAAAGAAGCAGCACTCGTTACCTATAATAACACGTACAGCCTAAGCAAAGGAATTGACTTAGCTGAGAAAGACGGAAAAGATTTCGATGTTTCTGCTTCTCTGAGCGGTACGGTTGTCAAAGCTGAAAAAGATCCAGTGCTGGGATATGTTGTGGAAGTTGAACATGCCGACGGTTTATCGACTGTGTATCAATCTCTTTCTGAAGTAAGTGTTGAGCAAGGTGACAAAGTAAAACAAAACCAAGTGATCGGAAAATCTGGCAAGAACCTTTACAGTGAAGACAGCGGAAACCACGTGCACTTTGAAATCCGTAAAGACGGAGTTGCAATGAATCCGTTAAACTTTATGGACAAGCCGGTTTCTTCTATTGAAAAAGCAGCAGCTGCAGAAGAAAAAGCTGCCACACAAGAAACAGAAGAATCCATTCAGCAATCATCCGAGAAAAAGGGCGGATCAACTGAAAAAGGAACAGAAGAAAAGTCCGGTGAGAAAAAGGATGATTCAACTGACAAATCTGGTTCTAAAGAAAGCAGCACAACAGAAGACACTGAACAGTCTTAATCAGGAAAACGTCTATCCGTGTGATGGGCGTTTTTTTCTGTTACTTTCTGCTTTATTTTACCGTCTATGTAGTTACACATAGGCACGTATGCTATAAAGGAGGTTATGTCATGAACCGCCTATTGCTTGCAGGCTGGACCTTTTTTATCCTGCTTTCTGTCTGTACGGAAAGCTTCAGCGGCATGATCGTATCGCAAACGGTGGCTTTTCATTTTCAGCCGCACCCTGATCTGACTCAATTTTTCGTTATGGATTTTACTGAGCTTACTGTACCAGAAGCGTTTATTCAAAAAATCGGGCACGCGTTTTCCTTCTTTGTGCTGACATATTTGCTGTGGAAACAGCGGGGCAGCATAAGATCAGCAGCAGCCGGCTCATTCGCGTTTGCTTTTTTCACAGAAGTTCTTCAGCTCTTCTTCAGCAGGAACGGATGCATTCGGGATGTGCTCATCGATGCTGTTGGAATTGGATTGTTTTATGGTTTATATGTGTTGGCGAAGCGGAGAAAACATGAGATGTATGAAAAATATTAAAGCCGGCTGTCTTGGTTTCAGACGCCGGCTTTTGTCTTTTTTAGAAATTTTGATCGGTTGTTTTTTTCGTCAGTTTATTGATCATGGCTTCATAGATCCTCACGATCATATCGACGAACGGGCGAAGCAGTTCTGAAAATCTAAAGAATAGGAACCCGATAATGATGGCGACAACGAGGCTGCCTAATACATCTACCGGATAGTGATGTCCCACCCAAATTCTCGAAAAGCCTGTCAAAAGCCCGAAAATGACAAGTGGCCAGCCGATTTTACGGTTTCTGAAAAGCATCGCAATAGAAATCGCTAATGCACCTGTCGTGTGGTCACTTGGAAATGAAGCATCCGCAGCATGCGGTATCAATGTATGCACAGTATGCGCTACGAACGGGCGCGGTTCGAAATAAACAAGTGTAATCAAATAGTTGATCACAAGGCCTGCAATTCCTGTGATGCCTGCGTAAAGTACATTTTTTCTGCTTTGTGTGTTCCCGAACAGCCAGATCGCCAATAGGATAAGGGCATAGGCGACAATGGCATATTCCGTGATGAAGACCATAATGGAATCGAGAACGGAATTGTGATGAGATAGTCCATGGATGGCTTTAAAAATTTCGTAGTTCAAATAATCACCTTTTACATTTTTAATAATAGACTCATTATACTCATAAAAAGTTTCAAATCAAAAAAGAGTTTGTCAGAAAGTATGACGCTTGAAGAGAATTCGGAGAGGGCGCGGTGTTTATGGGGGGCAAAAAAAGAGACCCGGAATTTCGGATCTCTTCTAAACCATTAAAGTGCTTCAGGTCCTTCTTCGCCTGTGCGGATGTTGATCGTATTGCTGATTTCATAGACAAATATTTTACCGTCACCCGGTGATCCTGTTTTCAGCACCCTTTTAGCGATTTCAGTCACTTGATCAACAGGCACCTTGCTGACCACGATTTCAATTTTTAGTCGCTCATATACATTGCTTTCTATTTTTACCCCTCGATAGAGCTCCGTATGTGCTTTTTGAAGGCCGCAGCCGTGAACATTGGAGAAGGTCAGAGAGGTGACACCGATTTTTCCGAGTTCCTGCTTCAGCTTTTCAAAATTTGCCGGACGCGTTACAATTTCTACCTTGAACATTTGACCGCTCATAACGTCACTCCTCACATAGAATCTTGATATGCTTTTTCCCCGTGCATCGTTAAGTCAAGCCCAAGTGATTCTTCTTCTTCGGTTGCACGAAGGGGAAGGAAGAGGCTTACAAATTTAATAATAACGAAAGTGACAATAAATACAAAAACATAAGTGGCGGCTATCGCGAGAATTTGTTTCCAGATTAAGCTTGCGTCACCGTAGAATAACCCATTTGCTCCCGCTGAGTTAACAGAGGTTGTTGCGAATAATCCTGTCGCGATTCCGCCCCATGTCCCGCCGATCCCGTGCAGGCCAAAGGCGTCAAGTGCGTCATCGTATCCGAATTTCTTTTTCAGCGAGAATACACCCCAGAAACAGACTGCCCCGCCGATGATGCCAATAATAATGGAAGAAAACGGTGTGACAAATCCGGCTGCCGGTGTAATGGCGACAAGCCCGGCAATCGCTCCGGATACTGCTCCGAGCATGGTCGGTTTTTTGTTAATGATCCACTCGACGAAGATCCAGCCGGCAATCCCGGCTGCTGCCGCTGTGTTTGTGTTGATGAAGGCGTACATGGCCACACCATCTAAGGTTAAAGCGCTGCCGACGTTAAAACCGAACCAGCCGAACCAAATCAAGGCTCCTCCTAAGAAGGTGTAAATGAGGTTATGCGGAGAAGACGCTGTGCCGTCTTTCCGTTTGCCCAGCACAATAGCGAGAACAAGTCCTGCCACACCGGAGGAAATATGAACAACATTGCCGCCGGCGAAATCGAGCGCCCCAAGCTGGCCGATCCAGCCGCCGCCCCATACCCAATGCGCTACGGGTGTGTAAACCAAAGAGGCCCATAAAACCGAGAATAAAAGAAAAGCGCCGAACCTCATCCGCTCTGCGAAAGCCCCTGAAATAATCGCTGTAGTCAGTACAGCGAACGTCATTTGGAACATCATGAATAACGAGTGGGGAATGGTATCGCTGTAATCTCCCGGATCAAATCCGACCCCTTTGAGGCCTGCCCAGTCCAGTCCGCCGATGATGGAATTGCCTGGTGCAAAGGCAAGTGTATATCCGAACAGCACCCAAACGATGGAAACGATGGCAATGGAAGAGAAACTGTGCATGGCAGTGCTCAGCACATTTTTGCTTTTTACCATCCCTCCATAAAATAACGCTAACCCCGGGGTCATCAGCCACACGAGTAAAGCGCAAAAGAACATAAAAACTGTATCGCCCATTTGCATGTCTCATTCCTCCGTATCTTTCAGAATAAAAAGCAATTATTATATTTCTTCATTATAGAGAAAAAAGAATGATAAAACATTTTCATGTAAGATTTCCTAACATGGTTTTTTGGGGAATGTTATCGAGGGATGGAAAGAAAGGAGAACTGTGATATAAGACTTTATATCTATAAAAGAGGCGAGCGGACAATGATTAGAATTCCGAATGATACATTTATGATGAATAAAGAGCGGTGCAAATAGATTCCAGCGATGTTTTTAGACTCTAAGTTTTTCGTGTGCGGTTTGAGATGTGGCGTCTGAAATCGAGGCGGCTGCCGGGAAGTGGCGTGGCACTTTTCGGTTATTCTTATGTCTGCGAACTGTTTACACGTTTTGTTGAAATCCTGGCAGTTGTTTTTATGCCGATTATTGTGAACATCGTCGTGATTACCTTTTGATATTGGGGTGCAGGATTTTAGCACGATATGAATGGCTTCCCTTTAGGTGGGCTGCCGCGCATTTATGGACATTTCAGACAGGAGTCGATAGACAGGTGAAGACAAGGTGACATCCCTTATGATGTTCCTATTCCATATGAAAAAGCTCCTTCTGAGAATTTCACAAGCATCAAAAAAGAACTTAGGCAGTGTGAAGAGTAAAATATGCAATGTGAGAAACACTAACAGTATCAGGAGGAGACGTATGATGAATACACTCAACATTGATTTTCAAAAAACAGCATTGGTGATCATTGATTTACAAAAGGGAATTGTGCCGATTGATCAAAGCGGCCAGGTTGTCTCGAATGCGAAAAAGCTTGTAGATGAATTTCGGAAACAGAACGGGTTCATCAGCTTTGTAAATGTAGCCTTTCACGATGGAGCCGACGCTCTGAAGCCGCAAACGGATGAGCCTGCGCAGGGAGGTTCAGGGGAGATGCCGGCGGACTGGGCCGAATTTGTTCCGGAAATCGGTGTTCAGGATGGCGATTACACGGTGACAAAACGGCAGTGGGGTGCGTTTTTTGGCACAGATTTAGACTTGCAGCTGAGACGCCGCGGCATTGATACGATTGTATTGTGCGGCATTGCAACGAACATCGGGGTGGAAAGTACAGCGCGCGAGGCCTTTCAGCTTGGCTATCAGCAGATTTTTATTACAGATGCCATGTCCACGTTTAACGATGAAGAGCATGAAGCTACACTGCGCTTTATTTTCCCGAGAATCGGTAAATCGCGGACAACGGAAGAATTTCTGGAACAAGTGAAATGATGTTATCGAAAAAAAGCCGGGCTGTATTTTTAACAGCGGTGGCTTCGGGAACAATGCTGAATCCTCTGAACTCGTCTATGATTTCTCTCGCGCTCCATAGTATCCAGCATGAGTTTCACCTCTCGTTTACAACGGTTTCTTGGCTGATTTCCTCGTTTTACCTGGCAAGTGCAGTAGCGCAGCCTGTAACGGGAAAGCTCGGTGATTTAATTGGGCGGAAACGCTTGTTTTTATTCGGACTTATACTTGTAGCGATTTCAGCCATCGGAGCGCCGTTTGCGCCAACATTTATGACATTATTGATCATGCGGCTGTTTCAATCGGTGGGGAGCAGTGCGATTTATCCGTCAGGTGTCGGATTGATTCGGAATCATATTCATGAGCGCCAAGCTTCAGCCTTGGCTGTACTTTCTATCTTTGCGTCCGCCATGACCGCGCTGGGGCCGACAGTCGGCGGTTTTTTGATTGTGTGGGGCGGCTGGCCGGCGATCTTTATCGTTAATTTGCCGTTTATTATCCTCAGCTTCTTTTTGGGCCTGTATATGTTCCCGAAAGATCAGAAAAAAGGGACAGGAATCAAAACGATTATTCGGCAGCTCGACATTCTTGGAATTGTTTTATTTGCCGGGGGAATCATTTTCCTTCTATCCTTCCTGCTGTCATTCAGCACGTCGCCGCATGCGGTTGAAGGTGTGCTTGGCGTGCTTCTGCTCTGTGCATTTGTCTGGCGCGAGCTGAAAACGGATAAGCCGTTCATTGATGTCCGTCTGTTTAAAACACAGCGAAACCTGTCAGCTGTATATGTTCAGTTTATTTTGCTGAATGTTTTCTTCTATTGTTTATTTTTTGGTCTGCCAAGTTATTTTCAGGATGAAATGCATCTTTCTGTTCAAACGAGCGGCCTGTTTATGCTGTTTATGTCTGGTATGAGCATTGTTGTGTCACCTGTTACGGGCAAATGGATCGACCGATCAGGTGTTGTCAAGCCGATCTTTGCTGGAGCGCTTTTGATGACGGCTGGAGCTGTGCTCTTAACCATCTTTTTTATCAATGTCGAGACCATCGGGAAAGGCCTCATTCTATCGCTCTTGGGTATAGGCTACGGACTGGGAAATGTCGCGCTTCAGGCAGCAATGCTGAAAACGAGTCCTTCCAACATGGTAGGAACGACTTCCGGACTGTTTCAAACCTGCCGTTACCTAGGGTCGATTTTGTCTTCGGTGATCCTTGGTATTCTTTTTGGCAAAGAAATCACGGCCGCCCATTTTGATATGATGGGAATCATTATGATCATCACGGGAGGAGCAAGCCTGTTAATGGCTGTGAGATTTGCTGCATTAATGAAAACTGCATCTTGAGAAAGAGACGGGCCATGAGGTCTGTCTTTTTTTCTTGTTTAGGCTGTTCAAATACAAATAAGAAAATTGTACATCATAGCCAATGTTATTGTCTGACTATTAAGTTATATTAAGTGACATCGGATGTCAGAAAACGAAACATGAAATGGAAAGCAGACAATATCGAAAAGGGGAGCCGGCTATGAAATTAAAAGAGAGTCAGCAGCAATCCAACAGGCTGAGCAATGAAGATCTGGTGCCTTTGGGGCAGGAAAAACGGACATGGAGGGCAATGAACTTTGCCTCCATTTGGATGGGATGTATACATAATATACCGACATACGCGACGGTGGGAGGATTAATCGCGATCGGCCTTTCGCCTTGGCAGGTGCTGGCGATCATTATTACGGCATCACTTATCTTATTTGGCGCTCTTGCCTTAAACGGCCATGCGGGGACAAAATACGGGCTGCCGTTTCCAGTGATCATCCGGGCTTCTTACGGGATATACGGCGCGAATATCCCCGCGCTTCTGAGGGCGTTTACAGCCATCATGTGGCTTGGCATCCAGACCTTTGCGGGCAGCACGGCACTGAACATTTTGCTGTTGAATATATGGCCGGGCTGGGGAGAAATTGGCGGCGAGTGGAACATTTTCGGCATTCACTTGTCTGGTTTGCTTTCTTTTGTATTCTTTTGGGCCATTCATTTACTCGTATTGCATCACGGCATGGAGTCAATTAAACGTTTTGAGGTATGGGCAGGGCCTTTAGTGTATCTGGTATTTGGCGGCATGGTATGGTGGGCCGTCGATATTGCCGGAGGGTTGGGGCCGATATATTCTCAGCCAGGAAAGTTCCATACGTTTTCAGAAACATTCTGGCCGTTTGCTGCCGGAGTGACCGGCATCATCGGCATATGGGCGACATTAATTTTAAATATACCTGATTTTACACGGTTTGCTGAAACACAAAAGGAGCAAATCAAAGGGCAATTTTACGGTTTGCCGGGAACATTTGCGCTGTTCGCGTTCGCCAGTATTACGGTGACCTCCGGCTCGCAGGTTGCGTTCGGCGAACCGATTTGGGATGTTGTCGATATTTTGGCGCGGTTTGATAACCCTTATGTTATCATCTTGTCCGTCATCACGCTCTGCATCGCCACGATCTCTGTAAACGTCGCGGCGAACATCGTATCGCCCGCTTATGATATAGCGAATGCCCTGCCGAAATATATTAATTTCAAACGCGGCAGCTTTATCACAGCGTTTCTCGCTTTATTTACGGTTCCATGGAAGCTGATGGAGAGTGCGACAAGCGTGTATGCGTTTCTCGGCTTAATAGGCGGCATGCTTGGTCCGGTGGCAGGCGTGATGATGGCCGATTATTTTATTATTCGCAAGCGTGAGCTCTCGGTAGATGACTTGTATTCCGAAACAGGACGGTATGTGTATTGGAAGGGATACAATTACCGTGCGTTTGCAGCCACAATGTTAGGCGCGTTGATTTCGTTGATTGGCATGTATGTTCCTGCATTGAAGAGCTTATACGATATTTCTTGGTTTGTAGGTGTGCTGGTCTCCTTTCTTTTCTACATTGTTCTGATGCGTGTTCACCCGCCTGCATCGTCGGCGATTGAAACAGTTGAACCTGCACAGGTCCGCCAGGCTGAATAAGATCTATATAAACGGTATATTTTCATATTTTTGAAATGGTTTTCCATAAATAGAGCCTTTATAATGGTTTTAGAAATCTATTCTAAAACGAAATGGGAATCGAAAATGAGAAAATGGTCTTTTATTCTTTTGGCAGGTGTTTTAGCGTTGGGCATCTTCGCTTTCGTTTTTGATGAGACAAAAGCGAATGAGGAAAGAGATAAAGACTGCCTATATGTTTCGCCAAATGGCAGTGATCAAAATGAAGGAACAAAAGAAAAACCGTTTCGTACATTGGCACACGTATCTGAGAAGGCTGCTCCCGGCACAACCATCATGATTCGGGAGGGTACGTATCATGAAATCCTTGATGTGAAGCACAGCGGTACGGACGGAAAGCCTGTCACGTTCCGAAACTATGAAAATGAAAAAGTCGTGATTAGCGGAGAATCAGTCGCGAACGCAAAATATGAGACACCGCTCATTCATATTCACGATAAACATGATATTGCCATTAGCGGTTTAACGATTCAAGATCTTTCTGTTTCATCTGAGGAAGCAACGGCTATGGGGATTTATGTATCAGGGTCCAGCAGTCATATCGTCATCAAGGATAATCATATCCAGGGTATTAAGACAACAGCGGATGAAGGAAATGCCCACGGAATCGCAGTTTATGGGACTGGCAGTATGAAGGACATCCGAATCGAGGACAATACAGTTGAGAATCTGACGCTTGGAGCGAGTGAAGCAGTTGTGCTGAACGGTAATATCGATGGCTTCACTGTTGCAGGCAATGTGGTCCGCAACAATAACAACATCGGGATTGATCTTATCGGCTATGAGGGAACCGCGGATAAAAACGATTACGTGCGAAACGGTGTCGTAGAAAACAATACGGTTTATCAAAACTCAACTTACGGCAATCCTGCCTATGGAGACGACTACTCAGCGGGCGGGATTTATGTCGATGGCGGACACGGTATCGAGATTAAGAACAACACAGTTTACGATAACGATATTGGGATTGAAGCAACGTCTGAACACAAAGGAAAGTATGCAAATGCCATTCAGATCACAGATAACAAAGTGTACAACAATGCGTACACCGGTATTTCAATCGGAGGATATGACAAAAAGCGGGGCGGCACCAGCAATTCTCTGATTGCCCGCAATATTATGTACCGGAATGACACAAAGGGACTGTATGGCGGACAGCTGCTGCTGCAGTACGATACGAAAAACAACACAATTGAAAAGAATATCTTGACGGCCGGTGATTCCAGATTATTTATCGGAAACGATTTTACAGAAAATGAAGGCAATACGGTCAATCATAACGTGTACCACAAGGAAGCGGATCAAGACGGCATATGGATGTGGAAAAAGAATGAATACGATTCATTTGCATCGTATCGAAAAGCAACAAATAACGATTCGCAATCCATTTATGCCGATCCGATGTATCGTGATGAAGAGTCGTATGACTTTACGCTAGATCCTGATTCACCTGCGCGGAAAGTCATTGAATAATATGCCCCATAAGCGGCGTTCTCAAAGAGAGCGCCGTTTTTTAAGCGAAAAAAAGACTGCCGGCAAATCCCGGCAGTCTGAAATTTATTCTGCGATAGACACTTTTCCTTCAGCCTCAGCAGGTTTTCTCTGGCTCCACGTGTAGAGAAGCAGAGCAATTAAAACGAACAGACCCGCTGATAGATAAATGGCAGAGAAGCCGGCAGATGCTACAAACAATCCGAATACATACGATCCTACAGCAATTCCGCTGTCAAAGAAGGTGAAGAACGTTGCTGTTGCAAAACCTGAGCGGTGAGCCGGAGATTTCTGGATCGCCAATGTTTGCATACATGGAACGATTGATCCGTATCCAAGCCCGATAACCGCTCCTGAAAGCAAAAGCATCAAGCCGCTATGTGTGAAGGACAGCATGCAGAGTCCCACAGAGAAAATCAGGATTGATGGGTAAATGACAATGCCAGGTCCGACTTTGTCGAACAATTTCCCTGTGAACGGACGTGCAATCATCATTGTCACCGCAAAACAAACAAAGAAATATCCGCTGATATCCGAAAGATCAACTGATTTGGCGAATACAGACAGATATGATGTAACTGTTGAATAACAGAAAGAAATAAACAAACCGACCGTCGCAATTTTGAGTGCGCCTTTTTCAAACATATCCGAGAACGCAAAACGGAATACAGTCGTGCCGCTGTCTTTACTTTGCGGCACTTTTATTAAGAACGAAACAAGTAAGCCCGCAACCATAAACAGCGCAAAGGATGTAAAGAATACAGGAAAGCTTACCACTCTCATCAAATTCAGGCCAAGGAAAGGCCCGATCGCCATAGCGAGGTTCATAGACATGGCAAAGTATCCAAGCCCTTCACCGCGCCGTTTGGCTGGAATAATATCAGCGGCGATTGCACCTGTGACAGTCGTTAAAATGCTGAACCAAATCCCTTGGAAGAACCGCAATCCGAGCAGCAGGGAAAAGTTATGAATCGGCATATACAGAAAAGATGATAGGGCGAAGAGCGCCATTGATACAATCGCCATTCTTTTCTTCCCGAAACGCTCAATAATGGCTCCGGAGAATGGCCGTGTAATGATCGCTGACAGAAGGAACAGGCTGATTAAAAGCCCGCCTTGTGATTCTGTGCCGCCAAGCTCTTGCAGCGTATAGATCGGCAATACAGTTAAAAATGTATAAAAGAACACAAACACAAATAAATTGACAAGCAGGACCATAATAAAATCCTTGGTCCATATCGCATCCGCTTTTTTCAAATGTATGTCACTTCCTTATTTTCATTGTTGTAAAAACATGCGGAATAAATGAGTAAAGGCTTCTTTATCTTCATCCCGGAAATCTGCAAGCAGCTCTTCCTCGAATTTCAGCATTTTCATATTGATTTCTTCGTATTTTTTCTCGGCTTCTTTGGTGAGGACAACAAGTTTTTCCCGTTTGTCTTCACCTTGCTGTCTCTGGACCCAGCCGTTCTCCTCAAGGCGTTTGATCGTCCGTGTGACAGTCGGCGCTTCCACATTTAAATAGGACCAAATCTCTTTTTGAGTCATTGGTCCGATCGTACGCAAACAATATAAAACTGACCATTGAGATGAATAAAGGCCGAATGGCTCCAACTGTTCATTGGCTTTCTTGGCAATCAGGCGGGCGCTTTGGTTGATTTGATGAATGAGGTGTCTGTTGACGTAGGTCATGTCTGTCTCCTTCTAAAAAACTTACCTAAGTAACTAATTGCTTATTTCATTTTACAGGAGCGGTGAATAGATGTAAAGATGAAAATTTAGTGACGCGAAATAGTTTGCTGACGCTGAAAAAGTTCGTTTCACCCCTTGTCCTTATTGAGTTTTTAGCATATTCCCAAAAGAATGCTAATACACTGTTACAAACCTAACAAAGAGAGTGTTTGAGGTGAGGGATCGTGGGCATATTTCACAAACTTACTTTTAAAACCATACAACGAAGAAGCGGCATAATGAACGACTCTTTACAGAATACGGATCTCATTTCACACTTCTCACATCCATTTTAGGGAGGTCGAGTGGTGTGCACGATTACATCAAAGAGCGAACAATCAAGATAGGGAAGTACATCGTGGAGACAAAGAAAACCGTTCGTGTCATTGCGAAGGAATTTGGTGTTTCCAAAAGTACAGTACACAAGGATTTAACAGAGCGTCTGCCTGAAATTAACCCCGACTTGGCAAACGAAGTGAAAGAAATACTCGATTATCATAAATCCATCAGGCATTTAAGAGGAGGAGAAGCGACAAAACTCAAATATAAAAAAGATGAAATACTCGAGGGAGAGCCTGTTCAGCAATCGTAATCGCCTGGCGTTGTCTTCTTGAAATCGTTCATAAAACATCCGCAAAAATTTGTAAAGAACTTAATGTGCTTCCAACTTTTTTTCTATATTTTATGATAATATATATAATTAGGGCACAATGTGGATATTTACTGTGAAACAGATTTTCAAGGAGGATATAAATAGATGTTTGCAAGGGATATTGGTATTGACCTCGGTACTGCAAATGTACTGATCCATGTTAAAGGTAAAGGAATTGTTCTGAATGAACCTTCCGTAGTTGCACTTGATAAAAACAGCGGCAAAGTGCTGGCGGTTGGCGAAGAGGCAAGACGAATGGTTGGACGTACACCTGGGAATATTGTTGCGATTCGCCCGCTGAAAGACGGAGTTATTGCTGACTTTGAAGTAACAGAAGCAATGCTGAAACATTTTATTAACAAGCTAAATGTAAAAGGCCTGTTTTCAAAGCCGCGCATGCTCATTTGCTGCCCGACGAATATTACATCTGTTGAGCAAAAAGCAATCAAAGAAGCTGCAGAAAAAAGCGGCGGGAAACATGTATACCTTGAAGAAGAACCTAAAGTTGCCGCTATCGGCGCGGGTATGGAAATATTCCAGCCAAGCGGTAACATGGTTGTAGACATCGGAGGCGGTACGACGGATATCGCGGTTATTTCAATGGGCGATATTGTCACCTCCTCTTCTATTAAAATGGCTGGGGATAAGTTTGACATGGAAATCTTAAATTATATCAAACGCGAGTACAAGCTGCTGATCGGCGAACGTACTGCGGAGGATATTAAGATTAAAGTCGCAACGGTTTTCCCAGACGCACGTCACGAGGAAATTTCCATTCGCGGACGGGACATGGTTTCCGGTCTTCCAAGAACAATTACAGTAAACAGTAAAGAAGTTGAAGAAGCCCTTCGTGAATCTGTCGCTGTTATTGTTCAGGCTGCGAAACAAGTGCTTGAAAGAACACCGCCTGAACTTTCTGCTGATATTATCGACCGCGGCGTTATTATTACCGGCGGAGGCGCGCTCTTAAACGGGCTTGACCAGCTGCTTGCCGAAGAGCTGAAGGTACCGGTCCTCGTTGCTGAAAATCCTATGGATTGCGTAGCCATCGGCACAGGTGTCATGCTTGATAATATGGACAAGCTTCCTAAACGCAAACTAAGCTGATTTCACAAACCTCATTCTGAAAAAGAATGAGGTTTTTTTATGAAAAGCCTTCACGAAAAGATATTAAATGACGATAATAGGATAAAATACTGATTTCCATTATAGAACAAACGTTCCTATATGACAACTGGAAAAAATGCCATTTTTAGAGGTGGGAAATTTGTTAAAAGGATTATATACAGCAACATCCGCAATGATTGCCCAGCAAAGAAGAACGGAAATGCTTTCAAATAACATTGCAAACGCAAATACATCAGGATATAAAGCTGATCAAGGCTCGATGCGAGCGTTCCCTGAGATGATGCTCAGCAGAATTGAATCAAAATCTCCGGCCGGAACATCGAGGACGGAAATCGGTTCCGTGAATACGGGAGTGTACATGCAGGAGCTTAAGCCACTCTTTACACAGGGGAGCCTGAAGTCTACAGAACAGCCTACAGACATTGCATTGGTCGAAAATCAAGTTCCGATAAATGCAGAAACCAATGAAAACGCGGCTCTTTTTTATCCGGTTCAAACAGCGGATGGAATCCGTTATTCAAAAAGCAGCACATTTTCACTAAATGAGAATAATCAGCTGACAATCAACGGACGCCCTGTTTTATCGACGGATGGCCAGCCAATTACTGTTGATAATGAGAATTTCACTGTGTCTGAAAATGGTACTGTGACAACAAACGGACGGACAGCCGGCCAGATTGATGTCAGAATGGCGGAAGATGTCCGCAATCTTAAACGGGACGGAAACGATTTGTACAGCACGGCGGACGGCAATGATCTGCCAAGCGCAGCTGGAAATAATCAAGTATCCTATTCATTAAAACAAGGCATCTCAGAGCTTTCAAACGTGGATGTGACAAGCGCCTATACAGAAATGACTGAAGCGTACAGATCGTTTGAGGCTAATCAGAAGGTTATTCAGGCTTACGATAAAAGTATGGATAAAGCAGCGAATGAAATCGGAAAAATTTAAGATAATGGAAGAATAAACGGGGGACATCAACTATGCTCAGGTCAATGCTAACGGCATCAACAACCTTAAACCAGCTGCAGCAGCAGATTGACACAATCAGCAGCAACCTTTCAAACAGCAACACAACCGGCTATAAGGCAAAAGATACGAATTTTTCTGAGCTTGTCAGACAGCAATTCGATCAGGTTGATGAAAAAAATGAGGAAGTGGCAAAAGCCCGAAAAACGCCGCCCGGCTTGCGCCTTGGCGTCGGAGCGATGATGAATTCACGCCTTGTCTCTGATCAAGGGAGCATTCAGAAGACGGATCGCGATCTGGATATCGCATTTACGTCTCCATACCAATATCTTCAGGTGAATGTAAGTGGAAACCGCCAGTATACGAGGGACGGAGCATTATATTTAACGCCTTCAGCCAATAATGCCAACCAGCTTCAGCTCGTTACTGGAAATGGGTATCCGGTTCTTGATGAAAACGGCAATTCAGTGAACATCGACAGTTCAATGAAGAATATCACCATCAATAAGAACGGCACCTTAACCGCCTCTAATGGAAATGAGGTTCAGCGGTTTAACCTTGGAGTTGTCCAAGTGAATAACCCTCAAGAGCTGAAATCGGAAGGGAATAACCTTTTCTCTATTGATAATGCGGCAGCTTTTGAAGAGCTGAATGGCGCAAATAGACAAAACATCGGCATTCAGCAGGGCTCACTTGAAATGTCCAATGTCGATATTTCAGAACAAATGACAGATTTGATCACGTCCCAGCGCTCATATCAGCTGAACAGCAGAACGATCACAATGGGAGATCAAATGCTCGGTTTAATCAATTCAGTCAGATAATAAGAAAATGGGCGTTTTCAATCAGCCGCGCATGATAAAAAAAGCGGCTTTTTCGAAATCGTCCTTTTTTTTGTAGTATTCCGTAATATCTTCTAACAGGACTTCTAAATCCACCCACGCCTCGATTTTTTCTAATTCAATCACATATTCGAGCAGCTGCTCATAAGGATCTTCCACTGAGGTGTAGAGGGCTTCAAGCGTTTTTAATTTTAAATAAATGGTTTGAATGTCTACCTTTTTAGATAATTCTTTTCCTTTTTGAAGGACGGCTTTAGCTTCTGTGATGTTTCCAGTTTTAAAAAGCGCTCTGACAGACTCGTACACACAATGAAGATATGAGACTGGTGAATTCATTTCAAATTCTTGATTCTTTAATACTTTTCTAAAGTGAAGAAGCGCTTCCTGGTCTTTTTTCTCGGTCGCTTTTAAAAAGCCAAGGTTATAATAAGCGTGGCATAGCAGGTTTTCGTCATGCAGTTGCTGGGTTTTCTTAATGATTTCTTTGAAAAGCTGTTCAGCTTTTTCATAGCGTTCTTGATCAATATAATTTACGGCGAGCAAAAGTTTACAGGTGATTACCTTTTTGATATAGCCGAATTGGTGCAAATAGATGTGTAATGCTTTTTTGACGTATTGGATGGAAAGCGGCGGTGATTTCATCAAGTAATAGGCGCCTGCGGTTTGATAATATAAATCAGCGGCTTCAAACGTATTTTGAATGGCGGCCAGGTACTGTTCAGCTTTTTTAAAATGATGTACTGCATGTTTCGGAGCTGTTTTTACCATCTCATATAATCCAGAGAAAAAATACAGATAATACTTCAATTCATCATCCATTTTGTCTTCCAGGCCATATAGGTCATCGAACAATGAATCGAGTCCGTTTTGGTTTTCAAAAAGCAGCTGATGGCGGGCCTGAAACAATTGATAACGCATCCAAAGTTTTGTGTTCTTTTTGATCTTCGGAAGGTGCTGGTCAATTTTCTCTTTCAGTGTGCAAACGTGATTCATTTTGCGTTTGCTCATTGCGGAATACCACTCGTCTAACATGTTTAGCATTCTTTTTTCAATAAACTTCGAAATCATTTTCCTACCTCTTTGCTATTGGTAAAATCTATAATTATCATATCATAACTTTTGACGGCTCTCATTGACAGTTGGTTACATTTTAGCGCGGTTGAAATTGAGATTAATTCATAATATACTTTTCAAATGTACAGATTGGATCTTTGATGATAGCTATACATACTAATGCAGATGAAGGAGATGTCAAGACAATGCTTGATACTCAGCAAATTAAAGAAATTATTCCTCACCGTTATCCGTTTTTGCTTGTGGATCGGATTACGGAAGTTGAAGAGGGCAAACGGGCGAAAGGCTATAAAAATGTAACCGCAAATGAGGAGTTCTTTAACGGACATTTTCCTCAGTATCCGGTTATGCCCGGCGTATTAATCGTAGAAGCGCTCGCTCAAGTCGGAGCTGTTGCGATGCTGATTAAAGAAGAAAACCGCGGCAGACTGGCTTTTTTTGCAGGCATTGATAACTGCCGCTTTAAAAAACAAGTCAAGCCTGGTGACCAGCTTCACCTTGAGGTTGAAATCATTCGTGCCCGCGGCACAATCGGGCGCGGAAAAGGCGTTGCCACAGTTGATGGCGAGGTCGTTTGCGAAGTTGAACTGACTTTTGCCCTCGGAGAATAAATGAAAAAAGGCAGATGGCCAGCGGCACATTTGTCTTTTTTTCTTTACAAAAATAGAAAAGCAGGTGATTGTATGTGGAATGAATTTAAAGCCTTTGCCATGCGGGGAAATATCGTAGACCTTGCGATTGGTGTTGTGATAGGCGGCGCTTTCGGCAAGATCGTCACATCTCTAGTAAATGATATCATTATGCCTTTGGTCGGTTTGCTGCTGGGAGGGCTTGACTTTTCAGGCCTGTCTTTTACATTTGGCGATGCTGTAGTGAAGTATGGAAGCTTTATACAGACGATTGTGAACTTCTTAATTATATCGTTCTCCATTTTTATCGTCATTCGGACTTTGAATGGGTTAAGGCGCAAAAAAGAAGCAGCAGAAGAAGAGGCTGCAGAGGAAGCGGTGGATGCGCAGGAGGAGCTGCTGAAAGAAATCAGAGACCTGCTGAAGCAGCAAGCAAAGTCGCCGGAATAAAAAAGATGCCGTTAGAAACGGCGTCTTTTTTTATCTCAATTTTCGTTTAGGTTCGTTCTATATCCTTCAGTCCCGCGGGGCTTTCCGTTGTTTCAGCGAGATGAATGAGCATTGAAACAGAGGTGCCTGCATCCGGGATGCTGCTGATTATCAACTCGCTTCCGCAAAAATGTTTCAGCCGCTGATTGATATTCTTTAATCCAACGCTTCGATCGAAATCCGCAGATAAGAGATCTTTTCGTTTTTCTGGAGTCATTCCTGCACCGTTGTCCTCTACTTTAATGTAATACTCATTTTTGCTTTGTTTTTTAGCTGTCAGTTTGATCCATCCTCCGCCTCTTTTCTTGCTGACACCGTGAAGAACGGCATTTTCCACCAAGGGCTGAATCATTAAAGGCGGAAGGATAAAGTCAATGTCTTCGTCTATATCGAAAAGAACCTCAAGCCGATTGCCGAATCGCGTTTTTTCTATAGAAAGATAGGAATTGATAATCGAAAGCTCATGTCTGAATGAACTGATGGCTGATGTATTTTGAAAGTCAAAACTCATTCTCAAATAGTTGGTAAATTCCTCTGTTACCTCCCGGGCCTTTTCAATATCCAAATGAGTGAGAGAAATAATCGTGTTTAAGACATTATATAGAAAATGAGGCTTGATTTGCGATTGGAGAAATGCCATTTCCATTCTTGTGGCTTGATTTGCTGTATGTTTCATCATTATCAGGTTTTGAATACGCGCCATAAACTCAGAGTAATGATAAGGTTTTTGCAAAATGTCATTCGCTCCGGCATGAAAAGCCTTGTATTTGTCATGGCCGATAATGGCAGCTGTAATGATCAGAACCGGAAGATCAACCATGCTGAATCGTTCGCGAATTTTCATACAGACTTCAAAACCAGTCATATCCGGCATCATCAAGTCCAAAATAACCAAATCAAGCTTCGTGCAAGAGATGATTTCTAATGCTTCCTTTCCGTTCTTCGCAGCAATCACATTGTAGGGCACACCTTCAAGCATATCGCTCAAAATTTTTAAACTGTCAATGTTATCATCGACAATCAGAATAGTTGGAGCATCAATACGCTCAGAGTAATAAGGCGTGCTAAATGAGATATCCGACAGATCTATCCCGGATTGTAATTCGGGAAGACGTTTCTTTGTTTCAGATACAGCTTCATTTTGGGCGATTGGCAATGTGAAATGGAATGCCGAACCTTTTCCCTCATCCGATTCGACCCAAATGTCTCCGTTTTGGAGCTGAACCAGCTGTTTGACAATGCTGAGGCCAAGGCCGGCACCATCGTCTTTATTCGTTTCGGCTTGCTGAAAAGACTCAAAGATGGTTTGGCGATCAGCTTTTGAAATGCCGCTTCCCGTATCCGTTACTGTCACTTTGATCATGTTGTCGTTCAGTCTTGAAGCAGATAGTGTGATTTGGCCCTCTGTTGTATATTTGATTGCATTGTCTACTAAATTGGTTAATATTTGGCGGAAGCGGTTTTCATCTGTGAGCACCAAAGGAAGATCGTCTGGGATATGGTTCATGATATTTAAGTTTTTATGTCTCGATAAAAGGTTGTAGAAATTCATTTCCGAACAAACTAAAGTATAAATATCAACAGGAACCGGGTGGATTTGAAGCATGCCTTGCTTTATTTTTTCTAAATCCAGGATGTCATTTACCAGATTGGACAGCCTGTAGCCCATGCGGATGACGAGCTGCATGTTATCTTTCTCTTCTTCTATCGTTCTTTTTCTTTTGCCGGCCAGCAGGGTCTGGCATATATTAATGATGCTGTTCAGCGGTGTTTTGAATTCATGTGATGTTTTGGCGATAAATTCATCTTTTAAACGGTCACTTCTGAGCAATTTCCACGAGAGCACTTCATTTTCACGGAATGCTCCGGCAAATTGCTGTGCCATTAGCAGAACGATCGCCAGCAAAGCGATAACTGTTGGCAATGAATAAATCGAATTAAAGGAAAAGGCTGTTTTGCCGCTGTAAGCTGAAATGGTGGTTAAAATGACAAAAGCACTCATTGATATAGAGGCGATGGTCAGATACAGACTTCCTTCCATTTTGCGGATCGCAGCAATCGTAAAAATATATGTAATATAAACCAGAGTCGAGACGGCTAGCACAGAATGTAAGATGTACGAGGTATGGCCGATAAAACCGACGGTTAAAAAATCTGTGACTAAGACCAGTCCGGAAGAAACGGTGGCTATGCGAATAAAACGCTTTGAAACAATCTCTCTGTAAGCAAAATAGAGATAGAGAAAAACCGCAATGCTGACAAGCACTGTAGAGATCGCCCTCAATGAATTTAGCAACGAAAATGAAATTGACGGATAAAGGAGAAATATAATCCGCTCTTTTCCGATCATCAGAATAATGAACGAAAACAGAAGACACATAACAGAAAAAAACAACAAATGTTTATCTTTTTTTCTTTGTAGGAAAAAGCCCAGAAAATATAATCCAGTAATGAAAAAAGCTGTAATCATGATCGTATCATTAAGAAAGGAAATTTTGTTTTCCCGCACTATTTGGTCCTGAGTGCCAAAAGTAATTGGCTTTGCGATTCCCCATCCCGGCGTTTTTCCGAAGTTCGAAAATTGTACAACAAGTTCATTGTCACCCTTGTGAAGCGTAAAAAAGCTCGTATAGGGGCGGTTTTGTGCCGCAAAATCAGGATTATCTGAAGGGCTTCCGCTTTGGCCAATGCGTTGTCCATTAAAATAGATGCGATTGGCGCTGTAAATAAACGACGTGCTGATCCCAAATACCTGATGGTCTTGCTTTGATCTGATAGTCAGCTTATATGTTCCGTAATCCACATTAATATCTTGTTTGGACAGCTTTACATTGCTGGGGACATCAACGAAGAGAGGATCTTTTCCTTTGGCTGAAGCGATCTCTTTTGGTGACAGAATCTGATTTGGATACAATGCCCATTTTCCGTTCAGCTGTACATTCCCATCCTTCTGAAAATCCCAATTCTCTAAGTTCATGACCCCATGCCTTGCCGCGGGATGCGTTGACCCGGAAAAATGGTCAATGGCAATGAAAACCATAAAGAATGCAGCGTAACCGAAAATAATCGAAGTAAAGATGAATTTCTCTTTCATATCATGGCTCCTTTATTCAAATAGGATCATTCTAAATTCCTATTTTTTATAAATATTGTAAGTGCAAAATTTTAAAAACTACAATAGAAAGAAAAAGAATCCAGATAAAGGGGTTATTTGTCATGATATAATAGAAGTTATTTACTGAAATCTCGATTTTACATATAGGGTGGGATGTTTTGTGAAAGCGTTAATTGTTGATGATGAGCACTTGGCATTGCTTCATTTTAAGAAAATGCTTGAACGAACAAACGCCTTTCAATCTATTATGGCGTATCAAGATCCGGTTGAAGCCTTGGAGCATCCTGAGACTCCTGCTGTAGATGCGGTGTTTCTTGATATTGAAATGCCGGGGGTAAATGGCATTGAGCTTGCTGAGGCCATTCAATCGATGAATGAAAACATCCAAGTCGTTTTCATCACGGCTTATAATGAGTTTGCTATCAAAGCGTTTGAGCTGAATGCCATTGATTATTTGCTGAAGCCTGTCATATACAAGCGGCTTGAGACTACTGTTGAACGAATCAAAACGAATAATATGCTTAGACAAAATGCAGAAAATATCGAGGCGCATTTTTCGATCCAATGCTTTGGAAGCCTGCAGTTTCATCAAATCTTAAAGGGTGTCAAAACAAACATTCCAGTCAAGTGGAGAACGTCGAAAGCACGTGAAATATACTTATTTTTACTTCACAATCACGGCCGTGTGGTCAGTAAAGACATGCTAATCGATCTTTTTTGGCCTCATTATGATGTTTCAAAAGCAAGCACCCAACTTTACTCCGCCATTTATCAAATACGAAAATTATTCAGCCAGATCCCTTTCAGCCAAACTATCGAGAAGACTGATACAGGATATATTCTTCAGCTTTCAGGCGCAAAAATCGATGTTGTGGAATGGGAAAAATCACTAAAAGGGGCTCCGCCGCTCAATACGGCTACATTACATCTGCACATGGATATTTTCATGTCCTATCAAAATCATTACCTAATGGAGCACGGTTATCTCTGGGCAGAACCGGAAAAGACGCGTCTTTCCCAGCTTTGGCTTGGAAAGGCCTATGAACTGATCGATTATCATATTCAGGAAATGAACGATCATCAAGCGATGGACATTTGCCTGCAAGCGGAGAAAATTGAGCCTTGCGATCATAAAATTATGCAATACAAGCTGCAGCTATTCAACAAAAACGGAAAGGTAGAAGAGGCGATAAATGAATATCAGCGTTACAAACAAATGAAGGATCAAATTAATTAAAGAAGTCCAAACCAGTATGTGTCGATTGCCTTTCGATACACACTGGTTTTTTTTGTACATGTCAGCTAAAGGGAAGACCCTCGCCATATGTCTCCTGGTTGAATCTTCAACTCTCCAATTCACTTCAATCATACATGATTTTTGAGTTGTACAGAAATTGTATAGTTCCATTTCATACAATGTAGTTTGGTTCGGATGGCAAATCTTAGTTTTGGAGCACATTCGGTATTAGCAGTTCATTTTGGGGGATGAGACATGATTTTATGGTCTCGCGGATCAATCGGCAAGTGAAAAATAGATATGAGAGGGAGGAATGAAAAGTTGAGAACGAGGAGTTTTCCCTTAGGGCTGAAAAAAAGCGGGCGGATCGTCATGATCATAAGCCTTGCCATCTTTTTCTTCTTCAGCCAGATCGCCAGCTATACTCTTACAGCACAGGCTGTAGGCGTAACGCCAAGTGACAGTCAATTCTTCGATTCGGTAACAGTTAAGGACGCCAAGGGCCAGATTGTTGACGGATCAAAAGGAAACGAACCGGCACTAACACCGGGGGACGAAGTGACACTGACATATGAATGGTCATTGAAAAAAGACAAAAAAGCAGATAGCGAACAGGATATCAATGTGGAGATACCTAAAAGCTTTACATTTGATAAAGGTGCAGAAGGTGAGATCAAATCTGCTGATCAGGTCATCGGCAGCTATCAAGTGCCGGCGGGGAGCAGCACCATGACGGTAAAATTAACAACTGCATCCGGGGATTCTCTTGATGCCAAGGGTACCATTACACTGCCAGCTAAGTTTACTGCAGATGTAAAAGACGACGAACATACAGCAGCAGCCCTTTTTCAGCTAGGGGGAGGCAAAACCCAGCAGGTGATCATCCCAGTTAAAAAAGAGGAGACACCAGATGCCGAGGCGGAAGAGCCAAAAAATGACTCTTCTGATACTGCGGGTGATCAGGAAGAGACAGATGACAAATCTGCACCTCCAGTCAGCAAGGATCAAAAAGAGGAAGAACAGCAGCCATCAGATGACTCTAAGAGCGGCGAATCCTCTAAGAGTGATGATTCAAAAAAAGTGTCATCCTCAAGTCAATCAGCTTTCAAAAGCTTGCAAACTGAAGAAAAACAAATCACGCAAAATATTTTAACCGGCGTGACATTGACCGACGCAAACGGAGAGCCATATGACAAGGGCAATCGCGCCAATACGAATTCTCCGGTGAAAATTTCAATTGATTGGGCCATTCCCGACGATTTAGGAAAAACAATCAATGCCGGCGATAAATACGAATTTGATTTGCCTAAAGAATTTATTATGCATAATGACCTTGTGAACCTGCCTTTAAGCGCCGGAGACACCACCTACGGGACATTTTCTATTGATACGAACGGACATGTGGTGATGACATTTAACGGCGAGATAAAAGAAAGTTCTAATGTCAAAGGGACTTTGGTTATCAATACGCAGTTCAACGAGAAAAAAATAACGGGTTCGACAACACAAAAGATTCCATTCCCTGTGAATGCCGATACTCCTGAAACAACAGTTTATTTTAAACCCAATGTGAGTAAAACCATTGATAAATCAGGTGTGCTGGATAAAGGCATCAACCCTGGTAAAGTAACATGGACGGTCGATGTCAATAAAAAGTTGGATCAAGTCAAGAATGCCAAACTCACGGAAAGCCTTCCAGATGGCGTAAACTACCGTTCAGTTAAAGTGTATGAACTCAATGTGAACATTGATGGTTCTGTCAGCAGAGGAAATGAAATTTCTTCCGGCTACAGTGTTGATTCAAAAGGAAATGTCACATTTGACGGGACAATTGATTCAGCCTACCGCCTTGTATATGAAACCGACATTGACAATAGTGCGAAGCCGAGTGAAGGCGGAAATATAACGCTGACGAACAAGGCAGCATTCAGCGGAGATCATCTGGAACCCATTTCTGCAGAAGCCACTGTTGCAGCCAAATATGGAAAAATGATCGCGAAATCATCAACAGGCTATGATGGAGAATCTCAAACATTCAGCTGGGCTCTTGCATACAACTACGGTGAGAAACAGATCGACCAATCCAAGGCCAGCATTAAAGATTCTTTTGGAACTGGCGATTTGCATCTTGTAAAAGATTCCTTGAAGGTTGTTCCTATTACCTTTGGACAGAATGGCAGCGAGCAAGCGGGAACGCCTTTAAAGGAAGGCGAAGACTACACGCTGATCGATAATGGAAGCGGATTTGAAATCAAATTTAATAAAACCATTACCAGCGCTTACAAAATCACATATCAAACAAAGGTCAACAGCGGAGTGATCATTGATAAATCTACAACATACACCAATAGCGTGGTGACCGGAACAGGGGATTCAAAAGAAGCTTCCGGAATAGCCATTCAGCAGAATCTCATCAAAGGATATTCAAACGTAGATTATGAGAAGAAGACGGTTGATTGGACGATTACAGTTAATAAAAATAAATACTTGATGAACAATTGGACTTTGGATGATCAATTTGAAAGCGGCGGAATGGTTCTGCTTGATGAATCGTTCAAGCTTCAAGACATAACGAACAACAAAACATTGCAGAAAGACAAAGACTACACGTTTACAAAAAAACCGGATCATAAAGGCTATACTTTGGCATTGATCGGGGATTATGCAAAAACAGACAGTCAATTTAAGATCACTTATACGACAACATTCAATGCCGATTATTCTAACGAAAGCGTTAAGAATACAGCTCAGTCGACATGGACTGATCAAAACGGCAATGAGCGCACGAATAAAGTATCAAGCGGTTTTACGCCGAATCATCAGACTTCAAATAATGGTTTCAAAAACGGCTCATACAACGCGGTTTCAAAGGAAATCACGTGGAAAATCGGCGTCAACTATAACGGCGAGCCGACGAAAAATCCTTATATCAAAGATGCCATAACAGATCCTCAGCAATTTGTGCCGGGTTCCGTTGTCGTTAAGAGCTATACGATCAATAAAAACGGCTCGATCACAGAAGGAGACGCGCTTGATCCTTCTAAGTATGATGTCGAAGAGCCTTCTGCGAATAATGAACGCACTCTGACGGTACATCTTAAAACAGGCGATTCTGTACCATATCTGATTGAGTTTAAGACATCACTCAAAGGACAGGTCATTGATCAGAATCAATACACAAACAAGGCAACCTACTATAATGACGGCTATGCAGACCGCACGCTGACGGGCTCTGTTTCAGTTACGAACGGAGGAAGCCTGGTTTTCAAAGGCGGCAAACAAAATGGAAACTACATCGATTGGAACATCAATGTCAACGCCAGCCAATCAACGCTGGATGATGTAAAAGTCACTGACACGCCGGATGAAAATCAAATTTTAGATGCGGATTCTTTTAAAGTATATCAAGCAAAATACGATGAAAACGGAGTGGTCAAAGACAGCAGCGGAAATCTGACCGCGGGAGATGTCGAGCTTCAAAAAGATAAAGACTACACGTTAGACATCAAAACGGACAATACAACAGGTGAACAATCGTTTGTCCTGACATTCATAGGCAGCTATAAGCAAATCGACCGCGCCTATGTGATCAAATACCGGTCTCTGATTAACATATCCGGCACGAGCGGCCATGTTAAAAATAAGGTGTCCATTTCAGGAACAAATGTGAAGGAGCAGACTCAAGAAAACAGCAGCTCGATCTTTGTTGCCATTTCAAGCGGCGACGGTTCCGGATCTGGAGAAAAAGGAAGCCTGACGATTTTTAAGACTGGAGAGGACGATAAAGCTCTTGAAGGAGCAGAATTCCAGTTATGGTCTGAGGACTCCAAACAGCTCCTCCGCACTGGCACGACGGATGCCGGCGGGAAGCTTACATTCGGAAATATTCGCTACGGTTCCTATGTATTAAAAGAAGTAAAAGCGCCTGACGGATATACCATCAGTGATGCTTATGCAAAAGGAGTCTCTGTGAAGATAGACAGCAACTCCTCCAAGACAGGAGCGCTGTACAAAGTCGTAAATCTACAGAACAAGGTGACGCTTATCAAACAAGACGAACAAAACAATCCTTTGGCGGGTGCTGTTTTCAAGCTGGAGAAAAAGTCAAATGACGGCACCTATACTCTTATACGAACAGATATAAAATCTGATAAAAACGGAAAAGTAGAAATGAACGGTTTGCCGGCGGGCTACTATCGCTTGACAGAAACACAAGCTCCTGCAGGCTTTATCGTAAATACAAAAGCGATTCACTTCTCAATCGCAAAGAATGAAAAGAATCAAGTGTCTGACGTTAATTTAGGAAAAATGACCAACTATCAAGGGAAAGTCTCACTGACGAAGGAAAATGCTGAAGGCCAGAAACTTGAAGGCGCAGTATTCAACATTGTCGATCAAGATGGAAAGGTCGTTCAAGAGAAGCTGACTTCAGATAAAGACGGAAAAATTGAGGCTTCGGGCCTTGCACCGGGCCATTACGCTTTTGTGGAAACAAAAGCGCCAGCCGGCTATGTGCTGAATACAAAGAAAAAAGAATTTACCATCTCAAAATCAGCAGCAGGAAAGCCTGAAGCCGCAGATGCCGGGATCGCCGTTAACGATAAAGGCTCTGTTGAGCTGACGAAGGAAGATGCAGATGGCCAGAAGCTTGAAGGAGCCGTCTTTAAGATTATCGACAAGGAAGGAAATACGGTTCAAGAAGGACTGACCTCAGATAAAAACGGGAAAGTCGCAGCTTCAGGCCTTGCACCGGGACAATACGCTTTTGTTGAAACGAAAGCGCCAGCCGGCTATGTGCTGAACACAGAGAAAATTGAGTTTGAGATCTCTGATTCCTCTGAAGGAAAGCCTGAAGCTATAGATGCCGGGATCGCCATTAACCATAAAGGCTCCGTTGAGTTGACGAAGGAAAATGCTGAAGGCAAGAAGCTTGTAGGTGCAGTTTTCAACATTGTCGACGAAAAAGGAAATACGGTTCAAGAAGAGCTGACTTCCGATAAAGATGGAAAAGTAAAGGCGTCGGGCCTTGCGCCGGGACGCTACGCCTTTGTTGAAACGAAAGCGCCAGACGGTTATGTGCTAAACACGGAGAAAAAAGAGTTTATCATTTCTGAATCAGCAGCAGGAAAGCCTGAAGCCGCAGATGCCGGGATCATCGTAAACTATCAAGGATCGGTTCAGCTGACGAAGGAAGACCAAGATGGAAAAGGCTTAGCAGGCGCGGTATTCAAAATCACTGACAGCAATGGGAAAACAGTGAGAGACGATTTAGTCTCAAAAGAAGGCGGCAAAATTGAAGTTGACGGGTTAGCGCCGGGAAGCTATCAATTTATCGAAAAACAGGCGCCAGACGGGTATCTATTATCCGCCACCCCTGTGCCATTCACCATTAAGGCAGAAAACGGCGGTAAACCTAAACAAATTGAAGTGACAGCGGTTAATACGAAGAACCGGGTTGTCCTTACAAAAGTGGATCAGCATGATCAACATAAAGTTCTGCAAGGCGCAGAGTTCAATTTGACAGACGCCAACGGCAAAGTGCTGAAGTCCGGTTTGGTTACGGATGACCAAGGACAGATCACGGTGCACGGCCTTAAAGCTGGCGAATATCAGTTTGTCGAAACAAAAGCGCCTAAGAATTATGAGTTGGACCAAACTCCTATATCGTTCAAGATCACAAATACAGACACGAAACCAGTCGAAATCACCGCGGAAAACATATTGGCACCAGGTGACGTAAATGTGAAAAAAGTGGATCAAGACGATAAAAATACCGTTTTGGAGGGCGCTGAATTCAAGTTATTGGACGAAAGCGGCAAGCCTGTAAAAACTGACGGGTATGGAAAAGAGCTTTCTGAACTCTGGAAAACAGATCAAAATGGGCAGTTCACTGTAAAAGGCCTTGCGCCGGGAAGCTACCAGTTGATTGAAACGAAGGCTCCCGAAGGTTATAAACTTGACGAAACACCGATTGAATTCACAATTGAAAAAGGACAGTCTAAAGCTGTTGAGATCGTTGTTTCTAATCAAAAAGTGAAAACACCAACGCCTGATAAGCATGATCATCCTGATAAACCTACACCGGGCGGAAATGGAAAAGATGATGGAGATCATCCGAATACCAATGGTACAGATGGCAGCTCGGATGGTCAGACGAACACAGACAAAACCCTTCCGAAAACCGGAGATACAGACAGCATGCTGACGGCCATGATTGGCATTCTGCTGCTTATGGCAGGCGGAGGCTTAGCTGTTGCCTCAAGAAAGAAACAAAGAAAAGGATAAATAGGAAGGCACCTGATCATTGAAGAACCGATCAGGTGCTTTTTTAAAAGTGAAACTGACAAGGCGCATTTTTAGAAGGAAGCATAAGAAAGGGTTTTTTGCATGTACAAAAAAATGATCATTACGGTGTTCATTCTTTTAGGACTGCTGCTGATCTCTTCTCCCTATATCAAAGGAGGAATCATAGCCTATCTTAGCAAAAGCCAAAGTGAATCGGCCTTAACTGTGGAGCAGTTGAAAAAAAATAATGAGAGAGAAGCAGAATTTGAATTTGATTCAATCGAACCGCCTGAGTTGATGGATGCCGTAAAGGCCGGCTTTGATCACGATCAAAAAGCGGTTATTGGGCGGATAACAATTAAAAGTGTCGATCTGGAGCTTCCGATCGTAAAAGGAACAACCAACGAAAATCTATTGATAGGGGCGGCAACAATGCGCCCGGATCAAAAAATGGGCGAGGGGAATTATCCGTTGGCGGGCCATCATTTGAAGCAAAAGAGTCTTCTGTTCGGACCTCTGGAAAACGTAAAAACAGGTGCCCAAATTGTCATCACGGATTTTAAAAAGGATTATATCTATTCTGTGACATCTAAAGACATCGTATCGGAAATGGATGCAGATATAATTGAGGAGGCAAACAAAAAGGAGATTACGTTAATCACATGTGACAAGGCGGTCAAAACCGAAGGGCGCCTCGTTGTGAAAGGGGAATTGGTTGATTCTTTTGGCCATACAAATTAATTATGCAAGAGTGAAAGCACGAAAAAAAGCTGCCGTTCTCAAACGGCAGCTTTTTCGCTTCTTTCCGGTTTCAGGGGACATGGTCCCTCATTTTTATATTTTTTGCTTAAATGCCTCAATAAGTTTTGTTCCTGTATAGCCCTCTTTTACAAGGGATTCGAGTATGGTCTCAGTGCCCTGCTGTTTTCTTGTGACCATTTGTCCGTAGAGTAAAACCTGTATGCTTTCTTCCAGCTTGACGATATTTTTCACTGCTGCTGTCAGCTGGGCGGGGCGATTGCTTTTTTTCGTAATCGTTACAAATACTTTGGCTTCAGATTGGCTGTTTTGAAGCTGTTCAAAAAAAGTCAGATGTTCTTTCTGTACAAGCGCTTCAATCAGCCAGTGATTTTCACCGTCTTCTTTATTGATAATCAGTCCGTCAATAAGAGGAAACTGTTCAATTGATTGTTCTTCCTTGTCCACTCGTTCCACATTCAGGTCAACCAGTTTAAAGGTTTTCATTTCTTCTCACCCCGATTACTTCCAAAGATTTCTTGCCTTCCATTATAACATAAACGTTTTCGAGGAAAAAATGCTGTAATGATGGTCCCACAGAATTTAGTATTAGCGAAACATTTAATAATTTCTATTTTTTCATTATACTGTAACTGACTATGGAATACGGAGAGATGTGGTATGAATCAATTTCGTTTAAAGGAAATTTATATTGACGGCGCTCCTTCTGAAAACCATTTGATTCAAAAGGAAGTAACATATATGTTAAGCCGTAAGGAAGTATTTGAGGTCCATCTGAACAAAAAAGGAAGGATAAGTTTTTTATACGAAACACAAGATGGTATGGAGCAGTATAAAATCAAGCTGTCAATGCCGGAAAAAAAATTGAGCTTTCAGTGGTTTGCGTGGGATGGTTCTTCCTATGTGCGCATGAATACGCAAAATTGGCTGACAAAGCAAATCTTTTTCCGATTTTTAAAAAGTACATATTTCTTTAAAGGGAAAAAGCAAAAGATGTTTTTAGCTGAAGGGAAAATGAAAACGAAAGATAAAAACAGAGGCTGAAAGCCATTTTTAAGCGTTTTTCTTTTCTTGTTGCATCATTTACAATACATACAACCGCAAGGAGAGGAGGAATCGCATGTTCAATCAGGTCATGCTTGTCGGACGTCTTACAAAAGATCCCGAGCTTCGCTACACTTCCGCCGGTGCGGCAGTGGCACATGTTACGCTCGCGGTGAACCGCAGCTTCAAAAATGCTTCAGGTGAAATCGAAGCTGATTACGTCAATTGCACACTTTGGAGAAAGACAGCTGAAAACACCGCGTTGTATTGCCAAAAAGGTTCTCTCGTCGGCGTAAGCGGCCGGATTCAGACAAGAAGCTATGAAAACGCAGAAGGGGTTAACGTGTATGTAACAGAAGTGTTGGCTGACACTGTTCGTTTTATGGACCCTAAACCCCGGGAAAAAGCTGCTGATTGACAATCCCCCGCTCCTCCCATTTTCTATCCATTCACTCATTCGGATCTCCGCATCATCCCCTCAAAAATGACCAGTCGACCAGACTGGTTCTTTCTTTTTGTTTACTTAGGAAAAATTGGTTCCTATGATGCATTTTTGCTTAAAAGCACTTAATTGTATTGAATAAAATTAATCAAAAACTTATAATTACTTAAAGATGATTGCTAAGAAAAGGAATGAGGGCGTGTACCAAGAAGAAAGATTAGTAGCGATTTTGGATTTTTTAAAACAGCATAACCGAATTACAACAGAGCAAATCTGTACGCTCCTGAAAGTGTCAAGGGATACAGCGAGACGCGATCTAGTAAAGCTGGAGGAACAGAATGCCATCATCCGCACTAGAGGCGGCGCCATTTTGCCGACTGTTCATCAGAAAATTCAAAGCTATTCCGGCCGCTTGAAAACAGTGTCTGAGGAAAAAAACAAGATCGGCAGGCTTGCAGCATCGCTTATTCATGATGGTGACCGGGTGATTTTAGATGCTTCGACAACCGTTCAGGCATGTGCAAAGCATTTGAATGCGGTTGATTGTACCGTAATCACCAACTCAATTAATCTTGCGGATGTGCTGTCCGATAAAGAAGGAATTGAAATTTATCTGCTGGGAGGAAAGCTGGAAAAGGAGCACCGCTTTTTGTACGGCGCCTCTGTGATTGAAAAGCTCTCAAGCTACCACGTCGATAAAGCGGTGATCGGTGTGGTCGGTATTTCCGACCATGGCATTACAATTGCGCATGAAGAAGATGGCATGGTGAAGCGGAAAATGATTCAGCAGGCAAAGCAGGTAATCGCGCTTGCAGACCATTCGAAGCTGGGCAGCACCAGTTTTTATCAGTATGCGGAGCTGAATGAAATCGACCTCTTGATCACAGACAGGCTGCCGAATCAGGCATTTTGTGACTTGCTTGACCGCAACGGCGTGGAGCTTCTCGTGACAGAGCAGGATGAAGGAAAGGGCTGACAAACATGAAATTAATTGCGATTGACTTAGATGGAACCTTACTCAACAGCAGGCATCAGGTGAGCTTGGAAAATGAAAACGCACTGCGGCAGGCGCAGCGGGACGGCATTGAAGTGGTGGTGTCAACTGGACGCGCTCATTTTGATGTCAGGTCAATTTTTGAACCGCTGGAGATCAAAACGTGGGTCATCAGCGCAAACGGCGCCGTCATTCACGATCCCGACGGCAGGCTTTATCATCACGAAACCATTGATAAGCAAAGGGCGTATGACATTCTCTCATGGCTTGAATCAGAAAACTATTATTACGAGGTATTCTCAGGTTCAGCCATTTATACACCGCAAAACGGCAGAGAACTTTTAGAAATTGAACTGGACCGATTCAGAAGCGCAAATCCGGAAGCGGATCTTTCTGTCCTTATGCAGGCGGCCGAGGTGCAATACAGCCAATCGGGCTTTGCTTACATTAATTCCTTTCAAGAGCTGTTTGAAGCGGATCAGCCAATCGATTTTTATAATATTCTCGGCTTTTCTTTCTTTAAAGAAAAGCTTGAGGCAGGCTGGAAAAGATATGAGCACGCTGAAGATCTGACGCTTGTCAGTTCGGCTGAGCACAACTTTGAGCTTTCTTCCCGCAAAGCTTCCAAGGGGCAGGCGCTGAAGAGGCTTGCGGAACGGCTGAGCATTCCGCTCGAGGAAACCGCGGCTGTTGGTGACAGTTTAAATGACAAATCGATGCTTGAGGCTGCGGGAAAAGGGGTAGCGATGGGCAATGCCCGGAAAGATATTAAAGCGATAGCCGACGCTGTCACCTTGACCAATGACGAACATGGTGTTGCACATATGATTAAGCATTTGCTGTAGGTATATGTGCTGCACCAAAAGTGCATCCTGTTGATAACCGGCGTAACGGATTCTTTGGAAATTCGGCGTGACGGCTATGAACGGGAAAAAAGCTGGCTCTATCAGAGCCAGCTTTTTTTGTCATGATCATTGCGCTGTTGCGCTTAATGTAAACAGTTCCTCGAGCTCCTGTGTGGAAAGCTCGGTAATCCAGTTTTCACTTTGGATAATTTGATCGTTCAGGGTTTGCTTCGATTCGAGCATGGCATCAATTTTTTCTTCAATTGTTCCAGTCGTGATCATTTTATGAACGTGGACAAAGCGCTCTTGGCCTATGCGGTATGCACGGTCAGTCGCTTGATTTTCAACCGCGGGATTCCACCATCTGTCATAATGGATGACGTGATTGGCGGCGGTCAAATTAAGACCCGTGCCTCCAGCTTTGAGTGAAAGTATCAGTGTAGGATATTCTTTCCTCTGGAATTTCTCAACGAGTGTATCCCGCTCTTGCTTGGAGAGACTCCCGTTTAAAAATTGCACAGGTTCCCCGAACGTTTTTTCAAGCAGCCGCTTCATCATGTTCCCCATCTGAATGTATTGCGTGAAAATCAGGCAGCTTTCGTTTTGGGCGCGGATCGCTGTCATCAGTTCCAGCAATTTTTCGAGCTTGACTGATCTGCCAGCCAGCAGCTCGGTTTGCTCTTCCTTTAAATAGAGCGCGGGATGATCGCATATTTGCTTAAGCCGTCCGAGCATGCTGAGGATCAGCGCTTTTCGCTGCATGCCGGTCAGTGATGTCATATGGTCAAAAGTGTCTTTGACAAGCTGCTCATAAAGTGATGCCTGTTCGGCTGACAGCGGGATAAATTCTTTTTCTTCCAGCTTCTCAGGAAGATTAAGCGCGACTTCTTCATCACGTTTCGTCCGTCGGAGAAGGAATGGCCGGATTAACTGCTGAAGCTGTCCGATTCTCTTTTCGTCCCGGTCTTTTTCAATCGGCAGCACATAGCGTTTATGGAAGCCTGTCAAACTGCCGAGGTAGCCTTTATTCATGAAGTCAAAAATGGACCACAGCTCAGTCAGACGGTTTTCCATCGGCGTGCCGCTCAGCGCGATATGATGAAGCCCCTTCAGCTTTCTGATTGCACGTGATTGCTTTGTATGCGCGTTTTTAATATTTTGCGCTTCATCAAGGCAAATCGTGTTCCAAGTCACAGAAGAAAGCTCTTCAGCATCGGCATGTGACAGCCCGTATGAAGTGAGCACCACGTCTGCGTTTTCGTAATGCGCGGCGAAATCATCACCCTTTGGACGGCGCGGCCCATAATGGAGCGCGACAGACAGATCAGGGGCAAAGGTTTGAAGCTCCCGCTGCCAGTTGCCGAGTACGGATGTCGGCGCGATAATCAAATGAGGCGTTTTTTGCCGGCCGCTTTCCTTCACGTGCAGGAAATAGGCGATCATTTGAATCGTTTTTCCGAGCCCCATATCGTCAGCCAGACAGGCGCCAAAACCGCTTTCCCGCAGAAACAGCAGCCAGTTCATGCCGTATTTCTGATAAGGGCGGAGTGTCCCTTGGAAAGAAGGGCTGACTTCGTGCTCCGGCAGGTTTTCTGCGGCAGTGAGCTTTCGAATCAGTGACCTGAGCTGTTTGGACAGATCAAATTGAATACCGGCAAAAGCGGATGTATCAATCAGATCTGAATCCTCAAGCCCGCCTTCCCCCTGATCCATTAGTTCGCGCGCCAGAATATCAGACATGTGGAGTCCTTCCGATTCCGCTTTTTCCATCAGGCGTTTCATCTGTTTGATAAACTGCGGATCGATTTTTACCCATTGCCCGCGTATATTAACGAGGCGCCTGTTGCTGGCGACGAGCTCATTAAATTCAGCCTCGGTCAGCTCAATTCCATTTGTCGCAAACCGCCAGTTGAAATCAAGCAGCGCATTCATGCCGACAAATGACTCGCCGCGCGGGGCGGACGACACTTTTGCCTTCAGCATCATGTTGCTGTCTCTGACGATCTGCCACCAGGATGGGAGCAAAATTTCAACGCCCATATCGACAAGCGTCTCACTTGCTTCTGATAGGAAGATCCAGGCTTCTTCCTCAGAGATCAGGGTCGTACCGGAATCAAATGACAGCCACGGAACCGTTCTGTGAAAGCGGTCCTGCTCACGCGCAATTTTATCGCTGTACGCCTGCCACGATTTTTTGAGGCTCTTCAGCCCGTCAAAAAATTCTACAGCACCGCTCTTTTTATCACGTAAAAACATTTCGATTTTCCAATCGTCTCCGTCAAAGTCCGGTTCATTTAAGCGCAAGCCGACTGTAAATGGAGATTGATCGTCAATCCAGCCAATACCCTCCAAAAAATCCTCTTCATCAAGAAAATGGCCGCGGAATGTCGTAACCGCAGGCGATTTCTCCTTGATGTGTTCCCATTTCTCCCGCAAGTCATCGTCATATTGGATGTAATCCTGAACAGCAGCGGAAAACCATTCCGCAGTAAAGCCTTCCAATATATTGTCGCGGTCCTTCCATCGAAAAACACCGTTTGTCCATGCTTCATAGTCAGGCATAAAATCGCCGTCTGCGATAAATTCATAGATGGTCGATGCCGCCTCGATCAGCGGCTCCGTTTCTTTTGTAAGCTGCACGGAGCTGAATGAGTTGAACGAGTTTTTGCCGAGAAGCTCTACAGTCATCCATGGAGATAGCAGAACAGCAGTCGTCCCGATGAAGCTGACATCCTCAAGAAAGGTTCCGTAAAATGAGGATTCATGCCATTGGAACAAATGCTTTTTCATATGGCTGTAGGGAAGAGGCTGCTCATTCCCATCAAAGGCCGAGAGCGTAAATGATCCATCTTCCATTTGTTCGACGTGGATGAGAATTTCTTTAAGACTCGCCATCAATCAACTTTCCTTTCTGCAGTTCTTCTTGAAGCGCGCGCAGGCGCTTGTAATGTGAGCTCAGCTGCTGAATATACCGCTCCCACACCTTCAGCTTCTTCGCTTTTTTGTACAGGGTGCGCAGTTTTTTCAAATACCGGGCAGCTTCCTTGTACGAGCTGCGATTCTTCTGATCAATGAAAAAGGACACTTCTCTATGGTAAGCGGGTATAAGCGCCTCAGGGTCGCTCGCTGCAATTTCCTTCAGCATCATTTTATCCATTTCATTGATGGAAAAGCCGACAAGGCTGTGAATTTCAATCCACTCGGCATAGCGTTTTTTCTCATATAAATGATGGCTGTATTCTGTGAACGTATACGGCAGACAGCCCGCGGCATAGCGTTCAAACAGCGCTTGATCATTGGTTTGCTTCACATAGGCATTCAGCAGAAGGAACAGCTCGCCGATTACATCGCGAATCTCTTTAAACGGCTTATCCAGCTTCGTATAACCCATCGCAATCGGTTCAATTTGCTGGTACCATGTTTTAAGCCGCTTCCAGTCCTTCTTGGCAGTCATTTCACTCAGCCATTGGAATGTATAAGGGAGCGCTTCCGGCGGGAATTGATCAACTTCCGCAAAAATAACGTCATCATTCTTTTGCAGGAATTCCAAATGCAGGCGCCCGAATTGCAATTCAGGAGAAAAACGCCTTCCTGCTTCTTTTTTCAACATCTCCAGTTCGCGTGTCACCCATTTTGGACGCGAAAGCAGCGCACTCCAAATTTCACCAAAGACTCGGATGCGTTCATATTGGAAAATTTCTTCTTTCAACAGCAAATGCCGGATAACATCCGGTGTTTTATCCAAAAATGGATCGAGCGCAAAAGACAGTGCGTACGTCTTTAATTTATCAATAGAGCTGTAGATTGTATCCATCAGCTGTTCAACGTACGGATTGAGGGAATAAAAATCTTGTTCGGGGTTCAGCTTGCCTGCTTCGATCAATGTGAACATGCGAAGCCAAACCGCAATCGCGGAATGAATCTGATACAGGCTTTTCAGCTCCGGTTTGTTCGGCGCATGTTTTTTTAATGCGGACAGGTAGCCGTAATAGAGGCCCTGCATGTTTTGGCTGCCTTCGGGCGTGCGTGCCTGCCAGAGAGAAAACTCTGAATCAAAAAAAGTGAGCCAGCTTGAAAGCGATTCTTCATTAGGCAGCACCTTTTCCTGAAACTGGCGGCGAACGAGCTCCTTGCTTTCCTCAAGCTTTTCCCTCTCCAGCCAATACTCTGTAAAAGTACCCACTCGCTCGAACATTGCATATACATATAAAAACACAGCCAGCATATGGCGGCAGATTCTTCCGGACGGACATGAACAGCCGCTTTTGACTATGACAAACAAGTTCAATGTGACCCGCACAGGCACAACATCCTGCACGTAAGCCGTAATTTCCGTCGGACTCACTGCTTGTAAACGATAGACTGAATCCTGCCGATATAAAATAAGGGCTTTTTTGATCAGCTGAACATTTTCCTCATTGTAAGGAAGAAGTTCTTTTAACTGTTCAGCAGATGCCAGCACATCGTCTTTGGAAATCATATTCTGAAGCATGATTATCGCTCCTAACCGAGTCACGTAATAAAAAGATCCAATTTCTCTATTATATCGCAACACATCGGCCTTAAAAAGTTTTTCCTAAAAAAGGACATAAAAAATGGGATGTGTCGAATGATGTATTAGAGATTGCAAATTGATAACCGGCATCATATAATAATCGTGTTTTCAACTTATGGAAGCTGAAAGGAAAAAAAAGATGAGTGAAAAGAAATTGAATCAAGAAGAATTTCTGAAAATTTTGATGCATGCACATGAAATTGGTGAGCAGTCATCTGAAATGACGACGAAGGAAATGCTTGAAAATTTGATTTCTCATATTAAAAATGGATATGCAACATAAAAATCCCGCACGCCTTTTGCGGGATTTTTTTATGCGAGATTACATGACTGCCCGAATAAGAGAAAAAGAGGCAGCATTGTCAAGACAGTTAATAAAGCGCTTACGTAAAAAGAAGGAACATAACGTTTTGTAAAAAAATGTCGAATTATGTCACGTGAAAAGCTGGAGAAATGCGGTTTCAACGTTGTATAATCGTAGATGGAAAAGGATGTTATAAGAGATTTGGAGGTATCATGGGAGAATCTACTAGCTTAAAAGAGATATTATCAACGTTAACAAAACGCATACTTTTGATTATGATTGTAACCGCAGCTGCCACTGCTGCAGGCGGACTCATTAGTTTCTTCGCACTTACACCCATCTATGAAAATTCAACTCAGATTCTGGTCAATCAATCGAAAAACGACCGAAAAGAAGTCCAATTTAACGATGTTCAAACCAATCTTCAGTTAATCAATACGTACAATGTCATCATTAAGAGTCCTGCCATCTTAGATGAAGTCATTAAAGAAATGGGCCTGTCGATGACATCCCAAGAACTGAATGACAAAATTACCGTATCCAGCGAACAGGACTCCCAAGTGGTCAACATATCGGTCAGGGATGAAAACGCGGAAACAGCGGCTCATATTGCCAATACCATCGCGTCTGTCTTTCAAGACAAAATCACATCCATTATGAATGTTGATAATGTCAGCATTTTGTCAAAAGCCGAGGTTTCAGAACAGCCGTCGCCAGTATCGCCAAAGCCGCTTCTAAACATCGCCATCGCGTTTGCGGCCGGATTGGCGGGAAGCATCGGACTGGCCTTCCTGCTTGAGCATTTGGATAATACGATCAAATCGGAAGAGCAGCTCGAATCCCTGCTGGACATACCTGTGTTAGGGACGGTTTCCACCATTGCGAATGAGCAGAAAACAGCTAAGGCCATACAGGGTTTCCAATCTGAAAAAACGGGGAGTGGACATTTTGGCGCTTAGAAAAAGCAGAGGCTCTTGGATGCGCAGGAATGTCATTGCAATGACAGAACCGAAATCCTTGAACTCTGAACAATATCGGACGATTCGCACGAATATAGAATTTGCTTCAGTGGACCGGCAAATGAAATCAGTCATGATAACATCGGCTTGTCCGGGGGAAGGGAAATCAACAACGGCCGCCAATTTGGCTGTCGTATTTGCCCAACAGGGAAAAAAAGTGCTCCTGATTGATGCTGATTTGCGGAAACCAACAGTACATACGGCCTTTTTTCTTGAGAACACGGTTGGCTTAACATCTGTTTTATTAAAGAAACGCTCATTGGAGCAAGCTGTGCAAGCCTCGAATGCAAAACATCTTGACGTGCTGACGAGCGGCCCGATCCCGCCAAACCCGGCCGAGCTTCTCTCCTCGAAGTGGATGAAGGAGCTTGTTGACGAAGCGAGTGCGGCATATGATATGGTGATTTTTGATACGCCGCCTATTCTCGCCGTAGCAGATGCACAGATTTTAGGCAACGTGGCAGACGGTTCTGTTCTGGTTATTTCAAGCGGGAAAACAGAAAAAGAACAAGCCGCAAAAGCGAAAGAAGCGCTTGAATCGTGCAATAGCAAGCTCCTTGGGGCGATTATGAACGGCAAAAAGCTTTCAAAGCACTCTGAATACGGATATTACGGAAACAAAGACAATTTCATGCAAAATAAATAACGTGCATCGTGCCCGTTATTTATTTTTGTGAAAAAGGGGGCTAGGACATGATCGATATTCACTGTCACATTCTTTCGGCAATGGATGACGGGGCAGGCGATTCAGCTGACAGCATAGAAATGGCAAAGGCCGCTGTTCGTCAGGGAATCCGGACGATCATTGCGACACCTCATCATAAAAACGGTGTGTATGAAAACGAGCCAGCCGCAGTCAGAGAAGCAGCAGATCTGTTAAACAAACGTTTAATCAAAGAAGACATCCCTTTACATGTGCTTCCGGGACAGGAGATCAGAATCTACGGCGATGTGGAACGAGACCTTGCGAAACGGCAGCTTCTTTCGCTGAATGACACAAAATACATCTTGATTGAGTTTCCGTTTGATCAGGTTCCCCGATATGCGGAGCAGCTTTTTTATGATTTGCAGCTGAAAGGATATATTCCGGTTATCGCCCATCCTGAACGCAACAGGGAAATTCGCGAAAACCCCTCCTTGCTGTATCATCTTGTGGAAAAAGGAGCAGCATCTCAGATGACGTCAGGAAGTCTTGCGGGGACCTTCGGCAAGCAGGTGAAAGCATTTTCTCTCCGGCTGGCTGAAGCCAATTTGATACATTTCGTAGCCTCAGATGCCCATAATGTGAAAACGAGAAATTTTCACACTCAAGAGGCCCTTTATGTTTTACAGAAAGAATTCGGCCCGGACCTTCCTTACATGCTGACGGAAAATGCGGAGCTTCTCCTGCGGAATCAGACCATCTTCAGACAGCCTCCGCAGCCGGTCAAAAGAAGAAAATTGTTTGGTCTCTTTTAACAGCCGATTCTCATTTCACCACTTTCTTTTTGAGAGCGATATAATAGTGTTTGTATGATTGAATCACATTTCAGAAATCTGTACAGGCTGTACCCGACAGGCTATGCGGGAGATCATTCGCATTCATGATAGGATGTTCTCATACGATATTACGGAAGCTGCAAAGCAGCAATTTAACTGTTGGAGGGAAACAATGAATATTACAGTCATCGGAACAGGCTATGTCGGTCTTGTGACAGGTGTTTCTCTTTCTGAGATTGGACATCATGTAACCTGCATTGATATTGACGCTCACAAGATTGATGAAATGAGAAAGGGCATTTCCCCCATATTTGAACCTGGTCTTGAAGAGCTGATGAGAAAAAATACAGCTGATGGACGGCTGAACTTTGAAACGAGCTATGAGACAGGCTTGGCACAGGCAGACATTATTTTTATAGCGGTCGGCACACCGCAGAAAAGCGATGGGCACGCCAACCTGGAGCATATTACAGATGCGGCCAAACGCATCGCCAGGCATATCAAACGGGATGCCATCGTGGTAACGAAAAGCACAGTGCCCGTCGGGACAAACGATTTGATTGAGGGGCTGATCTCTAAACATCTTGCGGAGCCTGTTAGCATATCTGTCGCATCCAATCCGGAATTTTTGCGTGAGGGGTCGGCGATCTTTGACACGTTTCATGGAGACAGGATCGTGATCGGAACAGCCGATAAGAAAACAGCAGATACGCTTGAGGAGCTCTTCCGTCCGTTTCAAATCCCGATTTACAAAACGGATATCAGAAGCGCCGAGATGATCAAATATGCCTCAAATGCTTTTCTGGCCACTAAGATCAGTTTTATAAACGAAATTTCGAATATATGTGAAAAGGTCGGCGCCGATATCGAAGCGGTCGCCTACGGGATGGGACAGGATAAGCGGATCGGCAGCCAGTTTTTAAAAGCGGGCATTGGCTACGGCGGTTCTTGTTTTCCAAAGGACACAAACGCCCTCGTGCAAATTGCCGGCAATGTCGAGCATGATTTTGAACTGCTGAAATCGGTTATCAAAGTCAACAACAATCAGCAGGCGATGCTGGTTGATAAAGCGCTGAACAGGCTCGGTGGGGTGACGGGAAAAACGATTGCCCTTTTAGGCCTGTCATTTAAACCAAATACGGACGATATGAGGGAAGCGCCGTCAATTGTCATTGCAGACCGTCTCGCTGCGCTCGACGCCCGTATTAGAGCTTACGATCCCATTGCAGTTAGCCATGCAAAGCATGTTCTCCCGCAAGCTATTGAATATAAAGAGACGATCGAGGAAGCTGTTAAAGGGTCCGATGCCGTCATGATTTTAACCGACTGGGCTGACATTAAACAATTCCCGTTAAAGGCTTATCAGGATTTGATGGAAACGCCGCTCATATTTGACGGCAGAAACTGCTACACATTGGATGAAGCTTTGGCTGCAGGAGTGGAGTATTATTCTGTCGGACGAAAGGCGGTTGTGCCGTCAGGTGCAATTCAATAGATGGAAAAGAGAAAACTGGCTGGAAGCCAGTTTTTTTCTTTTCTACTACGGTTTAAAGTGAAAAAACAAAATATGCTCTTACGACAAGAGACAGATCATCAACATCTGTCTCTTTCAAGTGTCTTTATAACTACGACTTTAGGTGTTTTCATCTTATAAAACGCTTTCGTTGGCTGTATAACGAACAAAAACAAGATTATAGACCTACACATTGCGAGCATTATACGTCGAAATTAAGCCGTTTACCCTATTTAAGCCGCCTTCTGGCTATTTTAAAATATAATATATGGAAATAAAGGATGGAAAAGTCTATCTTCATCAGCCCCTCCATACGACTTTTTGAGTATTAAGAGGTGAATCAGATGGGTTATGAAAGTATGTTAGCGGATATCAAAAGTTCGCTCAACGGAAAAATTTCCGACGTAGAAGACAAGATCGAAAAGCTGAAAAAAGCAAAAAAGGACATAGACACACTGCAAGAAGAGGCAATTACTGAAATCAAAGACATTGTGAAACCGGAATTAGGCAAGCACTGGACGGGAACAAAAGCGGATGATTTCGACAAGGGCAGAGAAAACGCAAAATCGGAGGCATCCAAGATTGTGAATGATAAATATAACGAGTATATGGCTTCGATTCAAAGCAAAATATTTTGGCTTGAAACAGAGAAATTCGAGCTGAATTTGACAAAAAGCGCAGCGAATGCCGCAGGCGACCTTCTTGCTAAAGGAGAAGAGTTCGTGGAAGAAGCGGGAAGACAAATTAGCAAACTAAAATGGTGGTGATCTTTTTTTATGTCAGAAATTAAGCTGAAGTACGACACAGTCATCAAAACATTGGATTCTGTCAAAGACGCGCTGGCTGACGTATCAATCGGCGCAGCAGGATCAAATGGAAAAAACAGCCTCGATTACACGAAAAAATATCATGAGCGTGAGGAGAACATCAAAACCATGCTCGGAGACTATAAAAAAGCGGTGCAGAAAAATATCGAGGATACAAAGGACAACGTAGATTCACTCAAAGAGCAGGACGAGGCGATAGCTGTAAAATAGAAAAGAAAGGGCAGTGCGATGAGCAAAGTATTTGAATCTAAATCTTTAATCGAAGAAGCGAAGAGCAGAAAAAAGCAATATGAGACGCTTGAGGAGCAGCTGAATACGCTGAAAAAAGCATTTCAGGAAGTGGCGGATTTAGGCGACAATTTTAAAGGAAAAGGCGCGGACAATATTAAAGATTTCTTTCAGGGACAGGCAGAAATCGTCGAAAGCTGGCTGACGCTTGTTTCTGCTCAAATTGCGTTTTTAAATGGCATTTCAGGAGACATTAAAGATCAAGAACTGAATGATTCATATGTGGAAACTTCTTTTTTGGATCATGAGCTGCCCAATGGAGATTTGAAAGCCTCAGGGATTGTCTCCGCTCATAAAGAGGAAATCGATTCCATTTTGTCAGGAATCAGCGATATTATTGATCTCGACATGTACACGCTTGACGACTATGCCGATAAGATGGGCGATGCTCAAAAAATCAGACGTGACACGATCACAGCAGTCGATAAGCTTGACGAGTCTCTGACCACTGAATATCAAAATTTAGAATCTCTGGACAGCGCAGTGCTCAGCAAATATTCCGTTCTCATGCAGGCCACCAGTAACGGGAAAAGCGCATCCCCTATGTACTATGACAAAAAAGCATTCCACAGCAATGAAGTCTACAAAAGCGTCATTGAAGTAGAAAAACAGGGAACAACATATATCGATGCAAAAAAACAGCAAGCAGAAGCAAGACGGCTTCAGGAAAAGGCTGAAGAAGAAGCAAATAAACCATGGTACGAGAAAACATGGGATGGAGTTTGCAACTTTACTGGAGAAGTCACTGGCTATTATGATTATAAAAGAGCAACCGAAGGTGTTGATCCGGTTACCGGAGAAAAACTCTCCACCGCAGAACGTGTGACAGCAGGAGCTATGGCAGCAGCTGGCTTCATACCGGTCGTCGGCTGGGCAGGCCGCGCCTTCAAAGGCGGAAAAGCCATCTACAAAACCGGAAAAGCGGCTATTGCGGCCGAACACGCTTTAGATGCCTACAAAACAGGCAAATCCTTAGATATTCTCAAAATATCTGAAATGGGCGCATACGGCCTTGTTGCTTCTAATGGATTCTCAGAAGCTGTCACGGGACGGGATATGTTTGGAAATAAAGTGTCTGAGGAGAAGCGGAAGCAAGGAGTGCTGGAAGCGGCATTGAGTTTGGTCGGAGCCGGTGCATTGGCGAAACATATAGACAAAGGCATACCGCTTGCAACCCATTCAAAAGTCCAAAAAGCAAACAAAACACTAGAGAAAGTAAAACAATTCAAAGTCCCAACAAACGTCCGCGTGTACGCAGAACGCCCAGTAACTCCGGAGGGCTTCACATTCGGAATCCCGACAGTACGTGTCGATGTGGAAAAGACGGCTGTTAAGGATCTTGGGATTGTGAAGATGGTTAGTAGCCAGTCAAAAAAACCTAAATGGTTGGAAAAACCTGAGGGGATGACTCAAAATGATTACGTTGCTCATAATGGTACTAACTACAGTAAGAAGAAACGGACTGAAGAATACAATGCTGCGATAGCTGACAGAGAGAAGATAGTTGGAGACAATTCCAATGGATATCGTTTAAAGGAACCAACTAAGTGGATGGAAGATAGAGGCATGGTACAAATAAAAGAGAGGTTAAAAAGAAAGTCTTGGACAGATAGAGATGGATTTAATTGGCAATGGGATTCCCAGCATGGCAAATTAGAAAAGTGGAACCGCAGAAGAACAGAGCATTTAGGAGAGTTTGATCCTGTAACTGGTAAGCAGACGAAAAAAGGCGAGCCTTCAAGAAGATGGGATGGTTAAAAAATATGGAACATGGAATCAGATTTATTAATGAATATCCTGAAATTGGTGAGTTGCTTCATCGCCTATTTGTGAATAGGGAATTAGACGAATGGTACAAGAACAAATGCGCAGAGAAAATAAAAGTACCTGATGAATTTAATCAAATAAAAGGTTTGAAAAAAATTGAAGTTAGAGATTTAAACAATCCTTCAGGAGAAATTGATATCCATTTGCAAGATCTTTCTGGGGAAAATGGTTTTCATTTAGAACAGCAAATCAATATGAAAGTATCTAAATTGGTTCCTGTTTATGTATTAGATTATAGTTATTCCCTAAGACACGATTTAATCGATGGCGCTTATGACATTATAGGAACCGCTGAATCTTTAGAATTCATTCAGGGAACGAACTATATTAATAAAATAATGCAAGAGAAAGGGTTTATTGAACTCAGTTATTTATATGATTACTACGATACTGTGTATGAGTGGAGTGAATTGCCGCATATACAGCCTTTCAACAGGAGATTAACATTAGGAGATGCCTTGTTTACTGATGTATTAGAATTGCTGTAGTTATAACTTGCCGTGTTGTTATCGGCAAGTTTTTTTACAATCATGAGGCTTTTTAAAGATTGGCCAATGAAGGACAAGGAGAAGCGGGATGGAAAGAGACCATATTTCTCAACTGCAGCCATTAAAAATCTGTAATGGCTGGTCTGTAGTACTGAACAATTTATGTTCAGAAAAAAGAATGCAAGAAAAATGTGAATTACTAATACTACAAAATGAAAAACGTAAGGCCTTTATTAAGGTAAGTTATGAAAATAATCAATACCATATCAAAGTAGCTGGCTTAAAAACAGATAAGATTTATGAAGATGAGTCTTTTAATGAGATAGAACAATTATTAGAAGAGTTAGAATATCAAATCTGGAGTGTGGGAAGTGGGGTTTTAGAGGGTTTGCAGCCACTAAGCCAACAGATTCCAAATTTCTTAAGGCTAAAGATACCGGCTGGTTGGACTGTTGATTATATTACATTAAAAGATACTGATCCTAAGAACCTAGAGGCAAATGATGATACTTGGTTATTTGACTTTAACCAAGATCTCCTACAGATTTCTCACAAGACAAAAAACTTGTTGCTTGACGTAGGGTGGTACCCAGAAGGGGATCCAACTGGAAGTTACGGTATTGAACTTATAAAAAACGAAGATTGGGAAAATCCGGTAGAAGATATTGTGTGCACTGAGCTTAAAGAATTAATTAAACAATTGGATAATATTTTTATGAAAGAAATTAAAAATGAATACTAATAAAAAAGCAGGTTGTATTACCTGCTTTTTTCAAAGAGGCATCTATTATTATTGATACAGGAGCCTTCGCTAATACCATCAGATAGAAGTTAACTAGTTACTATAGAGGTTATCATTGTGAGAAAACATGTTAGGTTAGATGTTCCAAAAGCTAATATACACCCTCTACGAATAACACAAGGATGGAAAGTGAATTATAATCATTTTGTTGAAATAGACCCAAGAACTTTAGAACCGAATGATGATTCCTGGTTTTTGTTCACAGACAGTTTGTTGCAGCTTTATCATGAACAATCTTCAATAACACTTGATTTAGGCTGGGTTCCTGACATTTCTCCTGAAGGTAATTATCTGGTTTTAATACCCAAAATAATGATTGGGAAGATCCTATTAAAGAATTTTCATCAGATGACTATAAAAAAGTGATTTTATATATTGAATATCATTTAAATCAAGTAACAACTACTTGGTGGAAGTAGGTTTAATGATTCTTGATTAAAGGATGGAATGGTTACTATTTATGGAACATGGAATCAGATTTATTAATGAATATCCTGAAATCGGTCTTTTTTAAGAAGTAAAGAGAGGAAAACTAGTGAAATGAAAGTACATCAAATTCACGATTTTCATCTAAAAGATGAATCGGATTTTGTTCAAACACAACAATCCCTTAAAAATCGTATCAACCTATCCCCCACGATCCATCCAGACTCCATCAACACCTGCGCAGGCGTCGACCTGGCCTATTGGGAGCAGAACGGAGAACCATACGGAGTGTGCAGTATTCTCGTGATTGACGTTGATACAAAAGAAGTCATTGAAAAAGTGCACAGCATGGGGAGAATCAGCGTGCCGTATGTTTCCGGTTTTCTTGCGTTTCGTGAGCTGCCTTTGATCATCGAGGCGGCGAAAAAGCTGGAGACGGATCCGGATGTCTTCTTGTTTGATGGCAACGGATATCTGCATTACAACCATATGGGCGTTGCCACCCATGCGGCTTTTTTTCTGGGTAAGCCGACGATTGGGATTGCGAAAACCTATCTCAAAATCAAAGGCTATGATTTCGTGATGCCTGAAAATGAAGTCGGTGCATACACCGATATTCTCATTGACGGCGAGGTATATGGCCGGGCGCTGCGAACGCGGCGGGATGTGAAGCCTATTTTCTTGTCTTGCGGAAATAACATTGATTTAGAAAGCAGTTATCAAATTACGTTGAGCCTGCTTAATCAAGAAAGCAGATTGCCGATCCCTGTCCGCCTGGTTGACATTGAAACACATGTTTTGCGAACGTTTTATCAGAAAAATCACGTGTAAAACTTGCAGGCCGGGATCTGCAAGTTTTTTCATTGACTCCTATATACAGGGCAATCTGTGAGAATGAGAGGAACCATATACCAAACAGGATTTCTGGGCCAAAATAAAAAAGCACCTGTCCAGGTGCTTTTTTCTATAAATGAGGGATCACAAGGCCCCCATATAAAAACGCCGCGATAATCAAAAATGCCGGATGCATTTTGAATTTTGTCATGGCAAGGAGGGAGATCCCCGCAATCACTAGTGATTGAATCCAGCCGATCGCTTTGATGCCGTCTGCGCCGATTTGCCAGGTAAGAATGAGCATCATGACCGCGATGACAGGCTGAACGGACAGTGTCATGCCTTTGATAACAGGGGATTGACGGAAGCGCTGGATGATGCGCAGCAGGACGATCAATGCGAGCGCCGACGGTACAACGGTTGCGATCAGGGCAATCAGGAAGCCGGGCCACCCGCCTGCACTGTAGCCGACATATGCGGCGATTTTGGTTGCGATGGGGCCCGGCAATGCATTCGCAAGTGCGAGCATATTTGAGAATTGATCGTTTGAAAGCCAGTTGTATCTGTTTACGACTTCTTCAAACATTAGCGGGATAGACGCAGGTCCGCCGCCATATCCCAGTAGGTTTGCGATAAAAAACGCCATAAATAAATAGATAGATATCATGAGGCCGACATTCCTTTATCATGTTTATTTGTGACTTTGTCTTTCAGTTTAAAGTGAAACGCCCCGTACGCTAAGAAAATGATAATGACAAGGCCGGGATTGATCTGTAACGTTTGCAGGCCGATAAAAGCGATGATAAAAAACAGAATGCCGGTGACCCAGCCGAAACCTTTAAGGGCTTTTTGGCCAAACTCGTACGCCATAATTCCGAGCATTACTGCAATCACCGGCGTGACGGCGCCTATCATGCCGGCAACAATTGCTGAATGGCTTAACACATTTACTGCCGCAAACAAGCCCACCATCGCAAGACATGTAGGCAGAATGTGGGCGAGGGTCGCCACAATGGCACCTAATGTGCCTTTAAGCTTAAAGCCCAGATACGCAGCCATTTTTGTGGCAATCGGCCCGGGAAGCGCATTAGCGATTGCTAATATTTCTCCGAATTCATCATCGTCAATCCATTTATATTTATTGACCGCTTCATGGCGGATCAGCGGAATCACGGAAGGTCCGCCGCCGAATCCTAATATGCCGGTGCGTACCATTGCGGCCGTCATATCCCGATAAGGATGGTTTTTCATTTGTTTCTCTCCTTTACAGCTTCATTCCCATACGGCTTTTGTATCGTTTGATCAGCATCTGGCAATCAACACTGACGACGCCTCGCAATGGATACAGCCGTTTTGTTAAAAACTCTTCCATTTCCTGATCGTTGGCAAAGATCCCATGCATATGCAGCTTGCTCGGACCTGTCATGTGATAAAGACTGGTGACCGCAGGCTCTTCCTCAAGCTTAAGAGCGACTTCTTCTAAAAATTGCGGTTCGACCTCGACATTGAAAAACACGGATACATGGATGCCGATTTTAGCGGGATTGATGACCGCGGTGAATTTTTCAATAACGCCTGCTTCAATTAATTGGTTGATACGAGCCTGGACGGCGACCCGGGACAAATCGACTCTTTTGCCAAGATCCGTATAAGAAATTCTGCCTTCTTCATGCAAAATCGTGAGAATTTGTTTATCAGTCTCATCAAGTACAAGGTTGGGGATTTGATATTCATGACTCAATTGCTCCACCTGCTTTCGTAGCCTTTTAGCCATCATTTTATCATAAAAAGTTACGTTTCGAACGAGAAATTTTTTATTTGTTTTCGAAATGAATGAATAAATATCTTATTGTTTTCGAAAAGAAGAAAGTTCGTCAGCTTTTCTGCCGGATCAGTAGATGTGAAAAATAAGGCTCCCTATACTGAAGAAAATCTTTTAAAAAGGGGACTTGTGATGAACAAATCTGTCATCGGTACAAAGCAAATGATCGTTAGTCCGCATTATCTTGCTTCTCAGGCCGGAAACCGGATACTGGACAAGGGAGGTAACGCATTTGACGCCGCGGTTGCGGTGAGTGCTTGCCTGGCGGTTGTGTATCCGCATATGACCGGACTTGGCGGGGATGCCTTTTGGCTGACCTTTCACCAGGACACAAAGTCAGTAAAAGTCTACAATGGCAGCGGCCGTTCAGGAAAAAACGTAACGAGAGATGTATATAAGGGAAAAAGCGTGATTCCGCTTCGGGGAATTGACAGTGCCATTACCGTGCCGGGAATGGTTGATAGCTGGGATGCGGTCCTGAAGGAGTACGGGCGTCTGTCTCTTGCAGATGTATTGGAGCCCGCACGCGATTATGCCCAAAAGGGGTTTCCTGTATCAGCTGATCAGTGCCGTCACACAGAAAAGAATATTGAACTGCTGGCCTCCACGCCTTACACGGCTGGCATCTTCACGAGAAAGGGCAAAGCACCTGTCCCGGGAGAGCGGTTTGTGCAAAAAGAGCTTGCAGACAGTCTGAACGTGATTGCTGAAAAAGGAAGAAGCGCATTTTATGAAGGAGATATCGCTCAGCGGATTGTCTCGTATTTACAAAATAACGGCAGTTATATGACAATCAATGATTTTAAAGCGCACCGGGGCGAGTGGACGGAGCCTGTCTCAAGTGATTATCGAGGATACAGTGTGTATCAGGCGCCGCCGAATTCTCAGGGATTTACCGGTTTATTAACACTGAACATTTTGGAAAACTATGATTTCACCCAAATCGA
>Ga0153917_1000187_pt1 | contig 55922 bp, 47 predicted proteins | sample TSFL001MetaG_FD_104695 | JGI IMG/M metagenome (GOLD analysis project Ga0153917, IMG submission 104695) | Attine ant fungus gardens microbial communities from Florida, USA - TSFL001 MetaG | ecosystem: Host-associated > Fungi > Mycelium > Unclassified | place: USA: Florida, Paynes Creek Historic...
GAAACTTTCGGTGAAGAAAAAGAAGCCATCTTCGAAGGGCACATCATGCTGCTCGAAGATGAGGAGCTGGAGCAGGAAATCATAGCCCTGATTAAAGATAAAGGCATGACGGCCGATGCGGCTGCGCATGAAGTTATCGAAGGTCAGGCAACTGCCCTGGAAGAGCTGGATGATGAATACCTGAAAGAGCGTGCGGCTGACGTACGTGACATCGGTAAGCGCCTGCTGCGCAACATCCTGGGCCTGGCCATTATCGACCTGAGCGCGATTCAGGATGAAGTGATCCTGGTTGCCGCTGACCTCACCCCGTCTGAAACCGCACAGCTGAATCTGAAAAAGGTTCTCGGTTTCATCACCGACGCGGGTGGCCGTACCTCCCACACCTCAATCATGGCGCGTTCTCTGGAACTGCCTGCCATCGTGGGCACCGGTAGCGTCACCTCTCAGGTGAAAAACGGCGACTATCTGATTCTGGATGCCGTAAACAATCTGGTTTACGTCAACCCAACTAACGAAGAGATCGAAAAACTGCGCGCGGTTCAGGAGCAGGTTGCGACTGAAAAAGCAGAACTCGCTAAGCTGAAAGACCTGCCAGCCATCACCCTGGACGGCCATCAGGTAGAAGTGTGCGCAAACATCGGTACCGTACGCGACGTTGATGGCGCTGAGCGCAACGGTGCGGAAGGTGTTGGTCTCTATCGTACAGAATTCCTGTTCATGGACCGCGACGCGCTGCCAACGGAAGAAGAGCAGTTTGCTGCGTATAAAGCCGTCGCAGAAGCGTGTGGCTCGCAGGCGGTTATCGTCCGTACCATGGACATCGGTGGCGACAAAGAGCTGCCGTACATGAACTTCCCGAAAGAAGAGAACCCGTTCCTGGGCTGGCGTGCCGTGCGTATCGCGATGGATCGTAAAGAGATCCTGCGCGATCAGGTCCGCGCCATCCTGCGTGCTTCCGCTTTCGGTAAACTGCGCATTATGTTCCCGATGATCATCTCTGTTGAAGAAGTGCGTGCACTGAAAAAAGAGATCGAAATCTTCAAGCAGGAACTGCGTGACGAAGGTAAAGCCTTTGACGAATCCATTGAAGTTGGCGTGATGGTGGAAACACCGGCAGCGGCCACTATTGCTCGTCATTTAGCCAAAGAAGTGGACTTCTTTAGTATTGGTACCAACGATTTAACCCAGTACACCCTGGCAGTTGACCGTGGTAATGATATGATTTCACATCTTTACCAGCCGATGTCGCCATCCGTGCTGACGCTTATCAAGCAAGTTATTGATGCTTCTCATGCAGAAGGTAAGTGGACTGGCATGTGTGGTGAGCTTGCAGGCGACGAACGTGCTACACTTCTGTTGCTGGGTATGGGTCTGGACGAATTCTCTATGAGCGCCATTTCCATTCCGCGCATTAAGAAGATTATCCGTAACACGAACTTCGAAGATGCGAAGGTATTAGCAGAGCAGGCTCTTGCTCAACCGACAACGGACGAGTTAATGACGCTGGTTAACAAGTTCATTGAAGAAAAAACAATCTGCTAATCCACGAGATGCGGCCCAAATTACTGCTTAGGAGAGAAGGCTAATGGGGTTATTTAGTAAACTGTTCGGTGACAAAGGCAATAGCGACACCGGAACTATTGAGATTGTTGCTCCGCTGTCTGGCGAAATCGTCAACATCGAAGACGTGCCGGATGTCGTTTTTGCTGAGAAAATCGTTGGTGATGGCATCGCTATCAAACCGACCGGTAACAAAATGGTGGCACCGGTTGACGGGACTATCGGCAAAATTTTCGAAACTAACCACGCGTTCTCTATCGAATCTGATAGCGGCATTGAGCTGTTCGTTCACTTCGGTATCGACACCGTCGAACTGAAAGGCGAAGGCTTCAAGCGCATCGCTGAAGAAGGCCAGCGTGTGAAAGTTGGCGACCCGGTTATTGAATTCGATCTGCCGCTGCTGGAAGAGAAAGCCAAGTCTACCCTGACTCCGGTTGTTATCTCCAACATGGACGAAATCAAAGAGCTGATCAAACTGTCTGGCAGCGTCACCGTGGGTGAAACCCCGGTTATCCGCATTAAGAAGTAATTCTTACCAGAGAGTAAAATGGCGCCTTCGGGCGCCATTTTTGTTTCTTACGCCGGAAGGATAAGCTCATCAAAGCCCTTCTGCCGCGTGTACTCCATCACCTCTGTCACGCGCGCCCCGGCAAGATTAATGGCCTCCGCCACGCCCCTGCCCTGCACGATACCGCTTACCAGCTCCGAACAGAAGAGATCGCCTGTGCCCTTCAGCTCGGCCTGCACCCGTGGGTGCGTGCTCACGCTGACGCCATCGGCGCTAACCAGTACGACGTGAATATGCTCCGGCTTATCCGCCACCGGCGCGCTGGTGATCGCCACCCACTTCAGCGTCTCGCTGAGCAGCCCTCTGGCGGCTTCAACGGCGCTTTCCGGCGTGCGGCACGGCCTGCCGCTAAGCACTTCCAGCTCAAACACGTTTGGCGTGATCCCCTGCGCCAGAGGCAGAAGATGCTCGCGGTAGGCCTCCGGGATTTCGGGCTTCACGTACATGCCGCTGTCCACATCGCCGATGACCGGATCCACCAGCACCATCAGATCGGGATGTTGCGCCTTAATGGCTTTCAGCCAGCGGGCCAGCAGCGCTATCTGGCTGGCGCTGCCCATATAGCCGGTCGTTACCGCCTTCAGCTCGCGCAGGACATCACGCTCCTCCAGCGCCTGCAGATAGCCGCTAAACCACTCGTCCGGGATCACGCCACCATAGAAGGTATCGTAATGAGGCGTATTGCTGAACAACACCGTGGGCACCGCCGTGACGGTTAATTGATGGCGGCGAATATTGGGTATCGCAATGCTGTTCCCTACGCTGCCGTACACCACCTGAGACTGCACTGCGACAATATCGGTTTGCTGCGCCCGGGTTTTATCCCGGAATAAGATCATCTCCATCAGGCTTAAATCCCCGCCCCCTGCGAATAGCTCTCTTCACCAAAGACGCCGGTAGAGAGATAACGATCCCCACGATCGCAGATAATTGCGACCACTACCGCACCGGGATGTTGCTCTGCGATACGCAGGGCGCCGGCGACCGCGCCACCCGAACTTACGCCGCAGAAAATACCTTCCCGCACCGCCAGTTCACGCATGGTATTTTCCGCCTCGCGCTGATGAATATCCAGCACCTGGTCCACAAGTTGAGCGTTGAAAATGCCCGGCATATACTCCGCAGGCCAGCGGCGGATCCCCGGTATGCTGCTCCCCTCTTCCGGCTGTAGTCCGACAATAGTGACTTCTGGCGCCTGCTCACGCATAAAGCGCGACACCCCGGTGATGGTCCCCGTGGTTCCCATGCTGGAGACAAAATGGGTCATGCGTCCATTGGTTTGTTGCCAGATCTCCGGCCCGGTGGTGGTGTAGTGGGCATAAGGGTTATCGGGATTGTTAAACTGATCCAGCAGTTTGCCTTCGCCGCGTTCGGCCATCTCCTGGGCCAGATCGCGCGCCCCTTCCATCCCCTGCTCTTTGGTCACCAGAATCAATTCGGCACCGTAGGCGCGCATGGCGGCGCGGCGCTCCTGGCTCATGTTGTCCGGCATCAGCAGCTTCATGCGGTAGCCCTTCAGCGCAGCGATCATCGCCAGGGCAATGCCGGTATTGCCGCTGGTGGCTTCAATCAGCACGTCGCCGGGCTTAATTTCACCCCGTTTCTCGGCCTGAACAATCATCGACAGCGCAGCGCGGTCTTTAACCGACCCTGCCGGATTGTTGCCCTCCAGTTTGACCCAGATTTCGCTGCCGTTATCGGGGCCCATGCGCTGAAGCCGGACCAGAGGGGTGTTGCCGATGGTGTGTTCTAATGTGCTCACGTTTTTTGCTCAATAAAAAGCCCGGCTAGCGCAGCGCCACCGGGCGATAAACATACGGATTAACCTATCAGGCAGATTCGGCCAGAGCAAGATCCTCACGCGTTTCGATACGCTCTTTGCCATGATAGATACGGGCATGCTGCAGCCCAACGAACAGACGCTCACCGCGATATGGCGGCACCTCGTCGCGCATCACTACCGTCAGCGGATCGGTATACCAGCCCAGGGGCTGCACCACCAGCTGGGTATAGTGACCTTTAGGGCTGGCTTCCAGCACCTGTACCGGCAGCGGCGAGTCGAGGCTGGTACGGCGGCTGACGTCCACTTCCCACGGACGCAGGAAGAGATCCACCGGCCCCTGGTGCGCAGGGGTGTAGCCCAGCGGCCAGCGGTGCGCCCCCACGTGGAACTGGCCGCCGCGTACGGTGCCGTGCAGACGGTTCACTTCGCCCATAAACTCGAGTACAAAGCGGGTCGCTGGTTCGCGCCAGAGCTGCTCCGGCTCGTCGACCTGTTCGATATTCCCCTGGCTCATCACCACCACCCGGTCGGCCACTTCCATCGCCTCTTCCTGGTCATGGGTGACGAAGACGCTGGTGAATTTCAGCTCTTCATGCAGCTGGCGCAGCCAGCGTCTGAGCTCTTTACGCACCTGGGCATCCAGCGCGCCGAAGGGTTCATCCAGCAGCAGGATTTGCGGTTCAACGGCCAGCGCGCGGGCCAGCGCCACGCGCTGCTTCTGCCCGCCAGAGAGCTGGGCCGGGAAGCGGTCGGCCAGATGGGCCAGCTGTACCATCTCCAGCAGTTTGGTCACCTTCGCCTTAATCGTTGCCGAATCCGGCCGCTCACGGCGCGGCAGCACCGTCAGGCCAAAGGCGATGTTATCGAACACCGTCATATGGCGGAACAGCGCATAGTGCTGGAACACGAAGCCGACTTTACGATCGCGGGCGTGCAGACGGCTCACGTCGGTACCGTGAAAGCGAATGTGCCCGCTGGTCTGATGCTCCAGCCCGGCAATAATACGCAGCAGCGTGGTCTTACCGGAGCCGGAGGGGCCCAGCAGCGCTACCATCTGTCCGGAAGGGATATCCAGCGAGATATCGTTCAGCACCTGGGTGCGACCAAAAGACTTCTTAATATTGGCAATCTCAATGCTCATGATTTCCCTCCTGATGCTGACGTTTTTCCTGATTCTCTAAACGCCACTGCACCACACTCTTTAAAAACAGGGTCAAAATCGCCATCAGCGTCAGCAGGGCTGCGGCGGTAAAGGAGCCGACGGTGTTGTAGTCCTGCTCCAGCAATTCAATCTGTAGCGGCAGCGACAGGGTTTCGCCGCGGATCGAGCCGGAGACCACCGACACCGCGCCAAACTCGCCGATGGCGCGGGCGTTGGTCAGCACCACGCCGTACAGCAGCGCCCAGCGAATATTGGGTAGGGTCACCCGGCGGAACATCTGCCAGCCGGAGGCGCCCAGCAGGATCGCCGCTTCATCTTCGTGGCTCCCCTGGCTCAGCATCACCGGCACCAGCTCGCGCACCACAAAGGGACAGGTCACGAAGATGGTGACCAGCACCATGCCCGGCCAGGCGAACATAATTTGCAGGTTGTGCTCGTCCAGCCAGCCGCCCAGCGGCCCGTTGGAGCCGTAAAAGAGCAGATAGACCAGGCCGGCAACCACCGGTGAGACGGCAAAGGGGATATCCAGCAGGGTCAGCAGCAGCTGACGCCCAGGAAAATTAAAGCGCGTCACCAGCCAGGCCAGCAGGATGCCGAACACCAGGTTTACCGGCACGGTGATCAGAGCGATCATGACCGTCAGCCAGATGGCGTGGAGCATGTCCGGATCGGCCAGGTTTTGCAGCGCCGGCATAATGCCTTTACTGAATGCCTGGACGAAGATGTAGACCATTGGCACCACGAGGATAAACAGGGAAACCAGCGCCCCGGTGCCAATCAGAAACCATTTTCCCCAGTTAATGCGGGGCGCGTCATAACGCTTCAATTGGGTAACTTCCGCCATCAGTGACCTACCACGCGTCGACCAAAGCGACTTTGCAGAGTATTAATCGAGAACAGCAGCAGCAGCGAGGCCGCCAGGATCACCGAGGCGATAGCGCTCGCCGCCGGGTAGTCGAACTCCTGCAAACGGACAAAAATCATCAGCGAGGTGACTTCGGTTTTCCAGGCGATGTTGCCGGCAATAAAGATCACCGCGCCAAACTCCCCGAGGCTGCGGGTAAATGACAGCGCCACGCCCGCCAGCAGCGCCGGGGAGAGCTCCGGCAGCACCACTTTACGGAAGCTCTGAATGCGGGTTGCGCCAAGCGTCTCCGCCGCCTCTTCATATTCCGGACCTAACTCCTCCAGCACCGGCTGCACGGTACGCACCACGAAGGGAATACTGGTAAAGGCCATCGCCACCGCGATGCCAAGCCAGGTATAGGTCACTTTGATATCAAACTTCGCCAGCCACTCGCCGTAAAAACCGTTTACCGAGAAGAGCGAAGCGAGGGTCAAACCCGCCACCGCCGTGGGCAGGGCGAAGGGTAAATCCATCAGCGCGTCCAGCAGCGTGCGGCCCGGAAAGCGATAGCGGGTTAAGATCCACGCCATCAGCAGGCCAAACACGCCGTTGAAAATCGACGCCACAAAGGCCGACAGCAGCGTCACTTTATAGGCCGCCACCACCTGCGGGTTGGTGACCACTTCCCAGTACTGGGACCAGCTCATCTCTGAGAGCTGCATCACCAGCGCGCTCAGCGGTAACAGCAAAATCAGACAGACGAACAGCAGGCTGGTCCCGAGGCTTAAGGTAAAGCCCGGCAGCACACGTCTGGAGGAGACTGCAAACATTACTTACGCCCCGCCGCCAGCAGTTTGTCCAACTCACCGCCGCTGGTGAAGTGCGTTTTCATCACTTCTGGCCAGCTGCCAAACTGCTCTTCCACGCGGAACAGCTCGGTCTGCGGGAATTTATCTTTCAGTTTGTTCATCACCTCCGGGTTGTTCACGCGGTAGTAGTAATCGGTGATGATGGCCTGCGCCTGCGGGCTGTAGAGATAGTTCAGGTAGGCTTTCGCCGCCTTCTCGGTGCCGTTGGCCTGCACGTTTTTATCCACCCAGGCGACCGGGAACTCCGCCAGAATGTTGGTTTTTGGTATAACGACCTCAAAGCCCTGGGCTTCGTACTGTTGGCGGATGTTATTCACTTCCGATTCAAAGCTAATCAGCACATCGCCGAGGCCGCGCTCGGCAAAGGTGGTGGTGGCGCCGCGTCCGCCAGTATCGAAGACTTCGACGTTTTTCAGAAACTGGGTCATGAACTGTTCGGTTTTGGCTTTATCGCCGCCGTCCGCTTTGTCCGCCGCGCCCCAGGCCGCCAGGTAGGTGTAACGCGCGTTGCCGGAGGTTTTCGGGTTCGGGAAGATAAGCTTCACGTCAGGACGCACCAGGTCGCTCCAGTCGTGAATGTTCTTCGGGTTGCCCTTGCGCACCAGGAAGCCCATGGTGGAGTAGAATGGCGAGCTGTTATTCGGCAGGCGGCTCTGCCAGTCGGCCGGGATCAGCTTGCCTTTGTCGTGCAGGATCTGCACGTCGGTGATCTGGTTGTAGGTCACCACATCGGCCTTCAGCCCCTGCAAAATGGCCAACGCCTGCTTTGAGGAGCCCGCGTGGGATTGCTTAATGGTCAGCTTGTCGCCGTTGTTCTCTTTGGCCCACTGCTGTTCAAACGGCGGGTTAAGGGCAGAGAACAGCTCGCGGGAGACGTCGTAAGAGCTGTTGAGCAGCTCGGTCGCCTGCGCCTGCGCCACCAGCAGCACGGAAGCAGCCAGCGCCAGATATCCTTTTTTCAGTACTGTAACGGCCATTAAGCACCCTTATAAATGAGATGACTATCTTATGGTCATAATATTTATAACGAGTACCAAAGGAGTAACGGTTTTATATACCGTTTGGTGATTTGGAAGCAGAAAAGGGAATAAGGGTGCGGCCTGATGCCCGCACCCTAACCCTCTCCCAAAGGGAGAAGGAATAGTGGCATTACAGCGCCAGCAGACGCTCTACGGAAGGGGCGAAGTAGTAGCCGCCGGTTACCGGACGGGTGAAGCGCAGCATGGCGTCGCGCTTGCCGTCGGTGTCGCCAAACATGCTCAGCAGCTGCTGCTCAATGTTATACAGGCGCGCGCAGTAGGCGCAGAAGTAGAGCCCGTTGGTGCCGCTCGCGGTGCCGTACGGCAGGCTTTGACGCACAATCTTCAGCCCCTTACCGTCCTCCTTCAGATCGACACGGGTCAGGTGCGAGGTGACCGGACGCGCGTCGCCGTCGATCTCTTCGTTGTCCTGTTTGGTGCGCCCGATCATCATCTCCTGATCGTGCAGGCTCATGCGGTTCAGCTGCTTGAGGTTATGCTCCCAGCGCTGAACGAATACGTAGCTGCCGCCCGCATCCACCCCCTCTTTGATGACGGCGACGTCGCGGCGGATCTCGTCCCCGGCCGGGTTTTCCGTGCCGTCCACAAAGCCGCTCAGATCGCGCTCTTCCACCCAGCGGAAGCCATGCACCTCTTCCTGAACCGCAATGCTGTCGCCAAAGGCCTCAAGCGCCGCCTGGGCAACGGAGAAGTTAATGTCATGACGCAGAGAGAGAATATGGATCAGCAGGTCATACTGGGTGGCAGGGGCCAGGCCTTTGCCGTAAGGGATAAAATCTTTCAGCTCTTCAGCCCCTTCCCCGCCGCTCAGCTGGCGCCAGACGTTGTTGCCGAAGGCCACCACCGCGCCAAGATGCGCCTCCGGGAATTTGGCCTGGAAGGTGGCCAGTTTATCGATAAAAATTTTGCTGCCCGCGCGCAGGGCATCCACGTCCCCTTTGACATTGGCTTCAATCCAAATCGCCGCACGGCAATGTTCTGGCAAAATGCCGCTCTGAACCTGAGACATCGCTCCTCCTGAAAAAAAGATGCCACGAGGTCGTGGCATTGTTGGCGGCGATTATACCGCCTTTTTCAGCGAAGCGGCTTGCTCAGGCGCAATTTACTGCTGCCAGATAATCTTGCTCACTTTCCAGTTTTTCAGCGCATCGTCAGACGGCATTAAGCCCTCCGGCCCGCTCCAGCTGCCGGTAAAGAGATAGCTGATGTGCTGGCTGCCTTCGGCTTTACACTCAACGGCCACCCCTTCATCCGCTACCGCGCTGGTGCAGTTGCCAAAGGCTTTCTGATAAAGATCGCTGAACGGGGTGCCCACTTTTACGCCGCTGTCGGTTTCAATATCGCTGTCCAGTACTTCTACGCGGCTGACGGCGCTATTGCTGCCGCTAATCACCAGCGCCAGCTGGTCATCTTTCAGGGCTTCGAAGTAGCGCACAATGTTGCCTTTTTCGGTCTTCATTCCGCTACGCAGACGGTAATCCCCGCCGAGCGCCGAGGCAATAGCCTCCTGCTCCATCGGCGTGGCGGCAGTGAGGTGGCCGACGCCCTGCTCGGTCACTTCGGTGGAGGCACCGAACCAGTTCCAGGGATAGGCCGCGGACCAGTTAACGGAAGAGAGGGTGGAACAGCCCGTCAACACAACGGGAAGCGCGCAAAGCAATAAACGCAGCGATTTCATCAGGAGATCCTTTCTTGTTAATTCAACGCTTGTTGGAGTGCATCAGTGGCAAAAAGTGCCCTTTAATCTTTCCCGGAAGTAAAACAGGCGCGCAGGCGGGGGTTGGTCAGTAACCACAACAGCGCGACGATATCCGCAATCACCAGCGCAATGCCAATCCCGCTGAACGGCTCGCCGTGCAGCCAGAGCCATGGCTGCCAGCCAAGTAGAACCAGCTGCGCCACAATTAATAGTGGGTAGAGCCCCGTCCACAGGCGCGGCCACAGCTGGCGTCGCCCGCTCAGCAGAAACGCCAGCACCGCCGGTACGCCCGGCAGCAGTCCGAGCCAGAAGTTGTCGCGATCGGGGTAGAAAAGATTAAGTAAGACAGTGCCCTGATCGCGCGAGGCCCCTGCCAGCACGAACAGTACCCAGGTGCGCGCCTGCAGCAGCAGGACGCACCAGAAGAGAAACGGCAACCGCAGTCGCCCCTGGCTATCGTAATCAGCCGGGTGAAATTCAATACTCTTCATCTTCGATCAGGCGTTTGCCCAGGGTCAGCACGTCAGAATGTTCATAAGCGAGGCGTTCATACATCCCGAGCACGACGTCGTTATCTTCCCGCACCATGATCTGGATCTTGGGGCAGCCGCGGGCGATAAGCTTCTTCTCCAGGCGATTAAGCAGCGCGTTGGCGATGCCGCGGCCGCGAAACTCCGGGTGTACGCCAAGGTAATAGGCCGAACCGCGGTGCCCGTCGTAACCGCCCATCACCGTGCCCACCACTTCACCGTTCACTTCGGCCACCAAGAACAGGCTGACGTCATGGTTAAGCTTACGTTCGATGTCCATTTCCGGATCGTTCCACGGGCGCAGAAGATCGCAACGCTCCCACAGGGTGATCACCTCTTCGAAATCTGCCTGGCGAAAAACGCGTATCTCCATGGTATTAACCGCCTTTTTGGGTTTAAAAAGTGTGATTATGGCGCGAACGCCCCGCTTCGCCAATATCCAGCGAAAAATGACGTAAATTTTGGCATAATGTGACTCTGTCACGTATTGAAATGAAAAGTAAAACAATTCACATCAAGGACAGTCGTAACGCAAAAGACGATACGATATAACAACCGGACCCCAAATTTTACAATTCAGGCCGCATGAGCACATACAAACCATTAAAAATACTCACATCGCGTCGTCAGGTTCTCAAAGCGGGGCTGGCGGCCTTAACCTTATCAGGCATTGCCACCGCGCAGGCAAAAGACGAAAGCGCGCTCAAAACCAGTAACGGCCACAGCAAGCCGAAAGCCAAAAAGGCAGGCGGCAGGCGCGTGGTGATGCTCGATCCGGGCCACGGCGGGATCGACACCGGGGCGATTGGCCGTAACGGCTCCAAAGAAAAACATGTCGTACTGGCGATTGCAAAAAATGTGCGGTCGATTTTACGCAGCAACGGCATTGACGCGCGTCTGACCCGCAGCGGCGACACCTTTATTCCGCTGTATGACCGCGTGGAGATAGCCCATCAGCACGGTGCGGACCTCTTTATGTCGATTCACGCCGATGGTTTTACCAACCCCAGCGCGGCGGGCGCCTCGGTGTTTGCCCTCTCCAACCGCGGGGCCAGTAGCGCCATGGCGAAATATCTGTCGGACCGCGAAAACCGCGCCGATGAGGTCGCCGGCAAAAAGGCTACCGATAAAGACCATCTGCTCCAGCAGGTGCTGTTTGACCTGGTACAAACCGACACCATCAAGAACAGCCTTACCCTCGGGTCGCATATTCTGAAGAAGATTAAACCGGTGCACCGCCTGCATAGCAAAGGCACCGAACAGGCGGCCTTCGTGGTACTGAAATCACCCTCCATCCCATCGGTACTGGTAGAAACCTCGTTTATTACCAATCCGGAAGAGGAGCGCCTGCTCGGCACCACCGCGTTCCGTCAGAAGATCGCCAACGCTATCGCCTCCGGGATAATCAGTTATTTCAACTGGTTCGATAATCAGAAAGCCCACGTGAAGAGACGCTAATGAAACCCAACGCCCAAACGGTAAAAACCTTCCTGCTGCAGTTGCAGGAGAGTATCTGTCAGCAGCTCAGCGCGGTGGATGGCGGCGAATTTCAGCAGGACGAGTGGCAGCGCGAAGCCGGCGGCGGCGGACGCAGCCGGGTGCTGCGTAACGGCGGCGTCTTTGAGCAGGCCGGGGTGAACTTTTCCCACGTTCATGGCGATGCGATGCCCGCCTCCGCCACCGCGCACCGCCCTGAGCTGGCGGGCCGCAGCTTTGAGGCGATGGGCGTCTCGCTGGTGGTGCATCCCCACAATCCCTTTGTTCCTACCAGCCACGCCAACGTGCGCTTCTTTATTGCTGAAAAGCCGGGCGCCGACCCGGTGTGGTGGTTTGGCGGCGGCTTCGACCTGACGCCCTATTACGGCTTTGAAGAGGATGCCGTGCACTGGCACCGCACCGCGCGGGATCTCTGCCTGCCCTTCGGTGAAGACGTTTATCCTAAATATAAAAAATGGTGCGATGAGTACTTCTACTTAAAGCACCGTGACGAGCAGCGCGGGATCGGCGGCCTGTTCTTTGACGATCTGAATACCCCCGATTTTGATAGCGCCTTCGCCTTTATGCAGGCGGTGGGCAATGGCTATACCGAGGCCTATTTGCCGATCGTTGAGCGGCGCAAAAACCACGATTACGGCGTGCGCGAGCGCGAGTTCCAGCTCTATCGCCGCGGACGTTACGTTGAGTTCAATCTGGTGTGGGATCGCGGCACACTGTTTGGCCTGCAAACCGGGGGACGCACGGAGTCGATTTTAATGTCGATGCCGCCGCTGGTGCGCTGGGAGTATAGCTTTGAGCCAAAAGAGGGCAGCCCGGAGGCCGCCCTGCGTGAGTTTATAAAGGTTCGGGACTGGGTGTAGTCCCCTCACCCTAACCCTCTCCCCAAAGGGGAGAGGGGAATCCCCATTACAGCGGCTGCGTCTGCGCCTCTACTACCGCCAGCGCCACCATATTCACGATACGGCGAACGGAGGCAATCGGCGTTAAGACATGCACCGGCTTCGCCACCCCCATCAGCACCGGCCCTACCGTTACCCCTTCGGAGCTGGAGACGCGCAGCAGGTTATAGCTGATGCGCGCTGCTTCCACATTCGGCATGATCAGCACGTTTGCCGAGCCTTTCAGCGGGCTGTCCGGCATACGTTCGTTACGGATGCTCTCCACCAGCGCGGCGTCACCGTGCATCTCGCCGTCAATCATCAGCTCCGGCGCCCGCTCGCGCACCAGTTCGAGGGTCTGGCGCATTTTGCTGGCCGCTGCCGATTTTGAAGAACCGAAGTTGGAGTGCGACAGCAGCGCCACCTTAGGCTCAATGCCGAAGCGGCGCACGGTTTCTGCCGCCAGAACGGTGATCTCCGCCAGCTGCTCCGGGGTGGGATCGTCGTTGACGTAGGTGTCGGCAATAAAGGTGTTGCCACTGGGCAGCAGCAGCGCGTTCATCGCCCCCGCCGTATGTACCCCTTCACGGTGGCCGAAGATCTCCTGCACCACGCTAAAGTGTTCATGATACTCGCCAATGGTGCCGCAGATCAGCGCATCCGCCTCGCCGCGATGAACCATGATCGCGCCGATCACCGTGGTGTTGCCGATCACCGCACGCTGGGCCTGCTCCTGGGTAATGCCCCGGCGCTTCATGATGTTGTAGTACTCGTTCCAGTACTCTTTAAAGCGCGGATCCGATTCGTTATTGACGATCTCAAAATCAACGCCCGGCTTAATCTGCAGCCCCAGCTTCTGAATACGCATCTCGATTACGCTCGGGCGGCCAATCAGGATCGGTTTGGCAAGCCCGAGGCTCACCAGCTCCTGGGTGGCGTGCAGCACGCGCGCCTCTTCCCCTTCTGCCAGCACCACGCGTTTGGCATCGGTACGGGCCTGGGAGAAGATTGGCTTCATAAACAGGTTCGTTTTGTAGACAAACTCGGTCAGCTTATCGACGTAGGCGTCAAAATCTTCAATCGGCCGCGTCGCCACGCCTGACTCCATCGCCGCCTTTGCCACCGCCGGCGCGATCTTAACGATCAGGCGCGGGTCAAAGGGCTTAGGAATGATGTAGTCCGGGCCAAAGCTCAGATCCTGATCGCCATAGGCGGAGGCGACCACTTCGCTCTGCTCCGCATGGGCCAGCTCGGCGATAGCGTGCACCGCCGCCAGCTTCATCTCTTCGTTAATGGCGGTGGCGCCTACGTCCAGCGCGCCGCGGAAGATGAACGGGAAGCAGAGGACGTTGTTCACCTGGTTCGGATAGTCGGAGCGGCCGGTACAGATAATGGCATCGGCGCGCACCTCTTTGGCCAGCGGCGGCAGGATCTCCGGCTCCGGGTTCGCCAGCGCCAGGATCATCGGCGCGCGGGCCATCTTCTTCACCATCTCCTGGGTTAACACTTTCGGGCCAGAGCAGCCGAGGAAGATATCTGCCCCTGCAATCACGTCATCCAGGGTGCGCTTGCCGTCATCCACCACCGCATAGGCGGCTTTGGTTTCGGCCATGTTCGGCTCGCGATCTTTATAGATAACGCCTTTGGAGTCGCAGACCACGATGTTGTGCTTCTGCATGCCAAGCGCCACCAGCAGGTTCATACAGGCGATAGCCGCCGCACCCGCGCCGGAAACCACCATCCGCACGTCAGAGATGTTTTTTTCCACCACCCGCAGACCGTTAAGGATAGCGGCGGTGCTGATAATGGCGGTACCGTGCTGATCGTCGTGGAAGACCGGAATATTCATCCGCTCGCGCAGCTTCTGCTCGATGTAGAAACACTCTGGCGCTTTAATATCTTCGAGGTTGATGCCGCCAAAGGTGGGCTCCAGCGCGGCCACCACGTTAATAAATTTATCCGGATCGAGCTCGTCCACTTCGATATCGAACACATCGATACCGGCAAATTTCTTAAAGAGTACCCCCTTCCCTTCCATCACCGGCTTACCGGCCAGCGCGCCGATATTGCCCAGCCCCAGCACCGCAGTGCCGTTAGAAATAACCGCCACCAGATTGCCGCGCGCGGTGTATTTGTAAGCCGCCAGCGGATCTTTTTCGATTTCGAGGCAGGGGGCAGCAACGCCCGGCGAGTAGGCTAGCGCCAGATCGCGCTGGGTGGCGAGGGGTTTGGTAGGGGAAACCTGGATTTTACCCGGAACCGGAAATTCATGAAAATCGAGAGCACTCTGTCTTAACTGATCATCCATCTTAGCTTTCCTTTCACGTATCGTTCAAAATGGGTGTTCTGTTTTCGTTCCTGATATACACCCTGAAGTGCCGCTTAGTATCGCCGCCTCTGGCGGTTCAAACTTTGAAGGCTGCCAAACTCTGACCATCAAAACGACAAAAATTGTTATCAATTTATAACAATCGCGTAACGCACCCGCCAAAGCAAGACCCTCGCTGTCTGCTATGCTTTTTTGTTAAGCACATCATGAATTCCCCAGAAGTGTGATCTAACACACTCGTCTAACACGTTTATTTCCAAGGAGTATTTATGAACCAACTAGACGGCATCAAACAATTTACTACCGTGGTTGCCGACAGCGGCGATATTGAGTCAATCCGTAGCTATCAGCCGGAAGATGCGACCACCAACCCCTCGCTGCTGCTGAAGGCGGCAAGCCTGAGCCACTTTAGCCATCTGGTCGACGACGCCATTGCCTACGGCAAGCAGCGCGGTAAAACCCAGGAGCAGCAGGTGGCCGAGGCCAGCGACAAGCTGGCGGTAAATATCGGTGCAGAAATTCTGAAAAGTATCCCGGGGCGCGTATCAACAGAGGTGGATGCCCGTCTCTCCTTTGATACCGAAAAAAGCATCGCCAAGGCGCACCGACTGGTTGAACTTTACCAGGATCAGGGCATTGATAAGTCGCGTATTCTGATCAAGCTCGCCTCCACCTGGGAGGGGATCCGCGCCGCGGAAGCGCTGGAAAAAGAGGGTATCAACTGTAACCTGACCCTGCTCTTCTCCTTCGCCCAGGCACGTGCCTGCGCCGAGGCTGGGGTCTTCCTGGTGTCGCCTTTTGTCGGCCGTATCTACGACTGGTATCAGGCTAAACAGCCGATGGATCCCTACGTAGTGGACCAGGACCCGGGCGTGAAGTCCGTACGCAATATCTACGATTACTATAAGCAGCACCGCTACGAAACCATCGTGATGGGGGCCAGCTTCCGCCGTACCGAGCAGATCCTCGCCCTGACGGGCTGCGACCGTCTGACCATCTCCCCGGACCTGCTGAAAAAATTGCAAGACGAAGAGGGTACCGTGGTTCGCAAGCTGATCCCGTCCTCTACCGTGCTGCCTAAACCGAAGCCGATGACCGAAGCCGAGTTCCGTTGGGAACATAATCAGGACGCGATGGCGGTGGATAAACTGGCGGACGGCATTCGCCTCTTCGCCGTTGACCAGCGCAAACTTGAAGATCTGCTCGCCGCCAAACTTTAAACCTGCCATGGAGTGAACTATGTCCCGTAAAGAGCTCGCCAATGCCATCCGCGCCCTCAGTATGGATGCTGTGCAAAAAGCCAATTCCGGCCACCCGGGCGCACCGATGGGCATGGCCGATATCGCTGAAGTGCTGTGGAATGATTTCCTGAAGCACAATCCGAACGATCCGACGTGGTACGACCGCGACCGTTTTATTCTCTCCAACGGCCACGCCTCGATGCTGCTCTATAGCCTGCTGCACCTCTCCGGCTATGACCTGCCGCTCGAAGAGCTGAAAAATTTCCGCCAGCTGCACTCAAAAACGCCGGGGCACCCGGAAATTGGCTACACGCCAGGCGTCGAGACCACCACCGGGCCGCTGGGCCAGGGGCTGGCCAATGCCGTGGGCCTGGCGATCGCCGAGCGCACCCTGGCGGCGCAGTTTAACCAGCCGGGCCACGATATCGTCGATCACTTCACCTACGTCTTTATGGGCGACGGCTGCCTGATGGAGGGGATCTCCCACGAAGTCTGCTCTCTGGCAGGCACCCTTGGCCTCGGCAAGCTGATCGGCTTCTACGATCACAACGGTATCTCCATCGACGGGGAAACCGAAGGCTGGTTTACCGACGATACGGCAAAACGCTTCGAGGCCTACCACTGGCATGTGGTGCATGAGATCGATGGTCACGATCCTGAGGCGTTGAAAGCCGCCATTCTGGAAGCGCAAAGCGTGAAGGATAAACCGTCGCTGATTATCTGCCGCACGGTGATCGGCTTTGGCTCGCCAAATAAAGCCGGCAAAGAGGAGTCGCACGGCGCCGCGCTGGGCGAAGAAGAGGTAGCGCTAACCCGCCAGAAGCTGGGCTGGAAATATCCGCCGTTTGAGATCCCAAAAGAGATCTACAAGGCCTGGGATGCCCGTGAAAAAGGCGAACAGGCTCAGGCGATGTGGAAAGAGAAGTTTGCCGCCTACGAGAAAGCCCATCCAGAGCTGGCCGCCGAGTTTTCTCGCCGCATGGGCGGTGGACTGCCGGAGGACTGGGAGGAGAAAACCCAGGCGCTGATCGCTGACCTGCAGGCCAATCCGGCCAAAATTGCCACCCGTAAGGCGTCGCAAAACACCCTTAATGCCATTGGGCCGATTTTGCCGGAGCTGCTCGGTGGCTCGGCGGACCTGGCGCCCAGCAACCTCACCATCTGGTCGGGCTCCAAATCCCTGAAAGAAGATCTGGCCGGGAACTATATCCACTACGGCGTGCGCGAGTTCGGCATGACGGCCATCGCCAACGGTATCGCCCACCACGGCGGCTTTGTGCCCTATACCGCCACCTTCCTGATGTTTGTCGAATATGCCCGTAACGCGGCGCGTATGGCGGCCCTGATGAAGGCCCGGCAGATCATGGTCTATACCCATGACTCCATCGGCCTTGGGGAAGATGGTCCGACCCACCAGGCGGTGGAGCAGCTGGCAAGCCTGCGCCTGACGCCGAATTTCAGCACCTGGCGTCCGTGCGACCAGGTCGAAGCGGCGGTGGGCTGGAAGCTGGCGATTGAGCGCCACCATGGCCCGACGGCGCTGATCCTCTCCCGCCAGAACCTGGCCCAGATCGAACGTACCCCGGATCAGGTGAAAGCCATCGCCCGCGGCGGCTACATACTGAAAGACAGCGGCGGCAAGCCGGACCTGATCCTGATTGCCACCGGTTCAGAGGTGGAGATCACCGTTAAGGCGGCAGAAAAACTGACGGCGGAAGGTCATGCGGTGCGGGTGGTGTCGCTCCCGTCCACCGATATCTTCGATGCCCAGGATGAGGCGTATCGTGAATCGGTACTGCCGTCGGACGTGACCGCCCGCGTCGCGGTTGAGGCCGGTATTGCCGACTACTGGTACAAATATGTTGGCCTGAAAGGGGCGATTGTTGGCATGACCGGCTACGGCGAGTCTGCCCCTGCGGATAAGCTCTTCCCGTACTTTGGCTTTACGGTCGAAAACGTGGTGGAGAAAGCGCAGGCCCTGCTGTAGGGACTATGCCCGGCAGCCCTCTCTTTTAGTGCGAGGGGGCACAGAGTAAAAACGGTAACCTTTGGGTTACCGTTTTTTATTAGCGGGTGATCCACAGCGTCGGCCAGGCGTCTGGCCCATGCCAGTTATCGCAGCTCGGCTCTTCGGCATAACGCACCAGACGAAAACGCTGGCCGTCAAAACGCCAGCGCGTCTGGATCCCGCAATCGCCGAGCCCGCGCCCCAGCGCCAGGGTGGTCAGTTCGCGGGTTTTCTCATCGAAGCCGGTGTTCATCAGCTCCATATCGCTGCTCTCGCTGGCGGGAACAAACGGCAGGCGCAGGCGGACCGCCCGCGCGGCGAAGGGTTTTTTCCGCGACACCAGCCACGCCAGATCCACGGTATTGTACGCCCCCGCCTCGCAGCTAATCATTAGTAAGGCTTTGTCGTCGGTCAGCGCCGTAACCCGCACCTCCCGCCGCGCCGGATCGAGGGAGCACTGGCTGTTGTTCATCCGCCAGGTGCCGTAATCAATCAGATCGCTGCGCTCTTCCCGGCTAAGCGGCGTCGGCGTAGGGTTAACCACCGCAACCCCTTTCAGGGCAGGGGCGGGCGGCACGCTCAGCGGCGGCTCGCCCCCTTTTTTGATCCAGGCGGTTTCGCTGCCTACGCGCTTTTGCTGGCTGTCAATAAACAGCAGCGCGGCCTTCAGGCCGTCGAGAGAGATAACATCCTTGCTTCCGGCGAGAATGATTTCATGTTTATCCTGGATGACGGCCAGGGCGGCGGTAATGGTGGCGGTATCGTCCGTAAGCAGACGCCAGGGGGAGATCTGCCAGTGCTGCGGCCCCAGCTTCAGGGGCTCGCCGTCGAGCAGCAGGCGCGGGGCAATGGCCGGCTCACCGGCTGAGGGGTTCGCGAGACCACCGAGATCGATACGCAGCACCGCGTCGGTTTTGGCCCCGGCGCTGCGGCTTAGAGTCATCACTAACCCGTTATGCTCGTTGACGTTGCGCGCAATGCAAAAATTCTGGTTGTTGCAGGTAACCTGCCAGTCAGAAAACGCCCGCTGCGCAGGTGCCGCCTGCGCAATAAAGGCGGGCAGCATACTGAGCAAAACGATAAAAATAAGGCTGTGACGCATGAATAACAGGATCCCGGAAGCAAGACATTTAAAACTGGCGGTATCTTCCTGTGCAAACCGGGGGGGCTCAATCAGATTATTCGGATAGATTTATTTAAAATGCAACTTATTAACATCATAAAGATCAAGCCATTAGTCCAGACGTGAGCATATATTGCAGCAATATCACCGTCTTGCCGTCGCGGATTTCTCCGCGTTTAACCATCTCCAGCGCCTGGTTGAAGGGCAGTTCCAGCACTTCGATCTCTTCATCTTCCACGCCGCCGCCCGCGCTGGCGCGGTGGTCATCGCTGTATTCGGCAATAAAGAAGTGGATCAGCTCCGTTACCCCGCCCGGCGACATATAGAGCTCAAAGACTTTACGCACCTCGCTGACCGCGAAGCCGGTCTCCTCTATTGCCTCTTTACGTACGCACACTTCGGGTTCATCGTCGTCCAGCAGCCCGGCGCAGGCTTCGATCAGCAGACCATCCTGGTTGCCGTTAACCCAGGTGGCGACCCGGAACTGGCGGATCAACACCACCGTTTTTTTATCCCGGTTATAGAGCAGGACGGTAGCGCCGTTGCCGCGATCGTAGACCTCGCGTTTGTGGCGCACCACCTCGCCGTTGTCCCGCGTCAGATCGTAGGTCATGTTGCGCAGCACAAAGTAATTATCAGAAAGAAGCTGGTCTTTAATCAGGTCAATTTTGAGGCTCATGCGGGCTCCCTGGTGCGTTATCCGGGCGTTATACTACGCCGTGATGTCCTGTTTGTCGCCCGGCGGTTAACGGCCAAAGCGTGGGTAAATAACGGTAAATTAACAACGCCCGTCACCTGTATGCCAGAAGCATGGATAATACTCAGCACCTGTAAGAAAGGTCGGGCGCAGGAAAGAGGCATGATAATTTACACTATCTCCTTTTTTTCTCCACGTTTGACATGCGCCTTACCGCTAGAGTGATGCGGGCAATGTAAAACAACAATACGCAGCAAAACGAGGTTCTGGTTCAATGGCGAATTTTTTCATCGATCGCCCCATTTTTGCCTGGGTGCTGGCAATCCTTTTGTGTCTGACGGGCACCCTTGCTATTTTTTCGCTTCCCGTTGAGCAATATCCCGAACTGGCGCCGCCTAACGTGCGTATCACCGCCAACTACCCTGGCGCCTCGGCGCAGACGCTGGAGAACACCGTCACCCAGGTGATCGAGCAGAATATGACCGGCCTCGATAATCTGATGTACATGTCCTCTCAGAGTAGCGCCACCGGCCAGGCGTCCGTAACCCTGAGTTTTACCGCCGGCACCGATCCCGATGAAGCCGTGCAGCAGGTGCAGAACCAGCTCCAGTCGGCGATGCGCAAACTGCCGCAGGCGGTGCAAAACCAGGGCGTCACCGTGCGTAAAACCGGGGATACCAACATCCTCACCATCGCCTTTGTCTCTACCGACGGCTCGATGGACAAGCAGGATATCGCCGACTACGTGGCCAGTAATATTCAGGATCCCCTGAGCCGTATTAACGGCGTGGGCGATATCGACGCCTACGGCTCGCAATACTCGATGCGCATCTGGCTCGATCCGGCGAAGCTCAACAGCGTGCAGATGACCGCCAAAGACGTCACCGACGCCATCGAATCCCAAAACGCCCAGATTGCCGTGGGGCAGCTTGGCGGCACCCCTTCGGTAGACAGACAGGCGCTGAACGCCACCATCAATTCACAATCTTTGCTGCAAACCCCCCAGCAGTTCCGGGATATCACCCTCAGGGTGAACCAGGACGGCTCGGAAGTACGCCTGGGCGACGTGGCCGAGGTGGAGATGGGGGCGGAAAAATATGATTATCTGAGCCGCTTCAACGGCAAGGCGGCCTCCGGGCTCGGGGTCAAGCTGGCCTCGGGAGCGAACGAGATGGCCACCGCGGAGCTGGTCATCGACCGTCTCGACGAGCTGTCGCACTTCTTCCCCCACGGGCTGGAGTATAAGGTTGCCTACGAGACCACCTCCTTTGTCAAAGCCTCGATTGAAGACGTGGTAAAAACCCTGCTGGAAGCCATCGCCCTGGTCTTCCTGGTGATGTATCTGTTCCTGCAAAACTTCCGTGCCACCTTAATTCCTACCATTGCCGTGCCGGTAGTGCTGCTGGGCACCTTCTCGGTGCTCTATGCCTTTGGCTACAGCATTAACACCCTCACCATGTTCGCCATGGTGCTGGCGATAGGCCTGCTGGTGGACGACGCCATCGTGGTGGTGGAGAACGTGGAACGTATCATGAGCGAAGAGGGGCTCTCCCCGCGTGAAGCCACGCGTAAATCGATGGGGCAGATCCAGGGGGCGCTGGTGGGCATTGCGATGGTGCTGTCGGCAGTCTTTGTGCCGATGGCCTTCTTTGGCGGCACCACCGGGGCTATCTATCGCCAGTTCTCAATCACTATAGTGGCGGCGATGGTGCTGTCGGTGCTGGTAGCGATGATCCTCACCCCTGCCCTCTGCGCCACCCTGCTTAAGCCCCTGCACAAGGGCGAACAACACGGCCAGAAAGGCTTTTTCGGCTGGTTTAACCGCATGTTTAACCGCAGCGCCGCGCGCTATGAGGCGGGCGTGGGCCGTATCCTTCAGCGCAGCCTGCGCTGGATTGTGGTCTACGTGCTGCTGCTCGGCGGCATGGTCTTCCTCTTCCTGCGGCTGCCTACCTCCTTCCTGCCGCTGGAAGACCGGGGGATGTTTATCACCTCGGTGCAGCTCCCGAGCGGCTCTACCCAGCAGCAAACCCTGAAGGTGGTCCAGCAGGTGGAGTCTTACTTCTTTAACAAGGAGAAAGATAACGTGGTGTCGGTCTTCGCCACCGTGGGCTCCGGCCCTGGCGGTAACGGGCAGAACGTGGCGCGGATGTTTGTCCGCCTCAAGGACTGGGAGCAGCGGGATGCGAAAACCGGGACCTCCTTCGCCATTATCGAGCGCGCCACCAAAGCCTTTAGCCGCATCAAAGAGGCGCGGGTCTTTGCCAGCAGCCCGCCGGCTATCAGCGGACTGGGCAGTTCAGCCGGTTTTGATATGGAGTTGCAGGATCACGCCGGTGCCGGACACGACGCGCTGATGGCGGCGCGGGACCGGCTGCTGGAGCTTGCCGGTGAAGAGCCTTCCCTCACGCGGGTGCGCCACAACGGCCTGGACGACAGCCCGCAGCTGCAAATTGATATCGACCAGCGCAAAGCGCAGGCGCTGGGGGTCTCTATCGACGATATCAACGACACCCTGCAAACCGCCTGGGGCTCAAGCTATGTGAACGATTTTATGGATCGCGGCCGCGTGAAAAAGGTCTATGTGCAGGCCGCGGCCAAGTACCGCATGCTGCCGGATGACATTAACCTCTGGTATGTGCGTAATAAAGAGGGCGGCATGGTGCCCTTCTCGGCCTTCGCCACCTCGCGCTGGGAGACCGGATCTCCGCGTCTGGAGCGCTATAACGGCTACGCGGCGCTGGAGATCGTCGGCGAGGCCGCTACGGGGGTCAGTACCGGTACGGCAATGGAGGTGATGGAAAAGCTGGTTAGCCAGCTGCCGGCCGGGTTTGGCCTGGAGTGGACCGCCATGTCTTATCAGGAGCGACTCTCCGGCGCCCAGGCACCGGCGCTCTATGCCCTGTCGCTGCTGGTGGTCTTCCTCTGCCTTGCGGCGCTGTATGAGAGCTGGTCAGTTCCCTTCTCGGTGATGCTGGTGGTGCCGCTGGGGGTGATTGGCGCCCTGCTCGCCACCTGGATGCGGGGGCTGGAAAACGACGTCTACTTCCAGGTGGGGCTGCTAACGGTTATCGGGCTGTCGGCGAAAAACGCCATTCTGATCGTGGAGTTTGCTAACGAGATGAACGAAAAAGGCCAGGATCTGATGACCGCCACCCTGCACGCCTGCCGTCAGCGTCTGCGCCCGATCCTGATGACCTCGCTGGCGTTTGTGTTTGGCGTACTGCCAATGGCCACCAGCACCGGCGCGGGCTCCAGCAGCCAGCATGCGGTAGGTACAGGTGTAATGGGCGGGATGATCTCGGCAACCGTACTGGCTATCTTCTTCGTGCCGCTGTTCTTTGTGCTGGTTCGCCGACGTTTCCCTTTAAAAGAGCGCGCGGAATAAACGAGAGCAATTAAAAAAGGCGGCTTTACTGGCCGCCTTTTTGTGTGCTTATTTGTTTGCACACTATCATTATTTACTGCGCAAGTGCTTTTGCTATTCTTCCAGAATTCATTTACGAAGCATGGCTTCGATAAAGTCTTTCCAGTTCCCCAGTTCATGTTCAATCATAACAACCTCTCTTATTATTATCGGCATTCTACGAAAATATATCTGCACTGTGAAGAAGTTTTAACCTATTGCTCTCTTCGCTCCAGGCCTGTTATGACTGGGCTTGTAGATAATATGGGTTCTTCGCCGTAAACTTTATGTGACCTGGTGCAACATTTTGAAACATCATCCAGCGGCACGGCAAAATAAAAAAACGTTTCTTTAATAGCTACTGCTTTACCGCTGGACATCTATGCAGCCATAATGAAAAAATATTCATAATTCATTTCGTTGAATTTTTCAGTAGAGTTTTTAAATAACGTGATAAGCCGGGTGTGATATATTTTTTGGCCCTTTATTAATCGAAAATATTGAGCACTTAACGGCAACTAAGACAAAAGGATTCACCATGATCACCCTTTACGGCATCAAAAATTGTGACACCATAAAAAAAGCGCGCCGCTGGCTTGAAGAGCACAACCTTGATTACCGTTTCCATGACTATCGCGTCGACGGCCTTGATGCTGAATTAATGCAAACCTTTATCGAGGCGCTGGGATGGGAGGCGCTGCTCAACACCCGCGGCACCACCTGGCGCAAGCTGGATGAAGCACGCCGTACCGCTATCGATAATGCCGACAGCGCCGCCGCGCTGATGATTGAAATGCCCGCCATTATCAAACGCCCATTGCTCCGGGCGCCAGGTCAGCCTATGCTGCTGGGCTTTACTGAATCCAGTTACCAACGCTATTTTGACGAGGTGTAGTCTATGTCATGCCCGGTCATTGAGCTGACTCAGCAGCTTATTCGCCGCCCCTCCCTCAGCCCGGACGACGCTGGTTGTCAGGCGCTGATGATCGAACGTCTGCGCGCCATTGGTTTTACCGTCGAAGCAATGAATTTTGGCGATACGCAAAACTTCTGGGCGTGGCGCGGTCAGGGCGAGACGCTGGCCTTCGCCGGCCATACCGATGTGGTGCCCGCCGGCGATGCCGACCGCTGGATCAACCCGCCCTTCGAGCCCACCATCCGCGACGGCATGCTGTTTGGCCGCGGGGCGGCAGATATGAAAGGCTCGCTGGCGGCGATGGTGGTGGCGGCCGAGCGTTTTGTCGCCCAGCATCCTAACCATAAAGGCCGCCTGGCGTTCTTAATCACCTCGGATGAAGAGGCCAGCGCCCATAACGGCACCGTGAAGGTGGTGGAAGCGCTGATGGCGCGTAACGAGCGCCTGGATTACTGCCTGGTGGGCGAACCCTCCAGCACCGAAGTGGTGGGCGATGTGGTAAAAAATGGCCGTCGCGGCTCTATTACCTGCAACCTGACCATTCACGGCGTGCAGGGCCACGTGGCCTATCCGCACCTGGCGGATAACCCGGTACACCGCGCGGCCCCCATGCTCAACGAGCTGGTGAGCATCGAGTGGGATAAGGGCAACGACTACTTCCCCCCCACCAGCATGCAAATTGCCAACATCAAAGCCGGGACCGGCAGCAACAACGTTATCCCCGGCGATCTCTTCGTGCAGTTCAACTTCCGCTTCAGCACCGAGCTGACCGACGAGATGATCAAGGCGCGGGTCGCGGCCCTGCTGGAAAAATATCAGCTGCGCTACAGCGTGGAGTGGTGGCTCTCCGGCCAGCCGTTCCTGACCGGACGCGGCAAGCTGGTGGATGCGGTAGTTAACGCTATCGCGCACTATAATGAAGTTAAACCGCAGCTACTGACCACCGGCGGGACATCCGACGGGCGCTTTATTGCCCGCATGGGTGCACAAGTGGTGGAGCTTGGGCCGGTGAACGCCACTATTCATAAAATTAACGAATGTGTGAAAGCGGCGGATCTGCAACTGCTGGCCCGTATGTATCAACGTATCATGGAGCAGCTCGTCGCCTGACGGGCGCTCTGTAGAAGGAAAAGCGAATGGACTGGCTGGCTAAATATTGGTGGATTCTGGTGCTGGTGTTCCTGGTGGGCGTGGTGCTGAACGTGATCAAAGATTTGAAGCGCGTCGACCACAAGAAGTTTCTCGCCAACAAACCCGACCTTCCGCCGCATCGTGACTTTAACGATAAGTGGGATGACGAAGACGACTGGCCGAATAAGGACCAGAAAAAATAGCCGCATCGCCCTCTTCCCGGCCGGGAGAGGGCGTTTTATCAGAGAAACTCCACGATATCGTCATCGTTCGGCTTACCGCCGCTGAGCGCCTCATCGAAGTAATGTTTCGGCACCGTATAACGCAGGTGATCCAGCGCAAACTGCATGCTGCGATCGTCGATGGCGTGACCCAGGTCGTCCACGATATCCAGGGTTACATCTCCCCCTTCCCGGATCAGCGCCTCCTGGGCATCTACCGCATAAGCGAGTTCAATAACCCGATCGTCACCGCCGTGGATCAGATGGATGGTGGTTGCCGTGGAGGCGCTTTGCGGCAGCGTGGCATAGCGGCCGTTAAAGGCAATTACCCGCGAGGCCAGCCCAGGCCGGGCCTTGATGCTCTCCAGCGACATAATCGCCCCCTGCGAGAAGCCGATAAGCGCAGTAGCGTTGGCCTGCACCCCGCTCTGCTGCTGCCAGTAATGTACGGTGTCGATAAAGCGCGGCATGACGGCATCAACCCGCTCCTGGCGCGACGCTTCGGTGACGCCCTGCACGGGGAACCACTGGCGACCGTTGGGGCCGCACGGCTCCGCGCCGCCAATACTGACGATGAGCGCATCCGGGAAGTGTGGTGCAAACAGGCGGCCGATCTGGCCCATATTGGTGGCGTTATCGCCCACGCCATGAAAAAGCAGAAGCAGCTGTTTCGCCGGGTTTTCCGGGCGCTGGACAACAAAATGGTCATGTTTCATGGCACTCTCCTTATCTGATGAACCCGATTTTACGCCTGCCGGTCATAATGACCATGCCGGTTCATTGAAGAAGTCATTGAAAAAATTGCCATTGCATTATGTCGTTTTTGAGCCGCTGACAGCGCGGGCCATCCAGCTCCGCCAGCGCCTGCCCCGCTTCCGTACGCAGCCGGGCGAGCAGCGCTTTACGTCCGCTCAGCCCCAGCATACTGCTTAAGGCGCCGTCATCCAGCCGCTGTTCGACTTTGCCGCGCAACGCGGGCAGCGGCGAATCCGTTGCGCTTATCAGGCGCAACAGGCCGCCGACGGCGGCGGAGAAAGGTCGATGGGCAAAGGCAAAACCGGCCAGCTCCAGCCAGTCATCACCATTAAGGGTAGTCGCCACCAGCGTCTCCACCGGGATCTTTTCGCCATTCCAGCGTTCAATAGTGCGGGCATCCCGACGCAGGCGCTGATGCTCGCGCTCACAAAGCGCCTGCCCCGCCTCGCTCAAAGGCAGTAGCGCCATGGCGGTATAACAGCCGCTACTGGCTTCGCGATGGCTGCCGATCCGCACCAGGACAAAGCCGCAGCGCTGCCAGAAGCGCCACAGCTCGTCGGTATAACCAAAGCTGACGGAGAGGTAGTCGCACTTCGCACCGGCGGCGCTGGCAATCAGCGCCTGTCCCAGCCCTTGCCGCTGCTGTGCCGGGTGCACCGCGATGCGGGTAACGCGCCGGCCGCGCAGCGTGGCAGCCAGAGGAGAGCCGCCGTGCGCGGCCAGCGACTGCGCCACCAGATTACCGCGCGGCCGCCGGTATCCGCCCCACACCGCCTGGCTAAGAGCCGAACTTAAACCGCCTTCATCCACCAGCCATAGCGCGCCAGTGACCGCTTCGCCGACGCGCGCCACGGCATAATGCTGCCCGGGAGCATCCATCATTCTGCGCAGATCGAGCGGCGAGGTACGGTAGTGGGCGGCGCAAAGCAGCCGGTAGACGGCGGCTGGCAGCGCGGGATGGCTGAGCCAGGCGTCGGGCTCCAGCGCTGAAAAGGTTACTGCTCCCTGCGGGTTATCCTGCGCGGGCAGATCGTCAAACAGCAGCACCTCATTAATAAAGCGCTCCAGCGGGCAGCCCGCCGCCCAGCGTACCGGCTCTGCCAGGGTGAAATAGCGCAGCCCGGCGAAGCGGGCGCAGAATTTCAGTAAAAAGCCGCGGCCTGTCCCCTCGTAGCCCTGCACGGTGGTGGTCAGCAGCACGCGGGGAAAACGCGCTACCAGCTTCGCCAGCAGCGGGCCGGGAATGGCGGCGGCCTCGTCAACGATCAGCCAGTCGGCGGAGTGCCCGCAGGCCAACAGCGCGTCCGGGGCCATAAAGTGAAAGCGTTCTCCGGCAAAGCGGGCAATCACCTCAGTGGCGCCTTTTGCGGGGGCGGTGACGATAGCCGTACCCTGCGTGCGCTGCAGCAGCATACCTGCCAGCGCCGATTTACCCCGCCCGCGCGGGGCGGTAACGGCGGCAATACCCGGCGGCATGGTGAGCAGCGCATTGAGAATTTGTTCCTGCTCACGCTGCGGCTCGCCGCTGGCGGGTTGCCAGAGTGGCCCCTCAGAAGGCGCGGGAAGAGGAAAGGCTTCGCCCTCCTGCCACAGTAGCACCTGCGGATCGGCGGCGATATGGCGGCAGAAGTGGTGCACAAAACGGGGGGTGGGGATGGGCTCAGCTCGGTCGCTCCAGCGAACGGAGTCGGCGTCCGGAACTTGGGGCCAGCGGGTAAAAGGCGGCGTAAGCAGAACCAGCAGGCTGCCGGCGCGTAGGGTACCGCTCAGGGCCGCAAAGGCCGCCACGTCAAAACCATAGCGCGCGTCAAAAACGGCGTGAAGATACTCGCGACCCAGCAGCGTGCCCAGCGCCTGGGTTGCGCAGGCGCTGGCAACGGGCGCGTTATCGCCAACCCACAGCCAGTCGCCGGGCAGGGCTTCACACAGCCCGAGCGCCTGCTGCTGCGCCCGGCCAGGCTCTGCGTCTATCACCAGCAGCCTGCGGTGCCCCGTTTGTGCCAGCTTCTCCTGAAACCTCTGGAGTGCGCTAACCCACTCAGACATTACATTTCGCGGCCGAAGGTATTACATTGCGCCGGATCGCCGCTGTCGAAACCTTTTTTAAACCAGGTATAACGCTGTTCGGAGGTGCCGTGGGTAAAGCTGTCCGGTACCACGCGCCCCTGGCTTTTCTGCTGAAGGCGATCGTCGCCGATGGCTTCGGCGGCGTTCAGCGCCTCCTGCAGATCGCCTGACTCCAGCACGCCCTGCTGCTGCATACTCTTACCCCAGACGCCAGCGAAGCAGTCCGCCTGCAGTTCCATGCGCACCGATAAGGCATTCACCTCCTTCTCGCTGGCGTTCTGCTGGAGCTGGCGAACCTTCGGCTCGATGCCCAGCAGTTTCTGCACGTGGTGCCCTACTTCGTGGGCAATGACATAGCCCTGGGCAAAGTCGCCGTCGGCGCCCAGCTTGCTTTTCATGTCATCGTAAAAAGAGAGGTCGATATAGACGGTAGAGTCCGCCGGGCAGTAGAACGGGCCCATCACCGACTGGCCGGTACCGCATCCAGTACGGGTCGCGCCGCGATACATCACCAGCTTTGGCTGCTGGTAGGTGCGCCCCATTTTTTCGAACTGCTGGCCCCAGGTATCTTCCGTGGTGGCAAGGATGACCGAGGTGAATTTTGCCGCTTCATCGTCATTCGGGCTGATAGAACGCTGCGTTTGCTGCTGTTCCATTGGCTGCCCGGTGAGCATACCGGAGAGGTCGACGCCGTAATAGCTGGCCACCACGATCACCACTAACAGGATCAGCCCCCCTTTCCCCCGGGGTAAGCGAAAACCCGGCCCGCCCATCATTGGGCCACCGCCGCCGCTGCTGCGTCGATCTTCTACGTTGTCACTTTCTCTACGCCCTTGCCAGCGCATAAACCACCTCAACAATATCGTATTGATAATAAGTAGATCGTAGGCGGTTACAGCCAGGATTACCACAGGAAAAGAAGAAGGAGGCGTTGTCAGAGGCAGCGGCGTGCCTCTGACACAAAAGCGCAGATTAATCGAGTTTGACGCCCAGACGATGGGCAACGGCTTCATAGGCTTCGATCAGGCCGCCAAGGCTCTGACGGAAACGGTCTTTATCCATTTTATCCAGCGTCTCTTTATCCCACAGGCGGCTACCGTCCGGGGAGAACTCATCGCCCAGCACCACTTCGCCTTTATACAGGCCAAACTCCAGTTTGAAGTCGACCAGAATCAGACCCGCGTCATCGAAGAGCTTTTTCAGCACGTCGTTGGCTTTGTAGGTCAGCTCCTGCATGCGGGCCAGGTTCTCTTTGCTCACCCAGCCGAAGGTTTCGCAGTAGGACTCGTTAACCATCGGGTCGTGCATGGCATCGTTTTTCAGGAACAGGTCGAACAGCGGCGGGTTCAGCTCGATACCCTCTTCGATGCCCAGACGTTTCACCAGGGAGCCAGCGGCGCGGTTACGGATCACGCATTCAACCGGAACCATATCCAGTTTTTTCACCAGACATTCCGTATCGGACAGCAACGCTTCCATCTGCGTCGGAATACCCGCCTCTGCCAGTTTGGTCATAATGAAATGGTTAAACTTGTTGTTCACCATCCCCTTACGATCGAACTGCTCAATGCGCGCGCCATCTCCTGCTGATGTATCATTGCGGAACTCGAGCACCAACAGATCGGGATTTTCCGTGCTGTATACGGTCTTCGCTTTGCCACGATACAACTCAGCTTGCTTCTGCATCTTCTTTACTCCTGGTGTGATGATTTGTGTACAAAACCCGGCGTATTATGCCACGCACACGTTTGCGTAGCACTAAAATAAAAAGGCTGGATTAACCAGCCTTCTCGTTTTACTTGTTGAATGCGGCCTGGAAGACCGCTACCAGCGCGTCGTTCTGCGACTGGGTCAGGGTGTGCCCTTTCGGGTCGATGAACTGCAGGCTGCTGCGGTTATCGAGATCGCCGACCTGCAACTTATAGTCGCCGGAGGCGAGGCCCGGGTCACGCGCGCCCAGCTCTTCCCAGCTGCTGTCAGACAGCGGCTTGTAGGTCACCGCCATGCTGCCGGTTGAACGGGTGCTATCGGACACTTTCATGCCCACACGTTCAAGGGTCGCCGGCAGACGCTGCCAGACCTGATTGAACGGTCCACGTACCACCAGCATCGGCAGGCCGGTATCATCGGCGCCGCTCTGCACGTCAAAGGTTGACCCGTTACGGCTCTGGGCCGCATTGGCGGCATCGGTAGCGTTTTTATCAAGACCCGCAGAGATAACGTTCAGCATCTCGGCGCTGTAGCGCTGCAGAGAGGCAGGGTCAGAGACCGGTTTACCTGCCTGCTCCAGGTTCAGCAGCTTAACCACCACCGCCTGCTGATAACCCTGAGGCTTAACAGAGACTTGATAGCGACCACGGTACTGCTGATCTTCATCCAGACGGTTCCATTCGATCCAGTCGGTGGTAAGCGTCTGGCTGGCGTCGTCCCGTTTGTCGATGGTGTAGTTCTTCGCCTGCAGTACGCTGACGACCTGCGGCCACAGGTTGGCATTACGCGCGCTTTCAATCTGCAGGGTGGCGGTATCACCGGTGAACTGGGTACGTGCACCGCTCACCAGCGCCAGCGGCTGGGCTGGCGGGCGAATGTCCAGCGCTTTACCTACCGCACCGCTGCCATTGCTGACCGGAATGTTGTAGTCGCCATTCTCAATCGGCAGGATCATGCCCGCCGGCGCATGAAGTTCAGCAAGCGGCGTAGCATCCAGGTAGGATTCGTCACCGCTCACCTGGCGTTTATAGCGTGAATCTGAGCTACAGGCCGCAAGCAGCATAACAAGCGAAACACCTGCAACCTTCGCCAGGCGCGTTTTCTGTACTGAGTAAGCCATCAAATCTCCCTAAACTTTACAGCAAACCGGCATGCTTCAGCGCGCCGGTAACCACTTCACGACCGTGGTCGGTAATAGGGGTCATCGGCAGACGCAGCGTGTCGGTCGCTACAAGTCCCAACTCCTTACATGCCCATTTCACTGGGATCGGATTGGGTTCGACAAATAATTTATTGTGCAGTGGCATCAGACGCTGGTTAATCAACCGCGCGTCCTGGAAGTGACCTTCTGCGGCGAGTTTGCACATCTCGGCCATATCACGGGCTGCAATGTTGGACGTCACGGAGATAACCCCGTGGCCGCCGAGCTGCATGAAGTCCAGCGCGGTGGCATCATCGCCACTCAGCAGAATAAAGTCGTCTGAAACCAGCTCTTTGATCTGATGAACACGGCTTAAGTTCCCGGTCGCCTCTTTAATACCGATAATATTTTTTACTTTGGCGAGACGGCCTACCGTTTCTGGCAGCATATCGCAGCCGGTACGCGACGGCACATTATACAGAATTTGTGGCAAGTCAGTATGTTCCGCGATGGCTTTGAAATGCTGGAACAGACCTTCCTGCGTTGGGCGGTTGTAGTAAGGGGTTACCGTCAGGCAACCGACCACACCGCTGTCGTTGAAACGCTGCGTCAGGCTGATGGCTTCTGCGGTAGCATTTGCGCCTGTGCCAGCAATCACCGGGATACGCCCGTCAGCCAGTTCAAGGGTCATCATAACGACATCGCCATGCTCGTCATGACTCAGCGTAGCAGATTCACCGGTAGTCCCTACCGATACGATCGCCGAGGTTCCGCTGGCGACATGATAATCAATCAGTTTCTTCAGGCTTGACCGGCAGACATTACCGTTGTCATCCATCGGCGTAACAAGCGCGACAATACTTCCCGTGAACATGGGCCATCCTCTGTGCGTACATGAGTCTCAATGTTACGTTTGGTGCTGTAATAAAAGCAAGCGACGTGAGGCCTTCAGGTTATTGTATGCCAGTTTTTTTTATGCTTTCCTTAGGAAGACTTAACCACGCAAAGGAAGAACAGGTTTGACCACCTCATCACAACATTACCTGGTTATCACTGCGCTGGGTGCCGACAGGCCTGGTATCGTGAACACCATCACCCGTCACGTCAGTAGCTGCGGCTGTAATATTGAAGATAGCCGTCTGGCGATGCTGGGCGAAGAGTTCACCTTCATTATGCTGCTTTCCGGCTCGTGGAACGCCATCAACCTGATTGAGTCCACGTTACCGATGAAGGGCGCAGAGCTGGAGCTACTGATCGTGATGAAACGCACTACGGCGCGCCCGCAGCCGGCCATGCCGGCCACCGTCTGGGTGCAGGTCGAAGTCGAAGATTCACCCCATCTAATTGAACGTTTTACCGCGCTGTTTGACCACCATCAGATGAATATCGCCGAGCTGGTTTCGCGCACGCAGCCGGGGCAAGAGAACAGCGTTCCCCGGCTGTTTATTCAGATAACCGCGCACAGCCCCGCGTCGCACGATGCCTCAAATATCGAGCAAGCGTTTAAAGCACTATGTACAGAATTGAAAGCGCAAGGCAGTATAAACGTCGTCAACTATTCACAGCATGAACAGGATGGAGTTGAGTAATGAATCCACTGAAAGCCGGTGATATCGCACCGAAATTTAGCTTGCCCGATCAAGACGGTGAGCAAGTAAATTTGGCCGACTTCCAGGGACAGCGTGTTCTGGTCTATTTCTACCCGAAAGCCATGACGCCAGGCTGTACCGTACAAGCGTGCGGTTTACGCGATAACATGGACGATTTAAAACGTGCAGGGGTAGAAGTGCTGGGCATCAGCACCGATAAACCTGAAAAGCTGTCTCGCTTTGCCGAAAAAGAGCTGCTCAACTTCACGCTGCTGTCTGACGAAGATCATCATGTCTGCGACAGTTTTGGCGTCTGGGGAGAGAAGTCCTTTATGGGCAAAACCTATGACGGTATCCACCGTATCAGCTTCCTGATTGGCACTGACGGCAAAGTTGAACACGTGTTCGATGATTTCAAAACCAGTAACCACCACGACGTGGTGCTGAACTGGGTGAAAGAGAACGCCTGATACATAAAAAGGCCCGCTAAGCGGGCCTTTTTATTTACTCTTCAACAGCAGGGACATCCGGCCAGGCATGCACCACCGCCTTAATCAGGGTCGCCAGCGGAATGGCAAAGAAGACGCCCCAGAATCCCCACAGCCCGCCGAAAATCACTACCGACAGAATGATAACCAGCGGATGAAGGTTCACCGCCTCGGAGAAGAGCACCGGCACCAGCAGGTTACCGTCCAGCCCCTGAATAATCAGATACACCGCAAAGCAGCTCCAGAACTCGGTTCCCAGACCAAACTGGAACAGCGCCACCCCCACTACCGGAATGGTGACCACAAAGGCGCCGATATAGGGAATAAGTACCGAGAAGCCCACCAGCACCGCCAGCAGCAGCGAGTAGTTCAGACCAAAGATCACAAAGCCAATCCAGGTAGCCACCCCCACCACTATCATCTCCAGCACTTTGCCGCGGATGTAGTTGGTGATCTGCTGGTTCATCTCTTTCCAGACCTGGCCGGCCAGCCCGCGGTTACGCGGCAGCACGCGGCGCACCGCGTTGAGCATCTGCTCTTTATCTTTTACCAGGAAGAAGACCATCAGAGGTACCAGCACCAGGTAGACCGCCAGGGTTAGCAGCCCCACCAGCGAAGCGAGGGAGACTTTTACTACCGTATCCCCCATCGCCATGATGCGGGTGCGCATGTTCTCGGCCATGGCGTCGATAATGCCCGCGTCCATCAGCGCCGGATAACGGCGCGGCAGGTTAGCGGCAAAATCCGAGAGTTTACTGAGCATGCCGGGCATATCGCGGATTAAATAGATGCCCTGCTGCCAGGCGATGGGCAGCACCACAAAGGACATTAACAACAGGATGCCGACAAAAAAGACCAGCACGATAATGCTGGCCCAGCGGCGAGAACAGCCAATATTCTCCAGACGTACGGTGGGCCACTCCAGCAGGTAGGCCAGCACAATAGCCACCAGCAGCGGCGCCAGCAGGCCGCTAAAGAAGAAGAGAATACAAAATCCGGCGACCAGAATAACCAGTAATGCAATGGCCTCCGGATCGCTAAAGCGCCGGCGATACCATTGCAACAATAATTCGAGCATGCAGTCCTTCCCTGAGATGATGACTGAATAAGAGCGTGAATTGTATCGAAGAGTGAATAAAAACACTTACGCTTTTTCTTGCCGCCTCACAAAACGCAAAAGGCTGAAGTGAGGGATTTTCTTATCGCCCTGACCCGGCTACACTCGCAAAGCAGCCGTCGGTGAACGATACGCGGGTTCGCCGGTCAAAATAGCACCCCAACAGACAGGACCGAGGTTATGTTCAGGCAGTTGAAAAAAACGCTGGTTGCAACGCTTATTGCTGCGCTAACCGCGGGGCAGATGTTGCCAGCCTTTGCTGATTCGGCAGACTCGTTGCCGGATATGGGCACCTCAGCAGGAAGCACGCTCTCCATAGGCCAGGAGATGCAGATGGGCGACTTCTATGTGCGCCAGCTGCGGGGTAGCGCCCCGCTGATTAACGATCCCCTGCTGGTTAACTATATTAACGCCTTGGGTATGCGGCTGGTCTCCCATGCAAATTCGGTGAAGACACCGTTCCACTTCTTTTTAATTAATAACGACGAGATCAACGCCTTCGCCTTCTTTGGCGGCAACGTGGTGCTGCACTCGGCGTTATTCCGCTATGCCGATAACGAAAGCCAGCTGGCCTCGGTAATGGCGCACGAGATTTCCCACGTCACCCAGCGCCACCTGGCGCGCGCGATGGAAGATCAAAAGCGCAGCGCTCCCCTCACCTGGGTAGGGGCGTTAGGCTCTATCCTGCTGGCGATGGCGAGCCCGCAGGCGGGCATGGCGGCCCTCACCGGTACGCTGGCGGGCACCCGCCAGGGGATGATTAGCTTCACCCAGCAAAACGAACAGGAAGCTGACCGCATCGGGATTCAGGTGCTGCAACGCTCGGGTTTCGACCCCCAGGCGATGCCGGGCTTCCTCGAAAAGCTGCTTGACCAGGCACGCTATTCATCGCGTCCGCCGGAAATTCTGCTCACCCACCCCCTGCCGGAAAGCCGCCTTTCCGATGCCCGCAACCGCGCCAACCAGATGCGTCCGGTGGTGGTACAGTCGTCTGAGGATTTCTACATGGCGAAAGTGCGCACCCTCGGCATGTATAACTCCGGGCGCAACCAGCTGACCAGCGACCTGCTCGACAGCCTGGCGAAAGGCAACGTCCGTGAACAGCGGGCGGCGCAGTATGGCCGCGCTCTGCAGGCGATGGAGGCCAGCAATAACGACGAAGCGCGTAAACAGCTCCAGCCGCTGCTGGCCGCAGAGCCGGGCAACGTCTGGTATCTCGATCTGGCAACCGATATCGATCTCGGCCAGAAAAAGGCCAACGACGCCATCAACCGGCTGAAAAATGCCCGGGAGATCCGCACCAACCCGGTGTTGCAGCTTAACCTGGCGAATGCTTACTTACAGGGCGGCCAGGCGCAGGAAGCCGCCACCATCCTTAATCGCTATAACTTCAGCAATAAAGACGATCCCAACGGCTGGGATCTGCTGGCGCAGGCCGAAGCGGCGCTTAATAATCGCGACCAGGAGCTGGCGGCGCGGGCTGAGGGCTATGCCCTTGCCGGGCGCCTCGATCAGGCTATCTCCCTGCTGAGCAGCGCCAGTTCGCAGGTGAAGCTGGGCAGCCTGCAGCAGGCGCGCTACGACGCCCGCATTGACCAGCTGCGTCAGCTACAACAGCGCTTCCGCCCGTATGAAAAGATGTAACAGGAGAAAATATGTCTGACGCGGTAACCATCTACCACAATCCCCGCTGCTCCAAGAGCCGCGAAACCTTGAGCCTGCTGCAAGCCAACGGCGTTGAGCCGCAGGTGGTGCTCTATCTGGAGACGCCGCCGGATGCGCAGACCCTGCGCGAGTTGCTTACGATGCTCGGCATGAAAAGCCCGCGGGAGCTGATGCGCCAGAAAGAAGATCTCTATAAGTCGCTCAATCTTGCCGACGATAAGCTTAGCGAAGAGGCGCTGATTCAGGCGATGGTAGAAAATCCGAAGTTAATCGAGCGTCCGGTGGTGGTGGCAAAAGGCCAGGCGCGAATTGGCCGGCCGCCGGAACAGGTGCTGGAGATCGTTAAGTAAGTCGTATGCAGCCCGGGGAGCCGGGCTTAGAGTTTTAAGATCTCTTTCACGAAGGGGATCGTCAGCTTGCGCTGGGCGGTAATAGAGGCATGATCGAGCTTATCCAGAGTGATAAACAGCGTGCGCATCTCGCGGTCCAGCCGCTTCAGTAAGAAACGCCCCACGTCTTCCGGTAGCTCAAAACCGCGCAGCCGGGCGCGCAGCTGTAGCGCCTGCAGTTTATCTTCGTCCGAGAGCGGCTGCAGTTTATAAATCTGCCCCCAGTCGAGGCGCGATGCCAAATCCGCCAGCCCCAGATTCAGCTGACGCGGAGGACGATCGCCGGTGATCAGCAGCCGGGTGTTGCCCGACTCCAGGATCCGGTTATAGAGATCGAAAATCGCCATCTCCCACAGCTCGTCCCCTGCCACGCACTCAATATTATCGATACAGACCAGCGACAGCTGTTCCATGCCGTCCAGCACTTCGGGTACGAACCAGGTGCGTTTATCTAACGGCACATAGCCCACGGCGTCGCCGCGCTGGGAGAGCTCGGCGCAGGCGGCATGCAGCAGATGGCTGCGCCCCGCCCCTTCGCGTGACCAGATATAGATGTAACCGCTGTGATCCTGGCGCAGCACGTTTTGCAGGGCGGCCAGTAAAGAGGGGTTATCGCCCGGCCAGAAACTTGCAAAAGTTTCGTCGTCAGGAAGATAAAGTGGCAAAGAGAGCTGTGCCGGTGCGTTCAGAATTACCTCAACCAGGTCTTACTCGTAATCGGCGAAGAGTTTAACACGGAACCTGCAGGGAGAGAACCGGGCGGAGCGGCCGCCCGGTCTGGCGATCGTTTTGGCGATCAATGTGCTGATTTTTCGCTCTCTTCCGCGTCCAGCACCACCTCTTCCGGGCGCAGTACGGAGATCAGTTTGAAGATCAGGCTCAGGGCAACACCGACGATGGTCGCCAGCGCCATGCCTTTCAGCTCGGCGGCACCGATATGCACCTTCGCGCCACTGACGCCGATAATCAGGATCACCGAGGTCAGGATCAGATTCTGCGCTTTGCTGTAATCCACTTTGGATTCGATCAGCACGCGGATACCGGATGCGCCAATCACCCCATACAGCAGCAGCGAAACGCCGCCCATTACCGGTACCGGAATGATCTGGATAGCCGCAGCCAGTTTACCCACGCAGGAGAGCAGAATGGCGATAATCGCCGCCCCGCCGATAACCCAGGTGCTGTAGACGCGGGTGATAGCCATCACGCCGATATTCTCACCGTAGGTGGTGTTTGGCGTCGAGCCAAAGAAACCGGAGATAATGGTCGAGAAGCCGTTGGCAAACATGGAGCGGTGCAGGCCAGGATCGCGGATCAGGTCGCGCTTAACAATATTGGCTGTAACCACCAGATGGCCGACGTGTTCGGCAATCACCACCAGCGCCGCGGGCAGAATGGTGAAGATAGCAAACCATTCGAAGCGCGGCGTGTAGAAGGTTGGCAGCGCGAACCAGTGCGCCTGGGCAATAGGTGTGGTATCCACCACGCCCATGACGAAGGAGAGCGCGTAGCCCGCCAGCACGCCAATCAGGATCGGGATAATCGCCATAAAGCCGCGGAACAGCACTGAGCCAAAGACGGTCACGCCCAGGGTTACCAGCGAGATGATGATAGTTTTCGAGTCCGGCGCCTGCCCTTCTGCCGGCAGCAGGCCGGCCATATTGGCCGCAACGCCCGCCAGCTCAAGGCCGATAACGGCAACGATAGCCCCCATCGCCGCCGGGGGGAACATCACGTCCAACCAGCCGGTGCCCGCTTTCTTAACGATGAAAGAGACCAGGCAGAACAGTACGCCGCACATAATAAAACCGCCCAGCGCCACTTCATATCCTAACGGCAGCAGTAACAGCACCGGCGAGATAAACGCAAAACTGGAACCGAGATAGGCCGGGATTTTGCCTTTACAGATAAAGAGGTAAAGCAGCGTGCCCACGCCATTAAACAGCAGCACGGTGGCCGGGTTAATGTGGAACAGGATTGGCACCAGCACGGTTGCGCCAAACATCGCAAACAGGTGCTGCAAACTAAGCGGGATCGTCTGCAAAAGCGGCGGTCTTTCACTCACCCCGATAGCACGGCGCGTCATAGTGTTTTCCTCAAGAGTTGTCAGTTGTTAGCAGTTGGTGGGTTTTATTCAAAAAAAAGCCGACTATCAAAGTCGGCTTTTTATTAGTTATTCACTTATTTGGTACCAAAAATCTTATCGCCGGCATCGCCAAGCCCCGGAATAATGTATCCGTGCTCGTTCAGCCCCTGGTCAACGGAGGCGGTATAGAGTTCAACGTCCGGATGCGCTTTCTCCAGCGCGGCAATACCTTCCGGCGCCGCAACCAGCACCAGCACTTTAATACTGGTACAGCCGGCGTTTTTCAGCAGGTCGATGGTAGCGATCATGGAGCCACCGGTCGCCAGCATCGGGTCAACCACCAGCGCCATACGCTCATCGATATTGGAAACCAGCTTCTGGAAGTACGGCACCGGCTCCAGGGTCTCTTCGTTACGATAGATACCCACGACGCTGATACGCGCGCTCGGTACGTGCTCCAGCACGCCTTCCATCATGCCAAGGCCTGCGCGCAGGATCGGCACAACGGTGATTTTCTTGCCTTTAATCTGTTCAACCTGAACCGGGCCGTTCCAGCCTTCGATGGTCACTTTTTCGGTTTCGAGATCGGAGGTCGCTTCGTATGTCAGTAAGCTGCCCACTTCAGAGGCCAGTTCGCGAAAACGTTTCGTGCTGATGTCATGCTCACGCATCAGGCCCAGCTTGTGTTTCACCAGCGGGTGCTTCACTTCAACAATCTTCATACTTTTTCTCCTACGGGGGTGGCAGCCACAAAAAAAATCGCCGGATTATACCGCTTTTTTCGGATTGCACCATACCCAACTTGCTTGACCGGGATCAACCAACATGCTTAACGCCGTCTTAACCTGTTAAAACGTAGTAAAAAAAAGCCCCGCATGGCGGGGCGTTATCTCATCAGAGCGATTCACCGTTGCTGGCAATCACCTTCTGATACCAGTCAAAGGATCGTTTTTTGCTGCGCGCCAGGGTGCCGTTACCCTCATTGTCTTTATCGACAAAGATAAAACCGTAGCGTTTTTTCATCTCGCCGGTACCGGCGGAGACCAGGTCGATACAGCCCCAGGGGGTATAGCCCATCAGATCCACGCCATCCTCCACCACCGCCTTTTTCATTTCGCGGATATGGGCGGCAAGATAGTCGATGCGGTACCGATCGTTCACCGTGCCGTCGCTCTCGCGCACGTCGATAGCGCCAAAACCGTTCTCCACGATAAACAGCGGCAGCTGGTAGTGATCCCATAACCAGTTCAGGGAGTAGCGCAGCCCCACTGGATCGATCTGCCAGCCCCAGTCCGATTTCTGCACATAAGGGTTGGAGACCAGGCTTTTGCTTTCGTCATAATCCAGCTGCGGGTTGTCCGGCGTCGCTTTGGTGGCGAAGGACATGTAATAGCTGAAGCCGATATAGTCCACGCATCCCTGCTTCAGGGCGGCGAGATCTTCGGCGGTGATATCCAGCGCAAAGCCGCGACGCTCAAAATAGTTCAGCAGATGCTGCGGGTAGGCACCGCGCACGTGCACGTCCGTAAACCAGTAGCGACGGTGCATGGCGTTCATCGCCATCATGATGTCGTCCGGCGCGCAGGTGAGAGGATAGATCGGGCACATGGCGATCATGCAGCCAATCTGCAGCGCCGGGTTAATTGTCTTACCCGCTTTTACCGCCAGGGCGCTGGCTACCAGCTCGTAGTGCGCCGCCTGGAACATCACCGGCTCGCGATCCTCTCCCGGCTGGTACTTCAGGCCCGAGTTGGTAAAGGGGGCGAAATCTTCGTGGAAGTTGGCCTGGTTGTTGATCTCGTTAAAGGTCATCCAGTATTTCACTTTGTGCTGGTAGCGCTCAAATACCACGCCTGCGAAGCGCACAAAGAAGTCGATGAGCTTGCGGTTACGCCAGCCGCCGTATTCACTCACCAGGTGATATGGCATCTCGAAGTGCGAAAGGGTAATAACGGGTTCAATCCCGTACTTAAGGCACTCGTCGAACAGATCGTCATAAAATTGCAGGCCCGCTTCGTTCGGGGTTTGCTCATCGCCTTTCGGGAAAATGCGCGTCCAGGCGATAGAGGTACGAAAACACTTAAACCCCAGCTCGGCAAAGAGGGCAATATCCTCTTTATAGCGGTGATAGAAATCGATGGCCTCGTGGTTGGGGTAATTTTTGCCCGGCAGCACGCCGTCGGTGATCTCGCGCGGCACGCCGTGGGCGCCTGCGGTCATCACGTCCGCCACGCTCACCCCTTTGCCGCCCTCCTGCCAGCCGCCTTCAAGCTGATGCGCCGCTACCGCGCCGCCCCACAGAAAACCCTCTTTGAATCCTGACATGCGAAATCCCTCATTCAGCGTTAATTGTCGGCAAACCAGCCCACAGAAACCGGTTTCAGTGAAATGATGTTCATTCATCTGAAAGGTTGCAAGAACAAGACTGTACCCGGTTTCATTTTCGTGAAGAGTATCAACTTTGTGCCGCTTCGCCGCGGCGTAACCGGCAAAAATCACGTCACGAATTTCTGTTGAGAATAGGCTCGCAAACGTTTGCCTTGGCTGTTAGAATTGCGCCGATTTTTCTTACTATCGCAATGCAATCGCGTGGGGACTTGAGCCGTGACCAACAAAACTTCTCTCAGCTACAAAGATGCCGGTGTTGATATTGACGCAGGTAATGCGCTGGTTGACCGAATCAAAGGTGTGGTGAAAAAGACCCGCCGCCCTGAAGTGATGGGGGGTCTGGGTGGATTCGGCGCGCTGTGCGCACTGCCGCAAAAATATCGTGAACCGGTTCTGGTCTCAGGCACCGACGGCGTGGGCACCAAACTGCGCCTGGCGATGGATTTAAAACGTCACGACACTATCGGCATCGACCTGGTGGCGATGTGCGTTAACGATCTGGTGGTTCAGGGCGCCGAGCCGCTCTTCTTCCTCGACTACTATGCGACCGGCAAACTGGACGTGGACACGGCAGCAAGCGTCATCAGCGGCATCGCAGAAGGCTGTCTGCAGTCTGGCTGCGCGCTGGTGGGCGGCGAAACCGCAGAAATGCCGGGCATGTACCACGGTGAAGATTACGACGTGGCCGGTTTTTGCGTCGGCGTGGTAGAAAAATCAGAAATTATCGACGGCAGCAAAGTGGCCGATGGCGACGTGCTGATCGCCCTGGGCTCCAGCGGCCCGCACTCTAACGGCTACTCGCTGGTGCGTAAAATTGTCGAAGTGAGCGGCTGCGATCCGGAAACCACCGAGCTGGAAGGCAAACCGCTGGCGGACCATCTGCTGGCCCCTACCCGCATCTACGTGAAAAACATACTGGAACTGATCGCCAGCGTTGACGTGCACGCCATTGCCCACCTGACCGGCGGCGGTTTCTGGGAAAACATTCCGCGCGTGCTGCCGGAAAACACCCAGGCGGTGATCGACGAGGCCTCCTGGCAGTGGCCAGCGGTGTTTAACTGGCTGCAGGATGCCGGCAACGTGAGCGACCACGAAATGTACCGCACCTTTAACTGCGGCGTAGGCATGATTATCGCCCTGCCGGCGGCAGAAGCGGATAAAGCCGTTGAGCTGATGAAGGCCAAAGGTGAAAACGCGTGGAAAATCGGGACTATCAAAGCTTCTGATTCCGAAGAGCGTGTGGTTATTGCATGAAGAATATTGTGGTGCTCATTTCCGGTAACGGAAGTAATTTGCAGGCCATCATCGATGGCTGTAAGCAGAAGAAAATTAACGGCACCCTCCGCGCAGTATTCAGTAACAAGGCCGACGCGTTCGGCCTTGAGCGCGCCCGCGAGGCCGGTATTGCCGCGCACGCGCTCGAAGCGAGCCAGTTCTCCAGCCGCGAGGCCTTTGACCGCGAGCTGGTGCAGGAGATCGATGCCTACGCGCCAGACCTGGTGGTGCTGGCCGGCTACATGCGAATCCTCAGCCCGGCCTTTGTGGCCCACTACGCCGGGCGGCTGTTAAATATCCACCCTTCCCTGTTGCCCAAATACCCAGGTCTGCACACCCACCGCCAGGTGCTGGAGAACGGTGATACCGAGCATGGTACCTCCGTCCACTTCGTTACCGATGAGCTGGACGGCGGTCCGGTGATCCTGCAGGCCAAAGTACCGGTCTTCGACGGCGACAGCGAAGAGGAGATCACCGCCCGGGTGCAGACCCAGGAGCACGCCATCTATCCGCTGGTGGTTAGCTGGTTTGTTGACGGGCGTCTGCAGATGCGCGACAACGCAGCCTGGCTTGACGGCGTGCGGCTGCCCCCTGAAGGCCATGCCTGCGATGACTGATGCACTACCAAGCCGGCAGCCGCCGGCTTTTTATTATCCGCTTTCGTAAAACCTGCATAAAAATCATGTGCTTTAATCGCCTTTTTCCTGCTGTATTGTCGGTTAACTGTCATACTTTTGTGGCACAGTTGGACATATCGTGGCAATGCTCGCCATAATAAGGACGAGACGGATTAACCACGTCCTGTGATTGAACTGGAGTGTGAGTTGTAATGGGTCAGGAAAAGTTATACATCGAGAAAGAGCTAAGCTGGTTAGCATTCAACGAACGTGTACTTCAGGAAGCGGCGGACAAAACTAACCCGCTGATTGAACGTATGCGTTTTCTGGGGATCTACTCCAACAACCTGGATGAGTTCTATAAAGTCCGCTTTGCCGAGCTGAAGCGCAGGATCATTATCAGCGAGGAGCAGGGGTTAAACTCCACCTCGCGCCATCTGCTTGGCAAGATTCAGTCCCGGGTGCTAAAAGCCGACCAGGAATTCGACGGACTGTATAACGAATTGCTGCTGGAGATGGCACGCAATCAGATCTTCCTTATCAACGAACGCCAGCTCTCCGTGAATCAACAGAGCTGGCTGCGTCATTACTTCAAGCAGTACCTTCGCCAGCACATTACGCCGATCCTTATCAATCGTGAAACCGATCTGGTGCAGTTCCTGAAGGACGATTACACCTATCTGGCGGTGGAGATCATCCGTGGCGACAATATCCGTTACGCCCTGCTGGAGATCCCCTCCGACAAGGTGCCGCGCTTCGTCAACCTGCCGCCGGAGACGCCGCGCCGCCGCAAGCCGATGATCCTGCTGGATAACATTCTGCGCTACTGCCTGGATGATATCTTTAAAGGCTTCTTCGACTACGATGCGCTGAACGCCTACTCCATGAAGATGACCCGTGACGCCGAATATGACCTGGTGCACGAGATGGAAGCGAGCCTGATGGAGCTGATGTCCTCCAGCCTGAAGCAGCGCCTGACGGCGGAGCCGGTGCGCTTTGTCTACCAGCGCGACATGCCGGACGCCATGGTGGAGATGCTGCGCGAGAAGCTGACCATCTCCCGCTATGACTCCATCGTGCCGGGCGGCCGCTACCATAACTTTAAAGATTTTATTGGCTTCCCGAACGTGGGCAAAGCCAACCTGGTGAACAAGCCGCTGCCGCGCCTGCGCCATATCTGGTTCGATAAGTTCCGCAACGGCTTTGATGCTATCCGCGAACGCGATGTGCTGCTCTACTACCCCTACCACACCTTTGAGCACGTGCTTGAGCTGATGCGCCAGGCGTCGTTCGACCCGAACGTGCTGGCCATCAAAATCAACATTTACCGCGTGGCGAAAGATTCGCGCATCATTGATGCCATGATCCATGCCGCCCACAACGGTAAAAAAGTGACCGTGGTGGTGGAGCTGCAGGCGCGCTTCGATGAAGAGGCCAACATCCACTGGGCTCGCCGCCTGACCGAAGCGGGCGTACACGTTATCTTCTCCGCGCCGGGGCTGAAAATTCACGCCAAGCTGTTCCTGATCTCCCGCAAAGAGGGCGATGAGGTGGTGCGCTATGCCCATATCGGCACCGGCAACTTCAACGAGAAAACCGCGCGTATTTACACCGACTACTCGCTGCTGACCGCCGATGCCCGCATTACCAACGAAGTACGCCGGGTATTCAACTTTATCGAAAACCCTTACCGCCCGGTGAGCTTCGACTATCTACTGGTTTCACCGCAAAACTCTCGTCGTCTGCTGTATGACATGATCGACCGTGAGATTGCCAATGCGCAGCAGGGGCTGCCGGCGGGCATCACCCTCAAGCTAAACAACCTGGTGGATAAAGGGCTGGTGGATCGGCTGTATGCCGCATCGGGATCCGGCGTGCAGGTTAACCTGTTGATCCGCGGGATGTGCTCGCTGATCCCTGAACTGGAAGGCATCAGCGATAATATTCGCGTGATTAGTATCGTTGACCGCTATCTGGAGCACGATCGCATCTATATTTTTGATAACGGCGGCGATAAACAGGTCTATCTCTCCTCCGCAGACTGGATGACCCGTAACATAGACTACCGTATCGAAGTGGCGACGCCGCTGCTCGATCCGCGTCTTAAACAACGCATTCTGGATATCATTGAAATTCTGTTCAGTGATACTGTAAAAGCACGCTATATCGATAAAGAACTGAGTAACCGCTATGTGCCGCGCGGCAACCGTCGCAAAGTACGGGCACAGCTGGCGATTTACGACTATATCAAATCACTCGAGCAACCCGATTAACCTATGCCGATAAACGATAAGACCCCACGACCGCAGGAGTTCGCCGCGGTCGACCTTGGTTCTAACAGCTTCCACATGGTCATTGCCCGCGAGGTCGATGGCGCGATGCAGATCATCGGCCGCCTGAAGCAGCGCGTCCACCTGGCCGATGGCCTGGATGAGCACAATATGCTCAGCGAAGAGGCCATCGAGCGAGGGCTGAACTGCCTGTCGCTGTTTGCTGAACGTCTGCAGGGTTTTACCGCGTCGAGCGTCTGTATTGTGGGTACCCACACACTGCGCCAGGCGCTGAATGCCTCTGATTTTCTCAAGCGGGCCGAGAAGGTCATTCCCTACCCTATCGAGATTATCTCCGGCAACGAAGAGGCGCGTCTGATCTTTATGGGTGTTGAACACACCCAGCCGGAGAAGGGACGTAAGCTGGTGATTGATATCGGGGGCGGCTCTACCGAGCTGGTCATCGGTGAAAACTTCGAGCCGCATCTGGTTGAAAGCCGCCGGATGGGCTGCGTCAGCTTCGCCCAGCTCTATTTCCCGGGCGGCGCCATCAGCCGTGAAAACTTCCAGCGCGCGCGTATGGCCGCGGTTCAGAAGCTGGAAAGCCTGGCATGGCAGTACCGAATTCAGGGCTGGAACGTGGCGCTGGGCGCCTCTGGCAGCATCAAAGCCGCGCATGAAGTGCTGCTGGCGATGGGCGAAAAAGACGGTTTTATCACCCCTGAACGTCTGACCATGCTGACGGACGAAGTGCTGAAACATAAAAATTTCGACGCCCTGAGCCTGCCGGGCCTTTCCGATGAACGCAAAGGGGTGTTCGTACCGGGGCTGGCTATTCTGTGCGGCGTCTTTGATGCACTGGCTATCCGTGAACTGCGCCTTTCCGACGGCGCGCTGCGCGAAGGGGTACTCTATGAGATGGAGGGCCGTTTCCGCCACCAGGATATCCGCAGCCGTACCGCCCAGAGCCTGGCGAATCAGTACAATATTGACCGGGAACAGGCGCGTCGCGTACTGGAAACCACTACCCACATGTACGAGCAGTGGGAAGCCCAGAACCCGAAACTGGCGCATCCGCAGCTCACTGCCCTGCTGAAATGGGCGGCGATGCTGCACGAAGTGGGTCTGAACATCAACCACAGCGGCATGCACCGCCACTCGGCCTATATTCTGCAAAACAGCGATCTGCCCGGCTTTAACCAGGAGCAGCAGGCGATGATGGCCACCCTGGTGCGCTATCACCGTAAAGCCGTCAAGCTTGACGATCTGCCGCGCTTTACCCTGTTCAAGAAGAAGCAGTTCCTGCCGCTGATCCAGCTGTTACGTCTGGGCGTACTGCTCAACAACCAGCGCCAGGCCACCACTACCCCGCCGACGCTGACGCTCACCACCGACGATAATCACTGGACGCTGAGCTTCCCCCACGACTGGTTCAGCCAGAATGCGCTGGTGTTGCTGGATCTGGAGCGTGAGCAGCAATACTGGAGCGCGGTCACCGGCTGGTGCCTCAAAATCGAAGAAGAGCGCTCACCGGACGTCGCAGCCTGAGTGTGGGATCAGGCGCTCTCGGGGAGCGTCTGATCCTTTGCCAGATTTTCCAGTAACGCCGGCCTGCCGATAAAATAGCCCTGCAGATAGTCAATTCCCAGCGCCGACGCCGCGTCGCGAATAGCTTCGCTTTCGACGTACTCCGCGACCACCAGCATTTTTTTCATCCGCGCCAGGTGGCAAATAGAGGCTACAATCTGGTAATCGAAGCTGTTGCTCACAATGTTGCGGATAAAACTGCCGTCGATCTTCAGGATGTCGGCATCCACATTTTTCAGGCGGGCGTAGCTCGCGTAGCCTGTGCCAAAATCATCAATAGCGATTCGACACCCCATCTTCTGCAGCTGGCCCACAATCTGATTTGCCAGCCCGGCGTTGCCAAAGCTGCTGCACTCGGTGATCTCCAGAATCAACTGCCAGGGTTCAATCGCGTAGGTTTGCAGCAGGCGCGTCACCTCCAGCGGCAGCTGGGCCCGGCAGATGGAGCTGGGAGAGAGATTAATAGCAAAACGCTTGCCCGGCATGCTATCCCGGTTCGCCGCCATAAACTGCAGCGTCTTTTCCAGCACCCACAAATCAATGCGCGACGAGAGGCCAAACTCCTGCGCGACGGGCAGGAAGAGATCCGGCGAGATCATCTCCCCCCGATCGTCGTGCATCCGCAGCAGCACTTCATGATAGTGATCGCCGCGCATCCCCTGCACGGGCTGCGCCATCAGGGTAAAGGCATCGTGCTCCAGCGCGTACTGCAGGCGGTTCATCATCTCAACTTTGTCTTTCAGCCCGCGCTGCAAATTGATGGCACCACGCTGCTGCAGATTTTCAGGATGACAGGTGGAGAGGGACAAATCGGCAACGGTGCTCAGCTCGCCCAGCAGCAGATAGAGGTGCACCACCGGGGAGCGCACGTAGCAATAACTAACGCCCACCTGCGGCTGCAGCGGCATGCCGTCCCAGTAAAAACGAAAACGCTTGATGTGCTGATCCAGCTCTTCGATGCGCAGCTGATGCGACTCGGTATTGAGGCGCAGCGCCAGATCGTGACCCGACAGCTGATAAACGCACTCATCCGACTGCAGGTAGCCGTTCAGCCATTCGGCGATTTGCTGCTTGTACTGGATACGCAGCAGGATGCCATAGTTACGCCCCAGCACTTCCAGCTCGGGGATGCGCAGAAAACAGAGTACTGACCAGGGTTTCTTGCCTAAGGCGCGGTTCAGCGCCCGCAGGTTAGGCATATGGACCACCGGATCGAGGAAAGCCAGGCGACGGGCACGGACGGTAATAGACCGCTGACGCGAGGCCAGCATCGCCATATAGACCACCACAAAGGTAAAGACCAGGTAGCTGGACGAAGTAATGGTGAGCTGAATATCGTAGCCTGCCGACATAGGGATATAGCGATGGAAGTAGTGAATAGAAACAATTAATATCGGCGTCCAGAGCAACGCCATGAGCTTATAGCCAAAGCGCATCGATCCCCAGAGCATCACCGGCATGATCAGCGACAGCGTATAGTTGGTACTGAAGATAGTGCTGTTTTCGGTCATGGGCCACAGCAGCATGCTCAGCAGCAGGCTGTTAATGGCAAGCCAGGCAGCCATCTCCAGCACCGTCACTTTGTTGTCAATCTGCGTGCGTATCTGCGACCAGAGGCTGCGCAGATAGCGGGGGTGCCGGATAATACGGATCAACATATAGCTGAAGGGTACCCCGGTCAGGCAACCCACCAGCAGCCCCTGATAATTTATCAGCAGCCGGATGCCGTAGGTGGCGAGCCCCGCCAGCCTGAACCGGCTTTCGTAAAGGCCCAGATAGAGCGCAAACTGGAACAACAGGAAGAAAATCGTCGCCGGACAGAACATTTGCCAGAACAGGCGGGACGCCATCAGCCGCGGATCGCCATAGGCAACCATATTACGCCGGGGGGTAAAGACCCGGTATCCGCCCCAGCTGAAGATCAGCGGAATGAGAAAATGGGCGATGGCAATAGCGGTAGTGTAGCCGCCAACGTTAAGGTAGTAGTGAAGAAAGAGTGCCAGCACGATACCCGGCACCGCCTTCAGCCCGTAAAAAAGCATCAGCGCCAGTAAAAAAGCCAGCGGCATATAATAGAGCACCACCAGGCTACCCTCTATTTGCGTATAGGTGGTGGCATGGCGCATTAGCGGCAGGAGCAGTACGGGCAGCAGCAGAGGCAGTGCCCACCAGCGATCTTTATATTGTTGGTATAACGAAATAATAGTCATAGATGCCATTTGATCCCGATCGTCCACAAGGGTGATTTCAGACAGGCATCCAACCTGACGCTTAAGCCGTGCCGGCCAGAAGTGTGCCGGACGGGAAGAAGAGCAAAGATTTTATTAAGCAATGACCAGCAATGGTTGACCTAAATCAAACTTTTTAATATCCGGAAAGAATAATCACATTTTCTCACGATATTTTTGTTCTAATTATCAATAGCGTAAATAAAGCCTTTAATATTTATAACAACGGACAATTTATTTGCTGACGGAATTTTACATTCACGATAATTGACCCCGCTTCGCCGCTGTGACTTAATGAGCCTGTCGCCCTTAGGGTATTATCTGGAAAAACATAGTGAGTCAGGCCACACGTATGCGAAAACGACATCGGTTTAACACTCGGATGACGCGCATCATTTTATTAATCAGCTTCCTCTTTTTCTTCGGCCGCTTCGTCTACTCCTCGATTGGCGCCTGGTATCATCATCAGGACAAGCTCGAATCGCAGCAAACCTCTCTCGGCATTGGGCCAGGCGTGCGGTAAGTTTTCCGTCCACCATGTGTTATTTCGCCTTTTGCAGCAGCCTGATTATCCCGGAAATGCCTTTGCTTAACACTTTATCCTGACGCATTACCGTCGCCAGCTGGCGATGCAGTACCGGCGTGAGCGATTGCACGCAAAGCCCCTGCCGATCTTCCGTCTGCTCGACCGCCATGCGCGGTACTATGCTGTACCCCAGCCCGGCACGCACCATCCGTTTGATTGCCTCTATGCTGCCAAGCTGCATCACCGGCTCTGCCTGCAACCCCTGGGCCGCAAACCAGCCGTCAATCAGGGCCCGCGTACCGCTGCCTGATTCAAAGGCGATCAGCGGCAACGGATGCAGCGCCGTAGGCGTCGGCGGCTGAAGCGCCTGCCCGGCGGTGATATACACGAACTCCTCCTCCCGTACCGGCGTTACCTCCAGCCCGCGCCCGTTCACCGGCAAGGTCACCAGCCCCATATCAAGACGGTTCTCTTCAACCGCACGCACGATGTCCGGCGTATTGCCCGTAGTGACGCCCACCCGAAGAAGCGGATGCGCCTCACGCAGCTGCTGTAACAGCGGCGGCAGCAGATGAATACAGGCCGTTGCGCCGGTGCCAAGGGTGATAGTCCCGCTGACCTCATGGCTGTACTCATCCAGCGAATGCAGGGCATCCTCTACCACCCGAGTGATGCGCTCCCCATGTTCCAGCAACGCCATGCCGGCTGCGGTAGCTTTAATTCCGCGTCCCGTCCGCTCTACCAGCCGCGTGCGCAAAAACTGTTCGAGCTGGCGGATCTGCAAACTGACGGCAGGCTGAGAGATCCCCAGCACATCTGCCGCCGCAGAGAAGCTGCGGCGCTGGATAACCAGCCGGAAGGTTGCCAGATGTGCCAGGTTGAGGGTGCTCATGCAAAGTTTCTCTTATAGGGGTGATAAGGATGCGGGCCTGCCAGCACCTTACCGCGCGCGGTATCCTCAGGACAACTCCCTGATGGAATGAATAAAAATGAATACACCCGCTCCGCCCCGCGCGCTGATATTTGCCGCAGGCTGCAATCAGCTGATCAACTGGGGGATCTCGTTTTATATGCCCGGCACCTTTGCGCGCGCCATCGCGATGGATACCGGCTGGTCATCGCCGCTGATCTACGGCGGGCTGACTCTCGCCATGCTGACGATGGCGGCCGTTTCGCCTTTTGTCGCCCGCCTGCTAGCGCGCTTTGGCGGACAGCGGGTGGTGATGGGCGGCACCCTGCTGATCGCCACAGGCTGCGCGGGCATGGCCCAGACCGCTACTCTCACGGGCTGGTACGCCGCCTGGCTGCTTACCGGTATCGGGATGCGCCTGTCGCTCTACGATGCGCTGTTTGCCTCGCTGGTAAACCTCTACGGACAGCAGGCGCGGCGCACTATTTCAAAGGTGACGCTGGCCGGCGGCCTGGCCTCGGCTCTGTTCTGGCCGCTGGGAGATGTGCTGCTCAAGGTTATGAGCTGGCAAAATGCGCTGCTGATCTATGCGCTTTTTGGCCTGCTGAGCGCGTTTTTGATCCGCCAGCTTCCCCGGCGGCCGCTGCCGGTTGCGGTTACCCACCGCGCGCCGGTGAGGGGCAGAGATCGTCGCAGCGGGTGGCTGTACGCGGCTTTTATCGCACTGATTACCTTTGTTTCTAACGGCACCTCCACCCATCTGCCGGAGTTTATCGCCAGCGCCGGGCTGCCGGTCGCCATCAGCATGCTGTGGGGGCTTGGACAAACCGGCGCGCGGCTCGCGGAAGTGGCCGCCGGCGCGCGCCTGACGCCGCTTCGGCTCACGCTGTTTACTGTCCTTGCCATGCCGCTCTGTTTTGTTATTGGCCTTGGCGGCACGACGCTTTCGTGGTTCGCGGCGGGCTTTGTGCTGGGCTATGGGGCCGTCAACGGGCTGGTGACGATAGTCAAAGCGACGCTGCCGCTGGAGCTTTTTAGCGCCGAGAGCTACGCCAGGCGTACCGGCATGCTGCTGATCCCCGGCCAGCTGATGGCCGCCGCCTCGCCCTTTGCCTATGCCTGGCTGAATAAGACGCTGGGGATGCGGGGAGCGCTGTGGGTGTCGTTAAGCCTGACGCTGGTGGTTGCCCTTCTGGCGCTAGCGCTTGTTCGCTCCCGACCAAAGCGACAAGCTGTTATAAGCCCCGATCCAGCTCGTCAAATGCCGTAGACCCCGGCTGGATAGACACGCCATGTTTATCTTTTTTGACGGTAAATCTGTGTCTGGTATTAGCGGTAACGTTTGATGATGAAAAGGTCGAATATTCATTGACCTTGTCAAATTCGTAATTAATGTGTATTTCTTTAATTTTATTTCTGGTTGCCAACTTTGTAAGATTCCCTTCTAATTCTGTGCGCTCTTTGACTTTATTGCGATTTTGATTTTTTGAGTCAAAATAAAAAATAAAACACTTTTCAATAATATGGCCTTCAAGCGTAGGGGGGATTTCATTACTCATTGCATTTGCAACATTAAAAACAACGCTGGCGTTAGTATTTCTGGTACGTGAAATCACCTTGAAGAGATTAAAATAGATAAGCGCATCTCTCTTTTCTTCTGCTATCTGGTGTTGCACATCGCTCAACCCCGTGTGTGCGCCATTCGTGGGCCTGGTGTGCGGATTTTTGGTACAGCCCACGTACTCAACTCTGCTGTCCAGGCCAAGCTTGATATTCAGATATTCAAGAAAATCGTGTACAGAATAGGTTGTTAAGACGCCTGAAGCATCCATCATTGTGATATATTTTTCAGTAAGCTTAATGACGGGCCTGAATATCCTTCCTGATTTGACATCAACAAAGGTACACTTGAAGCTTCGCTTTTTTCTTTGTTCTCCGATTAAAACATGGATTTTCATTTTTTTAGTGAAAGGATTATATGAAGGCTTTTTATCAACGTTAAATCTTACCCTTTCCCGGGAACAGATAAAGTAGATAAACCTTTTTTCTAAATGTTCTTCAACTTCCTTTTTGATATTTGTCAGATAATCAACGATTAATTCTCTGGTATCAAAATAATCAGCTACTTCTCCCGGGTTCACAATCAGGTCATACCAGTATCGGTGACACTTATCCAGCCCAATAATCCACTCTTTATCACCAGCAGCGTACAGCGGGTTCGACGAGATAAACGAAAAAATGCCTCTGTTCATTTAATGATCCCTTTAGTTTTAAGACAGGTATCCGCGTCGACGTTGCGTTGAACCGCAGGATCTCAGGCTTGAGTATACCGATCTTAATACCGTCTTTTATACCGTCAAAAAATGGAGGGTAGGCAGAATAAACATAAGTAGGCGTAAAAAAACCCTCTGCAAATACAGAGGGTTATTGTTTTACCGAACGGGTATGATGGCTATAAACTAGCTAAACATCACTCCCATTCAATCGTCGCCGGTGGCTTGCCGCTGATGTCATAGACTACCCGCGAAATACCGTTAACTTCGTTGATAATGCGGTTAGAGACGCGGCCCAGGAAGTCGTACGGCAGGTGCGCCCAGTGGGCGGTCATAAAGTCGATAGTCTCGACCGCACGCAGGGAGACAACCCAGTCGTACTTACGGCCATCGCCCATCACCCCTACGGAGCGAACCGGCAGGAAGACGGTGAACGCCTGACTCACTTTGTTGTACAGGTCGGCTTTGTGCAGCTCTTCGATGAAGATAGCGTCCGCGCGACGCAGCAGGTCGCAGTACTCTTTCTTCACTTCGCCCAGCACGCGCACGCCCAGACCCGGTCCCGGGAACGGATGGCGGTAGAGCATGTCGTACGGCAGACCCAACTCGAGGCCGATCTTACGCACTTCGTCTTTGAACAGCTCGCGCAGCGGTTCAACCAGGCCCATCTTCATCTCTTTCGGCAGGCCGCCTACGTTGTGGTGAGATTTGATAACGTGCGCTTTACCGGTGGCAGAGGCCGCCGATTCGATCACGTCCGGATAGATGGTGCCCTGCGCCAGCCACTTCACGTCTTCCAGCTTCAGCGCCTCTTCGTCGAACACTTCCACGAAGACGCGGCCGATGATTTTACGCTTCGCTTCCGGGTCGTTTTCGCCTGCCAGCGCGTCGAGGAAGCGCTGCTCGCCTTCCACGTGAACAATGTTCAGACCGAAGTGGTCGCCGAACATGTCCATTACCTGCTGGGCTTCGTTGAGGCGCAGCAGACCGTTATCCACGAAGACGCAGGTGAGGTTTTTGCCAATCGCGCGGTGCAGCAGCATCGCGGTGACGGAGGAGTCAACGCCGCCGGAGAGGCCGAGGATCACTTTGTCATCACCAACCTGCTGGCGAATACGCTCTACGGCGTCGTCGATGATTTTTGCCGGCGTCCACAGGGCTTCACACTGGCAGATATCGATAACGAAACGCTCCAGCATGCGCAGGCCCTGACGGGTGTGGGTCACTTCCGGGTGGAACTGCACGCCGTAGAAGCGTTTTTCTTCGTTGGCCATAATCGCAAACGGGCAGCTTTCGGTGCTGGCAACGGTCACGAAGTCGGCCGGAATGGCGGTGACTTTGTCGCCGTGGCTCATCCAGACGTCCAGCAGCGCTTTGCCGTCTGCGGTCAGGGCGTCTTCGATACCGCGAATCAGGGCGCTCTCGGTCTGAACTTCAACCTGCGCGTAGCCGAATTCACGCTCGTTAGAGCCCTCTACGTGGCCGCCCAGCTGCATCGCCATGGTCTGCATGCCGTAGCAGACGCCGAATACCGGCACGCCAGCTTCGAACACGTACTGCGGTGCGCGCGGGCTGTTCTCTTCGGTGGTGCTTTCCGGGCCGCCGGAGAGGATGATGCCGCTTGGGTTGAAATCGCGGATCTGCGCTTCCGTCACATCCCAGGCCCAGAGTTCGCAGTACACGCCCAGCTCACGCACGCGACGAGCAACCAGCTGGGTGTATTGAGAACCGAAATCGAGGATGAGAATGCGATGTTTATGAATATTTTCCGTCATTGACGCTAATTCCGAGGCAAGAGAAACAAAATCGCCCGGCTAAGGCCGGGCGTGGAAATTAATCAGGAGCCCATACGATAGTTCGGAGACTCTTTGGTGATGGTCACGTCATGAACGTGGCTTTCCTGGATACCTGCACCGCTGATACGCACGAATTCCGCTTTCGTACGCAGGGCGTCGATAGTACCACAGCCGGTGAGGCCCATACAGGAGCGCAGGCCGCCCATCTGCTGGTGAATGATCTCTTTCAGGTAGCCCTTGTAAGCTACGCGGCCTTCGATCCCTTCCGGCACCAGTTTGTCGGCGGCGTTATCGGTCTGGAAGTAGCGGTCAGAGGAGCCTTTGGACATGGCGCCCAGGGAGCCCATCCCGCGGTAAGATTTGTAAGAGCGGCCCTGGAAGAGTTCGATTTCGCCCGGGGACTCTTCGGTACCGGCCAGCATGGAGCCCACCATCACCGCGGCGGCGCCGGCAGCGATAGCTTTGGCGATATCGCCAGAGAAACGGATCCCGCCGTCGGCGATAACCGGAATACCGGTGCCTTCAAGCGCTTCTACCGCGTCGGATACGGCGGTGATCTGCGGAACCCCTACGCCGGTAACGATACGGGTAGTACAGATGGAGCCAGGACCGATACCCACTTTCACCGCGCTGCAACCCGCGTCAGCCAGCGCGCGAGCGCCTGCGCCAGTTGCCACGTTACCGCCGATGATCTGCAGGTCAGGGTATTTGGCACGGGTATCGCGAATACGTTGCAGAACGCCTTCGGAGTGGCCGTGAGAGGAGTCGATCAGCAGCACGTCCACGCCCGCTGCAACCAGCGCGTCAACGCGCTCTTCGTTGCCAGCGCCAGCGCCAACCGCCGCGCCTACGCGCAGACGACCGTGCTCATCTTTACAGGCGTTCGGTTTACGTTCTGCTTTCTGGAAATCTTTAACGGTGATCATGCCGCGAAGGTGGAAACCGTCGTCAACGACCAGCGCTTTTTCGACGCGCTTTTCGTGCATTTTGGCTAATACTACATCGCGGGATTCGCCTTCACGCACGGTGACCAGACGCTCTTTCGGGGTCATATAGACGCTAATCGGCTGGTTCAGGTCGGTGACGAAACGCACGTCGCGGCCGGTAATGATACCCACCAGTTCGTTATCAGCGGTCACAACCGGGTAGCCTGCAAAACCGTTACGCTCGGTCAGCTCTTTCACTTCGCGCAGGGTGGTGGTAGGCAGTACGGTTTGTGGATCGGTGACGATGCCAGATTCATGTTTCTTCACGCGGCGAACTTCTTCTGCCTGGCGCTCGATAGACATGTTTTTATGAATAAAGCCGATGCCGCCTTCCTGAGCCAGGGCGATAGCCAGGCGCGCTTCAGTCACGGTGTCCATTGCCGCGGAGAGCATAGGAATGTTCAGGCGAATGGTTTTGGTCAACTGCGTACTGAGGTCGGCAGTATTCGGCAGAACGGTGGAGTGAGCGGGAACGAGGAGGACGTCGTCAAACGTCAGTGCTTCTTTAGCGATACGTAGCATGGGCAATATCTCTGACCTGGGTGGTTAAATA
>Ga0153917_1000189_pt1 | contig 55316 bp, 60 predicted proteins | sample TSFL001MetaG_FD_104695 | JGI IMG/M metagenome (GOLD analysis project Ga0153917, IMG submission 104695) | Attine ant fungus gardens microbial communities from Florida, USA - TSFL001 MetaG | ecosystem: Host-associated > Fungi > Mycelium > Unclassified | place: USA: Florida, Paynes Creek Historic...
CCCGTTCCCATACCGAACACGGAAGTTAAGCTCTTCAGCGCCGATGGTAGTCGGGGGTTTCCCCCTGTGAGAGTAGGACGCCGCCAAGCAAGCTTAAACCCAGCTCATTGAGCTGGGTTTTTTGTTTACTCAAGATCGAGAAAAACAAACAAATACAAACACCGAGAGCTTATATAGCCCATATACTGATTCCAAGTTTCAAAAAGATCTAAATAGTGTATACAATATCCGTTTTAAGGGGAGGCTAATTGTATGGAGGTGGAGAAGGTGGACGAAACAGCTAAACTTAATCATACATGTGTGATTTGTGATCAAGAGAAGAATAGAGGCATTCATCTTTATACGAAATTCATATGCTTAGATTGTGAGAGAAAAGTAATTTCTACATCAACTTCTGATCCTGACTATGCCTTTTACGTGAAAAAACTAAAGAGCATTCATACACCGCCATTATATTCATAGACCTGAAAAGGTCTTTTTTTGTACGCTTAATAATAAAAAGAAGATGAAACTTGTTTAAGGATTGAACGTAGTAGATAATAATATTAAAACTGAGTATAGACACAGGAGTCGATTATCTCATGCAGAGATTTTTTCACTTTTTGATGTGGAGTTTAACTAGCAGTGCGACTTTTGTTTTCATAGGGATATTGTGCTTTTTCGGTTTAAATCAGTCGCTTTTTTTATCTTTTGTTTATGGGCTTGCTTCAGGAGCAGTCGTATACACAGCTGGTATCTGGAATGCAAGACGGTTATTTCTTAAAAAGCATGAATTGACAGGAAGAGAGTATGCTTACATTAAGAAAAATCTAGAGGAAGCAAGGCGGAAAATCATACGTCTTAGAAAAGCATTGTTTCAGGTTAAAAGCATTCAAATGTTTAAGCTAAATGCGGAAATCCTTAGGCTTGTCAGAAGGATTTATTTGCTAACCAAAAAAGAGCCAAAGCGGTTTTATCAGGCAGAGCGATTTTTTTATCAAACTCTCGATTCAGTTGTTGAATTGACAGAGAAGTATGCTTTTCTATCATCTCACCCAAAAAAAAGCAAAGAATTGTCGATGTCGTTAAGTGAGACACGCATCACTCTTACTGAATTGACCAAGCGTTTAGAGGAAGATTTAACTCAAGTAATGGGTGATGAAATTGGCGAGTTGCAATTTGAATTAGATGCAGCAAAACATTCATTAAAGAAATAAGGGAAGAGGGTAAGAGCGATGAACCGAAATCAAAGCGACCTTCATATAGATGAATTATTGGCAGACCCTTTTGGAGGTAACATAGAGATACCAGGTTCGGAGGCAGTAAAAGCAGAGAAAGAGCAAGTACGGCTTGTTGATGTTCTTCCTGAGGAAAACAAGGAAAAAGCAATTCAGCTTGCTGGACAGATTGATCATAAAAATATGCAAAGCATTGTCTTATACGGTTCACAAGCTCAATCTAAATTGCTGAACTTTTCTCATGATATGATTAATCATGTTCAAAAGAAGGATGTCGGGGAGATTGGCGAAATACTTGGAGAGCTGATGAAAAAGCTGGAGCAAGTAAATCCTGATGATCTTCAGTCTAAGAAAAAGGTTTTTTTGGCACGCATGTTTGGAAGAGTATCAAATTCTCTTCAAGAGGTGCTGTCTAAATATCAAAAGACCAGCGTGCAGATAGACAGAATCAGCTTGAAGCTGGAGCACTCTAAAAATGCTTTAATCAGTGACAATAAGCTATTAGAGCAGTTATATGAAAAAAATAAAGAGTATTTCGAGGCGCTGAATGTTTATATTGCTGCAGGAGAACTGAAGCTGGAGGAATTAAAAACAAAAACAATTCCTGAACTGAAGCAACAGGCTGAATCGAGTGATCATAACCAAATGGCCGCTCAAGAAGTAAATGATTTGATTCAATTTGCTGACCGGTTAGATAAAAGGGTGCACGATTTGCTGCTGAGCAGGCAAATTACAATCCAAAGTGCTCCGCAAATCAGACTGATTCAAAATACAAACCAAGCGTTAGCTGAAAAGATCCAGTCATCCATTGTGACAGCGATTCCGCTTTGGAAAAACCAAGTTGCGATCGCACTGACACTTTTAAGGCAGCGCAATGCAGTGGATGCACAACAGAAAGTATCTGATACAACCAATGAGCTTTTGCTGAAAAATGCGGAGCTTTTAAAAACCAATACAATTGAAACTGTACGGGCAAATGAACGAGGCCTTGTTGATATAGATACCTTGAAAAAGGTGCAGGAAAGCTTAATCAGCACGCTTGAAGAAACACTAACTATACAAGAAGAAGGACGAATCAAACGTCGTCAGGCAGAAGAAGAGCTTATGATGATGGAAGGCGATCTAAAGCAAAAGCTGCTTACAATAAAGGAAAGATAGTTACCAGTAAGTCTGGCTTTAAGTTCTGTCAGAGGAACGATATAATAAAGTGTAAGAAGACACATTCAAAGGATTGTTTTCATGAACACACCTTTATATAAAGCATTAATTCAACATGCGAGAAGAAATTCTCATTCATTTCATGTTCCGGGACATCACAATGGAGATGTCTTTTTTGATGACGCTAAGTCAATATTCGATCCGCTTCTCACCATTGATGTAACTGAACTGGCAGGGCTGGATGATCTCCATCATCCTTCCGGGGCAATTAAGGAAGCGCAAGAGCTTGTCAGTCAATTATATGAATCGGCAGAAAGCTTTTTTCTGGTGAATGGTACGACTGTCGGAAACTTGGCGATGATTTTATCTGTTTGTGAACCTGGTGACACAATTTTGGTTCAAAGAAACTGTCATAAATCTGTATTTCATGCTGTTGATTTAGCTGGTGCAGAGCCAGTTTATCTCGCACCTGACGTTGATTCAGCGATGCATGTGCCTACGCATGTTCCGCTTGGTACAATTAAAGAAGCCTTGGCAGCATATCCTGATGCGAAAGGCTTGGTACTGACCAATCCGACATATTACGGGCATAGTGCTGATTTGACCGAGATCATTACTGAGGCCCATCATTACGGGATTCCTGTTTTGGTGGACGAAGCACATGGCGCACATTTTATTTTAGGAGAGCCTTTTCCAGTCTCAGCTTTAAAAATGGGGGCAGATATTGTTGTTCAGTCTGCCCACAAAACGTTGCCTGCCATGACGATGGGCTCTTATTTGCACCTCAACAGCAGCTGCAGAGTTAACAGGGATCGGGTGGCAGAGTATTTAAACCGATTACAAAGCAGCAGCCCGTCTTATCCGATTATGGCTTCGTTAGACATTGCCCGCGCTTATGTACAGCATATTATAGAAGAACAAAAGCTTCCTGACATTCTGCAGCGAATACAAACACTTAAACAAACGTTTGATTCACTTACAAATGCAGAAGCTGTTAACCCTGCTAATACACAGATTATAGTTGACCCGCTGAAGCTTACCATTCGTTCAAAACGCGGGCATTCTGGCTATACGCTGCAAAGCATATTAGAGCGTGCCAACATATTCACTGAGCTTGCTGACGAAAATCAAGTACTGCTCGTTCTCCCATTGGGAGGAAAACGGAGAATAAATGCTGAAACCATTAGAAGCATTGATGAGGAGATTGAGAAAACGCCTCCGGAGCGGCCGTTTGTTCCTGCAGAATGGGGAGCGCAGCCTGTAACTATCTTGCCTTATCAAAAAAAGGTCTTACATTCGTTTAAGAAGGAATATGTGGACTTTGGGGAAGCAGCAGGCCGGCTGAATGCAGAGGATATCATCCCTTATCCTCCAGGTATCCCGATGATTATGGCAGGAGAAAGAATAACAAAAGAAAGTGTGCGAAAGCTCAGCCGCTTGATCAGCATGAAAACGCATGTTCAAGGGAATATGAAAATCAAAGAGAAACAACTACTTGTTTATATAGAAGAGGAGAAATCATGAGCGGTTTATTTATTACATTCGAAGGTCCTGAAGGTGCGGGGAAAACAACTGTTCTCCAGGAAATCAAAAACATACTGTCAGCAGAAGGCCTTCAGGTTATGGCAACTCGAGAGCCGGGCGGAATAGATATTGCAGAACAAATTCGAGAGGTTATTCTGAATGAGAACAACACATTAATGGACCCAAAAACAGAAGCTCTCTTATATGCAGCTGCAAGACGCCAGCATTTAGTTGAAAAAGTAAAACCTGCTTTAGAACAGGGGCATGTCGTTCTTTGCGACAGATTCATAGACAGTTCGCTTGCGTATCAAGGCTATGCAAGAGGACTTGGAATTGATGAGGTTCTGTCCATAAATGAATTTGCCATTGGAGATATGATGCCCCATGTAACGGTTTATTTTTCAATTGATCCGGAAGAAGGCCTGAAGCGTATTTATGCAAACGGCTCACGGGAGAAAAACAGGCTCGATTTAGAAAAACTGGACTTTCATACAAAGGTACAGGAAGGTTATCAAGAGCTGATGAAGCGATTTCCGGAAAGATTCCATTCAGTTGATGCCGGGCAATCTAAAGACCTCGTCGTTCAGGATGTTCTAAAGGTGATCAATGAAGCGTTGAAAAAAATTCAATTGTGACCTGTTTCCCAATAGTTGATATAATAATGTAAACGAGATCATGTTGTTTCCAATCTAAAGGAGGCCTTCACAGATGAAATTGATAGTGGCAGTTGTACAAGATCAGGACAGCAACAGACTTTTGAAAACCTTAACGGATCACAACTTCAGGGTCACAAAGCTTGCGACGACGGGAGGATTTCTTAAATCAGGCAATACAACGTTTATGATTGGTGTTGAGGATATACGTGTCAATAAAGCGTTGAGTCTCATTAAAGAAAACGGACAGAAACGTGATCAAATGATTGCCCCTGTATCTCCAATGGGCGGAAATGCTGATTCTTATGTCCCTTATCCAGTCGAAGTTGAAGTTGGCGGAGCGACAGTATTTGTCCTTCCAGTCGATGAATTTCATCAATTTTAAGGATTTGAAACTGTGAAAATTAATAAAGATATACGTACATTTATAGATAATAAGCAGCTTCCCTCTGTGAAAACATCTGAGATTACAGCATCGTTTAAAACATCAATGGAAAACCAAAGCAGCAAATTGAAGCTTGATCAGCTTACCAGGATGTTATCCGATATAGAGGCGTTTGGAAAAAGGCTAACGAAATCGCGGAACTTTAAAGACTTAGCGAGATTTAAAGGACTTGTGAAACGTTTTGTCAAAGAAGCTGTGGACAGCGGCCTCTCACATGAAACGTCGAAAAGCTTTGACCTTTACGGGAACAGCAGAACGCTGGGACTTGTGAAAGAAATAGATGAAAAATTGATAAAGCTTACAGAAGAGATGATGGATCAGGAAAAACCGGCAATTGATTTGCTGGAGCGTATTGGCGAAATAAAAGGTTTATTGATTAACCTTTACACATAGAGAGTGATACAATGGCAATAACCTGGAAGGAAATGAACGAGCTTCAGCCCAGAGTGATGAAGCTTTTATATAATAGTATTGAGAAGGACAGACTATCACACGCTTATTTGTTTGAGGGGAAAAAAGGAACAGGCAAGCTTGATGCCGCGCTGCTTCTTGCAAAAAGCTTCTTTTGTTTGGAGGATGGCGCGGAGCCTTGTGAGAGCTGCCGAAACTGTAAACGGATAGAGTCAGGGAACCATCCCGATCTCCATCTTGTTCAGCCTGATGGCTTATCAATCAAAAAGGCGCAAATTCAAGCGTTGCAAGAAGAGTTTTCTAAGACCGGACTTGAATCGCATAAAAAGCTGTATATTATTTCGCACGCAGATCAAATGACAGCAAATGCGGCGAACAGCCTGCTGAAATTTTTAGAAGAACCGAACAAAGACACAATGGCCGTCCTCATCACTGAGCAGCCCCAAAGGTTATTGGATACCATCATTTCAAGATGCCAAACCCTTCCTTTTCAGCCTTTGCAGCCAAAAGCAATTGAAGACAGACTGATCGAACAGGACGTCTCGCCTCATATGGCAAGGCTCCTGGCCAACATGACCAATAATGTAGCAGAAGCAGTCGAATTAAGTCGAAATGATGAGTTTGCAGAGTCTAGAGCGAAAGTGATAAAATTGTATGAAGTCCTACACCAGCGGAAAGGACATGCTTTTTTCTTTATTCAAGATCAATGGATGCCCTTTTTCAAAGAAAAAACCCATCAAGAAATGGGTCTTGATATGCTCTTATTGATATATCGTGATGTGTTGTCCATCCAAATAGGAAATGAAGATAAATTGATTTATCAAGACTTATTCCAATCAATAAAACAGCATGCGCTACAATCAACACAACAAAGCGTTACGAATCAGATACTTGCTGTTTTAGAAGCAAAGAAACGGCTTCATTCCAATGTGAATGTACAAGGATTAATGGAGCACTTGGTGTTAATGTTGCAGGAGGGATAAGCTTGTACAATGTAATTGGTGTCCGCTTTAAGAAAGCGGGTAAAATATATTATTTTGATCCGAATGGATTTCATATAGAACATGACAGCTGCGTAATTGTAGAAACTGTCAGAGGCGTTGAGTACGGCCAGGTCGTAATTGCAAATAAACAGGTGGATGAGCATGATGTGGTGCTTCCCCTTCGAAAAGTGATACGTGTGGCTGATGAGCGCGATCTTCTCATTGTAGAAGAAAATAAACAGGAAGCACTATCAGCATTTGATATCTGCCAAAAGAAAGTGATTGAACATGGCTTGGATATGAAGCTGGTCGATGTTGAATTCACGTTTGATCGCAATAAAGTCATTTTTTACTTCACTGCTGACGGCCGAGTAGATTTTAGAGAGCTTGTAAAGGATTTGGCTTCTATCTTTAAGACAAGAATTGAGCTGCGCCAAATCGGAGTGAGGGATGAGGCGAAAATGCTCGGAGGAATCGGTCCTTGCGGAAGAATGCTTTGCTGTTCAACGTTTCTTGGAGATTTTGAACCCGTTTCCATTAAAATGGCCAAGGATCAGAACTTGTCTTTAAATCCTACGAAGATTTCAGGTCTTTGCGGACGTTTGATGTGCTGTTTAAAATATGAGAACGATGAGTATGAGACCGCAAAAGAACAGCTTCCGGATATTGGAGAAATGATTACGACAGCAAACGGCCCCGCGAAGGTCGTCGGACTAAATATTCTGGAACGGGTGCTTCAGGTGGAACTGATAAACCGTGAAAAAGTGATAGAATATACTTGGGAAGAGCTCTTGGAAGAGGGCGTCGTATCCGCACAAACCACAGATTAACGAGGTGTGGAACCTTGGATAAAAAAGAGTTATTTGATACAGTCATTAACTTAGAAGAACAAATTGGTTCACTGTACCGGCAGCTGGGGGATTTGAAGCAGCATATCGGTGAGATGATTGAGGAAAATCATCATTTACAGCTTGAAAACAAGCATTTGCGCAAACGGCTGGACGATACGACGCAGCAGATTGAAAAGTTCAAAGCTGATAAAAAAGAATCAAAAACACAGAAGACAGAGCAAACTGATATAGGGGAAGGATATGATAATCTGGCACGTCTGTATCAAGAAGGATTTCATATCTGCAATGTCCACTATGGAAGTGTTCGAAAAGAAGATTGTCTTTTCTGTCTGTCATTCTTAAATAAAAAATAGGAAAAAGGCTTCCGCATAAGACGGGAGCCTTTTTCAAAGGTACTGAAAGGATAAGAAGATGGTTTCATTACGTGATGATGAAAGATTAGATTATTTGCTGGCAGAGGACATGAAAATCATACAAAGTCCAACGGTGTTTGCTTTTTCGTTGGACGCTGTGCTTCTGTCGAAATTTGCGTACGTTCCGATTCAAAAAGGGAAAATCGTTGATTTATGCACCGGCAATGGCATTGTGCCGCTGTTGCTCAGTACAAGATCAAAAGCAGACATTCTTGGTGTCGAAATTCAAGAAAGGCTCCATGATATGGCTGTTCGCAGTGTGGAGTATAATAAGCTGCAGGATCAGATTCAGGTCATACATGATGATCTGAAAAACATGCCGGAGAAACTTGGACATAATCGATATGATGTTGTCACCTGCAATCCGCCGTATTTTAAAACGCCGAAGCAAACTGAACAAAACATGAACGAGCATCTCCGAATCGCAAGACATGAAATCCACTGTACATTAGAGGATGTCATTTCAGTCAGCAGCAAACTGCTCAAACAAGGAGGAAAGGCAGCACTTGTTCACCGGCCGGGACGGCTTCTGGAGATTTTTGAACTGATGAAGGCTTATCAAATCGAGCCGAAGCGTGTGCAATTTGTCTACCCGAAGCAAGGGAAGGAAGCCAATACCATTTTGGTTGAAGGAATCAAAGGCGGGCGTCCAGATTTGAAAATTCTTCCTCCTTTGTTCGTTTATGATGAACAAAATGAATATACAAAAGAGATCAGGACCATTTTATATGGAGACAAATAATCATTTCTTCTACGTCGTGAAATGTAAGGACAATAGCTGGTATGCCGGGTATACCAACGATCTGCATAAACGGGTGAAGACACACAATGACGGAAAGGGCGCAAAGTATACAAAAGTAAGGCGTCCGGTTGAATTGATTTTTGCCGAAGCTTTCGACACCAAGCGGGAAGCTATGCAGGCGGAATATTATTTCAAAAAACTAACTCGAAAGAAAAAAGAGCTTTATATAGAAGAAAAACGGAACAGCAAGGAGGCTGTATATGTTAAGGCGCCAAATGAGCTTTAATGGAAAGTCGGACATGGGAATTCTTTACTTGGTCCCAACCCCAATCGGAAATCTAGAGGATATGACATTCCGGGCGATCGATACGCTGAAATCAGTGGATGCGATTGCTGCGGAAGATACGAGGCAAACAAAAAAGCTTTGCCATGTATATGAAATTGAAACACCGCTCGTCAGCTACCACGAACACAATAAAGAAAGCAGCGGGCACAAAATTATTGAATGGCTGAAATCAGGAAAAAACATTGCTCTTGTCAGTGATGCCGGTTTGCCGACAATTTCTGATCCTGGAGCTGAAATCGTTAAAGATTTTACGGATATAGGCGGTTATGTTGTTCCGTTGCCGGGAGCCAATGCTGCATTAACAGCTCTTATTGCTTCAGGTATTATACCGCAGCCTTTTTTCTTTTACGGTTTTCTCAACAGACAGAAAAAAGAAAAGAAGAAGGAGCTTGAAGCCCTTAAAAAACGGCGGGAAACAATTATTTTTTATGAAGCGCCTCACAGATTGAAGGAAACCTTGTCAGCGATGGCAGAGATATTAGGGGATCGAGAAATTGCTGTAACGCGTGAACTCACTAAAAAATATGAAGAGTTTATCCGAGGAACGATATCCGAGGTCATCGAATGGGCAAACGAGGATCAGATACGCGGCGAGTTTTGTCTTGTTGTAGAAGGAAGTAATAATGAAGAAGCAGATGAGGAAGAACAATGGTGGGAAACCCTCACTGCGAAAGAACATGTCGAGCATTACATCTCGAAAGGCGCTACTTCTAAAGAAGCCATTAAAAAAGCAGCAGTCGATCGCAATGTACCAAAGCGTGAAATGTACGATGCTTACCATATTAAGCAATAAAAAAACGTTCTTGTATCATAACAAGAACGTTTTTTGTACAAGAAATGATTATTTAAGGTTTTGAAGCTGGTTTTGGATTTCGCTGATGATTTGCTCAGCGCCTTCTTTACTAAGAACCAATTTACCGCCTGCAAGTTTAAGGTTATCATCAGAAACTTCACCAGTTACTTGGCAAGTCATGTTTGGTTTATATTTTTTAAGGATGATTTTTTCATCATCAACATAAATTTCAAGAGCATCTTTTTCTGCGATTCCAAGTGTACGACGCAATTCGATAGGAATAACTACACGTCCTAATTCATCAACTTTACGTACAATACCAGTAGATTTCATAAACATTCTCCTCCCAAGAGATACTTATTTGTTTAAATTATATTTTTCTTCGTCATTATTCGACAAAATCCTTACCTTCATAGCATAACAAGGTTTCCAATAATCGTCAATCATTTTGTTTACTATTGATTGTAAGAATTAGTTCTTATAGTCAGTAATGTCTTGGAAACTACCGAAATAACAGCATTTTATAAATATTTAATAAAGCTATTATCCTACTAAAAATCCTTTTAAATCAAGACTTTCGAACCAAAGTTTTTTATTTCATTTGATTATATACGACAAAATTCGACACGAACAGACTTTTTTTATTTTCATTAAAGATTTTTAATTTTAATTATTCTTTTTCAGGGCATATGTATATATTCTTGATCTTAAAGGCTAAGATGGTATCATAGATAAAGGATAAATATAAATAATATTCATATATGATTTGCACTTATCGCCGCTCTCGTCCTTTGGGCGGGAGCTTTTTGACATTCTGATTAGGAGGTTTCAAGATGCCGCAAGAAAACAATACATTTTACATTACAACACCGATTTATTATCCGAGCGGAAAATTACATATCGGCCATGCATATACGACAGTCGCGGGAGATGCAATGGCACGCTACAAAAGATTAAAAGGGTTCGATGTTCGCTATTTAACGGGAACGGACGAGCATGGACAAAAGATCCAGCAAAAAGCTGAACAGGAAAACATTACACCTCAGGAGTATGTGGATCGTGCAGCGGCAGATATTCAAAAACTGTGGACGCAGCTTGAAATCTCAAACGACGACTTTATCCGCACGACAGAAAAACGGCATAAAGCTGTCATTGAAAAGGTGTTTCAAAAGCTCCTTGATAACGGGGACATCTATCTTGATGAGTATGAAGGCTGGTACAGCATCCCTGATGAAACGTTCTACACGGAAACTCAGCTTGTTGATATCGAGCGGAATGAAAAGGGAGAGGTCATCGGCGGAAAAAGCCCTGACAGCGGTCACCCAGTTGAATTGATCAAAGAGGAATCTTATTTCTTCCGTATGGGGAAATACGCGGATCGTCTTCTGAAATACTATGAAGAAAATCCGACCTTTATCCAGCCGGAATCACGCAAAAACGAAATGATTAATAATTTTATCAAGCCTGGACTTGAGGATTTGGCAGTATCACGTACCACTTTTGATTGGGGCGTAAAGGTGCCGGAAAATCCAAAGCATGTTGTATATGTTTGGATTGACGCACTATTTAACTATTTAACAGCACTAGGTTATGATACAGAAAATGATGAGCTGTATCAAAAATATTGGCCTGCCGATGTTCATTTAGTCGGTAAGGAGATTGTACGATTCCATACTATTTACTGGCCAATTATGCTGATGGCTCTGGATCTGCCTCTGCCGAAGCAAGTATTCGCTCATGGCTGGCTTTTGATGAAAGACGGAAAAATGTCAAAATCAAAAGGAAATGTTGTAGATCCAGTTACATTAATTGAACGCTATGGTTTAGACGAGCTTCGCTATTACCTGCTTCGCGAAGTGCCGTTCGGATCTGACGGTGTATTCACGCCGGAAGGATTTGTTGAGCGCATCAACTATGATCTAGCGAATGACTTAGGAAACCTATTGAATCGTACTGTTGCGATGATCAATAAGTATTTTGACGGACAAATCGGTTCTTACAAAGGCGCCGTAACGGAATTTGATCAGACGCTCACTTCGGTTGCTGAAGAAACAGTGAAGGCTTACGAGAAAGCAATGGAAAACATGGAATTCTCGGTAGCACTTTCGACTTTATGGCAGCTAATCAGCCGCACAAACAAATACATTGATGAAACAGCTCCATGGGTGCTTGCAAAAGATCCGGCAAAAGAAGAAGAACTGCAATCCGTTATGTATCACCTGGCTGAATCGTTGCGTATTTCAGCGGTACTGCTACAGCCATTCTTAACAAAGACACCGGAAAAAATGTTCGAGCAGCTGGGCATTACTGATGAATCTTTAAAAGCTTGGGACAGCATTACAGCTTTCGGCCAGCTGAAAGATACAAAAGTACAAAAAGGCGAGCCATTGTTCCCACGCTTAGAGGCAGAGGAAGAAATTGCTTACATTAAAGGGAAGATGCAGGGTTCAGCGCCAGCGAAAGAAGAAACAAAAGAAGTAGAACCGCAAGAGGTTGATCGTTTACCTGAAATTACGATTGATCAATTCATGGATGTAGAACTTCGCGTGGCAGAAGTCATTGAGGCAGAGCCAGTGAAAAAAGCAGACCGTTTATTGAAGCTGCAGCTGGATCTTGGTTTTGAAAAGCGCCAAGTGGTATCCGGCATAGCGAAGCATTATACGCCTGAAGAGCTTGTTGGAAAGAAACTCGTTTGCGTTACAAATCTAAAACCGGTTAAACTGAGAGGCGAGCTTTCTCAAGGTATGATCCTTGCAGGGGAAGCAGACGGCGTATTAAAAGTCGTATCTATCGATCAGTCGTTACCGAAAGGCACAAGAATTAAATAATGATAAACAAAAGGTGTTTCACGTGTAACAATTCGTCGAACACCTTTTGTGTTTCGACAAGAAAGGAGTTTTTCACTTATGTTGTTTGACACACACGCGCATTTAAATGCGGAACAATATGATACTGATCTGGAAGAGGTTATTGAACGGGCAAAAGCTGAAAAAGTTGAACGAATTGTCGTAGTTGGTTTTGACCGTCCAACCATTACCCGTGCGATGGAAATGATTGAGGAATATGATTTTATTTATGCAGCCATCGGCTGGCATCCTGTTGACGCGATTGACATGACAGAGGAAGATTTAGCGTGGATTAAAGAGCTTTCTGCTCATGAGAAAGTGGTAGCGATAGGTGAAATGGGACTTGATTATCATTGGGATAAATCACCTAAAGATATTCAAAAAGAGGTGTTTAGAAAACAAATTTCCTTAGCAAAAGAGGTCAATCTGCCTATTATCATTCATAACCGTGATGCAACGGAGGATGTCGTCACCATTTTGAAAGAGGAAGGTGCAGAAGCTGTGGGCGGAATTATGCACTGCTTTACAGGAAGTGCGGAAGTGGCAAGAGAATGCATGAAAATGAATTTTTATTTATCATTTGGAGGGCCGGTGACATTCAAAAACGCGAAGAAACCGAAGGAAGTAGTGAAGGAAATTCCGAATGACCGGTTGCTGATTGAAACGGACTGCCCGTTTCTCACGCCTCACCCTTTCCGCGGGAAAAGAAATGAACCGAGATATGTGAAATATGTGGCAGAACAAATCGCCGAATTAAAAGAAATGACCTTTGAAGAGATTGCCTCAATCACGACTGAAAATGCGAAAAGACTTTTCCGTATAAACTGACAAAAAACGCTAGCGGGTTTTGTAAGAGCTTGTCCCTTACAGCGTTTTTCTATAAAAGTTCTACATGCTTTCTTCTCCTCATAGGATAGGTTTGTCGACAAGTCTTTCTTCCGTTTCTCAGTGTATTTCAGGATAATGAAGAAGACACTGAGCTTTTGGGAGAAAGAGAAGGGAGGGTTGACAGCCTTTTAGATACTCTATATAATCTCTCCGAGGAGAAGGAGGCGTTTTTCATCACACAAAAAATGAAAAAGCTGTTTTCCGTAAAGCTTAGCAAAAGCAAAGTCATTCTGGTTGCTGCTTGTTTGCTTTTGGCAGGAAGCGGGACTGCGTACGCGGCTCATGAGCTGACGAAACAATCAGTCTCAGTTTCTATCAATGGCAAAAAGAAACATATACGCACACATGCAAATACAGTCGGTGATCTTTTGGAGACGCTTGATATCAAGACAAGAGACGAAGACAAGATCACACCTGCTAAACAGACAAAGATAACAGCAGATATGGACGTTGTGTATGAGGCTGCAAAACCTGTGAAGCTTACAATAAACGGGGAAGAAAAGACATTATGGTCAACAGCAAAGACGGTCGGTGCATTACTGGACGAACAAGATGTTGATGTGAAAGAACAAGATCAAGTTGATCCCGCAATAGATACAGATATTTCGAAAGACATGAAGATTAACATAGAGCCCGCATTTCAGGTTACTGTGAATGATGCAGGAAAACAAAAGAAGATCTGGACGACTTCGACTACGGTCGCTGACTTTTTAAAACAGCAAAAGATGAACATAAAAGACGAAGATAAAATCAAGCCTGCGTTAGATGCAAAGCTGACGAAAGGAAAGGCTGATATTACAATTACTCGTATCGAAAAGGTCACCGATGTAGTTGAAGAGAAGATTGCGTTCGATGTGAAAAAGCAAGAAGACGCTTCTCTTGAAAAAGGGGAAGAAAAGGTCGTCCAAAAAGGAAAAGAAGGCAAGCTTAAGAAACATTTCGAAGTCGTTAAAGAAAACGGCAAAGAAGTGTCCAGAGAGCTTGTAAAAGAAGAAACAGCTGAACAGAGCAAAGATAAAGTGATTGCTGTCGGCACAAAGCAGAGCAGTCCAAAAGTTGAGAAGGTCAGCGCTTCAGGTGATTCAAAAACAGTTGTGTCTCGCAGCAATGAATCATCAGGAAAAGTCATGACTGTATCATCTACGGCTTATACGGCAAGCTGCAGCGGTTGTTCAGGACATACAGCGACAGGCGTCAATTTGAAAAATAATCCGAATGCCAAAGTCATCGCTGTGGATCCAAATGTTATTCCGCTAGGCTCCAAAGTCCACGTGGAAGGCTATGGATATGCTATTGCTGCAGATACTGGTTCAGCGATTAAAGGGAACAAAATAGACGTCTTTTTCCCAGAGAAATCATCGGCGTACCGATGGGGAAATAAAACAGTCAAAATTAAGATCTTAAATTAGTATATACTTATTATTCAGAGGGTTTTGCGCCCTCTGTTTTTTTCGTTATAATAGACAAAGTGCATTTTCTGCTTATTAGACGCTCGACATAAGAAAAAGTTTCATAAATATACAAAAGTTTTATTTTGTCTTGGAGGAAATAATGAAAATAAAAGAGATCATTGTGGTCGAGGGGCGTGACGATACGGCCCGCATCAAATTGGCTGTTGATGCAGACACAATTGAAACAAATGGTTCAGCCATTGATGATCAAGTGATTGACCAAATCCGATTGGCCCAGAAGACCAGAGGCGTGATTATTTTAACGGATCCGGACTTTCCGGGAGAGAAGATCCGCAAAACCATTTCAGAGGCTGTACCCGGCTGTAAGCATGCATTTTTGCCAAAGCATCTTGCCAAACCTAAAAACAAGCGGGGAATTGGTGTGGAGCATGCATCGGTTGAAAGCATTAGGGCATGTTTAGAAAATGTGCATGAGGAGATGGAAGCGCAGCCGAGTGACATTTCGGCTGAGGATTTGATTCATGCCGGACTAATAGGCGGATCTGCGGCCAAACGCCGCCGCGAACGACTGGGTGATCTGTTGAAAATCGGCTATACAAATGGCAAACAGCTTCAAAAACGGCTGCAAATGTTTCAAATTAAAAAAAGTGATTTTATGAGTGCGCTCGATACCGTTATGCGGGAGGAACAGAATGAATAAAGATATTGCGACACCGATTAGAACGAAAGAGATATTGAAGAAATACGGTTTTTCTTTTAAAAAGAGCTTAGGACAGAATTTCTTAATTGATACGAACATTTTAAACCGAATTGTCGATCACGCGGAAGTGACGGAGAAAACAGGTGTCATTGAAATCGGCCCAGGAATCGGTGCTTTAACCGAACAGCTTGCCAAGCGGGCAAAAAAAGTCGTGGCGTTTGAGATTGACCAGCGTTTACTGCCGATTCTGAAGGATACGCTGTCACCTTACGACAATGTCACTGTCATTCATCAGGACGTGTTAAAGGCTGATGTCAAATCGGTCATTGAAGAACAATTTCAAGACTGCGATGAGATCATGGTAGTAGCCAACCTTCCTTATTACGTAACAACACCGATTATCATGAAACTGCTTGAAGAGCATCTTCCGCTGAAAGGGATTGTGGTCATGCTGCAAAAAGAAGTGGCCGAGCGCATGGCGGCTGATCCTTCATCTAAGGAATACGGCTCGCTTTCAATCGCGGTGCAGTTTTATACAGAAGCCAAAACGGTGATGATCGTTCCGAAAACCGTATTTGTCCCTCAGCCTAATGTCGATTCCGCAGTCATCCGCCTGATTCTCCGAGACGGCCCGGCAGTGGACGTAGAAAACGAATCCTTTTTCTTTCAGCTCATCAAGGCAAGCTTTGCGCAGCGCCGTAAAACGCTGCTCAATAACTTAGTTAACAATCTGCCTGAAGGAAAAGCACAAAAATCAACGATTGAGCAAGTGCTCGAAGAAACAAATATTGACGGCAAGCGCCGAGGTGAATCCCTGTCTATTGAGGAGTTTGCAGCGCTGTCTAACGGATTGTATAAAGCCCTTTTCTAAAAGGGCTTTTTGTTTTGCGCACCACATGGACTGCCGCTACATAGGCTAGAGAAGGACCTTTCATTCAATGATAAGAAAAAACTTGGACTCAGCGAAAAAAGGCGCTTTCTCAAGGCTCTTTCTTTCATGATGAGGCTTAGTCTATGTGTGGAGTGAGGAACGTGCAATTTCAAATAGGGGATATGGTAGCCAGAAAATCCTATCAGATGGATGTTTTGTTTCGAATTATAGGAATAGAGCAAACAAGCAAAGGAAATTCAATTGCCATTTTGCATGGAGATGAAGTCAGGCTGATTGCTGATTCGGATTTTTCTGATCTGGTAGCAGTGAAAAAAGATGAGCAGATGATGCGGAAAAAGAAAGATGAGAGCAGAATGAATGAGTCGCTCGAATTGCTCCGCCAGGATTATAAGCTGCTCAGAGAAAAGCAGGAGTACTATGCGACAAGCCAATATCAGCATCAGGAGCATTATTTCCATATGCCTGGAAAAGTGCTTCATCTGGATGGTGATGAAGCATATCTGAAAAAATGCCTGAATGTCTATAAAAAAATTGGAGTGCCGGTCTATGGCATCCATTGCCACGAAAAGAAAATGTCTGCTTCTATTGAAGAATTGCTCGACAAATATCGACCAGATATCCTGGTGATAACAGGGCATGATGCGTATTCGAAGCAAAAGGGCGGCATTGATGATTTGAACGCGTACAGACATTCTAAGCACTTTGTTGAAACGGTTCAAAACGCCCGAAAAAAGATCCCTCACTTAGATCAGCTTGTTATTTTTGCGGGGGCCTGCCAATCCCATTTTGAATCACTTATCAGAGCGGGGGCAAATTTTGCGAGTTCACCATCAAGAGTAAATATTCACGCGCTTGATCCGGTATATATCGTCGCGAAGATCAGCTTTACACCGTTTATGGAACGGATCAATGTATGGGAAGTGCTCCGTAATACGCTGACAAGAGAGAAAGGGCTTGGAGGTATTGAAACAAGAGGAGTACTGAGAATTGGTATGCCTTATAAGTCCAATTAACAGTTGAAAACCCGGATAGTAGATCTATGCGGGTTTTTTATTTTGCATAATGATACATAATTTACCGAAACTTGCGGAACATAATTGAGGAATCATAGAATTTTGTCAAAATAATTTTATTGACAACGTCTTATTAACGTTGATATAATTTAAATTTTATTTGACAAAAATGGGCTCGTGTTGTACAATAAATGTAGTGAGGTGGATGCAATGGCGAAGACGTTGTCCGATATTAAAAGATCGCTTGATGGAAATTTAGGTAAAAGGCTGACGTTAAAAGCAAACGGTGGCCGCCGAAAAACGATTGAGCGTTCGGGCATTTTAGCTGAGACGTACCCTTCTGTTTTTGTGATACAACTAGATCAAGACGAGAACTCGTTTGAAAGAGTTTCATACAGTTATGCTGATATTTTGACTGAGACTGTTGAGCTGACATTTAATGATGACGCAGCAAGCTCAGTGGCATTTTAACGGGCAGTGAACCTTTTGTTTACTGCTTTTTGTTTTGCCCTTTTTTGGTTTCCAGTAATTTTAACGAAAGTTCCATTTGATTTAACAAAAGATAAAACAGTCACATATTATCGTGACGTGCACGAATGGCTATCACTTCTAAAAAAGGGGTTGTTTCGTTTGGGCAGACGTCGTGGAGTTATGTCAGATGAGTTTAAATATGAGCTGGCTAAGGACCTTGGTTTTTATGACACAGTAAAAAATGGCGGTTGGGGCGAAATTCGGGCCCGCGATGCTGGTAATATGGTAAAGCGCGCCATTGAAATCGCTGAACAGCAAATGGCTCAGAATCATAATAACCGATAAGGATGTGACCCGGGGGACGTGCTGTTCCCCGGTTTTTTTATGTTGGATATAAATACATAATGGGCTGAATATGGATATGTTCATCCTGTACTTCAAATGTGATACAATGTTCATACTTATGTTTAGATGGAGAAGTAGGTGAAAGCTATGCGTATTTTAGAAAAAGCGCCAGCCAAGATCAATCTGTCACTTGACGTCACCCGAAAACGCCCGGATGGTTATCATGAAGTCGAAATGATCATGACGACAATTGATTTAGCTGATCGAATTGAATTGACGGAGCTGGCAGAGGATGAAGTGAGGGTGTCCTCCCACAACCGTTTTGTGCCTGATGACCAAAGAAACTTAGCTTATCAGGCCGCCAAGCTGATCAAGGACAGATACAACGTGAAAAAGGGAGTTTCCATCATGATTACGAAGGTAATTCCGGTGGCTGCCGGTCTTGCCGGCGGAAGCAGTGATGCGGCGGCGACGCTCAGAGGGCTGAACAGACTGTGGAATTTAAATCTTTCTGCGGAAACGCTTGCTGAGCTTGGAGCGGAAATTGGCTCCGACGTTTCATTTTGTGTCTATGGAGGAACTGCACTAGCAACAGGGCGCGGCGAGAAAATAAAACATATCAGCACGCCTCCGCACTGCTGGGTCATTTTAGCGAAGCCGACAATCGGTGTTTCAACTGCTGAAGTGTACAGAGCGCTGAAACTGGATGATATAGAGCATCCCGATGTACAAGGCATGATCGAGGCGATAGAGGAAAAGAGTTTTCAGAAGATGTGCGGCCGTCTAGGCAATGTGCTCGAATCTGTCACGCTCGATATGCATCCTGAAGTCGCGATGATCAAAAACCAGATGAAACGCTTTGGTGCAGATGCCGTGTTAATGAGCGGGAGCGGACCGACAGTGTTTGGACTGGTTCAGTATGAGTCGAAGGTGCAGAGAATTTATAACGGGTTAAGAGGCTTCTGCGATCAAGTTTATGCGGTGAGAATGATCGGCGAACAGAACGCTCTTGATTAAATCCGTATGTTAAGTTATATTGATCTTAAAATATTCGGATTTTGGGGGTAAGTTCATGAAGTTTCGTCGCAGCGGCAGATTGGTGGACTTAACAAATTACTTGTTAACCCATCCGCACGAGTTAATACCGCTAACCTTTTTCTCTGAGCGGTATGAATCTGCAAAATCATCGATCAGTGAAGATTTAACAATTATTAAACAAACCTTTGAACAGCAGGGGATCGGTACTTTGCTTACTGTTCCCGGTGCTGCCGGAGGCGTTAAATATATTCCGAAAATGAAGCAGGCTGAAGCTGAAGAGTTTGTGCAGACTCTTGGACAGTCGCTGGCAAATCCTGAACGTATCCTTCCGGGCGGTTATGTATATTTAACGGATATCTTAGGAAAGCCATCTGTACTCTCCAAGGTAGGGAAGCTGTTTGCTTCCGTGTTTGCAGAGCGCGATATTGATGTTGTCATGACCGTTGCCACGAAAGGCATCCCTCTTGCGTACGCAGCTGCGAGCTATTTGAATGTGCCTGTTGTGATCGTTCGTAAAGACAATAAGGTAACAGAAGGCTCCACAGTCAGCATTAATTACGTTTCAGGCTCCTCAAACCGCATTCAAACAATGTCACTTGCGAAAAGAAGCATGAAAACGGGTTCAAACGTACTCATTATTGATGACTTTATGAAAGCAGGCGGCACAATTAATGGTATGATTAACCTGTTGGATGAGTTTAACGCAAATGTGGCGGGAATCGGCGTCTTAGTAGAGGCCGAAGGAGTAGATGAACGTCTTGTTGATGAATATATGTCACTTCTTACTCTTTCAACCATCAACATGAAAGAGAAGTCCATTGAAATTCAGAATGGCAATTTTCTGCGTTTTTTTAAAGACAATCTTTTAAAGAATGGAGAGACAGAATCATGACAAAAGCAGTCCACACAAAACATGCCCCAGCGGCAATTGGGCCTTATTCACAAGGGATTATCGTCAACAATATGTTTTACAGCTCAGGCCAAATCCCTTTGACTCCTTCAGGCGAAATGGTGAACGGAGATATTAAGGAGCAGACTCATCAAGTATTCAGCAACTTAAAAGCGGTTCTGGAAGAAGCGGGTGCTTCTTTTGAAACAGTTGTAAAAGCAACTGTATTTATCGCGGATATGGAACAGTTTGCGGAAGTAAACGAAGTGTACGGACAATATTTTGACACCCACAAACCGGCGAGATCTTGTGTTGAAGTCGCAAGGCTCCCGAAGGATGCGTTAGTCGAAATTGAAGTTATTGCATTGGTAAAATAATAAGAAAAGTGATTCTGGGAGTACCCGGGATCACTTTTTTATTTACCTTATGCCCGAAATAAAAGCGATATGACCTAATTGTGTAACTATATCCTATTTTTTCAAAAAATATTTTAAAAACGAGCAGGATTTCAGAGAAAATCGTGGAATTGATACACTAATGCTTTTATATAGGGAAAAGGTGGTGAACTACTGTGGAAGTTACTGACGTAAGATTACGCCGCGTGAATACCGATGGTCGCATGAGAGCGATTGCATCCATCACGCTGGATCACGAATTTGTTGTACATGATATTCGTGTGATTGATGGAAACAATGGTCTTTTCGTTGCGATGCCGAGTAAACGCACCCCTGATGGAGAGTTCCGCGATATTGCTCATCCTATTAATTCAAGCACGCGAGGAAAGATTCAAGATGCCGTGTTAAATGAGTATCATCGTCTGGGTGACACTGAAGCATTAGAATTCGAAGAAGCTGGAGCTTCTTAAAAAATAACCAAAAAGCAAGGACTGCTGAAAGGGCTGACATAAGCCCTTTGCCGGCGGTCCTTTTTTAATTCTGATTTTTCAAACACATTTGCACTCAATAGAAAATTCTTGCACTTCATGAAGTCTCCTTGAAATCAGAAGATATTTAGGATATATTTTTCTATGGATAAAAGGGATATTGGAGGCCAATAAATGGATAAGCGGTTTGCAGTTGTTTTAGCGGCTGGACAAGGAACGAGAATGAAATCGAAGCTTTATAAAGTCCTTCATCCAGTTTGCGGTAAGCCTATGGTAGAGCACGTCGTGGACGAAGCCTTAAAATTATCTTTATCGAAGCTTGTCACGATTGTCGGACATGGTGCAGAAGAAGTGAAAAAGCAGCTTGGTGATAAAAGCGAGTACGCGCTTCAAGCAGAACAGCTTGGCACTGCTCATGCTGTAAAACAGGCACAGCCATTTCTTGCTGACGAAAAAGGCGTTACGATTGTCATTTGCGGGGATACGCCGCTTTTAACAGCAGAGACGATGGAAGAGATGCTGAAAGAACATACACAAAGAGAAGCGAAAGCTACGATTTTAACTGCGGTTGCAGAAGATCCAACCGGATACGGCCGCATTATTCGCAGCGAAAACGGAGCGGTTCAAAAAATCGTTGAGCATAAGGACGCCTCTGAAGAAGAACGTCTTGTAACTGAGATCAATACCGGCACGTATTGTTTTGACAATGAAGCGCTATTCCGGGCTATTGATCAGGTGTCTAATGATAATGCTCAAGGCGAGTATTATTTACCGGATGTCATAGAGATTCTTAAAAATGAAGGCGAAACTGTTGCCGCTTACCAGACTGGTAATTTCCAAGAAACGCTCGGTGTTAATGATAGAGTTGCTCTTTCTCAAGCAGAACAATTTATGAAAGAGCGTATTAATAAACGGCATATGCAAAATGGCGTGACGTTGATTGACCCGATGAATACGTATATTTCTCCTGACGCTGTTATCGGAAGCGATACTGTGATTTATCCTGGAACTGTGATTAAAGGTGAGGTGCAAATCGGAGAAGATACGATAATTGGCCCTCATACGGAGATTATGAATAGTTCCATCGGCAGCCGTACGGTTATTAAACAATCGGTAGTCAATCACAGTAAAGTGGGGAATGATGTAAACATAGGACCTTTTGCTCACATCAGACCTGATTCTGTCATCGGGAATGAAGTGAAGATCGGGAATTTTGTAGAAATTAAAAAGACACAATTCGGAGACCGAAGCAAGGCATCTCATCTAAGCTATGTCGGCGATGCAGACGTAGGCACTGATGTAAACCTGGGCTGCGGTTCAATTACTGTCAATTATGATGGAAAGAATAAGTATTTGACAAAAATTGAAGATGGCGCGTTTATCGGCTGCAACTCCAACTTGGTTGCCCCTGTCACAGTCGGAGAAGGCGCTTATGTGGCGGCAGGTTCAACTGTTACGGAAGATGTACCTGGAAAAGCACTTGCTATTGCCAGAGCGAGACAAGTAAATAAAGACGATTATGTGAAAAATATTCATAAAAAATAATCCTAAATTCGGAGGTTTATCCATGTCTAATCAATACGGAGATAAGAATTTAAAGATTTTTTCTTTGAATTCGAATCCAGAGCTTGCAAAAGAAATCGCAGATATAGTTGGAGTTCAATTAGGGAAATGTTCTGTCACAAGATTTAGTGACGGGGAAGTCCAAATTAATATCGAAGAAAGTATTCGCGGATGTGATTGTTACATCATCCAGTCTACAAGTGACCCCGTTAACGAGCATATTATGGAACTGCTGATTATGGTAGATGCGTTAAAACGCGCTTCTGCAAAAACGATTAACATTGTTATTCCTTATTACGGTTATGCGCGTCAAGACAGAAAAGCAAGATCCCGTGAGCCAATCACAGCTAAACTTTTCGCTAACCTGCTTGAAACAGCCGGTGCGACTCGTGTGATTGCACTTGACCTGCATGCGCCGCAAATTCAAGGATTCTTTGATATACCGATTGACCACTTAATGGGTGTTCCGATTTTAGGAGAATATTTTGAAGGCAAAAACCTTGAAGATATCGTCATTGTTTCACCAGACCACGGCGGTGTGACACGTGCCCGCAAACTGGCTGACCGACTAAAAGCGCCGATTGCGATTATCGATAAACGCCGTCCGCGTCCAAACGTGGCGGAAGTCATGAATATTGTAGGTAACATCGAAGGGAAGACTGCTATCCTCATCGATGACATTATTGATACTGCAGGTACGATTACACTTGCTGCTAATGCGCTCGTAGAAAACGGAGCGAAAGAAGTATATGCATGCTGTACACACCCTGTACTATCAGGCCCTGCGGTTGAACGGATTAATAATTCAACAATTAAAGAGCTCGTTGTGACAAACAGCATCAAGCTTCCTGAAGAAAAGAAAATTGAACGCTTTAAGCAGCTTTCAGTCGGACCGCTTCTTGCTGAAGCGATTATTCGCGTTCATGAACAGCAATCAGTCAGCTATCTGTTCAGCTAAACTGTTTTTTGAGGTTTAAATCCTAATCGTTATGGGTATTGTTTGTAATAGGACAATTAAAACGATAATAGGATGGTGCTGAATATGGCAACTTTAACGGCAAAAGAAAGAACGGACTTTACTCGTTCGTCTCTTCGGAATATCCGTACTTCAGGACATGTTCCAGGTATCATATATGGGAAGGATACGGCCAACAAACCTGTGTCATTAGACAGTGTGGAGCTGATCAAAACGCTGAGGGACGAAGGCAAAAATGCAGTCATTACGCTTGAGGTCAGCGGAGAAAAACACTCTGTCATGGTGACAGACCTGCAAACGGACCCGCTGAAAAATGAAATTACTCATGCTGACTTTCAAGTAGTCAATATGAGTGAGGACATTGAAGTGGAAGTGCCGATTCATTTGACCGGAGAAGCCATTGGTGAGAAAAACGGAGGCGTATTGCAGCAGCCGCTATATGCACTTACTGTAAAGGCTAAGCCAAAAGCCATTCCGCAAACGATTGAGGCTGATATTTCAAATCTCGATGTAAATGAAGTACTGACGATCGCGGATTTGCCTGCTGGCGGTGACTACTCCTTTCATCATGAATCAGATGAGGTCGTGGCTTCTATCCTTCCTCCGCAGCAGCAGGAAGCAGCTGAGATCGATGAAGAGGAATCTGCTGATGCTCAGCCTGAAGGTGAAAACAAAGAACAATAATAGCTTAAGGCGTAACCCTCCCGCGGTTACGTCTTTTGTGCTAGAATGAGAAGAATTATAGCCCGTTTATGAAGACGGGAGTTATGTGACTAAGGGAGGATTCGCCATGCTTGTGATTGCCGGTCTCGGAAACCCGGGGAAGAACTATGAAAATACACGGCATAATGTCGGATTTATGGTGATAGATCAGCTTGCAAAGGAATGGAATATAGAGCTGAATCAGAATAAATTTAACGGATTATACGGAACCGGATTTGTTTCCGGCAAAAAGGTTCTACTTGTTAAACCGCTTACATATATGAATTTATCAGGAGAATGTTTGCGGCCTTTAATGGACTACTATGATGTCGATAACGAAGATTTGACAGTCATTTACGATGATCTTGACCTTCCGACTGGCAAGATTCGTTTAAGAACGAAAGGAAGCGCCGGAGGGCACAATGGCATCAAATCACTGATCCAGCATCTTGGAACATCCGAGTTTGACCGTATCCGCATCGGAATCGGCCGGCCTGTAAACGGCATGAAGGTCGTTGATTATGTGTTAGGCTCCTTTACCAAGGAGGAGGCACCTGAGATCGAGGAAGCGGTTGATAAATCTGTGAAGGCTTGTGAGGCTTCTCTGAGTAAACCGTTTTTAGAAGTCATGAACGAATTTAACGCAAAGGTATAAAATGAAACAACAAAGTCCATACTACACCAAAATGACTTTTTCATCAGGAGGTCCCTTGTATGGCTTTGCATTATTATTGTCGTCATTGCGGAGTGAAAGTAGGCAGTCTCGAATCTTCAATGGTATCGACAGACTCACTTGGATTTCAGCACTTAACAAATGAGGAAAGAAACGATATGATTTCTTATAAAGAAAATGGAGATGTCCATGTTTTGACGATATGTGAAGACTGCCAAGAGGCGCTTGACCGAAATCCGCATTACCACGAATATCACACATTTATTCAATAAAAAGCTTTGGTGTAGACACTAGACCAAAGCGTTTTTCTGTTCTCACAGGAAACAGAGAGGAGGGGCCATATGGACAACATTCAAACCTTTATAAAAGAAAGCGATGACTTTAAATCCATCATCAACGGTTTACACGAGGGCCTGAAGGAACAACTGCTCGCGGGTCTGTCGGGTTCCGCGCGTTCTGTTTTTACTTCTGCTCTGGCTAATGAAACGAATAAGCCTATCTTTCTCATCACCCATAACTTATATCAAGCCCAGAAAGTAACAGATGATCTGACTTCTCTTCTAGAGGATCGGTCTGTCCTTTTGTACCCCGTCAATGAACTCATTTCATCAGAAATCGCAGTGGCAAGCCCTGAATTACGGGCGCAGCGATTAGATGTCATTAATAGATTAACGAATGGAGAAGCGCCAATTGTCGTTGCTCCTGTAGCTGCAATCAGAAGAATGCTGCCGCCTGTGGAGGTGTGGAAAAGCAGCCAGATGCTCATTCAAGTGGGGCATGATATCGAACCTGACCAGCTAGCGTCACGGCTGGTAGAGGTAGGGTATGAACGGTCTGATATGGTATCTGCGCCCGGAGAATTCAGTATTCGCGGAGGAATCATTGATATTTATCCGCTGACTTCAGAAAATCCGGTGAGAATTGAACTTTTTGACACTGAAGTCGATTCAATCCGCAGCTTTAATTCAGATGATCAGCGGTCAATTGAGACCCTTACCTCGATCAATATCGGTCCCGCGAAGGAATTAATTATCAGATCGCAAGAAAAAGCGCGGGCGATGGAGAAAATCGATAATGGTCTTGCCGCGAGCTTGAAGAAATTAAAGGCTGACAAACAAAAAGAAATACTTCATGCGAATATTTCACACGATAAAGAACGCTTGTCTGAAGGGCAGACAGATCAGGAGCTCGTGAAGTATCTCTCATATTTCTATGAAAAGCCTGCTAGTTTACTAGATTATACACCTGATAATACACTTCTGATTTTGGATGAAGTCAGTCGGATTCATGAGATGGAAGAACAGCTTCAAAAAGAAGAAGCGGAATTTATAACAAATCTTCTTGAGGAAGGGAAGATTTTGCATGACATTCGTTTGTCATTCAGCTTCCAAAAAATAGTGGCTGAGCAAAAACGGCCTCTGCTGTACTATTCTTTATTTTTGCGGCATGTACAGCATACGAGTCCGCAAAATATCGTCAATGTGTCAGGCCGGCAAATGCAGAGTTTCCATGGGCAAATGAACGTGCTCGCGGGTGAAATGGAGCGTTTTAAAAAATCAAATTTCACTGTTGTGTTCTTAGGAGCAAACAAGGAACGTACACAGAAATTGTCATCTGTTTTGGCTGATTATGATATCGAGGCCGCCGTGACAGACAGTAAAAAGGCGCTTGTTCAGGGACAGGTCTATATCATGGAAGGCGAGCTCCAATCGGGATTTGAGCTGCCATTAATGAAGCTTGCCGTTATTACGGAAGAAGAACTGTTCAAAAACCGTGTGAAAAAGAAGCCGCGAAAACAGAAGCTTACCAATGCAGAGCGCATCAAGAGCTATTCTGAGCTTCAAATTGGTGATTATGTCGTTCATATTAATCACGGGATCGGAAAATACCTGGGAATCGAAACTCTTGAAATCAACGGAATTCATAAAGACTATTTAAATATTCATTATCAGGGAAGTGACAAGCTTTACGTCCCTGTAGAACAAATTGATCAGGTGCAAAAATATGTCGGCTCCGAAGGGAAAGAGCCAAAGCTGTATAAATTAGGCGGAAGCGAATGGAAACGGGTTAAGAAAAAAGTAGAGACATCCGTTCAGGATATTGCTGATGACTTAATTAAGCTCTATGCCGAAAGAGAAGCGAGCAAGGGATATGCGTTTTCTCCTGACCATGAGATGCAGCGTGAATTCGAATCAGCTTTCCCTTATCAAGAGACTGAGGATCAGCTCCGTTCGATTCACGAAATCAAAAAAGACATGGAAAGAGAACGTCCGATGGACCGCTTGCTGTGCGGAGATGTAGGCTACGGTAAAACAGAGGTTGCCATACGTGCCGCGTTTAAGGCGATCGGTGATGGAAAGCAGGTAGCTCTGCTCGTTCCGACAACCATTTTGGCCCAGCAGCACTATGAAACCATTAAAGAGCGCTTCCAGGACTATCCGATTAATATCGGACTTCTCAGCAGGTTCAGAACAAGAAAAGAAGCAAACGAAACAATCAAAGGATTGAAAAACGGGACGGTTGATATCGTCATCGGGACGCATCGGCTGCTATCAAAAGATGTCGTGTATAAAGACTTAGGGCTCCTCATCATTGATGAAGAGCAGCGTTTCGGTGTAACCCATAAAGAAAAGATCAAGCAAATTAAAGCCAATGTTGATGTATTAACGCTAACAGCAACGCCGATTCCGCGTACGCTGCATATGTCTATGCTTGGCGTAAGGGATCTTTCAGTCATCGAAACTCCGCCGGAAAACCGCTTCCCGGTACAGACGTATGTTGTGGAATACAATGGCGCTCTTGTCAGAGAGGCAATTGAACGTGAGCTTGCACGCGGGGGCCAGGTCTATTTCTTGTACAACCGGGTAGAGGACATCGAGCGGAAAGCGGATGAGATCTCAATGCTTGTCCCTGACGCAAAGGTGACGTACGCCCACGGAAAAATGACAGAAAATGAATTAGAAACCGTTATGCTGAGTTTCCTTGAAGGAGAATCAGACGTTCTCGTCAGTACAACCATTATTGAAACAGGTGTGGACATCCCGAACGTCAATACGCTGATTGTATTTGACGCCGACAAGATGGGTCTTTCTCAGCTTTATCAGCTGCGGGGTCGTGTCGGCCGGTCTAACCGTGTGGCGTATGCGTACTTCACGTACCGTCGGGATAAAGTGCTGACAGAAGTAGCTGAAAAAAGGCTGCAGGCTATTAAAGAATTCACGGAGCTAGGTTCCGGTTTTAAAATTGCAATGCGTGACTTAACCATTCGCGGAGCCGGGAATCTTCTTGGCGCCCAGCAGCACGGCTTCATCGATTCGGTCGGATTTGACCTCTATTCACAAATGCTGAAAGAGGCTATTGAAGAACGTAAAGGGGACACAGCGAAGACAGAGCAGTTTGAAACAGAAATTGATGTCGAGCTTGATGCGTATATTCCAGAAACATATATTCAAGACGGCAAACAGAAAATTGATATGTATAAACGCTTTAGGTCTGTGGCGACAATCGAAGAGAAGAATGAGCTTCAGGATGAAATGATCGACCGCTTTGGAAATTATCCAAAAGAAGTCGAATACTTGTTTACTGTTGCAGAAATGAAGGTTTATGCGAGACAGGAACGTGTCGAGCTGATTAAGCAGGATAAAGACGCTGTCAGATTGACGATCTCTGAAGAAGCAAGTGCTGAAATTGACGGACAGAAGCTGTTTGAGCTTGGCAATCAATATGGCAGACAAATCGGACTGGGAATGGAAGGGAAAAAACTCAAAATCTCCATACAGACGAAAGGCCGTAGTGCTGATGAGTGGCTCGAGACCGTACTGGGCATGCTGAAGGGTTTAAAAGATGTGAAAAAGCAAACCATTTCATCAACGTAAATTTTGTTACTCTCTGGTGTATATTACATTTGATGTGACGGATACTAATTTCAAGCGAGGCGGAAGGTACATAAAGTAACTGCTTTAGGTCTTTCCCACATGTATATACCATCAAATGAAAGAGAGGCACCAGAGATGAAAGCAACCGGTATCGTACGTCGTATTGATGACTTAGGTCGGGTCGTGATTCCTAAAGAAATTCGAAGAACTCTGAGAATCAGGGAAGGCGATCCGCTTGAGATTTTTGTAGATCGTGACGGAGAAGTGATTTTGAAAAAGTACTCTCCGATCAGTGAGCTTGGAGACTTTGCAAAAGAGTATGCAGACGCGCTTTACGACAGTCTCGGCCATTCAGTACTGATTTGTGATCGTGATGTATATATTGCCGTATCTGGCAGCTCCAAAAAAGATTACTTAAACAAGTCAATCAGCGAAATGCTGGAAAGAATAATGGATCAGCGCAGCTCTGTGCTTGAGAGTGATGCGAAATCAGTACAGCTTGTGAATGGCATAGATGAGGACATGAATTCTTATACTGTCGGCCCAATAGTGGCGAATGGCGATCCGATAGGTGCTGTGGTGATTTTTTCAAAAGATCAGTCAATGGGCGAAGTAGAGCATAAAGCCGTTGAAACAGCAGCTGGATTTTTGGCCCGTCAAATGGAACAGTAGGTCTTATTCCTTTTATCGAAAATAGGTATGAAAAGAACAGCTCTCCTCTGAGATGCTGTTCTTTTTCATGCGTGCCGAAAAAGGATTCCAAGGGTTGGGATGTGGTATAATAACCTCGTTTTTATTTGTGCCGCGGTAATACGTGAACCGTATTGACCTTGACGTTGGGAAGGAGCTTTTGGATGGACGATTCAATAGGCGTTAAACGGCATTGGGTTTGGCAGGGGGCATTTGTTTTAATTCTGGCAGGCGTCATCACAAAAATTTTAAGCGCCGTTTACAGAGTCCCGTTTCAAAACATTGTCGGCGATGTTGGATTCTATATATATCAGCAGGTATATCCCTTTCTTGGTATTGCGGTTATGCTGTCAACATCAGGATTTCCGGTCATTATTTCGAAACTGATGAATGATTATAGCGAAAAAAATCATCACACTATATTAAAAATATCAGCGTTGTTTTTGTCTTTAATCGGTATGTTATTATTTCTTTGTTTATATTTGGGTGCGGTTCCAATCGCGCTCTTTATGGGGGATTCGCATCTCGCTGAGTTAATTCAAGTGACCTCGTATGCATTTCTGTTATTCCCATTTGTCGCGTTGCTTAGAGGCGGTTTTCAAGGGCGGCACGAAATGCTCCCTTCTGCCCTGTCACAGATGACAGAGCAGTTTCTGCGAGTTGCGGTGCTCTTAGGCTTATCATTTTGGTTCGTCAAAAAAGGAGCCTCACTTTATACTGCGGGAGCGGCAGCAGCTTCCGGATCTCTTGCCGGAAGTTTCGTTGCATTGATAATACTCGGATTTTTTTGGTTCAAAATGAAAAGAGACAAGCAAACGGGTAGGCAAAAAGAAAATGCCATCACAACAAAAGAATTGGCGAAAAAACTGCTTTTATATTCGGTTACAATTTGTGTAAGCAGTTTGCTGCTTTTGTTTATCCAGCTTGTTGATGCTTTGAATTTATATGCTTTGCTATCAGGTGGCGAGGCAAGCGAAGAAGCGAAACGCCTAAAGGGGATTTATGATCGGGGACAGCCCTTGCTGCAGCTCGGCTCAGTTTTTGCCGTAAGCATTGCGACGTCACTCGTTCCGTATATTTCTAGGGCTGTAAAAAACAATGAGCTGAAGATCATGAAAGAAAAAATCACGTCATCTTTGAAACTATGCCTTGTGCTCGGTACAGGCGCATCGGCTGGATTAATTTGCATTCTTAAGCCGGTGAATATCATGCTGTTTCAAAATGGAGAAGGGACAGGTGCGTTACAAGTATTTAGCAGCTCTATTTTGTTTGCATCTATGGCGGTAACGGCAGCGGCAGTCTTACAGGGCGCGGGGTACACAGTTTTTCCTGCGATAGCGGTAGGCATGGGTGTTGCAGTGAAATGGGTGTTAAACACTCTTTTGGTTCCGCGCTATGGGATTGAAGGTGCATCGCTTGCGACAGCGGCTTCCTTTGCGGCTGTCGCCGGACTTAACTTGTATCAGCTTCGGCAAAAGGAATGGCTCGATAAGCTTAGAGGCGTTTTGATTCCGATTATTGGGTCTGCTCTTTTGATGTCAGCTATTTTACTTGCGTATACGCGTCTCTGGACTTTCTTGTTTCCTGCAACAGGAAGAGGAGCGGCTGTGATTGAGAGTCTTTCTGCTGTTGCCATTGGTGGCGTGGTGTTTATTTATTGTATGATGAGATTGGGAATATTTACAGATGAAGAGCTGAACAGTATGCCATTCGGCAGCAAGTTAAGCAAATTCATGAGAAGGAGAGAACAAAATGGCGGGTAAAATTACTGTCGTCGGACTTGGCGCCGGAGACATGGACCAATTGACAATTGGTATACACAAGCTGCTGACGAAGGCAGATACGCTGTATGTCAGAACCAAGGATCATCCTTTAATTGAGGAGCTTGAAAAAGAAACGAAGAACATCCGTTACTTTGACGATATATATGAGAAACATGATCAGTTTGAGGCGGTATATGAAGAAATTGCTGATATCCTCTTTGAAGCCGCGCAGCGTGAGGACGTGGTTTATGCTGTACCGGGACACCCGTTTGTCGCAGAAAAAACAGTTCAGTTGCTGACAGAGCGGCAGAAAAAGGAAAACGTTCAAGTGAAAGTTGCGGGGGGACAAAGTTTCCTTGATGCCACATTCAATGCCTTGCAAATTGACCCGATTGAAGGTTTTCAATTTGTGGATGCCGGCACATTGTCCGCGGATGAGCTTGAGCTCAGCCATCATTTGATTATATGTCAGGTTTACGACCAAATGACGGCCTCTGAAGTGAAGCTGACATTAATGGAGAAGCTGCCTGATGATTATGAGGTCGTGATCGTGACTGCAGCAGGCAGCCGTGACGAAGATATCAGGACAGTGCCATTATTTGAGCTGGACCGCAATGTCGCCCTGAATAACTTAACAAGTGTGTATATTCCGCCGATTAAAGAAGAGAAGCTGCTTTATCACGAATTCTCCACGTTCCGAAGCATCATCAGAGAGCTTCGCGGACCTAATGGATGTCCGTGGGATAAAAAGCAGACGCATCAGTCATTAAAGCAGTACATGATTGAAGAATGTTATGAGCTTCTCGAAGCAATTGACGAAGAAGACACAGACCATATGATCGAAGAACTTGGCGACGTTTTGCTTCAAGTCTTGCTTCACGCGCAAATTGGTGAAGATGAAGGTTATTTCACAATTGATGATGTCATAAAAGGAATCAGTGAAAAAATGGTCCGAAGACATCCCCATGTGTTTAAAGATGTTAAGGTTCAGGATGAGAACGATGTATTGGCAAATTGGGAAGATATAAAAAAGGCTGAAAAAAATACATCTGAATCATCGTTATTAGACAGCGTACCGAAGCCCCTTCCAGCTCTTTCGAAAGCAGCTAAATTGCAGAAAAAAGCAGCAAAGGTCGGTTTTGACTGGGAAGACGTCAGCGATATTTGGGAAAAGGTAAGTGAGGAAATGAAGGAATTTTCTTCTGAGGTTTCTGAAGCTCCTCATGAACACAATCTTAAAGCCGAGTTTGGCGACATTTTGTTCGCACTGGTGAATGTAGCCCGCTTCTACAAAATAGAGCCAGAGGAAGCGCTGACTATGACTAATGACAAATTCCGGAGACGGTTCTCATACATTGAAGAAACAGCGAAGGAAAAGGGAATCGAGCTGGCTGATATGCCTCTTGAGGACATGGACAAACTGTGGAACGAAGCAAAAGAAACTGAGAGGAGATCATAGATATGAGATTAGATAAATTTTTAAAAGTATCACGGCTGATCAAACGACGTACACTAGCGAAGGAAGTAGCAGACCAAGGACGAATCTCTATAAACGGAAACCAGGCGAAAGCAAGCTCTGACGTAAAACCGGGAGATGAACTAACGGTCCGCTTCGGCCAAAAGCTTGTAACGGTTCAAGTTAATGAATTGAAAGACACAACGAAAAAAGAAGAAGCTGCAAACATGTATACGATTCTAAAAGAAGAAAAACTCGGCGAATAGGCTTGTTCTAAAAAAATCCCCCTCCTCATACAATGCAGTAATAGTGCTAAAAGTATCGAGGATATGGGGGCTGAATAGATGAATTCATATTATGATCAAAAAGGTTCTTCGTCTGTTCCGGAACAGCATGATGTGACAATGAAAGGCCGGAAGCATTTAGATATTTCTGGGGTTAAGCATGTGGAGAGCTTTGATAATGAAGAATTCCTGCTGGAAACGGTAATGGGAATGCTCTCCGTCAGAGGCCAAAACCTGCAGATGAAAAATCTCGATGTGGAAAAAGGGATTGTTTCGATTAAAGGCAGGGTATTTGATTTAGTGTACTTAGACGAACAACAAGGGGATAAAGCTAAAGGGTTTTTTAGCAAGTTGTTTAAATGACGCTGACGACACAATTCTATACAATGCTGGCGATGTCCGGTATGGGTCTCTGGCTTGGTGCTTCGCTTGATACATACCGGCTCTTTGTTATTCGTGCTAAAACAGCCAGATGGCTATTATTTATTCATGATATTCTTTTCTGGATTGTGCAAGGGCTGCTTTTCTTTTATGTCTTGCTTCATGTAAATGAGGGAGAATTCAGGATTTACATCTTTTTAGCGGTTCTGCTGGGCGTTGCGACGTATCAGAGCCTGTGCAAACGAATCTATATAAAAATACTGAAATTCGTCATTTACCTTGTTGTTTCTGTTTATCAATTCTTCAAAAAACTCATTCAGCACGTGTTATTTCGTCCTATTGTGTGGACATGCGGAGCGGTCATCTGGGTGGCGGCATTTTTATTCAAGAAAACATACCGCCTGATCGGTTTTCTCCTGCTGTGTCTATATAAAATAGTCATGGTTTTGTGTTTTCCGATCCGTTTTATCGCGAAACAATGTTTGAAACTTCTTCCTATGAAAATGCGTCTAACTTTTAGACGTTATTTTGAAAAAGGTGCAGGATTTCTCAAAAAGAAGAAGAAACTATTGATAACCATAAGAACGACCATCACACGGTTTTTGAAGAGATGAAAGGAGGACCGTCTGGTTTGAATTTTTCCAGGGAACGAACGATAACTGAAATACAAAACGACTATAAAGAACAAGTAGAACGGCAAAATCAGCTGAAGAAACGAAGACGCAAAGGGCTGTACAGACGGTTAACTGTATTCGGCGCCCTAGTATTCCTGACTGCAATTGTGCTGGCAAGCTCTGTATGGTCCCAAACATCTTCCCTTAGTGCAAAAGAAGAAAAGAAAGAACAGCTTGAAAAAGAACTGAAAAGTTTAAAGACAAAACAAGCGGATTTAAAAGAAGAAATATCCAAATTGAAGGATGAGGATTACGTCACAGAGCTTGCCAGAAGGGACTTATTCATGTCTGGAGACGGAGAAATTATCTTCAATGTGGAGAAGAAGAGCAAGTAGCCTTGTTGACACTTAAATTTTTATTTAGGTATAATTAAGCAAACGATCTTTTTATAAGCCTAAGGAGGAGCACTTTTTTTATGTCGATTGAAGTTGGCAGCAAGTTGCAAGGGAAAATTACAGGTATTACAAATTTTGGAGCATTTGTTGAATTGCCTGGAGGCTCAACCGGTCTCGTTCACATTAGTGAGGTAGCTGATAATTATGTCAAAGACATTAACGACCACTTAAAAGTCGGCGACCAAGTTGAAGTGAAAGTCATCAACGTTGAAAAAGACGGGAAAATTGGTTTATCTATTAAAAAAGCTAAAGACCGTCCGCAAGCCAGACCTAGAAATGATTTCCGTCCGAAAGAATCTTTTGAACAGAAAATGAATAAGTTTTTAAAAGACAGCGAAGATCGCTTGTCATCTTTAAAACGCAATACGGAATCAAAACGTGGAGGGCGCGGAGCAAGAAGAGGATAACTTGCTGCTTTCTATAAAATAAATGAAGCATCCGTTCATCCCGACGGATGCTTTTTTATTATCCTCATCCTCTTTAAGAGTCAGAAAATTACAACATTAAAGTTTCTGTTGACGAAAGAGACAAACCTTTGTATTATATAACTTGTGCTTAGAAGCACAAAACAATATGGCGGTGTAGCTCAGCTGGCTAGAGCGTACGGTTCATACCCGTGAGGTCGGGGGTTCGATCCCCTCCGCCGCTACCATATTTGTTTGGCCCGTTGGTCAAGCGGTTAAGACACCGCCCTTTCACGGCGGTAACACGGGTTCGAATCCCGTACGGGTCATCCTAAGAAAATCGGTTTCTCTTGCAGAAACCGATTTTTTTCATTTTTAGACAACATTCCAGAAATTCTTTTGATAAACGAATATCAAGGCAGAAACCGTCGAAGATTTCTTTGGTATTCTTACCTTCTTTTGACAAAATCCTATCTGTGCATTCGCTATAATGACAGGCAACGAATATAACAGGTGGGAGATGAGAGGAATGGAAAAAGCAGAAAGAAGAGTGAACGGGCCAATGGCGGGACAGGCTTTGGAAAAACTCCAATCGTTTTTTAATAGGGGAACGAAGCTTGTGACTCATCATTTGCATTCACTGTTTTTCTATAAAGGATTCATTTATGTCGTCATCGGATTTTTGCTTGGACGAGCTTTCATATTATCCGAGGTGCTTCCTTTCGCACTTCCTTTCTTTGGAGCGATGCTTCTCATCAGAAGAGACAAAGCGTTTTATGCGGTTTTGGCCGTGCTTGCAGGTGCGCTGACTATATCTCCGAAGCACTCATTGCTCATACTAGCGGCATTGCTGGCATTCTTCGTATTTTCTAAAGTGGCTGCCTTCATTACCGACGATCGTGTAAAAGCACTCCCGATTGTCGTGTTCTTCTCCATGGCTGCAGCAAGAGCCGGGTTTGTTTATGCCCAAAATGGCGCATTTACAACCTATGATTATGTAATGGCTGTCGTTGAGGCTGGACTATCGTTTATCTTAACATTGATTTTCCTTCAGAGCCTTCCAGTTTTCACTGTAAAAAAAGTGAAACAATCATTAAAAATAGAGGAAATCATTTGCTTTATGATCCTGATTGCTTCTGTGTTAACGGGGCTGGCCGGCTTATCCTACCAAGGGATGCAGGCAGAACATATATTAGCTCGATATGTTGTATTGAGTTTTTCCTTTATTGGCGGAGCAAGCATTGGCTGTACGGTTGGCGTCGTGACCGGCCTGATTCTTGGCTTGGCGAATATCGGAAACCTATATCAAATGAGTCTGCTTGCTTTTTCCGGTTTATTAGGCGGCTTGCTGAAGGAAGGGAAAAAAGCAGGTGCGGCAATCGGCCTGATCGTTGGGTCGCTTCTTATATCTTTATATGGTGAAGGCTCTGCCGGTCTGATGACAACGCTCTATGAGTCATTAATCGCAGTCGGCCTGTTTTTGCTCACACCTCAATCTATCACAAGGAAAGTGGCGAGATATATTCCGGGAACTGTGGAGCATCTTCAAGAGCAGCAGCAATACGCAAGAAAAATCCGAGATGTCACTGCTCAGAAGGTAGACCAGTTCTCCAATGTATTTCACGCGCTGTCTGAAAGCTTTGCAACCTTTTACCAAGCATCAGACGAACAGACAGATGACAGCGAAGTGGATCTGTTTTTAAGCAAAATCACGGAGCATTCCTGTCAGACGTGTTACAAGAAAAACAGGTGCTGGGTACAGAACTTTGATAAAACATATGACTTAATGAAACAAGTTATGCTTGAAACAGAAGAAAAAGAATATGCATCAAACCGAAGGCTGAAAAAAGAGTTTCATCAGCATTGTTCTAAATCAAAGCAGGTTGAAGAGCTGATTGAGGATGAGCTCGCATATCATCATGCCCATTTGACGCTCAAGAAAAAAGTCCAGGACAGCAGGCGTCTTGTTGCCGAACAGCTTTTAGGCGTTTCTGAGGTCATGGCCGACTTTTCTCGGGAAATAAAAAGAGAGCGAGAACAGCACTTTCTGCAGGAAGAGCAAATCATAGAGGCACTTCAGCATTTCGGAATTGAGATTCAGCATGTAGAGATCTATAGCCTTGAACAAGGAAATATCGATATTGAAATGACCATTCCGTTCAGCGGACATGGAGAAAGTGAAAAAATCATTGCCCCTATGCTGTCTGACATTCTGGAAGAACAAATTCTTGTGAAAGCCGAACAGCACTCTCCGCATCCGAATGGATACAGCCATGTCGCCTTTGGGTCAACAAAATCATACAGGGTGTCCACAGGGGCGGCTCACGCTGCGAAGGGCGGCGGCCTTGTCTCCGGCGACAGCTATAGCATGATGGAGCTTGGAGCCAGAAAATATGCTGCGGCAATCAGTGACGGAATGGGCAATGGCGCAAGAGCGCACTTTGAAAGCAATGAAACGATCAAGCTTCTTGAGAAAATCCTTGAATCAGGAATTGATGAAAAAATAGCGATTAAAACCATTAACAGCATATTATCCCTAAGGACAACTGATGAGATATATTCCACGCTTGACCTATCTATTATTGACCTTCAAGATGCCAGCTGTAAATTTCTGAAGGTTGGATCGACGCCTAGCTTTATCAAACGGGGTGACCAGGTCATGAAAGTTCAAGCGAGCAATCTGCCAATCGGTATTATTAATGAATTCGATGTGGAGGTTGTGAGTGAACAGCTAAAAGCGGGTGACCTCTTAATTATGATGAGTGATGGCATTTTTGAGGGGCCTAAGCATGTAGAAAATCATGACTTATGGATGAAGCGTAAAATGAAAGGGTTGAAAACAAATGACCCGCAGGAGATTGCCGATTTGCTTATGGAAGAAGTCATCCGCACAAGGTCCGGCCAAATTGAGGACGATATGACTGTTGTCGTCGTCCGGATTGATCACAATACACCGAAGTGGGCATCCATTCCTGTTCCGGCAATCTTTCAAAACAAACAAGAAATATCATAACGCTTCCGTATAAATCAAATTTCTTCTGGCGAAGATGGGAATATATGAATCTGAGAATCCTCGTATTCTCCAGGAGGAATGAATGTGAATAACGGACATTTAAATCAAATTTTGCTGATAACGGATGGCTGCTCGAACCATGGGGAAGACCCGCTTGCAATGGCTGCTTTTGCTAAAGAGCAGGGGATTACGGTAAACGTCATAGGTATAATGGAAGAAAATCAAATTGACCCTGAGGCTATGAAGGAAGTCGAAGGGATTGCACTTGCCGGAGGCGGCGTACACCAAGTCGTTTATGCATCCCAGCTCTCACAAACCGTTCAAATGGTAACAAAAAAAGCGATGACGCAAACCCTGCAAGGTGTCGTCAATCAAGAACTGAAACAAATTCTCGGAAAAAATGTGGAAATGGAAGAGCTTTCTCCGGAAAAACGCGGCGAAGTCATGGAAGTGGTAGACGAGCTTGGAGAAACGGTGCATCTTCAGGTTTTGGTTCTTGTTGATACAAGTGCAAGTATGGCGCCAAAGCTTCCAACAGTAAAAGAGGCGCTGATTGATTTGTCTGTCAGCCTCAATTCCCGAATCGGGAATAACGAATTTGCGATGTGTATATTTCCCGGGAAAAAACAAGAGGTCGAGCTTGTGCTGAACTGGACACCGAAGCTGCAATCTCTTTCCACCCTCTTTGCAAAGCTTTCGACAGGGGGCATCACGCCGACAGGTCCGGCGATTCGTGAAGCGACACTGCAATTTGAAAAAATACGGTCAAGAAGGGGCATGCTGGCAGATGATGAACGACGCTTTGACGAGTTTGGCATGTAGCCTAAAGCCGGGTACGACAATCAAAGGCAAGTGGAATGGAAACACTTATACATTGCGTAAACAGCTTGGTAAAGGGGCCAATGGAATTGTGTATTTGGCGGAAGCATCAGATGGACATGTTGCCTTAAAGGTGAGTGATGACAGCCTGTCTATTACTTCTGAAGTGAATGTCTTGAAATCTTTCTCAAAGGCCCAGTCCGTTACGATGGGGCCTTCTTTTTTTGATACGGATGATGCCTATATTCCCAGTGCCAATACGAAAGTTTCTTTTTATGCAATGGAATACATAAAAGGGCCGCTGCTTTTGAAGTATGTCAGTGATAAAGGAGCGGAATGGATACCGGTATTAATGATTCAGCTATTATCCAGTTTATCGGTGCTTCACCAGCAAGGATGGATATTCGGCGATCTTAAACCTGATAATCTAATCGTAACTGGCCCGCCCGCAAGGATCCGCTGTATTGATGTGGGCGGCACGACAAAGGAAGGCCGGGCGATAAAAGAGTATACGGAGTTTTATGACAGAGGCTATTGGGGGTATGGAACAAGAAAGGCAGAGCCATCCTACGATTTGTTCGCGGTTGCTATGATTATGATCAACAGCGTGCATAAAAAAGAATTTAAGAAAACAAACCAGCCCAAAGAACAGCTTAGGTCGCTCATTGAAGGAAACCCGTTGCTGCATAAGTATAAAAAAGTGCTTTTTTCAGCCTTGAACGGAGAATATCAATCCGCAGATGAAATGAAGAAGGATATGCTCGACGCGGGGCAAAAAGCAGTACAAAGAAAACAACCTATAAAAACATCACCGCAGCCTGCCGCACGACAGAGGCAGCAAAAACCTCGTCAAGGAAAAGTAACGAAGACCCGGTATACCCCAAAACAGAAGCCGGCTAAGTCGGGGGGGTTATTTGAAACAACGCTCATCGTGATCAGTGTTTTAGCGCTTTATTTCGCCTACATTATCTTTTTCTTAATCTAAGCGGCGTAAACTGCAGAGCCTATGCTTCTTCTTTGCTTGGAGGGATTGAAAGTGATAGGATATGAATATCTTTAAAATACCTGCTCATTGTGAGGAGGACATTGTGAAAAGTGTCAAAGATTTTTTAAACAAACACAATCTTACGTTAAAAGGGGCGACAATTATTGTAGGCGTTTCCGGCGGTCCGGACTCAATGGCTCTTCTTCACGCGTTGCATACTTTATGCGGCCGTTCAGCAAATATTATTGCAGCTCATGTTGATCATCTGTTCAGAGGCGCGGAATCCGAGGAGGACATGCGTTTTGTCCAAGCTTATTGTAAGGCTCAACAGCTCGTGTGTGAAACGGCTCAAATCAATGTAACCGCATATGCACAGGAGAAAGGACTCAATAAGCAGGCTGCAGCACGTGATTGCCGCTATCAGTTTTTTGAGGAAATCATGTCAAAGCACCAAGCGGACTATCTGGCGCTTGCTCATCATGGTGATGACCAGGTTGAAACAATGCTTATGAGATTGGCTAAGGGCACGCTTGGAACGGGGCTTGCGGGAATGCAGCCGGTTAGACGTTTTGGGACGGGACGGATTATCAGGCCGTTCCTAACGATTACAAAGGAAGAGATCCTTCACTATTGCCGTGAAAACGGCTTGAGCTACCGGACGGATGAAAGTAACGCCAAAGATGACTACACAAGAAACAGATTCAGAAAAACAGTGCTCCCATTTTTGAAACAGGAGTCTCCGGATGTGCATAAAAGGTTTCAAAAAGTGAGTGAAGCACTGACGGAAGATGAGCAATTCTTACAGTCATTAACGAAAGATGAAATGAATAAAGTAATCACAAGCCAGTCTAATACATCAGTTGAAATCAATTCCTCTCAATTGCTTGCCCTCCCGATGCCTTTACAAAGAAGAGGAGTTCAACTAATATTAAACTATCTTTATGAAAACGTTCCATCATCCTTTTCAGCCCATCACATTCAGCAGTTTCTTGATTGGGCGGAAAATGGCGGTCCTTCAGGAGTATTGGACTTTCCGAAAGGGCTGAAGGTGGTCAAATCATATCAGACATGTTTGTTTACATTTGAACAATGGCAGTGCAAAAATGTTCCCTTTGAATACCAATTAAGCGGAGCTGCTGATAAAACTGTAGTGCTCCCCAATGGATATCTGATAGAGGCAAAGCATTATGCGGATTCGCCTGAAGAACATGGGAATGCTGTTTTTATCACAAGTGAAAAAAAGGTGCAATTTCCCTTAACAATCCGGACGAGAAAAGCTGGAGACCGGATCAAACTAAAAGGGATGAACGGCTCAAAAAAGGTAAAGGATATATTTATTGATAAGAAATTGCCTCTCCAAGAAAGAGACAACTGGCCGATTGTGACGGACGCAAGCGGTGAAATTATCTGGATACCTGGCTTGAAAAAATCAATTTTTGAAGATCTTGTGATTCCAAACAGCGACCGCATTGTATTACAATATAGACAGCATGAAAAGTGTAGGGGGCAAGCAAAATCATGATGAAACATGATATCGAGAAAGTACTGATCTCAGAGGCAGAGATACAAGAGAAAGTAAAAGAGTTAGGCGCAGAATTAACGAGCGAGTATCAAGATACATTTCCGTTGGCAATCGGTGTGTTAAAAGGAGCACTTCCTTTTATGGCGGATCTTATCAAGCATATTGATACATATTTGGAAATGGATTTCATGGATGTATCAAGCTACGGAAATTCTACGGTTTCTTCTGGAGAAGTCAAAATCATTAAAGATTTGGATACATCTGTAGAGGGCCGGGACATCTTAATTATTGAAGATATCATCGACAGTGGGTTAACCTTAAGTTATCTCGTAGAGCTCTTCCGATACCGTAAAGCAAAATCAATTAAGATTGTTACCCTTTTGGATAAACCGAGCGGAAGAAAAGCGGACATCAAAGCAGACTTTGTAGGTTTTGAAGTTCCTGACGCGTTTGTAGTGGGTTACGGACTTGATTATGCTGAGCGCTATCGCAATCTGCCTTATATCGGAGTGTTAAAACCGGCAGTTTATGAAAGCTGATCGGCAGCCTGCTTCCGAGATGGTTATTGTTTGTATTGGAATGATTTTCTATGGTACTATTGAACATAGTTGTGCTTACTGTGGGAGGAGGTAAGGAATGAATCGGGTCTTCCGTAATACCATTTTTTATTTACTTATTTTATTAGTAGTAATCGGGGTTGTGAGCTACTTCCAGACCTCAAATCCGAAAACAGAAAATATGTCGTACAGTACGTTTATCAAAAACCTGGATGACGGGAAAGTTGATAGCGTATCGGTTCAGCCTGTCAGAGGTGTTTATGAGGTAAAAGGGCAGCTGAAAAATTACGACAAAGATCAATACTTTTTGACTCATGTTCCTGAAGGAAAGGGAGCAGACCAGATATTTAACGCTTTGAAAAAAACGGACGTAAAGGTTGAGCCCGCTCAAGAAACAAGCGGATGGGTGACATTCCTGACGACCATCATCCCGTTTGTTATTATCTTTATTCTGTTTTTCTTCCTGCTCAATCAGGCTCAAGGCGGCGGCAGCCGTGTCATGAACTTTGGTAAGAGTAAGGCGAAGCTGTATACAGAGGAAAAGAAACGCGTCAAATTTAAAGACGTTGCAGGGGCTGACGAAGAAAAGCAAGAACTCGTTGAAGTTGTTGAGTTTCTGAAAGATCCCCGCAAGTTTGCCGAGCTTGGCGCCAGAATACCGAAAGGCGTGCTTTTAGTTGGACCTCCGGGTACCGGTAAAACATTGCTCGCCAAGGCTTGTGCAGGTGAAGCCGGCGTACCTTTCTTCAGCATCAGCGGATCTGATTTCGTTGAAATGTTTGTAGGTGTCGGTGCTTCTCGTGTGCGTGACTTGTTTGAAAATGCGAAAAAGAATGCGCCTTGTTTGATTTTCATTGATGAAATTGACGCAGTGGGACGCCAGCGTGGAGCGGGTCTCGGCGGCGGACACGATGAACGTGAACAGACGCTAAACCAATTGCTTGTTGAAATGGACGGATTCAGCGCTAATGAAGGTATTATCATCATTGCTGCGACGAACCGTGCGGACATCTTGGACCCAGCCTTACTTCGTCCGGGACGTTTTGACCGTCAAATCACAGTGGATCGTCCAGATGTTATTGGCCGTGAAGCTGTATTGAAAGTCCATGCGAGAAACAAACCGCTGGATGAAACGGTTAACCTAAAATCAATTGCCATGAGAACACCAGGCTTCTCAGGCGCTGACTTAGAAAATCTCTTGAATGAAGCTGCGCTTGTGGCGGCTCGTCAAAATAAGAAAAAAATCGATGCGCGTGATATTGATGAAGCGACGGACCGTGTAATTGCCGGACCTGCTAAGAAGAGCCGCGTTATCTCCAAGAAAGAACGCAATATCGTGGCTTATCACGAAGGCGGACACACTGTTATCGGACTCGTTTTAGATGAGGCAGATATGGTTCATAAAGTAACGATTGTACCTCGGGGTCAGGCTGGCGGTTATGCTGTTATGCTGCCAAGAGAAGACCGTTACTTCCAAACAAAGCCGGAGCTGCTTGATAAAATTGTCGGGCTCTTGGGCGGACGTGTTGCTGAAGAGATTATCTTTGGTGAAGTCAGCACAGGAGCGCACAATGACTTCCAGCGTGCGACGAATATTGCAAGACGAATGGTTACGGAATTCGGTATGTCAGAAAAACTGGGGCCGTTGCAATTTGGACAGTCTCAGGGCGGTCAGGTATTCTTAGGCCGTGATTTCAACAACGAACAGAACTACAGTGATCAAATTGCTTACGAAATTGATCAGGAAATTCAGCGCATCATCAAGGAATGCTATGAGCGCGCGAAACAAATCCTGACTGAAAATCGTGACAAGCTTGAATTGATTGCCCAAACGCTTCTGAAAGTTGAAACGCTTGACGCTGAACAAATCAAACACCTTATCGATCACGGAACATTGCCAGAACGCAATTTCTCTGATGATGAGAAGAATGATGATGAGAAGAATGATGATGTGAAAGTAAACATTCTGACAAAAACAGAAGAAAAGAAAGACGATACGAAAGAGTAATTCGCTTTCTCTCTAAAAACTGCCGGCTGACGCTGGCAGTTTTTTTATGTAAATGATGGGCTCAGCTGCGTCTTTTACAATCATCCAATTCTGGTATCGATTTGTTTACAAATGAGCCGCTGATCGTGTATGGTATTGTAGAATGTTTGTAAAAAGTAAAGTAGAGAAACTATTCAAAAGTGGTGATAGAGGTTGTTACTGGTTATCGATGTTGGGAACACCAATACTGTACTTGGTGTATATCATGATGGAAAATTAGAATATCACTGGCGTATAGAAACAAGCAGGCATAAAACAGAAGATGAGTTTGGGATGATTTTACGCTCGTTATTTGAGCATTCCGGGCTTATGTTTGAACAGATAGATGGCATCATTATTTCATCAGTAGTGCCGCCAATCATGTTTGCGTTAGAAAGAATGTGCACAAAATACTTTCATATCGAACCGCAAATTGTCGGTCCGGGTATGAAAACCGGTTTAAATATAAAATACGACAATCCGAAAGAAGTGGGGGCAGACAGGATCGTAAATGCTGTCGCTGCGATACACTTATACGGCAATCCATTAATTGTTGTTGATTTCGGAACGGCCACAACGTACTGCTATATTGATGAAAACAAACAATACATGGGCGGGGCAATTGCTCCTGGGATTACAATTTCGACAGAGGCGCTTTACTCGCGTGCAGCGAAGCTTCCGCGTATCGAAATCACCCGTCCCGACAATATTATCGGAAAAAACACTGTAAGCGCGATGCAATCTGGGATTTTATTTGGCTATGTCGGCCAAGTGGAAGGAATCGTTAAGCGAATGAAATGGCAGGCAAAACAGGAGCCAAAAGTCATTGCGACAGGAGGACTGGCGCCGCTCATTGCAAACGAATCAGATTGTATAGATATCGTTGATCCATTCTTAACCCTAAAGGGGCTGGAATTGATTTATGAAAGAAACCGCGTAGGAAGTGTATAGGAGGTTTTGTAATGGATTATTTAGTAAAAGCACTTGCGTATGACGGAAAAGTTCGGGCTTATGCAGCGAGAACGACTGATATGGTAAATGAAGGACAGAGACGCCATGGTACGTGGCCGACAGCATCCGCTGCACTAGGTCGCACAATGACAGCTTCGCTTATGCTCGGCGCTATGCTGAAGGGCGAAGATAAGCTGACCGTGAAAATCGAGGGCGGAGGTCCGATTGGAGCTATTGTAGCTGATGCCAATTCCAAAGGAGAAGTCAGAGCCTATGTCTCTAACCCGCAAGTTCATTTCGATTTAAATGAACAAGGCAAGCTTGATGTCAGACGTGCGGTTGGAACAAGTGGAACGTTAAGTGTTGTAAAAGATTTAGGTTTGCGTGAATTCTTCACAGGACAAGTAGAAATCGTTTCAGGAGAATTAGGAGATGATTTTACTTACTATCTTGTGTCATCTGAGCAGGTTCCTTCATCAGTGGGTGTAGGTGTGCTCGTCAATCCTGACAATACCATTCTTGCGGCAGGGGGCTTTATTATTCAGCTGATGCCGGGAACAGATGATGAAACCATCACAAAAATTGAACAGCGCCTATCTCAAGTTGAGCCGATTTCTAAGCTCATTCAAAAGGGATTGACACCGGAAGAAATTTTAGAAGAAGTCCTAGGCGAGAAACCAGAGATTTTGGAAACGATGCCTGTCAGATTCCATTGTCCTTGTTCAAAAGAACGGTTCGAAACAGCCATTTTAGGACTAGGCAAAAAAGAAATTCAAGATATGATAGAAGAAGATGGACAAGCCGAAGCAGTATGCCATTTTTGTAATGAAAAGTACTTATTTACAAAAGAAGAGCTGGAAGGGCTTCGTGACCAAACTACCCGCTAAGCTCTTTAGCGGGTTTTTAATTTGAGAAAAGGGGCTGAAAGCAGGTTTGAAATCAAGAACAATCTGGACCATTATTTTAGGGGCGCTGTTGGTTTGCTGTATTGCTGTTGCATATACGCTGACGAAATCCCAAGCCGGCGCATCGTCATCCGGTGAGTCTATTGCGACTATCGGAGGCAAGAGTGTGACAAGAGAAGAATGGCTGAAAGAAATGGAAGACCAATATGGGAAGTCCACGCTTGAAGATATGATCAATGTCCGAGTCGTTGAGCAGCTGGCCAAAAAGAACAACCTTAAAGTATCCCAAAACGAAATTGATCGTGAGTTTCTACTGATCAAAGCGGTCAATAATTCCTTTTATGAAGATGAACATACGACTGAGAAAGAGTGGAAAGACCAAATTCGTTATAATATCCTCCTTGAAGAATTGTTAACAAGGGATATCGACATCTCAAACAAAGAACTGGAATCATTCTATCATAAAAATAAGGAACTATATCAGTTTGATGATTCGTATCGAATTCGGCACATTGTTGTCAAAGATGAAGAAGAAGCGAGAGAAGTCCTGAAAGAACTGAAAGGCGGCTCAAGCTTCGAAGCTGTTGCGGCGGAAAGATCTACTGACAGATATACATCGCCATACGGCGGAGATTTAGGTTTTGTCACAGAGGCATCAGACAACATTCCGTCAGCATACATTGAAGAGGCGAAAACACTCAAAGAGGATGAATGGTCTCGGGAACCAATCAAGGTCAGCAATGGATATGCCATTATCCAGCTGAAAGAAAAACTAAAAGCAAGAACATTCTCATATGATGAAGTAAAGGACCAGATCAGACGGCAAATTGCAATGGATCAACTAGGCGATAAAGCGACAGTTAAAACACTTTGGAAAGAAGCCGATGTATCTTGGTTTTATGGGGAAAAAAGTACTAAGTGATTGACAAAAAATTTTGAAATTGATAGATTATATACATAATACCAATACAAATAGTCGGAAATTGAGGTGTCGAGAATGGTACGTGTAGCAAACTCCATTACTGAATTAATTGGGAATACGCCAATCGTCAAATTAAATCGCCTTGCAGATGAAAACAGTGCGGATGTATATCTAAAGCTTGAATACATGAACCCTGGAAGCAGTGTAAAAGACCGTATCGGTTTAGCTATGATTGAAGCGGCTGAAAAAGAAGGAAAATTAAAAGCCGGTGATACAATCATTGAACCGACAAGCGGAAATACTGGAATCGGGCTTGCAATGGTTGCTGCTGCTAAAGGATTAAAAGCTATTTTGGTTATGCCTGATACAATGAGCATGGAGCGCCGCAACCTTCTTCGCGCATACGGTGCTGAGCTTGTGCTGACTCCTGGCGCGGAAGGCATGAAAGGCGCCATTAAGAAAGCTGAAGAGCTTGCTGAAAAGCACGGATACTTTGTGCCGCAGCAGTTCAACAACCCGTCTAACCCAGAAATTCACCGCCAAACAACAGGTAAAGAAATCGTTGAGCAATTCGGTGACGACCAGCTTGACGCATTTGTAGCCGGAATTGGCACAGGCGGAACGATTACGGGAGCGGGCGAAGTGCTGAAGGAAGCATACCCTTCCATCAAGATTTACGCTGTTGAACCGTCAGATTCCCCAGTGCTTTCAGGAGGAAAACCAGGCCCCCACAAAATTCAGGGAATCGGAGCTGGATTCGTGCCGGACATCTTAAACACTGAAGTATACGATGAAATCTTCCCTGTGAAGAATGAAGAAGCATTCGAATATGCCCGCAGAGCTGCACGTGAAGAAGGAATTCTCGGAGGCATCTCATCAGGTGCGGCAATTTATGCTGCTCTTCAAATAGCGAAAAAACTCGGAAAAGGCAAAAAAGTATTGGCCATCATTCCAAGTAACGGTGAACGTTATCTAAGCACGCCGCTGTATCAATTCGATTAAAAAAAGCCAAAACTCCCGGTTCGCCGGGAGTTTTTTTATATTTCGTGCATCAAATATGCCATGTCTGCGACGAATGTTATTCTTGGAAGAGAAATTCACTTTTTTCACTAACAACATTGCTTTACAATTAAAACAAGCAAAAAAGAAAATAGAGGAATGATACAAATGGCACAACGCAGACCGGCAGGCAAAAAAGTACCTTTTCAAAAAGACTCATTCTTACAACAATTTGAGAAACTTGCGCAATCCCGAAAACACCACGTACTTCTCGAAAGTGCAAGAGGCGGCAGATACAGTATAGCCGGTCTTGATCCAATTGCGACTGTAAAAGGAAAAGACGGAATAACGACTATTAAGCATGGTGATGAGATGCTGTTTAGAGAAGGTGACCCATTACGGGCCTTCCACAGCTGGTTTAAAACACTGGAAACAGAAACGAATCATGAGTTCCCCGACTTTCAAGGCGGAGCAATCGGGTTTCTCAGCTATGATTACGCACGCTATATTGAAAATTTTAAAATGCTCTCTTTAGATGATCTAGAAACGCCAGATATTTATTTTCTTGTTTTTGATGATATAGCTGTTTATGACCATCAAGAAGAGTCTTTATGGCTAATTACTCATGTAAATGGTTCTGATCAGGAAGCAGCGGATGTGAGGCTATCTGAGTTAGAGCAGATGTGGCTGACTGAGCTTCCTGCTGTCCCTTCGCGAGAGATGGGGTATGAAACGGATGGTTCCTTCGCGGCGCCATTTACCGAGGATGGATTTTCACAAGCTGTAGAGAAAATCAAACAATACATTGCCAGCGGAGATGTGTTTCAAGTCAATCTATCAATAAGGCAGTCACAGTCACTGCCAGCTCATCCATATCAAATTTACAAAACCTTGAGAGAAGTAAATCCTTCTCCGTACATGGCGTATTTAGAAACGCCTGATTTCCAAATCATTTGCGGATCGCCTGAACTGCTTGTCAGCAAAAAGGGCAAACGATTAGAGACGAGACCGATCGCGGGCACCCGGTCCAGAGGGAAAACGAATGAAGAAGATGAGGCGCTTGCAAACGAATTGATCCACAACGAAAAAGAACGCGCGGAACATGTCATGCTTGTTGATCTTGAGCGAAATGATCTGGGAAGAGTGTCACGTTACGGGTCTGTGCGCGTGAATGAATTCATGGCGATTGAAAAATACTCGCATGTGATGCACATTGTGTCTAACGTCCAGGGGGAACTGCAGGATGGGTATGATGCTGTAGATATTATTCATGCTGTGTTTCCTGGAGGAACCATTACAGGTGCACCTAAAGTAAGGACGATGGAAATTATAGAAGAACTTGAGCCGACACGCCGCGGGCTTTATACTGGATCTATAGGATGGTTTGGATATAATCACGATCTGCAGTTTAATATCGTTATTCGAACCATTTATGCAACCGGAGGGCAGGCATTTATGCAGTCCGGCGCAGGAGTTGTGATTGATTCTGTACCAAAGCATGAATACAGGGAATCATTCAAAAAAGCTTTTGCGATGCAAAAGGCGTTAGAGCTGAGCAAAGAAGAGACAAAAATTAGATGAGGTGAGCGGAGAAATGATTTTAATGATTGATAACTACGATTCATTCACGTACAACTTGGTACAATATTTGGGCGAGCTTGGGGAAGAGCTGGTTGTGAAACGCAATGACAGCATCACAATCGAAGAAATTGAAGAATTGTCTCCGGACTTTCTGATGATATCTCCCGGACCGTGCAGCCCTGATGAGGCGGGAATCAGCCTCGAAGCCATTAAACATTTTGCAGGGAAAATTCCTATTTTCGGTGTGTGCCTCGGACATCAGTCCATCGCGCAAGTGTTCGGTGGTGACGTGGTTAGGGCAGAACGGCTTATGCATGGGAAAACCTCGGATATCGAGCATGACGGCAAGACGATTTTTGAAGGGTTGAAAAATCCCCTTGTTGCGACACGTTACCACTCGCTGATCGTCAAGCCTGAGACGCTGCCAAGCTGTTTTACAGTAACAGCCCAAACGAAAGAGGGAGAAATAATGGCCATTCGCCACAATGACCTCCCGATAGAGGGCGTGCAATTTCACCCCGAGTCTATTATGACCTCCTTTGGAAAAGAAATGCTCAGAAATTTTATTGAGACATACCGCAAGGAAGTTATTGCGTGATGATATATGTGAACGGCCGGTATATGGAGGAGAAAGATGCAGTTCTTTCTCCTTTTGACCATGGGTTTTTATATGGGATTGGTGTTTTCGAAACCTTCAGGCTCTACGAAGGCTGCCCGTTTTTGATTGATTGGCATATAGAACGGCTTGAACGCGCGCTTAAGGATCTGCAAATTGAATATACTGTTTCAAAGCATGAGATCCTTGAGATGTTGGACAAGCTGCTAAAGATAAATGATATCAAGGATGGAAATGCCCGCGTCAGACTGAACATATCGGCGGGAATTAGCGATAAAGGCTTTGTCGCCCAGACGTACGACAAGCCGACCGTTTTATGCTTTGTGAATCAGCTGAAACCAGAAAGCCTCCCATTGCAAAAAGAAGGAAGGGTTTTATCGATACGGAGAAACACTCCGGAGGGATCGTTCCGGTTAAAATCTCATCATTATCTAAATAATATGTATGCGAAACGGGAGATTGGAAATGACCCGCGTGTCGAGGGAATATTCTTAACGGAGGATGGAGCTGTTGCAGAGGGTATCATATCTAATGTCTTCTGGAGAAAAGGCAGCTGTATCTATACGCCTTCGCTTGATACGGGTATTCTGGACGGCGTCACGAGGCGTTTTATCATAGAAAATGCAAAGAATGCAGGTCTGGATCTCAAAACGGGCCGATATGAGCTAGAAGCTCTCTTGACAGCTGACGAAGCGTGGATGACGAATTCGGTTCTTGAAATCATCCCGTTTACTAAAATAGAAGAAGTAAACTATGGAAGCCGAAGCGGAGAAGCAGTCTCCGCTCTTCAATTGCTATATAAAAAAGAGATAAAGAACATGATACATGAAAAGGGAGGAAGAGCATGGCGCAGCAAACGATAAATCAAACACAAGTCATCCACACCAAGCCCAGCGCTTTATCATATAAAGAGAAGACGCTGGTGATGGGAATTCTAAACGTAACGCCTGACTCTTTCTCGGACGGCGGGAAGTATGACAGCTTGGACAAGGCACTGCTGCACGCGAAAGAGATGATCGATGATGGTGCCCATATCATAGATATCGGAGGAGAATCGACAAGGCCTGGCGCTGAGTGCGTGTCTGAGGATGAGGAGATGTCCAGAGTCATTCCGGTGATTGAGCGGATTACAAAGGAGCTTGGTGTTCCTATTTCTGTAGATACGTACAAGGCTTCTGTCGCAGATGAAGCTGTGAAAGCCGGCGCATCCATTATCAATGATATTTGGGGAGCCAAACACGATCCGAGGATGGCTTCCGTTGCAGCTGAACACAATGTTCCAATTGTTCTCATGCATAACCGCCCAGAAAGAAACTACAATGACTTATTGCCGGATATGCTGTCGGACTTAATGGAGAGTGTAAAAATTGCTGTTGAGGCCGGAGTAGACGAGAAGAACATTATTCTTGATCCCGGTATCGGTTTCGCGAAAACCTATCACGATAACTTGGCAGTGATGAACAAGCTGGAGATTTTCAGCGGATTGGGATATCCGGTTCTTCTGGCAACCTCCCGCAAAAGATTCATCGGACGTGTTCTGGATCTTCCGCCCGAGGAGCGGGCTGAGGGCACAGGGGCGACTGTGTGTCTCGGTATTCAAAAAGGCTGTGACATTGTCAGGGTCCATGATGTAAAACAAATTGCCAGAATGGCGAAAATGATGGACGCGATGCTGAATAAGGGAGGGGTGCACCATGGATAAAGTTTATGTAGAAGGAATGGAGTTTTACGGATATCACGGTGTGTTCAAAGAAGAAAACAAACTTGGCCAGCGGTTTAAAGTCGATTTAACCGCTGAGCTGGATTTAAGCAAAGCCGGACAAACAGACGACCTTGAGCAAACGATTAACTATGCTGAGCTCTATCACGTATGTAAAGATATCGTGGAAGGGGAGCCTGTAAAATTGGTGGAAACGCTGGCAGAACGTATCGCCGACACTGTTCTCAAAAAATTTCAGCCGGTTCAGCAATGTACGGTGAAAGTGATTAAGCCAGATCCGCCAATTCCCGGACACTACAAATCAGTAGCAATTGAAATCACGAGAAAAAAGTCATGAACAACATAGCTTATATTGCACTTGGATCTAACATTGGAGATAGAGAAACGTATTTAAGGCAAGCAGTGGCTCTGCTGCATCAGCATGCTGCGGTGACAGTCACTAAAGTGTCGTCAATTTACGAAACTGACCCGGTCGGATACGAAGATCAAGATGAGTTTTTGAATATGGCTGTTGAAATACAGACATCACTAAACCCTTTTGAGCTCCTTGAACTGACGCAGCACATAGAAAACGAATTAGGCAGAACAAGGGAAGTAAGATGGGGGCCGCGGACGGCAGACCTTGACATTTTGTTATTTAATCGTGAAAATATTGAAACAGAGCAACTAATTGTTCCGCATCCGAGAATGTATGAGCGTTTGTTTGTCCTTGCACCGCTTGCGGAAATTTGCCAGCAGGTTGAAAAAGAGGCTACAAGCGCTGAAACAAACCAAGAAGGTGTAAGAGTATGGAAGCAGAAATCTGGGGTAGACGAATTCGTGCATTCAGAAAGCTGAAAGGTTATACTCAAGAAGGATTTGCAAAGGCATTAGGTATATCAGTTTCTATTCTCGGCGAAATTGAACGCGGAAACCGATTGCCGTCGGCTGTCATCATTAAAGATGCGGCAGATGTTTTAAATATAAGTGCGGACGAATTGGCACCGCCAGAAAAATAGAATAAACGAAAGGAGGAGAAAAATTGTTCAAAATCGGAGATATTCAATTGAAAAACCGGGTTGTGCTGGCACCTATGGCTGGTGTCTGCAACTCTGCGTTTAGATTGACTGTAAAGGAATTCGGAGCCGGATTGGTATGCGCTGAAATGGTCAGTGACAAAGCGATCCTTTACAATAATGCAAGAACAATGGGTATGCTTTATATCGATGAACGTGAGAAACCTCTCAGCCTACAAATTTTCGGAGGAAAAAAGGATACCCTTGTGGAAGCGGCGAAGTTTGTAGACCAGAACACAACTGCTGATATCATTGATATAAACATGGGATGTCCTGTGCCAAAGATTACAAAATGCGATGCGGGAGCCAAATGGCTTCTTGATCCTGATAAGATTTATGAAATGGTTTCTGCAGTAGTGGATGCCGTTGATAAACCAGTAACAGTGAAAATGAGAATGGGCTGGGATGAAGACCATATTTTCGCAGTGAAAAATGCACAAGCTGTAGAACGTGCGGGCGGTAAAGCAGTTGCGCTTCACGGCCGTACGAGAGTGCAGATGTATGAAGGAACGGCAAACTGGGACATCATCAAGGAAGTGAAACAATCAGTATCGATTCCGGTTATCGGAAACGGCGATGTTAAGACACCGCATGATGCTAAGCGCATGCTTGATGAAACAGGAGTAGACGGTGTCATGATCGGACGCGCTGCATTGGGCAACCCGTGGATGATTTACCGTACGGTTCAGTATCTTGAAACAGGTGAATTAAAAGAAGAGCCGCAAGTACGCGAAAAAATGGCCGTATGCAAACTGCATCTTGATCGCCTGATTGACTTAAAAGGTGAAAACGTAGCGGTAAGAGAAATGAGAAAGCATGCTGCATGGTATCTGAAAGGTGTAAAAGGCAATGCGAACGTTCGTAATGAAATCAATCATTGTGAGACAAGAGAAGAGTTTGTACAGCTTTTAGATGCATTTACGGTTGAAGTTGAGGCAAAAGAGCTTCGAAATGCAAAAGTAGGATAATACCCACCTCTATTTGCTGCTCACTGCTAGTTTTGCGCTGGCAGTTTTTCTGCTTTTTTCATGAAACAATATCTGTAATGGAGTGATAACAATGAGTCAAGAAGAGCATAACCATGAAGAATTGAATGATCAGCTGCAAGTCAGACGCGATAAAATGAATCAGCTGAGAGATAACGGCATCGATCCATTCGGGGCACGTTTTGAAAGAACTCATCAGTCTCAAGAAGTTATTTCGGCATATCAAGATCTAACCAAAGAAGAGTTAGAAGAAAAAGCGATTGAAGTTACAATTGCAGGCCGCATGATGACAAAACGAGGCAAAGGAAAAGCCGGCTTTGCTCATATTCAGGACTTAGAAGGGCAAATCCAAATCTACGTAAGGAAAGACAGTGTCGGTGACGACCAGTATGAAATCTTCAAGTCTTCTGACCTTGGTGATCTGATCGGCGTAACCGGAAAAGTCTTCAAAACAAATGTAGGCGAATTGTCTGTTAAGGCAACTTCCTTTGAATTGCTGACAAAAGCGCTTCGTCCGCTTCCTGACAAATACCATGGTTTAAAAGACGTTGAGCAGCGCTATCGTCAACGCTACCTGGATCTTATCGTAAACCCAGACAGCAAACATACATTCATCACACGAAGCAAGATCATTCAAGCTATGAGAAGATACCTTGATGATCATGGATACTTAGAAGTAGAAACACCTACAATGCACAGCATTCCTGGGGGAGCTTCTGCACGTCCATTTATCACTCACCACAATGCGTTAGATATTCCACTCTATATGCGCATTGCAATTGAACTACACCTAAAACGCCTTATTGTCGGCGGTTTAGAAAAAGTATATGAAATCGGCCGTGTTTTCCGTAACGAAGGTGTCTCTACTCGCCATAACCCTGAATTTACGATGATTGAATTATATGAAGCATATGCGGACTATAAAGATATCATGAGCTTAACTGAAAACCTTGTCGCTCATATCGCCCAAGAAGTGCTTGGCACAACTACGATTCAATACGGGGAAGAGCAAATCGACCTTAAACCGGAGTGGAAAAGAATCCATATGGTTGACGCAGTCAAAGAAGCGACTGGCGTTGATTTCTGGGAAGAGGTTACTGTTGAACAGGCGCGTGAATATGCGAAAGAACATGGTGTGGAAATTAAAGATTCTATGACAGTAGGACATATCATCAACGAATTCTTCGAACAAAAAATTGAAGAAACGCTTATTCAGCCAACGTTTATTTACGGGCATCCTGTAGAAATTTCTCCTCTTGCTAAGAAAAACCCTGAGGACCCGCGTTTTACAGACCGTTTTGAACTGTTTATCGTCGGCCGTGAACATGCCAACGCGTTTACAGAGCTGAATGATCCTATTGATCAAAGAGAACGCTTTGAAGCGCAATTAAAAGAACGTGAAGCCGGTAATGATGAAGCTCATCTAATGGATGAAGACTTTGTTGAAGCTCTGGAATACGGTATGCCGCCAACAGGAGGTTTAGGCATCGGTATCGACCGTCTGGTTATGCTGCTGACGAATGCCCCTTCTATTCGTGATGTGCTGTTATTCCCGCAAATGAGGCAACGCTAATAAAGAAGAGCGGCATCCTTTCTCTATGGAGGATACCGCTCTTTTTAAATTCCTTAGTATTTCTTCAAAAAAACTATTGCGCTATTATTTACAAGGTGGTATATTATTATTCGTTGCCGCTAAACAAGGCGATAAGGAAAAAAAGAACTTAAAAAAAGTTATTGACTTCACTGAGTCAACGAGTTATAATAATAAAGTCGCTTGAACGAAGTGGACAAAATGATCTTTGAAAACTAAACAAGACAAAACGTACCTGTTAATTCATTTTTTTATAAATCGCACAGCGATGTGCGTAGTCAGTCAAACTACTTTATCGGAGAGTTTGATCCTGGCTCAG
>Ga0153917_1000190_pt1 | contig 55275 bp, 59 predicted proteins | sample TSFL001MetaG_FD_104695 | JGI IMG/M metagenome (GOLD analysis project Ga0153917, IMG submission 104695) | Attine ant fungus gardens microbial communities from Florida, USA - TSFL001 MetaG | ecosystem: Host-associated > Fungi > Mycelium > Unclassified | place: USA: Florida, Paynes Creek Historic...
GGCTGGCCGCCGCCAAAGGCGGTGATACCCGGTTTTGTGCGCCCCTCCATCAGGGTCAACACCTCGTCCCAGTGGGTCACCTCCACCGGGCGCTGCACCGGGCGCGACATAGCCGGTACCGGCGGCTGGGCCTTGCGTGGCGCAACAAAATAGCCTGAACGCGGCTGGGGAGTAATAAGCTGCAGGTTTTCGAGGATCTGATAGGCCTGCTGTATGGTGCTGATGCTGACGCCGTGCTCCTGGCTCAGGGCACGCACCGAGGGCAGCCGCTCCCCGCTGCGGTACAGCCCGTGTTCAATGCGTTCCGCCAGGAGATTGGCCAGATGTTGGTAGCGCGTCATGCTGTATCCCTTATTGTCACCATACAGAGAATAAAACCGGTACAGATGGCGATAAAAAACGCCATGCAGTTCTTGTTTTAGCGGATCTGTATGTTAAAAAAAAGTAATTTATGAATCTGTATTGCGAGGCGCGGGATCCCTGATGATAACCACTCTGACGACCTGAGGAGAGCATTATGGAATTCTATGAAAATCGTGCCAAAAGACCCTTTGCGATCTTTATCTGGACCGGGAAAGCCATCGCCCGCTGGTATCGCATTAACCGCACGCGCCGGGCTTTAGGCGTCTTAAGCGATGAGCATCTGAAAGATATCGGTCTGTCGCGGGCGGATGCCCAGGCGTATAAGCTGGATCGCCGGGCAGATGAGATTGCCCGGCGCTATTAACCCTTACTCGCCGGTTTTACCGGTATTTTCAGCAATGCGACGCAGGTATTCGTTATTTTTGAACGCTACCATGATCAGCTCGAACATTACGCGAGTACCGATCAGGCTGAACAGCATGCCGAAAAAGCCGGCGATAAGGTGTTCGGTAAACATGGAGTAGATGCCGCCGACCAGAATGAACAGCATGGCGATCCAGTAGAAGAAGACCAGCACGCGCGGTGTAAGCAGATAGTCGAATCCCAGAAGTGATTTCATTTTTTGTTCCCAGTGAGGTGTATTTTGCGCGCTGATTATAAAGGCCGCGGGGGTGAAGTACACCCTCGTCGACCCCCGTTGCCGGGCCTTTATAGTGCAAAATCAGGTGGTTGCTATTTAAAATAATTCCAGAGTGCGCGCCTTTGGCCGCGAAAGCAGTTCCACCGCCTCGGCGTAGCTGCGCACGTTGTTATAGCCCATCACCAGTCCATAGCGCTTGCCGGAGCCGCGATACCACTCCGATAGCGCATTCACCTGCAACTGCTGCGCCTGCCAGCAGCGGGCAATTTCGCGATCGCGGCTGCCGGCGGTGAGAAAGGCGACGATGTGCATCCCGCCGTCGTTCTGCTCGGTGAAGAAGCGATCGCCGTACACCTCCCGCAGGGCGGCAATCATCCAGTCGCGTCGCTGCTGATAGAGCGCGCGCATCTTTTTCAGATGGCGGAAGAAGTGCCCCTCGCTGAGAAAGGCGGTGAGGATCTTCTGCGTCAGCACCGGCTGGCCGCTGGCGACGATATCCGCGCAGTCGGTAAAAGCGGATACCGTGCTGGCGGGCATCACCACATAGCCCAGCCGCAGGGAGGGCATCACCGTTTTGCTGAAGGTGCCCATAAAAATCACCCGGTCGTGGCGATCCAGACTTTTCAGGGAGGGCAGCACCTTGCGGGTATAGTGAAACTCGCCGTCATAGTCATCCTCAATGATCCACGCCTCGTTGCGGGTCGCCCACTCCAGCAGCTGCTGTTTACGCGGCAGCGACAGGGTTACCGCCAGCGGGCTTTGATGCGACGGAGTGACGATGGCGAAACGGGCGTCCGCATGGTGGCGCAGCAAATAGCCGGTATCCATGCCCGCGCGATCCACCGGCACGGTGTGCAGGCGCGGCACGATGCGCTTTAGTAGCTGCTGGCCCATAAAATAGCCCGGATCTTCAAACAGCACCTTGTCGCGGCGCCCGGCAAGGGTGTCGAAGATCAGGCGCAGGCTGCCGCTGTAGCCGCTGGTGATCAGCACCTGCTCCGGGGTGCAGGCGAGCCCGCGCGAAATATTTAGATAGCTGGCGATGGCCTGACGCAGCGGATACCAGCCCATCACCGGCGGGTTGAGCATCTCCTCCTGGCGCATGGAGCGCGTTGCCTGGCCCGCCAGCAGCAGCCATTTTTTATAGGGGAAACTGTCCAGCGCCGGGATGCCTGGGCGTAAATAGCCGCCCCGTTCCCGCTGCGTGATAAGGGACTCCGGCAGGGCGGCGGTGGCCTGCTCCGCCGGTGCCTGCGGGCTGGCGGGCAGGTTCAGATCCGGGTTCACCCGGGTTCCCCGCGCCCCCTGGCTTACCAGGTAGCCTTCGCCGCAGAGAATGGCGTAGGCGGTTTCAACGGTCTTACGGGCGACCTTCAGCTCGGCGGCCAGCACGCGGATGGCGGGAACCTTATCGCCGGGCCGCAGCACGCCGCGGGTGATGTTGTCCCGATAGCGCTGATAAATCTCGTGATAACCCGGTTTCATGTCCTACCTCATTTCACGGTTGTTGTGTCTTTTTACTATGTCATGAAGCGCGTAGATTTGCCCCATCGCATGAACGATGCCGCCCACAAAAGAGGAAAGACAATGAGCACTCGCGTTAACCACCATAAAGCTACCCCTGCACTGGCCAAAGCCCTGTCCGACCTGAGCATGGCAATGGCCAAAACCTCCCTCGAACCGGCCCTGAAGCACCTGATTGATATCCGCGTTTCCCAGCTGAACGGCTGTACCTTCTGCCTGGATATGCACTCGAAAGAGGCGAAGATCGCCGGCGAGCGCGAACTGCGCCTCTACCATCTGGCCGCATGGCGTGAATCCCCGCTGTTCAGCGCCCGGGAGAAGGCGGCGCTGGAGTTTGCCGAAGCCCTGACCCACATCACCCCGGAAGGGATCAGCGACGAGCTGTACCGTCGCGTGGCGGAGCACTATTCCGACGTGGAGCTTTCTGAGCTCAACTTCGCCATCGTGGCGATCAACGCCTGGAACCGTTTAGGCATCACCTCCCGCATGGAGCCGGGCGCGCTGGATGCGGCCTACGGCCTGAATAAAGCTAACCTCGAATAAACCCGCGCTCGCGGATCATCGCCACCAGCGCCCGCAATCCTGGCGGTACGTGGCGATGGCCAGGATAGTAGAGACGCAGCCCGGCAAAGGGCTGCGTCCAGTCGTCTAACACGCTCACCAGCTCCCCGCTGTTCAGCTCCTGCTGGATATAAAGCGCCGGTAAAAATCCTACCCCCAGCCCGGCTTTCACCGCCCGGATCGAGGCAAACAGATCTGAGGTGGCAAAGCGTGGCGGCACCGCCAGATCGATCTTCTGCCCGTGCCGCTCAAGCTCCCAGCGATAGATCCCGCCGTGGGCCATCCGCATACCGATACCCTGATGCTGCAGCAGATCGTCCGGGGTTTGTGGGGTGCCGTGACGGGCAAAATAGTCCGGCGTGGCGGTGATAAGCTGGCGAATATCCGGGGTGAGCGGTACGGCGATCATATCCTGCGGCACCGACTCCGCCAGGCGGATCCCGGCGTCGTAGCCCTCCGCGACGATGTCGATCGTTCGCGCTTCGCTCACCACTTCGACGCGCATCTTCGGATAGCGGAGCATGTAGTCAATTAGCAGCGCATCCAGGAACAGGGCGCCCACATTATTTGGCACATTCAGGCGCAGGGTGCCGGCGGGCTCGCCGGTATCGCTGTGGATCTCATCGCCAGCCTGGCGGATCGCCTGCAGGGCCGGGCCAATCCGCGCCACGTAGCGCTGCCCGGCGTCGGTAAGCGCCACGCTGCGGGTGGTGCGATGAAAGAGGCGCGTCTGCAGGCGACCTTCCAGCCCGGCCACCGCATTGCTTACCGCGGTGGCGGACATCCCCAGCTCCTGCGCTGCGCCGCGAAAGCTCCCCCGGCGCACCACCGCCATTACCACTTCCAGTTCTGTCAGACCTGAACGATGCATAGATTATCCTGAAAATCGAAACAACCTTTGCAGCATAGCGTGGATTATCGTAACGCAGAAGGCGTGCCAGACTGCCGGTACACACTCTGAGGAGGCCTTATGCGCAACATCGAACAGATCTACATTAACGGCGAGTTTGTTACCCCCCACGGCAGCGAACGCTTCGATCTCATTAACCCGGCGACGGCGATACTGGCCGGACAGGTGCGGCTGGCGGATGAGCGGGATGCCGAACGCGCCGTCGCCGCTGCGAAAGCCGCCTTTCCGGCGTGGTCTGCCAGCGATAAAGCGACGCGGCTCGCTGCGCTGCAGCGGATGCACGACGCCGTGGCGGCCCGTCATGACGAGCTGCTGGAGGCGGTGATTGCGGAATACGGGGCTCCCGCCGCCCGCTCGGCGTGGATGGCCCGCTACCCGGCGGAGGTCATTGCCCAGGCCATCGAAGCGCTGGAGTCCTTTGAGTTTACGACCCGCGCGGGGACGGCCACCGTGCAGATGACTCCGTTAGGAGTAGCAGCGCTCATTACCCCCTGGAACAGCGACGCGGGCTTTATCTGCGGCAAACTGGCGGCGGCGCTGGCGGCTGGCTGCACGGCGGTGATTAAACCGAGCGAGATGAGCGCTCTGCAAACGCAGATTGTCACCGAAGCGCTGCACGAGGCCGGATTGCCGCCGGGGGTGTTTAATATCGTCACCGGGCGCGGCGAAACGGTGGGCAATGCCCTGAGCCGCCATCCGGACGTGGCGAAGATCTCCTTTACCGGCTCTACCCAAACCGGGAAAGCGATCCTGCGCAATGCCGCCGATAACTTCACCCGCGTAACCCTGGAGCTGGGGGGCAAATCCCCCACTATCATTCTGGACGACGCCGATCTGGCCCGGGCGATCCCGCTGGCGGTGCAGGCCGGGTTTATGAACAGCGGCCAGGCCTGCGTGGCCGGAACGCGCATTCTGGTGCCTCTGTCGCGTAAAGCCGAGTGCGAAGCGGCGCTGGCGCAAGCGGTGAGCGCGGTGAAATCCGGTGATCCGCGCGATCCGCATAGCGAGATTGGCCCCATGGTCAGCGAAAAACAGTGGCTGCGGGTTCAGGACTATATTCGCCGGGGGCAGGAGGAGGGAGCGCGACTGCTGGCGGGCGGCGAGGGGCGGCCTGCGGGTACCCGCGACGGCTGGTTTGTACGCCCGACCCTTTTCACTGATGTGCATAACCGGATGACGATTGCCCGGGAGGAGATTTTCGGCCCGGTGCTGTCGGTGATTGCTTATCACGATGAGGCTGAGGCCATCGCCATTGCCAACGATACGGCGTATGGACTGAGCGCGCTGGTGCTGGGCGGCGAACGCGCCTGGGCGGTGGCGCAGCAGATCGAGGCCGGGCGGGTACTGGTGAATACCCTGACCCACGAGCCGCGCGCCCCCTTCGGCGGCTTTAAGCACTCGGGCATCGGGCGCGAGATGGGAAGCTGGGGGATCGGCACCTTTATGGAGCCAAAATCGCTTTTACGCTGAGGGAACATTTCGCTCCTCACCGAAGCATCGCCTGTCCGGCTGCGGCATGCTCTTTAGCAATTCACAGTGGAGAGACAATCATGATCGCAGTCCTTTTCGAAGCCCAGGCCGCGCCCGCCCATCAGGCGCGCTACCTGCAGCTGGCGGCAGAGCTTAAGCCGCTGCTGGCGGATATCGACGGCTTTATCGATATCGAGCGTTTTCAGAGCCTCACCACCGAGGGCAGGATCCTCTCCCTCTCCTGGTGGCGTGACGAAGAGGCTATCCGTCAGTGGAAGCAAAATGTTTTTCACCAGGCGGCGCAGGCCGAAGGGCGGGAGACTATTTTTGCCGGGTACCGCATCCGCGTGGCGCAGCTCATCCGGGAGTATGGTTCGGATATGACGGGAGGCTCTCATGTATGACCTTCACCTACTTTTCGGCGACGATCGCCACGCGCTGGCCCGTTTTGGCCAGCTTCTGGGGCAAAACGGCGTTGGGCTGGAGGGGGGCGGGCTGTTTGGCCGGGAGGCTCATTTTCTGGTCGAGGAGGGGGAAAAAGCCCGCCGGCTGCTGCTTGAGGCCGAGTTTCAGGTGCTGGCGGTGCGTAAACCGCTTATCCGCAGGCTGAAGCAGGAGCGACCCGGCGAGCTCGGGGCGATTGCGGCGCGGCTGGCGGAAAACGGCATCACCCTGCTTACCCAGTACAGCGACCACGCGAACCGGCTTATTCTGCTGACGGATAATGATAAGCTGGCGGCAGAGGTCACAACCGAGTGGGCACCCGATGCTAAAGCATTCCCCGACAGAAGATAACGCCGCGCTGGAGCGGGCCATTGCGGCGGTAGCCGCCGCAATGGCCGACCCGTCGCGGGTGAAAATGCTCTGCGCCTTAATGGACGGGCGGGCCTGGACCGCCACCGAGCTGAGCGCCGCGGCAGAGGTGGCTCCGTCAACGGCGAGCGGGCACCTGACGCGGCTGATGGAGGGGCGGCTGATTACCTGCCTTTCTCAGGGCAGGCATCGGTACTACCGCCTGGCCGGGCACGAAGTGGCGGCGCTGGTGGAGCAGATGATGGGGCTCTCCTGGAGTCGCGTCACGCCCCCCGAAACCCGCGCCCCCGCCTCCCTGCGCGAGGCGCGCACCTGTTATGACCATCTGGCCGGACGCATCGCCGTGCAGATCTACGAGAGGATGCTGGCGGACGGCTGGCTGGAGGCCGACGGCTCGGCGCTTACCCTGCGCGGGCGCGAGCAGTTTTTGCAGCTGGGCATTGCCCTGAACGCCGCCTCCCGGCGTAAAGCAAGCTGCGCCTGCCTGGACTGGAGCGAGCGGCGGTTTCATCTGGGGGGCGAGGCGGGGGCGGCGCTGCTGGCGCATCTGGAGACAAAAGGGTGGATCGCCAGGGTAGCAGGGTACCGGGAAGTGACGATGAGCGACAAAGGGCGGAGGGCGCTCGGTAAGTGGTTCGGGGAGTCGTTCGGGCAGTAAAAAGCCGCATGCCCGAAGGCATGCGGCGGTGCTGACTCAGAAGGCGAGCGAGTAAGTGGCGCTGACGATCTGGTCGGTGTCGTGCTGCGAGGCGCTGACGTTATAGCCAACCCCGAAGGTCATGGTGCCTTTCTGCACTTTAACCCCCAGCTGGCCGTTAAAGCCGGTCTCATCCATTACCTCAGCGGTGATGATATCGCTGCTGCGCACGCCGACCGTGTGCAGGCGGTTGTTGCTATCCCGATCGCCGCTCACCGCGACCACCGCGGCATCCGCCTGGGTGTGCAGGTTCCAGCCCTGGTCCAGAGCGAAGCTTTTAGCGAGCTTCACCCCTACCGGGAACTGCCAGATGTCCTGCGTGCCTTTATCGGTACGGAACACCGGATCTTTCTGGCCGTTTTTGCTATCAAAGGCTTTGGTGGTGAGCTGGTTAAAGCGCGCCCCGGCGTGCGGGATGATATCCACTGCGCCTGTGTCGATCAGGTATTCAGCGCGCAGTCCCGCGCTGAACAGGCTGCCGTCGACGCTGGCGCGCAGTTTATCCCCTGCGTCCATCCAGCCCGGCTGCCTCTGCGTCAGATCGCTGCTGGTCTGGGTGAGGCTGACATCCCCGGTCAGGTTCCAGTTGGCCCGCTGCCAGCCCTGGTACAGCGTCACGCCCCAGAAGCTGAAGTCGTTATGGGTGGCCGCAAAATCGCCGCGGGAGTCGCTATCGCCGTTACCGGCGTGGAAGGCGGCGCCGCTGCGCATATTGCCCCAGTCGCTGGCCCAGGTTTTATCTGCTCCCAGCATCAGGCCGTAGAAGTTGCTGCTCTGGCCGTAGCGCATATTGCCGGCATGCAGATCGCTGGTGTGCGGGTTGCCGTAGAGCACGTTTACCCACACGCCCGCATCGGTATCGGTAGGCTGCTGCGCCGCGCTGGTGATGGAGGCGCGTTCGAGCACCGCTTCTGTCGCCGCGTTGCCAACGGCCCAGGTGTTGCGTTGTACGCCGCCTGCGGTGGCGATTTGTGCCGCGCTGTTAACCGTTCTTACCACCTCGTTTACCCCCACCTGCGGGGTATCGATGGCGACCGACAGGTATCGCGCGCCCGCCCCCGGTGCCGTGCGTGAGTTTTCGCCGCTGGCGACAAGCTGGTTCAGCGCGTTCGGGGTGACGATACCGGGCAGCATCTCCTGCGCGGCCCGCGCCTCGGTGGTGACCACCACTTCGCCGTCACGCGCCTGGGTGGTGGCGGTCAGCAGTTTGTTGAGCTGCAGGTTGTCGTTCTGCCAGCCGCTGCCGCTGATATTCACCTCGCTAAAGCCTTTCGCAATGGTGTAGGTCTGGTTGGCCTTGGCATCCGCGACGTACAGCGCGGCGCGGTTTGCCACGTTCAGCGTCCCCTCGCTGGCGTTAAGCGCGGCCTGGCCGTTGCTCACCTCTTTGCTGCTGACCATCAGCAGGGAGCGATCGGCAAAGTCGGCGGTATTGAAAGCAGCATCAACGTTATCCGCGCCGCCGGTGAGGGCGCCGTCAACGCGCAGCCCGCCCTGGGTAGCGTTGAGATACTGCGGCGCCTGGATGGAGACCGCCGCCGTAATGCCCTCTTCGCCCCAGCGCAGGCCGCTGTCGGCAAAGCGGGATTCGGCCACATTGGTGGTGGTATCGCCGAGCACCAGCAGGGCGTTTTGCCCCACGGTTACGCGGCCGTTAATCTCGCTGCCGCCGCTCGTCACGCGGGAGGCGTCGGCGAGGGTGCCGCCATCGGTCCAGGCCGGGTCGATAAACAGCCGCGCCCCCTGCAGATCCAGATGCTCTGCCATCAGCGTCCCGGCGGCGGTGTTATCGCCCACGGTGATCTGTACCTCTTTATCCGCGGTGAGCTGGTCTGCCAGCAGCGCGCCGGTTACGGCCAGCTGCCCTTTCTCCTTCAGCGCTACGTCGGCGTGCAGGGTAGCCTGATGGGCAACCTTAACCAGACCGCTGCTGACGATCCCGGCCGCACTGCCGCCGGAGGTGATGGTATGGTCGCCCGCGACGATGTTCATGGTGCCCTGCGGGGCGACGGTGACGGTGCCGGTAAGATGGCCGGTGACGTCCGGCATCGCCGCCACGCCCAGATTCAGCGTGCCGTTATTTACCGCAACCTCAACCGGGGTCTGCGGCGCACCGGCCACCTCGATTAAGGCGCCAGCGGCACCGGTCAGAGTCAGGGCCTGGCCGTTGACAATCGCCACCGACGGTTTTCCACTCCCTTCAAAGCGCAGCTGAGAGGCGCCAAAGCCGACGGGGACGGCAATCGCCTGGTCCGTTGGGGCTTTGTCCGTGCCGATGATGAGCTGGTTTTTATCGGAGGTAACCTGGGTATTCGCCAGTACCGCACCGGTCGTGGCGGCGTCGGTAACGGTAGCCGTGCCCGCCGCGGTATCCGCGTTTTGCAGGGTGCCGAGCATTACCAGGGTGTTGCCTGCCGTCTGCCCCAGCAGGCTGTTAACGGATTTAACGAACTCCAGCTGATAGGCGGCATCGGTCATGACCAGGGTACTGTCGGTAAAGCGGGTACGCGCGCCGGTATCGTTATATTTCGCTGCCTGGGTGGAGTCGGCCGCCGGGCTGAACAGCTGGTCGGAGCGGGTCTGGAGCTGGCTATGGTTGGTGAGAGCCAGCGAGGCGCCGCTGCTGAGCGCCAGGGTATCGGCAACCAGTCGGGTGTTATCGAAGGTTAATTTGCCGCTGCTCAGTTGCACCGGGGCGGTGACGCTATTGCCTTTAACGGTGAGGGCGGAGCCCACGCTGGTATTGGTGAAGCCGCCGGTCAGGCTGGTATCGCCGCTAATCGCCAGGGTGGCGAAATTGCTGAACTGGGAGCCGCCAAAGGTCGGGGTGTTCGCCAGATGCAGGGTGCTGTTCGCGCCGCTGCCGTACAGGTGGCCCGCCACGCGCGTGTTGTCCAGCCAGACGTCGCTGGTTTTAAGGTTTTCGCCCTTGAGGTTAAGGTCGCCGTCGAGGGTGCTGTTGGTTAGGTGCAGGGCCGCGCTGCCCTGGCCGGCGCTGGCATCGATGTTGCCTTTCAGCACGGACCGGGTGATATCCAGCGCGATCTGCGCCGCGTTATTAGCGATCAGCTTGCCGTTAAGGCGGGTGTTGTTCAGCGAGGCCGAAATAGTTTCGCTGCCGGCCAGCTGGACGTTGCCGCCGATGTCGCTGTTATCCAGCGTCAGGCGGGCCGCTTTGCTGCTCTGCAGGTTCAGGGCGTTGCCGTCGGCGGTGGTGCCGAGAGTGGAATCTTTAACGCTAAGGGTGCTGCTGCCCGCGCTGGCGTCGATGCCGCCCTTCAGCACGGAGTTAGTGAGATCCAGCGCGAATGCTGCCGCGTTGCTGGCGAGCAGGTTGCCGTCGAGCTGCGCTTTGTTGACCGTGGCCGTGATGCTCTCGGTAGCGCCCAACTGAACGTTGCCGCCAATGCCGCTGTTGTCCATTGTCAGGCGGGCCGTTTTTTCGCTTTTCAGGCTCAGTCCGTTGCCGTCGGCGTCTGTGCCGACAGTAGAATCTTTCAGGTTAATGATAGCGGTATCGCCCGCGCTGGCGTCGACGCCGCCCGTCAGCACGGATGCGGTGATATCCATGGCCAGCTGCGCCGCTTTGCTGGCGGTCAGGTTGCCGTCGAGGTGCGTTTTAGCCAGCGTGGCCGTGATGCTCTCGCTGCCGGCCAGCACGGCGTCCCCGCCGATCTCGCTGTTATCCAGCGTCAGGAGGGTCGCTTTGCCGTTCTTCAGGTTCAGGGCGCTGCCGTCGGTGCGGGTGGTTTTATTGATAGTGGAATCTTTTACGGCAAGGGTGTTGGTACTGCCGGTGCTGGCAATCGCCACCGAGCCCGTTACCTGGCTATTGTCGATAACCACCGCATGGGTTTTATCGGGGGTGGCGCCGTTGGTGATCTCAATGGCATTGGCCGTGGCGGCCACGGCACTGGTGGTATCGATGCTGCTGTTAACCAGAGATACGGTGTTATTGTCTTTGGTCATGCTCAACAGAATGCTGCCGCCCTGAATACGGCTATCCTGCAGGCTGATATCGTGCGTGCCGGCGCCGCCGGCCATGATCCTGCCATTGATAACGCTACCGTTGCGAATATCGATATCGGTATTGCCCTTATCACCCGCCGAGAGATAGATGGCGTAGCCTTTGGCATAGTTTTTGGAATAGGTCGCCTTGGCGGTCTTATCGTAATCTATTGCGGCGCTGGCACCGTTTAGTGTGGAGTGGTCAACGATGATTTCGGTGTTGGTAGTGGTTGATCCTCCCGCTTCCAGCCAGTCCACTTTGGCGTTATTGGTCAGTGAAATAGTGGCCGAGCCATTTTTACTGGCGTTAATGTAATACCCGCTGAGATCCGCGCCGTCCACCAGCAGGTGTTGTACATCGGCTGCGGTACGCGAAGAGGTGCCGCTGGCAAAATAGATATTTTGTTTTGTTGCCGCGTTATTAATGGCGGCGTCCTGCGTCGGCTGGGTGAAATACCAGGCCTTAGGCGTAGGAATCAGCGGGGAGGTCATATCAAATTCGGTTAACCCACAGGTTCCGGCCCCGGTTAAAGTTGTGCAGGTATTGGCAAATGCGGGTGTCAGCGCCAGGCTACCGCCAACAACAAGACTGATACTGGCGGCAAGCTGCGACAGGCGAAATGATGATTTCATATTAATTCCCTCTATTTTTGCGTAATGACTTTTATTTCGCTCACGCAAATATAAAAACGCATACACGGTTTAATCCTTCGTTACATTTCGCAGCATATCAAAAGGGATGGACATTAATGTTCAGAATGGTCTTTCCTGTATTGGAAAAGTCTTATGCGGAAGAATATCTCTCTGTATTTATGCAGTAATGTTTTTTAAATTGTCGGTGTATTGTGATGGACCGCACGAATCGCCCCTAATGACTTAAGAAAATTCCTATAATCATACGGAAATTTGTTAATTGAAAATTAGTAAATTCTCACTGATTATTTATCAATCCGCAGTGATGATAGGGTTATGGACGATGATTATAGTTTTGACATCCTGTAGATATTTCAGACAGGGTTTTGCCATGCTGGTGGAAAACCTGAAGATAGATACCCCCACTTTTAAAAAAGTGCTTTACGTTGATGATATTAAGAAAGTAAAGCGGGACGAGCTCTCCAGCGCTAAAGCCATTGTGGTGGATTATGGGCAGTCGGATATCAAGGTTCTGAACGGCCTGCTGGAAATTAAAAATCGCTACGAAAATAGCTATTTTATTTTAATTACCCGTGATGCCTGCTATGAAAGTACGATTGAAAACATTCTCATTAACACTATCGCCGATTGCACTATTGATTGTAAAAGCGCGGTGCGTAAATTAAGCGCCTGCCTTGCCCATTTTGCGCTGGAACATCAGCAGGTCACCATATTTAAAAATATTCGCTGGCATCATCTGGAAAAAGAGCAGCGTTTAACCCGAATGGAGACTATGCTGCTCCCCTATATCGTTTCAGGGAAAAAGAATAAAGAGATTACCCGCTATCTGGACGTCTCCGGAAAAACCGTCAGCCACCATCGGCGCAATATCTACCGGAAGTTCGCCGTAACTAACCTGACCGGCTTATATAAAAAATTCGATCACAGCGTATAACTCCTGAAGAGGCACATAAAATGGAAAAAATGGTTGCCGTACAAAAAAGGCTGGAGAACGCGCTTTTAATCCTCGCAGGGGATGCGGACATACAGGAGCGGCAGCGGCGGATCTACCACGAGTGCTTAAGCCACATCACGCTGGGCGACCTGCCCTGGGTGTTGCGCCGGGACTATTATCGGCTGTTATCCCTGACGAATATGCTGCACCGCGGCATCAATAGGGTAAACGGCCAGGCGGACATCGCGGTTACCGGAGAACGCCTTGAGATGGCAACCGCGCTGCCCGACACCCTGCTTTTACTCCTTAAACGCCTGACGGCGTGGATGGCGGTAGAGAGCTATCTTCGCAGCCAGCCGCACGTGATGAGTTAAAAACCGGGCACCTTTTCACAATTCCTGCTGTTATTAACCTCGTTTCTTGATACTTACCCTGATAACTATTATCGTGGCGCGGTGTGATGCGAGGTTCCCCCCATGAGTGAAGAAGATCTGTTCTGCCGCCGGCCGATGGGCATGCGCATGGCCATGATCGTGCGCCAATGGCGCGCGGTCATTGATGATGCCATTCTCGAGACCGGGTTAACCCAGTCGAGCTGGACGGTGATGATGCAGCTTAAACAGCTGGGGGATAACGTTTCGGTAAGCGAACTGGCGGAGGTGCAGGGTATTGAACTGCCGCCCCTGATGCGCACCCTCGCACAGCTGGAAAAGCAGGGTTATCTGCTGCGCACCACATCGCCTTATGACAAGCGCATCCGGCTTCTGACGCTGACCCCCGAGGGCAGGGAGGTACTGGTCACGCTCGGCAAGGTTATCGAAACCTTCCAGGCGCGCGTGTCCGAAAATATTCCCCCCGCGCATCTCGAGATTTTCAGCGCCACCCTGAATCAAATCGCCTGCAATTTGCGGACAATCCGCGAAGAAGATAACAAGACTAAATAACTATGACGCCTGAACAAAAGTTTGCCCGCTGGGTAAGGGTCAGTATTGCCTCTTTCCTGCTGATGTTTGTCTATTTCATCGTGGCGGATATCTGGATCCCCCTGACGCCGGACTCCACGGTGATGCGCGTGGTGACGCCGGTCTCGGCCCGCGTCTCCGGCTACGTATCGGCGGTGCACGTACACAACAACAGCCAGGTTAAAAAGGGCGACGTGCTGTTTGAGCTCGACCCGACGCCGTTTCGCAACAAAGTCGAAGCCGCGCAGATTGCGCTGGAGCAGTCCCGCCTGAGCAATCAGCAGCTTGATGCGCAGATCGTGGCCGCCCAGGCCAGCCTGAAAACCGCGCAGATCACCGCCCGCAACGATAAAGTCACCTACGATCGCTACCAGCGCCTGAGCAGTATGCAGAACGTCTCCCGGGCGGATCTGGATAAAGTGCGCACCACCTGGCAGAGCAGCGAACAGTCGGTTGCCAGCCTCGAGGCCAACATCCACCAGCTGCGCATTGAGCGTGGGGAGCGCGATGAAAGCCGCAATGTTACCGTGCAAAAGTACCGTAACGCCCTGGAAGAGGCCGAGCTGAACCTCGGCTGGACGAAGGTCTACGCCGAGGCCGACGGCACGGTCAGTAATCTGCAGTTAAGCCCCGGCTTTTACGCTTCCTCTGGCTCGGCGGCGCTGGCGCTGGTGAATAACCAGACCGATATCGTGGCCGACTTCCGTGAGAAGAGCCTGCGCCATACCCACCAGGGGACCGATGCCGCGGTGGTGTTTGACGCCTTCCCGGGACGGGTATTCCATGCCCACGTGACCAGCAGCGATGCGGGGATTCTGGCGGGGCAGGAGGCGGTCAACGGCGAGCTGTCGGCACCGGAGACCTCCAACCGCTGGGTGCGTGATGCCCAGCGCATGCGCATTCACGTGGCGCTGGATGAGGCGCTGCCAAAGCATCTGCCCACCGGCGCGCGCGCCACCGTGCAGCTGTATAACAGCGAAGGGCCGTTTGCCCGCTTCTTCTCCGGCCTGCAAATCCATCTGGTCAGCCTGCTGCATTATGTCTATTAACACCCTCGCGCGGGTCTTTACCCCGCACGGCAACATCGTCTATACGGCTAACGATTTTCGCCAGACGCTGCGCATCGTGCTGGCCGGGATGATTGCTCTGAGTATTTCGAGCTTTTATAACACCAGCTACGGCGTCTTTTTTGTGGTCTATCCCATCATGCTGCTGTCGCTGGTGCCGGTCTTTAACCGCCACGTGGCAAAGCAGTTTATTTTCAGCGCGGCGTTAAACGGCGTCGAAATGGTGTTGATTATTGGCTATCTGTCGCAGTGGCCGCTGATCATGACTCTGGTGGTCTTTGCGCTCTACGTGATGCGTTTCCGCTTTATGAGCAAGGGGCCGCTGTTCCTGTTTGGCTCGATGGGAGTCGTGTGCCAGAGCGTGATGCTCAACTTTATGAGCTACCCCACCACCAGTTGGCATACGCTGCTCTTCTCCAATATCGAGGCCAGCGTGATGGCGGTCTGCTTAAGCGCCCTGATGAACTACCTGCTGCCGGACGTAGAACCGCGTAAGCCGCCGCCGGCCATCGAGAAAGATGACGCCCGGGTGCGCCACGAGTCGCTGCTCTCCGGCACCGTGGCGACGCTGATTTTTGTCGTCTTTCAGATAAGCGATCTCAGCGACTCCCTGTCGGCGCTGATGGCGGGCGTCTTGATCCTCTTCCCCATGAGCTACCGGGGCGCGGTGATGAGCTCCGTCTGGCGCGTGGTGGGGGTAGTGCTTGGCTGTCTCTACATTCTGGTGATGCAGCTGGTGCTCTACGATCACAGCAGTCATATGCTGCTGATGATGCCGCTTATCGCCCTCGGGCTGGCCTTTGGCGCCCGGCTGCACGTGATGGAGAAGGTGGGGGCCGGGGTCGGGTTTTCCAGCATTACCACCATCGGCATTATGTTCGGACAGAATATGCACCCCGACAGCGACCTGGTTTTTAGCGATCTCTACCGCATCGTGTCGGTGACAGTGGCGCTGCTGGCGACCCTGACCCTGGTGTTTCTGGTGCATCTGATCCTGAACTGCTTCGCCCCGACCCGCTACGTGATCCACAATCCCTGAGCAAGGCCCGGCGCTTAGTGAATAAAGGCCGGGATCTGCGAGAGCAGGAACAGGATCAGGCCGATGGTGCCACCCACCAGGGTGCCGTTAACGCGAATAAACTGCAGATCTTTGCCAATGTTGAGCTCGATCTGGCGCGACATGTCTTTCGCATCCCAGCCTTTAACCGTATCGCTGATGTGGCGGGTGAGGAAGGTAGCGAACTCCGGCGCCACGCGGTGCGCGGCCTGCTCCAGATGCTCGTTCAGGGAGGCGCGCAGGTTGGCATCCGCCACCAGGGTTTCACCAAACCACAGCCCGGCGTTGGCGATGCGCTGTTTCACACGCGAATCCTCGCTCTGCATATCCGCCTTCAGCCACTGGCGCAGGTCGGCCCACATCTCCCCGAGGTAGCGGTTAAAGGCCTCGTCGTTCTTCAGATAGGCTTTGATATTCTCGGCTTTGGCGGCAGTTTCCGGGTCGTTTTTCAGGTTATCGATAAGCTTCAGCGCCGCGCGGTCGAAGGCCTGACGGATCTGGTGGGTGCGGTCATGGCTCACGTCATCCAGAATGGCGTTCACCGCGTTGGAGACCAGCTCCGCGCTCTGATCCCCCAGCCACTCGGTGGGTAGCATCATTGATTTGCGCGGGTGCTCGGTCTTCAGCCAGTGGACGATCTGCGCGGCAATAAAATCCCGAGTGCTGTCGCGCTGGAGCAGGGTAATCAGGCGATTAATGACCGCGTCCAGCAGCACCTGATGACGACCATTTTTGGTCATGCTATCCAGCATAGCGGCGCTGGTTTCGCTGAAGTCGACCTTATCCAGCGCCTTGTGCACCGCCCGCTTCAGCATCCGCTGGATCCGCCCGTCGTCGGTCAGCTCCAGAAAGCCGCTCATCACCTGCATAAGATGTTGGCCGACGCGCTGGGCGTTATCCGGCTGGCTGAACCAGTTGCCAATCAGCAGCGCCGGCTCGTGCCGGCGGATCAGGGTAACCAGCGACTGCGTATCGAGAAACTTCTCTTGCACGAACTGGCCGAGGTTGTCGCCGATCCGGTCTTTATTGCGCGGAATAATCGCCGTATGTCGTGAAATAAACGGGATCGGTACCCGACGAAAAAGCGCCACTACGGCGAACCAGTCTGCCAGCGCGCCCACCATTGCCGCCTCGGCAATAGCCTTAACGCCGCGCACCCAGAAGGTTTGCGGCAGAAAGAGAGTGGTGATGAAGGTCGCGGCGGCGATCAGCAGCAGCGACAGCGCCAGAAGTTTGGCGCGTTTGAGTTCGGCTAATTTTTCCATAGGGTTAAGCATAGAGGGAAGCGGGAAGAAGATGCAAAAATCGCCCGACGATCCAGATGCCAAAGCCCATTAGTACCAGCCCCGCCGCCCGCTCGATCTTCCAGATATTGCGGCTCAGCCGCCGCTGAACGGCGGGGCGGGCAATCAGCGACACCACCGCCAGATCCCATGCCAGCACCACCGTCACCATCCAGATGCCGCTCACCGACTGCTGAAGCAGGGTGACGTCCGGCCCCAGCAGAGCGGTCATCAGCGCCAGGTAAAAGAGCGCGTTTTTTGGATTTAATAGCGCAGAGCCCAGGCCAAGCAGCAGCTGTCTGCGCCAGGAGGGGCAGGCAGATTCGGTATGGTTCATGGCGAGCGTGCCGGCCCGGCTTCGCGCCAGCTGCCAGCCGATCCACAGCAGATAGAGCGCCCCTGCCAGCTCAATGATGCTAAAGAGCAGGGTGAACGAGCGCAGCGCCTGCCAGCCGAGTATCACCAGCAGGATGTACAGCCCGTTGCCCGCCGCGATCCCCACGCAGAGGCCGGCGCTGCCGCGCAGGCGGTGGCGGGCGGCAAACCCCATCAGCAAAAAGAAGTCCGGGCCGGGGCTCAGCAGGGCGACAAAATGGGCCAGCGCAAGGGCGAAAAAAGCGGATGGGAAGAGGGTGGTGAGCAGTTCCATAGTGACCTCAGGAGCGAAATGAGGTCAGGCTACCCCTGCGCGGGCGTTAATTATTGTCGGATATTGATCGCCCGGTGGCGTACTGGCGCGGCGTGGCGGCGGTGTAGCGAACAAAGGTTTTATGGAAGTGGCTCTGATCGGCAAAACCGCTCTGGTAGCCAACGTCGGCGATGTCGTCCCCGGCGCGCAGGCGCGCTTTGGCGAACTCAATGCGGGAAATGTTCAAATATGAGCCGGGCGTGAGGCCGGTATCCTGCTTAAAGGTTCTGATTAAGGTCTCTTTACGCAATGAGAAGCGCCGGGCTAACGCATCCAGCGACGGCGGGTTGTGCAGGCTGTGGCGTAGCGCCTCCTGTAGCGCAAGGCTCAGTGGATGCAAGGGATCGGGCGAAGTAGGCGGGACGGCGAGGAGGGATAACAGTCTGTCGATGGCCGGGGCGGAGAGCGTCTCAACTACGGCCAGATAGTGGCGGAACAGCGTCGGGTTGCGGATAACCTGCAGCATAGGCTGAAGTGGGGTTTCCAGATACAGCATATGGTAGCTGCGCGGGATCCCCGCCACCGGGTTACAGCTGTGCGGCATCTGCGCGGGGATCACAATCAGATCGCCCGGATAAAGCATAAACGGCTCGCCGTTACAGGTGCAGCAGGTTTGCCCCTCAAGAATAGCCCCAATGGAAAGCTGCGCATGGCTATGGCGCTTATAGGCCTGGGTGCTGCGCCAGGTAGTGCGCAACTCTACGCCGGGCTTGCGTAAAAAGGTCTGATTAACGTGGCGCGTGTGGGTCATGAGGGGGTACCTGTTTATGTTTAATGGCTTATATCATGATAATAAAGACATGTCTTCTGCCATATTTAATGAGAATTACTATTTTTGCGAGCGATTCAATGGTTTGAAAAAGGATGGTAGATTAATATATCGCGGCAGAAACACGGAGAAGCGCTTAATTTATCGAAGGAATGAATATATGGCGGTAATACCCATAATGCCACGTGAAGGCCAACGGCTTATACATAAAAATATGCGTGATGCCCGGGCAAATGGCATGCCGAGGAACATGGCTTTGCCGCAGACTTATTACTGGTTTTATCAACAAGTCAGGAATCGTGGGCCCTGGGACTACAAACAGCAAGATCGAAAGCTGGCGAATTTTGGCAATTTTAATTATGGCGCAACGGGGTTTGCTGCCGGTATCCCTGAGAAAACGCTTTATATGGGGGCCGGTTTTGCTCAGACGCAGTCTGGAACATCGCTTCCCCAGTGGGGAACATGGCATGGAAATTTTCCCTATGGCGATGACCCGCGCGACCAGTTCTGGATAAAACAAGGTATTGATTATGCACGTCAGCACGGCTTTTAAATGGCTTCATCGGTCAACAACCGTAGTATTACTAATCTTGGTTGGTGGATATTTTCTCCAGTTATATATTGAAGATAACAGAAGGGATGAGCTTCTGGTTATAAAAAATAAGATTACAAATAGCACCACGCTATATGTGACAAAGTATGAAAGAGGCGGAGCAACGGTTTCAGAGATTTATCGTTACTATCTGAGCGATAACAAACAGCCGTATGAAAAAGTAATAGAAGGAAACCCCTTTTTAGTTTCCGATAAAAGCGATGCGCTCATTAGCGGTTACGGTAATACTATCAACGTCAAGTTAACCGGGAAAATTTACTCCTTCAGCAATTTAACAATGTTCTATTCACAAGATAATTTAATCATTCCAGTAATAAATATTAATGCGACGGGGGAGCGATAACAGGATGAACAATAAAAGTGCAGTCAAAGTCAGATATAAAGCTGATAACGTGATAGCGTATTGTGCTGAAGGCCAAAAAATATTGCAGGCTCTGACAGAAAAATCTGATGCCAGCATCGACTATAGCGACATCCCTCCATTAATAGTTGAGCAGTGGTCTAAGGGAATTCGAGGGCGGTTTAGCGGTAAAAAATAACTTCTTTTCATCTCAGGATATTCCAATTTTATACCCAACTTTACCTTCAACCCCAGCCATTTTGACTACCCTTAATACCCAACGTGGTAAAAAAGGAGGCAATAATGGCTTATCAGACAGTGAATCCTGCTAACAACAAACTCATCAAAGAGTACCCCTCCCATACGGATGCGGACGTCGAAGCGGCGCTGAAGACGGCCGATGCGCTCTACCACTCGGACTGGTCGAAAGGCAGCATCGACAAGCGCCTGCCGGTGCTGAAAAAGCTGGCCGATCTTATCGATTCTCGCAGCGAAGAGCTGGCGAAAATTGCCAGCGAAGAGATGGGCAAGCTCATCGGGCAGAGCCGCAGCGAAGTAAAACTTTGCGCGCAGATTGCCCGCTACTATGCCGATAACGCAAAACAATTCCTTGCTCCAGTGAAATACCCCTCTGAGATGGGTGAAGCCTGGGTTGAACACCATCCGATTGGCGTCATCATGGCGGTGGAGCCGTGGAACTTCCCGTACTATCAGCTGATGCGCGTGCTGGCGCCAAACCTGGCGGCGGGTAACCCGGTGCTCGCCAAACATGCCAGCATCGTGCCGCACTGTGCGGAAGCCTTTGCCCACCTGGTGCGCGAAGCCGGTGCGCCGGAAGGGGCCTGGACTAACCTGTTTATCTCCCAGGATCAGGTGGCGAATATTATCGCTGACGATCGAGTGCAGGGCGCGGCGCTGACCGGTTCCGAAAAGGCCGGCAGCGTGGTGGCGGCCCAGGCGGCGAAGCACATCAAAAAATCGACCCTGGAGCTGGGGGGCAACGATGTCTTCGTCGTGCTCGACGATGCGGATCTGGAAAAAGCGGTGAAGATTGGCGTGAATGCGCGCCTCGCTAACGCTGGGCAGGTCTGTACTGCCGCGAAGCGCTTTATCGTTCATGAGAAGGTGGCGGAGCAGTTCCTGACGCAGTACACCGAAGCCTTTAAGCAGGTGAAGATTGGCGATCCGCTGGATGAGAGTACTACCCTGGGGCCGCTGTCGTCAAAAGCGGCGCTGGAAACCCTGACCGAACAGGTGAACGCGGCGGTGAAAAACGGTGCCACCCTGCATTACGGCGGCAAGCCGGTAGCGCGTGAGGGGAGCTTCTTTGAGCCGACTATTTTGACCAATATCAGCCGCGACAATCCGGCGTACTTTGAAGAGTTCTTCGGCCCGGTAGCGCAAGTCTACGTGGTTAAAAACGACGACGAGGCGGTGGCGCTGGCCAACGACTCCCACTACGGCCTGGGCGGAGCGGTGTTCAGTAAAGATATTGAACGCGCTAAAAAGATGGCCTCACGTATCGAGACCGGAATGGTGTGGATCAACTGGCTCACCGACACCTCGGCAGAGCTGCCGTTCGGCGGCGTGAAGCGCTCCGGCTACGGACGCGAGCTTTCCGACCTGGGGATCAAAGAGTTTGTAAACCAGAAGCTGGTGGCGATCCGCCGCTAAGCGCATTAACGGTGAAAGGCGGCAGCGGGTCTGCCGCCTTTTTTATGCCTTTTGCCGCAGCTCGCCAGAATAAAAATTTCGCCGTCAATTTCGCTATTTGTGAACTGTCGCCATGATAATTATATCCCCTGAAATTTATGCTGTTTATTCTCTCTTAATAAGAGAGAAATATCAGGATGATTAATTTAACTGAGGGTGATATTTATGAAGAGAATAATTTTAGCAGTTTTAACCCTTATATTTATGACGACTACCTTTTCGGCCATGGCCTGGCCGCACGGGCAGCATTCTCACGGTAGCGCGGGCTCGCATCATAATAGCGACTACTGCCCTTATAATTAACTGAAACGCTAAGGCACACCCGAAGGTGTGCCTTATTTATACAAATTCTGCTGCGCTTTTTAGAAAGTCACGCCGCCGCCAACGTAGGCGCCATCAATCAGAGTATGGCCCGGACGACCGTCTTTACCATCAACGCTGACGTGACGGTAACCCACCTTCAGGGTCACAGGGGAGACTGGCGTCCAGCTCACACCGCCGTTGGCTTCAACGTAGTTTTTCACGCTGTTGTTCAGCCCTTCCGGTGCCGCATAGCCTTCGCCAAACACCTTAATGCTGTCGGTCAGGGCGATGTTTACGCCGCCACCGATCGGGAACGCTACGCCGTTATCGCCTTTTTTCGGCCCGATATAGATGGCTTTCGCGCCGGCATTCAGCATGACCGGGCCCACTTCCAGGTTATAACCCGCGCCCACGCCACCGGTCTGGGTGCCGTCATCGGTATTTTTGAGCCAGTTGCTTTCGGCATACAGCCCGGAAGAGGATTTACCCAGCTCCAGATTGAGGTTGGTGTAGTTTTTACCCTGCTCAATGCTGCCGCCCATTGCCATCGCGGAGCCGGAAATGGCGGTCAGCGCGGAAAGGATAAAGAAATTAAGCTTTTTCATGATTTCTGCCTCGTCATCAAATTAATCTGGGCACACCCTAACAGGCGAGGTTTATGACTGCAAATGTGATGACGGTCGCGGTTTTATGCTGTTTTTGTCAGGGAAGTGTTCTTAAGAAGTTGTAAAAAGGTTGAAAGCCCGCCAGGTCAATCGTTACCCTTTTTATGTTTAGAGAGAGTTTAGAGTCGCAGCTAAATATAAGCTGAACGGCGCGGCAAAAATGGTTAGACGTATAGTAATTAAGCGTCTAATAATTTCCAAAAGTGTTTCTGTTGTTACTTATAAAAACTTAAGTTTACATTTTACCGATTAATATCGTCGCCATTTCCACTTTCTCCAGGACTCTGAACAGGCGCAAATAGAATGCTTAAAAAAAGTGCAAAACGAACGGCTTGTAGCTACAATGTAGCTACAAAGCATCAGGAGGCACTATGGATTCCGTTATTAGATCCCGTATCGACAGTGAACTAAAAGCTCGAGCCGGTTATGTACTCGAAAGTTGTGGTCTGAACTGGAGCACGGCAATACGCCTTTTCGCAGAACAGATTGTTAAAAGCGAAGGGATACCCTTTGAGGTAACTCGCAAACCTACCGCACGGTTACGTAATGCGATGCGCGAAGCCGAAGAAATTTCCACCCACCAGAATGGACGCTTTGATGGTGTTGAACAGCTCATGGAGAGCTTAAAAGATGGGAAAGAGTAAACGCGCTCCGCTACCGTACCGCTCTGATTACACAAAAACCTTTATTAAGGCATGGGAACGCTTTAACAAAGCAGGCCGGAGAGATATGCATAACACGGCGGCAATCATGTCACTGGTGCTCTCCGGTAACCCCCTTCCTCCCGAGTATAACGATCACGCTCTGACCGGAGATCTGCAAGGCTTCCGGGAACTGCATATTGGAGGTGATTATCTGCTGGTTTATCGTGTCGATGTCAAAAAGCATCTGGTGGTGTTTACCGACCTGGGGACGCATGCTGAGTTATTTGAGTAGAACGCACCCGCAGAACATATCTCAGATGGAAATAGACGGGCTTGATAAGCAGAAGTTGTTCCCTCTCCCCTTAAAAAAGAGAGGGCGCAGTTCTTGCTATTACTTCCGCAGCCCGGCAAATCCCGCCCGAATCTCATCTTCCGGCAGTTCCAGGCCAATAAACACCATCACGCTGTGCGGCTGTTCGTCGCCCCAGGGGCGGTCCCAGTCGGCGCTATAGAGACGCTGTACGCCCTGGAACAGCAGGCGGTTTGGCTCGCCGTCGATCCATAGCATCCCCTTGTAGCGCAGCAGCTTGTCGGCGAACGAGAGCAGCAGGTTCTCCATCACGCGGGAGACTTCGCTGATATCTACCGGGTAATCCAGCTCTACCACGATCGACGAAACGTCGTTTTGCTTGTCGGCCATAAAGTGGAAGCGTGGCCTGGAGGTGACGTTCTCCTCCAGCATAAAGCCGTTGGTGTTGAACAGCTGCGCCAGGTCAATTTCGCCGTGCGTCACCGTATAGACGGGGGCGCGGGCGTTGATGCGCGTCAGGCGCTCGCGCAGTTTTTCGGCTTCCCCCGCCACGTCGGTTTTGGTCAGCAGGATGCGGTCGGCGTAGCCCACCTGGGACTGGGCGATGGTGAACTGGTTCATCTGCTCGTCGGCGTGAACCGCGTCCACCAGGGCAATCACGCCATCCAGCAGGTAACGCTGGCAGAGGATCTCGTGGGAGAAAAAGGTCTGAATAATGGGGCCGGGGTCGGCCATGCCGGTGCACTCAATCACCAGGCGGTCAAAGGCAATGTCGCCGCGATCGCGGCTGTCGAGCAGATCGAGCAGGGCGTCTTCTAATTCGTTTGAGCGGGTGCAGCAGATGCAGCCGTTGGTCAGGGTCTTGATCTGGGTGGCGCGGTCGCCAATAAGCTGGTCGTCTACCGACACTTCGCCGAATTCGTTTTCGATAACGGCAATTTTAAAGCCGTGCTGTTCATTGAGGATGTGGCGCAGCAGGGTGGTTTTGCCCGCGCCGAGAAAGCCGGTGAGCAGGGTTACGGCAATCGGTGTCATGGTCTCTCCTTTAACAGCAGCGTACGCCGCCTTCGCCACTTCCGCCGTAGCGCGCTTGCTGGCGCTCGCGGAAAAATTCGCTGTAGGTCATGTACGGCTTATCCGGATGGTTGGTCTTCATATGGTCAACATAGTTGTCATAGTCCGGGATGCCAATCAGCATTTTCGCCGCCTGACCGAGGTATTTTTTTGCTTCGCCTAAGTTACCAAACATTGTCGGTTCCTGATAAGAAAAAGCCCGGCTTTGAAATGGCCGGGCGCTGTTTCCCCTCACCCCGGCCCTCTCCCCAAAGGGGCGAGGGAGAAAAGCTCGCTCGGTGCAGTCCCCTCTCCCCTGTGGGGAGAGGGTTAGGGTGAGGGGAGAGGTGTGGATTAATGGTGTGAAGAGGTCTTCACGCCGCCTTCCGGCACCGGCACGTACGGGTTCTCTTTGTCCGTACGAACGTCGGAGTTACGCACCTTCATCCAGGTTTTAATCCCGTAGAAAATAATGCTGTAAACCACGACCAGGAACAGAATGCTCAGACCGGCGTTGGTGTAGTTGTTCACCACGATATGGTTCATGTTGGCAATCTGCTGGGCAGTGAGCTCACCGCCGCCGGCAGCAATCTTCTCTTTGTACTGGTTAGCCATAAAGAAGAAGCCTTCCAGCTGCGGGTTGGTGCTGAACAGCTTCAGCCCCAGCGCCCAGGTGGTGCAGAGCAGCAGCCACAGAGCCGGTACCACGGTCACCCAGATATATTTGGTGCGCTTCATCTTCACCAGCACCACGGTGCCCAGCACCAGGGCCACGGCTGCCAGCATCTGGTTAGAGATACCGAACAGCGGCCACAGGCTCTTGACGCCGCCCAGCGGATCGACCACGCCCTGATAGAGCAGGTAGCCCCAGAGGCCAACGCAGCCCGCGGTACCCAGCACGCCCGCTACCAGAGAGTCGGTCTTCTTCAGGAAGGGGACGAAGTTGCCCAGCAGATCCTGGAGCATAAAGCGGCCCGCACGGGTACCGGCGTCCAGCGCGGTGAGGATAAACAGCGCTTCGAACAGAATACCGAAGTGGTACCAGAAGCCCATATCCGCCCACGGCAGCACTTTGTGGAACACATGGGCGATACCTACCGCCAGCGTCGGTGCGCCACCTGCACGGTTCAATACCGACGGTTCGCCGATATCCTTCGCGGTCTGCATGATCTGCTCAGGAGAGATCACAAAGCCCCAGGAGCTGACGGTCGCCGCCGCGTGGGCGCTGGCCTCTTTCAGCTGCGCCATGATCATCGCGGTGTTTTCACCGCCCATTTCGTGCAGGTTCGGCATGGTGATGCCGAGGCCCGCAGGCGGGGTGTTCATCGCAAAGTAGAGGCCCGGCTCGATGATAGAGGCCGCCACCAGCGCCATGATCGCCACGAAGGACTCCATCAGCATGGCGCCATAGCCGATAAAGCGCGCGTCGGTTTCGTTAGCCATCAGCTTCGGCGTGGTGCCGGAGGCGATAAGCGCGTGGAAGCCAGAGACCGCACCACAGGCGATGGTGATAAACAGGAACGGGAAGAGTGCCCCTTTCCACAGCTGGCCGGTACCGTCGATGTACTGGGTGACCGCCGGCATTTTCAGCTCAGGGTTGATGATCACAATGCCGATCGCCAGCCCGACGATGACGCCGATTTTCAGGAAGGTCGCCAGGTAGTCGCGCGGGGCCAGAATCAGCCACACCGGCAGCAGGGCGGAGATAAAGGCGTAGCCAATCAGCGCGAAGGTGATGGTGGTGTCTTTAAAGGTCAGCGCCGGGCCCCAGTACGGGTCGTGAGCGATGATACCGCCAAAGTAAATGGAGGCCACCAGCAGCACAATACCGATAACCGAGACTTCGCCAACGCGGCCCGGACGGATAAAGCGCATATAGATACCCATAAAGAGCGCAATCGGTACCGTCGAGCAGACGGTGAAGACGCCCCACGGGCTCTCTGCCAGGGCTTTCACCACGATCAGGGCCAGCACCGCAAGGATGATAATCATGATCAGGAAGCAGCCGAACAGGGCAATGGTGCCCGGCACGCGGCCCATCTCTTCTTTGATCATCTCACCCAGCGAAGAGCCGTTACGGCGCGAGGAGATAAACAGCACCATAAAGTCCTGCACCGCGCCCGCCAGCACTACGCCGGCCAGTAGCCAGAGGGTACCCGGCAGGTAGCCCATCTGGGCGGCCAGTACCGGCCCTACCAGCGGGCCCGCACCTGCGATGGCGGCGAAGTGGTGACCAAAGAGCACGTAGCGGTTGGTCGGCACGTAGTTCAGGCCGTCATTGTTAATGACCGCCGGGGTAGCGCGCGTCGGGTCGAGCTTCATGACCTTTTGCGCAATGTAGAGGCTGTAGTAGCGATAAGCCACAAGATAAACGGAGACGGCCGCGACCACGATCCACAGGGCGCTGACATGCTCGCCCCGGCGCAGTGCGACTACCGCCAGACAGAAAGCGCCGAGGATCCCGAGGAGCGCCCAGGGCACGTGCTTAAGTAGTTTTTTGGTATCCATAATAAGACCTGGTTTTAAGCTGAAAAAGGGTCAGGGTTTGCTGTAGATAGATTGAGTAATGCTGCGGCGATCATGCCAGAGCATCGCGCGCGTGGAGGCGGGGATTTGGCCGAGTGGTTATATGGCGTGCTGAACGGTCACAAAGAGGGGCGAGCGGTTGCGGCTCGCCCCGGCACGAAAACATATTGTGATGGGGATCACGCGAGACGGGATCAATCCAGCGTTTCCAGTACCCGGCAGGCGATCTGGTTGAGGGCGATAAACTCGCTCCAGCTGTACTGCTGCTGATAGTTCAGCACAAACTGTTTTTCTACCTGGCAAATCAGCGGGCGGGTTTCATAGATGCTGCACAGCTTTGTGTCGACGCCGTAGTGGCGGCAAATGCCGTCGCCACGGTCGAGAAACCGGGTCTCATCGGCCCGGTTAACGTGGCGGCAGCAGGCTCCGCACTGATTGCAGGGAAACGCCGGCGTCAGGCTCATAAGGATTTCAGCCAGTCGTTGACCGATGCCAGGTTTCCCGCCTCGAAGGGCAGATCGATATTGCGGCGCTCGATCTCCTGGCGCAGCATGAACTCCCGCTCCAGCTCGCTGTTAACCAGGCTGAGGTGGTGGGCGAAAAACGCCAGCTCTTGCGCATTCATCGAAAACTCAAGGGCGGCCAGCTCCTGCAGATAGCGATCCAGCTCAACATTCACCTTCTCGTAATAGGCCACGCCCTTCTGGAACTTATCCTGGATGCGGTCCAGGAACGCCCAGACGCTTTTCATCACCGCGCTGTGTTCAAGGAAATAGTGCATCACCAGCGTAAGCAGACCGGTTGCCAGCGCACTGCAAAATGCCGCCAGCTCCGGGCCGAAGGGGAAAGCGAAAAGGGTCGTCAGTTGCTCGTTGATAATGACCCCGGCGGTGACCGCAACGCCGGCGGCAATGATTTTGCTGACCGCCTTCATCAGCTCGCCCGGCGCCAGGTTTTGCGGGTTGAATATCATCAGCTTCAGCGCCTGCACCAGGTTGTTCCACATCTCGCGGATCAGCCTCACCGCCATTTTCTGGGTGGTGAAGACGATATTCATCAGGGTGGTGGTCACGGTGGAGAGCACGCCGCCAATAGCGCCATCTTTAAAGGCGATAAGGAATTCGCTGAACCGGCCGCGGATGCGCTCCCACACGGCGCGAAGCGCCTCGCCAAGATCGCCACAAAAGTCGCCGGCCTGGAAGTTGTGGCGATGGCGCTGGTAAATGGTCGGAACACGTTCGCGAAATTCGAACCACACCTCTGCCAGCACCAGGCCGAGCATCTGGCGGGTGCCCATTTTAAAGCCGTTAGCCAGCGAGGCCTGCGAAATATTAAGCGCAAACTTGCTGCTGGTGTAGTAGGTCTGGTTGATGGTGGCGTTGTAGCGTGCGCGGGCTTTCTCGTCTGCCTCACGCATCTTATCAAAGTCGGCGCTGGCTTTATTCTCCAGCTTTTTCAGGCGCTTTTGTTCCTGCTCTGTCAGTGAGGGTTTGCTTTTCAGCCCGGCGATCTCCTGGGTGGTCGCCTGGTACTCCTCCTGCAACACCTTAATAAAATCGCCCATCGGTTTGGCTTTTTTGGCCTTATTAAGCGATTCGTTGGTGAAGGTCAGGTTGCTGGCGTCGTTTGCCAGCTCGGCGCCGTCCATCTCCGCCAGAATGCGTCCGGCGTCGTGGTGGATTTCATTGGCGGCAATAATGTGGTCGAGGTTGGTCACCCCGTCGGCGGCAAAGGTCGCTCCGGTGTAGCTGTCCGTTAAGTTTCCCGCCTGGCGCTGTTTTTTGCCCTCGCGGTTGGTGCTGATGTAGTTTTCATGGCGATGGTAATGGTGCGAGTCGTAGGCTTCCCGCTGTTCGTAGCGCTGGCGTTCCGCTTCGGTGCCATAGATGTTTTGCCGGGCGTTGTGGATGGTATTTACATCGCCGCCGGTTTTGTCCTCGAAGAGTAAAAAATCGAGCCCGAACGAGGTGGTGAGGCTTTTCACGACCGTGGCGTGCAGCTCTGCGCCCCAGTCGAAGGTGGTTGTGCTCATGATGACGCTTCCTGAATCAGTAAGCCGGGCCGGAGCCCGGCAGCAAGGTTAGGCTTTCGCTAAAAACTGGAGGTATTCCTGGTCTGATTTTTCCAGAGCGCCGTCCAGCGCCTGTTTGTTCAGCACGTTGATCCCGTTTTCGTCCACTTCCAGCTCGATAACGCCTTCGGCATTAATCACCGCCTCGTTCTGCGCGTTGGTGACCGGTTTGAACAGCGGGGTGGTGATGACGTCGGTCATAATGGCGGCAAGCATGTAGCCGTTCTGGATCGCGCGCAGCACCGCTTCCGGTTCGTTGATCTCTTTCTGGCCCGCGGCGATCTTTTGATTGGTCGCTTTCAGGAGGTCGAAATAGCGTGCGAAGCTTTCGTGCATGCGGACCAGCGCGTGATAAATGTTATCGACGTAGTGGTTAACGTTGGCGAGGTGGGCTTCGGCCCGATCCATCTGCTCGATGGCCTTACGCACTTTACGCGCCATCTCCTGCGCGTTTTCCAGCGCTTTTTCGGCATGGTTGTTATAGGCCCAGCCCATAATGGCGATTAGCGGCGCGACCACCGCGCCGCCCAGCACCATGGCACCGCCAGCCATCCCCCAGCCGCCCGCCGCCAGCGATCCGCCGCCGATAGCGGCCATGGTGGCGTTATAGGCGGCAGCGCCGGAGAGGGCGGCAATAGGCGTACCGGTAGAGGCCGCTGCAAACGCCATCACGCCGCTGTAGACGGCAAAGCCCGCCGCGGCGCCGGAGGTGCCTGCGCCAATCACGGTGCCCAAAAATTCCGTTGCCGAAATAGAGAGTTTTTCTATCTGGTTCAGACGATGCTGGGGCACCTGGACGTTCAGATCCGTTTGCCCCTCTTTGGCCATTTTTTCTAACAGCTTTTTGGCGATGGTGTTGAACTCTTTAAATTCGGTGCCAATTTGCAGCTCTTTCTCACCCAGGCGTTCGAGCTTTTGTGAGGAGAGGGTATTGGCCGCCTCGAACGTCTCTTTGCGATTATCGAAGCGCTCCTGTGCGCCATCAAAGATATCGTTGGCTTCAGATTTTTTCTGGTAGCCGTCGTACGCTTTTTTCCCGCCAAAAGCGGTCGCCGCCGCCGCGACGCCCAGAATGATAAAAGGTAATGCCATCTGTTTTTCTCCGTTGTGTGTCGTCTGAAATGCAACGCGCCTTTAATCGACCGACGCCGGGGCCGTTGCCAGGTAATCTTCTAAAGTTTTAAAAAAGGTCTCTTTCAGCCACGCGGGCTCCAGCACCTGAATATTGGGCAGCCAGTAAAAAATAAGCGGCAGGATCTGGTTCTCATGCGCGGCCAGACAGCGGATGACGGCTCCTTCGGGGCGCTCTTCCACTATCTCCTGCTGAGGCAGCAAATTACGGCGGCGGAAATAGTGCGAAATATTATCGTTAATGAATATTTTCACTTCGAAAGTATCTTCCGAAACCCAGGGGCTGAGATTGTTTTCCAGCAGCGCGATAGCATGCTCTTCAGGGATAAAGGTGGCATTTTCGATATCAAGCCATTTTATCAGGCTTAAAGAAAACGATTTCAATCTGCCTGTTTCGGTAGCTTGTAAATACCATATGTTCTTTTTATTGATCAGCTTATAGGGATTAACCGAGCGGCTTTTATCTTTATAAACGATCCGGCAGACATTACGGTTTTTAATCGCTTTCTCAATCGAGGGTAAATAGCGGCGGATATCCTTTTCTACCGAATGCTCGGCATCGTTATTGAGGATTTGAATATGGTTTTCGTCAACGCGGGACTCCAGTTTCTGCCAGAATTCCGCGCCTCTTTCCGGGAAAAAGGTATCTGCATTCAAAAAGTTAGCAATAGTCTGGTGCAGCCCTTGTCCGGCGGTGTTCTGTACGCTATGGATTAAGCGGTACTGCCCGCCGCCGGTATGTTCAACGATGGGTGAGAGTGCATTCAGATCGCGATAAACCGTCCGCTCGGTGATATTGAATTTTTCCATCAGCGCCTGCCTGCTGACCACGCCGTGTAAATGGAGCTCCATAAGAATATCGACCAGCCTTTCCGCTGAGCGACTCCTGATCGGAATTGTCATAATAGATTTCTCGTAGACTAAAGCTGTGCTGTGAATTATGCCCACGGCGCTGACAAAATATGTCAGCGGTGTTTTTGACATAAAAATTTATCTTATGGAGATCTATAACGGCGCAATTTGCGATAAACATTAACGCTTTTTAACAGGCAGGCGAAAATAGCGGGAGAATCTGCGCTGGCCGTCAAAAAAGCCAGCGCGCCTTTCAGCGGCGCGGAACCTAAGGCGATCTTCTTGTCGTGGAGAGGGGGCGCTAAAAGGTCAGATGCATTGCCACACGCCGCGCCGGGTCGAAGCCTTCAGCGATCTCGTCTGCGATCAGGGCTGCCAGATGCGGCGGCCGCGCATCGCCTTCCACGATCGTAAAACCTGCCGTGGTGTAAAAGCGGGCATTAAACGCGGCCAGGCTGTCGGTTGTCAGGGTGGCGCCGGCCAGGCCGCGCTGCTGCCCGACGCAGAGAAGCGCCTGCAGCAGCTGTCTGCCGATCCCGTGGCGCTGGTACTCCGGGCGCACGTCAATCTCAGCGACATGCAGCCAGCGATCCTCCACCCGGCCTGCTACAAATCCCGCCGGGACGGAATCTGACGTACAGGCCGTAAGCAAAAGCCCGTGACGGCTGAACTCGCGCAACGCCTCCAGGCTGGTTGCGCGAGCCTGCCCCGTTACCGCCCCCGCAAGACGCAATGTTTCAAATGCGGCCAGTTCAATCGCGTGCAGGCTGGCAAATTGTTCTGGCCGGGCGGGGCTGATAGTAACGTCCATGATGCGGTTCTCCATGGCTAAATAGCGGTTAAAAAACAGGAAATTAAATTTTCCTCAGTTTGGTGATGCTGTGGGCCGTATGGTGATTTCTGAGGTATCCACGTTTTCGGGCGCCTCTATCACCTGCCGCACGGCCCGGGCAATATCCGCCGGTTTCAGGGCAATGGAGCGATAGGCGTCCATCACCGCCATGGTCTCTTTATGGGTAATGGTTGAAGCGAGCTCGCTTTCCACCACCCCCGGGTTGACGCAGGTGACGCGAATATTGGGGCTCTCCTGGCGCAGACCGTCCGAGATTGCCCGTACCGCGAACTTGGTCGCGCAATAGACGGCGGCGGTGGGCACGACGGAGAGGGCGCCGATAGAGCCGATATTGATTATCTGGCCGCTGCCCTGCGCCTCCATGACCGGGAGAACCGCGCCAATTCCCCACAGCACGCCCTTGATATTAACATCGACGGTGCGCTCCCACTCATCCTGTTTACCGGCAGAAAGCGGAGAAAGCGGCATGATGCCGGCGTTGTTGATCAGCACGTCGATGCGGCCCCAGCTATCAAGCGCCGCCTGCGCGAAGGCCGCCATCGACAGTCGGTCTGTCACGTCCAGCTCGCACGCCTGCGCCGTGCCGCCCGCACTGCGTATTTCTGCGGCAATGGTGTCGATACGATCCCTTCTGCGGGCGCCTAACAATACCTTCGCGCCTGCCTGCCCAAGCTCTCTTGCAATGCCTTCGCCAATACCGCTGGATGCGCCGGTAATAAGAATAACTTTGTTCATGATCTGCTCCTTTGTTGAGTTCAGAGAAATCATAGAAGGTTAAGATTGTTTCTTATATCCTCCTTCACTGGACCCACTGGTTAGCAGCGTTGGACAATGAAAATCGATCTTAATCTTTTACCGCTTTTTCTTACGGTTGCAGAGGAGCGAAGCTTCAGCGCGGCCGCCGAGCGTCTGGGCGTTACCCGCTCGGCCGTCAGCCAGGGTATCAGACGCCTCGAAGATGCGTTCGGCACCCTGCTGGTTATGCGAACCACGCGTTCAGTACGCCTGACCGAAGCGGGAGAGCGGCTACGCAACTCTCTCTCATTACCGTTATCCGGTATCGCTGAAGCGTTTGAAGAGGCGGCGGCAGAGAGTACCCCGCGTGGTCTGCTGCGGATTGCGGTCACCTCGATTGCCGAAGAGTTTCTTGCCGGCCCGCTGCTCGCCTCGTTTGCGGCGGTCAATCCTGAGGTGACCATTGATATTCTGGTGTCGGATGAGGAGTTCGACATCGTGGCCGCCGGCTATGACGCGGGGGTACGGCTCGGAGAGGTGATCGAAAAAGATATGATTGCCATTCCCATAACGGGAAATCAGCGGGAAATGGTGGTGGCTTCGCCCGCCTACCTGGCGGCCCATAGCGCACCTGCACATCCGCGCGAGCTTATTTATCATCGCTGTATTGGCTGGCGCCCCTCCCCGGAGGTGGCCCCTTATCGCTGGGAGTTTGCGCAGGACGGGATCCCTTTCGATCTGGCGATCGACCCGCAGATCACCACCAACGATCTGCATCTGATGGTGAAGCTCGCCCTCGCCGGAGGGGGCATTACCTTCGCCCCTCAGGAAACCTTTCGCCCCTTTATTGAAACCGGGCAACTTGTCTCCCTGCTGGATGAATTTCTGCCTTCTTTTCCTGGGTTTTATCTCTATTTTCCGCAGCGGCGCAACATGGCGCCAAAACTGCGGGCGCTGATCGAGCACGTCAGGCAATGGCGGCAGCCGGTAAGCTAACAGGAAATTAATACTGATGAAAAAGGGCAGGATATTTACAGGGGGCGAAAGAAATAAAAAAGCGGGACACAGGCTAAATTAAAATAATAAAAAACCCGCACGGGGCGGGTTTATTTTCTTATCAGCAGCACTTAACTGCTCAGGCTCTGGCCGTCATCGCTATCGTAAGTACTGCTGATAATTAGCGCTTATTACAGCGCAGTGACGTTACCGGCCGCTGGGCCTTTCGCGCCATTTTCAATGGTGAAGGAGACTTTCTGGCCTTCATCAAGCGTTTTGTAGCTGTCACTCTGGATTGCAGAGAAGTGTACGAATACATCTTTGCTGCCGTCGTCAGGCGTAATGAAGCCAAAACCTTTATCAGAGTTAAACCATTTTACTAAACCAGTCATTTTATTAGACATAGATAATTCCTTAATTTATGAGCCACATAAAAGCGGCGAAGATGGCCTGTATTGAGAGAGTTACTTATTTGGCACTTAGGAGGAGGCTCATGAAGAAGGGTATCTGTGGATAACACTTGAACTGAGGACTGCTTTACTAAAACTGCTTTCATAAGGTCTGTTTTCCAAACCGATGACGCTATTAAGACATAGAAAAATTAACTCCGCAATCTATATATTATTTATTTTAACCATTTAAACGCCCGGATGGCTGAATGAAAATAAATAAAATATAAGAGAAGAGAGCGGGTCAATCCCGAAGGTTGCACTCTATAGCGGCAACGCGTTGACAGTAAAGAGTAAAGCATGCATATTGTTACGTTATAACATAACTACGTGCAAAATGATGAAACTAACACTGCCACTTTTGATATCTGTACTGCTGTCGTTTCCCCTGACGGGCGTAGCTGCTCACAATTACCCCCTGACCATGGAAAACTGCGGCGTTAAAGAGACCTTTAATCATCCTCCTTCGCGCGTGGTGACGATTGGTCAGCACGAAACGGAGCTGATGCTGGCGCTGGGGCTGGAAGAGAAAATTGCGGCCACTGCCGTCTGGTTTGGCGCCTTACCCGATGATTTAAAAGAGAGGGGCGCCGGGCTAAAGCGGCTGGCCGAGAATGCGCCTGGATTCGAAGCCGTAGCGGCTCAGCGCCCTGAGCTGGTTCTCGCCCAGTACAGCTGGCACGTCGGTCCGCAGGGCGAAGTGGCTACGCGTCAGCAGTTTGAACAGTTGGGTATCAGGACCTGGATCTCACCGGCCGACTGTACGGCAAAGGCCGTCACCGCCACTTCCAACGGCGATGGCGCCCGTTCAGAACCTTACTCCATCGATATTATTCTTGATGAAATCACGGCGCTGGCGCGCATTTTTAACGTGCCGGCACGCGGCGAGGCGCTGAAGCAGACGCTATCCCGACGTATTGCCGCCGCGCAGCAGCAGCGCCACACGCAGCCGCTGAAAGTGGTTTACTGGTTTTCAAGTACCCGCCTGAAGGGCGATCCCTGGGTCGCAGGCAGTAAAGGCGCGCCGGGCTGGATTAGTAAAACGCTTGGCCTGACGAATATCATCGATTCTGACGAGGAGTGGCCTGCGGTGACCTGGGAGCACATCGTTAAGGCTCAGCCTGATATTATCGTTATCGCCAGTATGGACAGGCGGCTTTATCCCGCCGATGACGTAGCGGCTAAAAAGCGCTTCCTGGAAACCGATCCCGTCACCCGTGAAATGCCCGCGGTCAGAGAAGGGCATATCCTGGTGGTTCCGGCTATGTCCCTTAATCCCTCCCTGCGTAACGTCGAGGCGGTAGAGGTGATTAGCCAGCAGATTAACGCTTTTGCCCACGCCCGATGACCAGCCACGCTCTCTCTTACTGGCGAACCGGCCTGATCCTTTTCTGCGGGATCCTGAGCCTGCCGGCAATGATGACGCTGGCCGCGGCAACCGGCGATATGCCGGTAAGTTTCGCCACCGCTTTTTGTGCCATCACTAACGGCCTGGGGTTAACGCATTTCGATGTGCCTGCTGTCGAAGCCGGGATTGTCTGGCAGTATCGAATGAGCCGTGCGCTGATGGCGGCCAGCAGCGGTGGAGGGCTGGCGCTATGCGGCCTGGTGTTGCAGTCGCTGTTACGTAATCCGCTTGCCGATCCTTACCTGCTGGGCATCTCTGCCGGCGCCTCAACCGGCGCCGTCAGCGTAATGCTGCTGGGTATTGGCAGCGGTGCTATTACGACGGGGGCCGGGGCGTTTATCGGCGCCTGCCTCGCGTTTATGCTGATCATTGTTTTATCAGGCGGCATGCGCGAAAACGCGGCACGCATCATTCTGGCCGGTATCGCCGGAACGCAGCTGTTTAATGCCCTGACGTCGTACATTGTCAGTACGGCGGCCAATGCTGAACAGTCACGTGGGGTGATGTTCTGGCTGCTGGGCAGCCTGAGCGGCGTACGCTGGGCGGATGCGCTACTGTGCTTCGCCACGGCACTCGTGGGGCTGCTGATTGTGATCTGCTACGCCCGCTCGCTGGATACCTTTACCTTTGGTACGGAGGTCAGCGCGACCCTTGGCACCCGCGTACAGCTGGTACGGGTGGTTTTACTGCTAACTACCGCGCTGATGACGGCGGTGATCGTCAGCGCCATCGGGGCGGTGGGCTTTGTTGGGCTGGTCATCCCGCATATCACCTGCATGGTCGCCGGGCATCGTCATCTGCTTACTATCCCCGTCGCCTTTCTTGCCGGCTGCCATTTCATGATCCTTGCAGACCTGATCTCACGCACCCTGATTAATCATCAGGTTTTGCCGATTGGCGTGGTGACGGCCCTGGTCGGCGCCCCCGTTTTTGCCCTGATTCTCTACCGCAACCGGGAGAAATAAATATGCACGTCGTGGTTGATAAGCTGAGCGTGACGCTCCAGGCTCGCCGGGTGTTATCGGATATCAGCTTTGTGGCGCAACGCGCGCAAACGGTGGGGCTGCTCGGCCCTAACGGCTCCGGTAAATCCACGCTGATCCGCGCGATGGCCGGTGTCCAGCCCTGTGCGTATGCGGGGGTGAAAATTGCCGGCAGTCAGGCAAGCCATTTGAGCCGCCGCCAGCTCTCCCGCACCCTGGCCTTTGTGCCGCAGCATGCGGAGTCGGAGGCGGAGATGAGCGTTATTGATATTGTCCGTCTTGGACGTACGCCGCATCGCAATGCCTTTACGCCGTGGCGTCAGGCCGATGAGAATGCGCTACGCCAGGCGCTGGCAATGATGAAGCTTGATGCCCTGGCCAACAGGCGCTGGCAGCAGCTGTCAGGCGGCGAGCGTCAGCGCTGTCAGATAGCCCGGGCGCTCGCCCAGCAGCCGGATATTCTGCTGCTGGACGAGCCGATTAACCATCTGGATATCCAGTTTCAGCTGGAGCTGATGCGCCTTATTTCCGCCCTGCCGGTTACCGTCATTGTGGCCCTGCACGATCTCAACCTGGCGGCAAAATATTGTCAGCACCTGGTGGTACTGCATGAAGGTGAGGTAGTGGCATCCGGTGAGCCTGCCGCCGTGCTGACCCCTGAGCTGATCCACTCTACCTGGCAGGTGGATGCCACCGTCTACAGAAACGATCGGGGCATGATGAATATTCAGTACGCCTGAAACGAGGTGACCGACGAGCAGTTTATTGCGCTGGGCTAGCGGCAATTTGCCTGCCGGAAGCGGAGTAAGCCTCACAAAAAATCAGGACGATTTTCGTAAAGTTTTTCCTTACCAGGCCGAAAATTCTGTTATCTGTCTGGTGGAAAGAGAAAAAATGTTAAATCGTATCAAGATCGTTACTAGCTTATTGTTAGTATTAGCAATTTTTGGCCTGTTACAACTCACCTCCGGTGGTCTTTTCTTTAATGCCCTGAAGCATGACAAAGAGAATTTCACCGTTCTGCAAACCATACGTCAGCAACAGTCCACGCTTAACGGCAGCTGGGTCGCATTGCTGCAAACCCGTAATACCCTGAACCGTGCGGGCATCCGCTACATGATGGATCAGAACAATATCGGCAGCGGCGCGACCGTCGCCGAGCTGATGCAGGTGGCTTCTGCTTCCCTGAAGCAGGCGGAAAAAAACTGGGCGGATTACGAAGCCCTGCCGCGCGATCCGCGCCAGAGCGATGCCGCTGCGCTGGAAATTAAGCGCAACTACGACATCTATCACGGCGCGCTGGCAGAGCTTATTCAACTGCTGGGCGCAGGTAAGATCAACGAATTCTTCGATCAGCCAACCCAGGGTTACCAGGACGCCTTTGAGAAGCAGTACGTGAACTACCTGCAGCAGAACGATCGTCTGTACCAGGTGGCGGTGGATGACAGCAACAGCTCTTACAGCCAGGCTATCTGGGTGCTGATAACCATTCTGCTTGCCGTGCTGGTGGTGATTGTTGGCGTCTGGTTCGGGATCCGTCAGACCCTCATCTCTCCGCTGAACCGCCTGATCGACAGCATTCGCCATATCGCCAGCGGCGACCTGGTGAAGCGTATCGACGTGGAAGGCACCAACGAAATGGGACAGCTGGCCGAAACCCTGCGCCATATGCAGGGCGAACTGGTGCGTACCGTGGGCGATGTGCGCAACGGCGCCAACGCGATCTACAGCGGGGCGAGCGAGATCTCCATGGGCAATAACGATCTCTCTTCCCGTACCGAACAGCAGGCCGCTTCGCTGGAAGAGACCGCAGCCAGCATGGAAGAGCTGACCGCTACCGTGAAGCAGAACGCCGAGAACGCCCGTCAGGCGAGCAACCTGGCGCTGAGCGCATCGGAAACCGCGCAAAAAGGCGGCAAGGTGGTGGATAACGTGGTGCAGACCATGCGCGATATCGCCGGCAGCTCGCAGAAGATCGCCGACATTATCAGCGTCATCGACGGCATCGCTTTCCAGACTAACATCCTGGCACTCAACGCCGCGGTAGAAGCCGCCCGTGCCGGTGAGCAGGGCCGTGGTTTTGCGGTGGTAGCAGGGGAAGTACGTAACCTCGCCCAGCGCAGCGCCCAGGCGGCACGCGAGATTAAGAGCCTGATTGAAGACTCCGTGAGCCGCGTTGACCTGGGCTCGACCCTGGTTGAGAGCGCCGGTGAAACCATGGGCGAGATCGTGAACGCGGTAACCCGCGTGACCGACATCATGGGCGAAATCGCCTCTGCCTCTGACGAACAGAGCCGCGGTATCGACCAGGTGGGTCTGGCGGTTGCTGAGATGGATCGCGTTACCCAGCAGAACGCCTCGCTGGTGGAGGAGTCCGCTGCCGCTGCCGCGGCGCTGGAAGAGCAGGCTAGCCGCCTGACCCAGGCCGTTGCGGTATTCCGTATTCAGCAGGAGCAGCAAAACGCCCGCGCCAGCGCAGCGTTGAAAACCCCTGCCGCCCCGACCATGGCGCGTAAAGCCGCCGTGACTACCTCGGGCGACAACTGGGAAACCTTCTGATAAAAGCGCGCCCTGTTCAGGCAGGGCGCGTTACTTTTCTGCTCAGGCCTTACGCGGATCGTCGATAGGCTTGCGCACCAGGAAGACATAGGCCAGCGCACCCAGCGCGGTAACGCAGCCGCAGATAATCAACGCCAGACGGAATGAGTGGGTGGTATCCACGATAAACCCGGTGACGATGGGCGCAAACGACGCGCAGATAAAGCTGGCGAAGTTCTGAATACTTCCCACCGAGGCGGTCATTCGCGACGCCACGGCCACGTGAATCAATCCCCAGCAGGATGTTCCTGCAAAATGAATGCAGAACAGCGCCATTCCAATCAACAACACCGCACTCATTGGCGTGGTCGCCTGCGGCACCACGAAGGTAAAGGCCGCCGAACAGAGCATCCCGGTAATAATACTGACTTTACGGCTGCGCACCGGCGCCATGCCGCGCTTCACCAGCCAGTCGGTGGCAAAGCCGTTGCTGAGCATGCCCGCCGCCCCGAACAGGAAGGGAATAGCCGCCATCAGGCCGGTGCTTTTCAGATCGAGGCTGTAGGCCGTTTGCAGATAACCCGGCAGCCAGGCGAGATAGAGCCAGGCCGTGTAGTTAATGCCGCTGAAGCCCAGCATCATCCCCCACATGGTGCGGTTGCGAAACAGGCTGCGCCACTCGACGAAGGTCAGCGGATCCCGGCGGGCATCTACGCTGCCGGCGTTAAGGTACGCCTCTTCCTGGCCGGTCAGCTTCAGCTCTTCGCGGTTGCGGTAGAGCATGTACCAGCCAATCGCCAGAAAGATACCCAGCACGCCGATGGTGATAAACATGCCGCGCCAGCCCATCACCAGCATCATCGCGGCGAGGATCGGCGGGCTTATGGCTACCCCCACGGTCGAGGCGGCGTTGAAAATACCCATCGGCCGCCCGCGCTCGTTGATATTGAACCAGTCGTTGATCACCTTTACGCCGCAGGGGTTCATGGGCGCTTCGCCAATGCCCATCCCGATGCGCACCAGCACAAACTGGGTAAAGCTGTGCACCATGCCGGAGAGGGCCTGGAACAGCGACCAGAAGAACATCCCCAGCCCGAGCATCAGCCGTGGCCCTTTGCGATCCAGCAGCGGGCCGCAGGGGAGCTGCGCGATGCCATAGGCCAGCGAAAAGACCGAGAGCAGGGCGCCGATCTCGGTGGCGCTCAGCCCCAGCTCGTCACGAATGGTGAGGTTCGCCACCGACAGGGAGCTGCGGTCGAGATAATTAATCACCGAGGCAAAAAATAATAACAGCATGGCCGTAATCTGAATGCGTTTAATACGCGGGGTGCGTTGTACGGCGCTCAGAGGAGGTACAGGAATATCCACCCTTTTATCTTTATCGAAGGTGGTTTGCGGGTCGAGAGTAGTATTATTTTTTTCCACGCCTTGACTCCTTAACTATATTTTTTAATTTCCCTTTTAGTGATGAATAAGAGAAATATTCATAACGACAGGTGATGTTAAAATTACAATTCATCACCGCTCACGGAAATAACAGCGGGTAAGAGGACGTCTGGTGAGCATAGGCAGCCTGTTTTTTTAGGAGACAAGACTTTTATCGGAAGCGTGCTGTTCTTAAAGCTTTGATGTTTTTAATCGGTACTTAATAAAAGACGGTAGCGCTTTGGTTAATGGAGCGAATCATCGTCTGTTTAGCTGTATGCAGGTGGTTACGCATCGCCAGATTGGCATCGAGATCGTTGCGGCAGATAAGCGCGCTAAGAATGGTCATATGCTCGTCGATGGCAATGATATTACGCTGCTTAAGATCGCTTTCGTCCCATTGATAGTGGAAATGAAAGATAAAAGAGATGATCTCCAGCGACTGGTTAAAAAAGATGTTGTTCGCCGCAGAGAGCAGCAGGGAGTGGAAGTCGCGATCCAGCTGGGAGAACTTGCGAAAGCCGTCGCCGATGCTGTCGCGCAGGGCGCGGTGCTCTTCAAGCAGGGTTTTGGCCTGCAGCCAGCGCGGATCGGCATCGGGCAGGTTCAGGAAGTGTTGCAGGGCATGGGTTTCGAGCATCTCCCGCAGCTCAAAAAGCTGTTCGGCCCAGGACTGGTCGAACTGTTTCATGCTCCACTGGCCGCGCTTATCACTCTCGATCAGGTTATAGCGGCTGAACTTAAGTAAGTACTCCCTTACTACCACAGGGCTGACGCCAGCGGCACGGGCAAGCTGTAGCTCGGAGAATGTCTCCCCCGCGCGCAGCTGGCGCTGGTTGATCATCGAGAAAAAAGCCTGTTCAAAAACGCGGCTTTGCTCGGCAAGGGGGGCCGCGTCGCAGGTGAAGCCATCCTCGCTGGCGGGGGAGCGAGTAATCACGTAATCGCTGTTTACCCTGGCAAGCACGCCGCGATCGCAAAGATGGTCCTGAATATGGCGCACGGTGGTGCGGCTAACGTTATACATTTCGGCCAGCGCGCTTTGGGAGGGCAGCGGCGAGGGAATGTGGCCCCGGGCCATATCGTCGATAACCTGGTTGATAACGTTATAACGCAAATTCCGGGAACGGCTCATACGGGGCTCCTTTTGCCGGTGAGGTGGCATTAAAACCCTATTTAAAACGGCTTTATGCGCGGCAATTCACAATTCCGCTTTTTCTCCAGCCGTTATTTCCCGTTTTCATCGATATCTGAATCCACTTAAAAACGGGAGGCAACGTTATGACAACCATGAATACGCTGATATGCGAGGAACCAAAAAAACTTATCTGGGCACAGCGCAACATTCCGCTGCCGAAAAAAAACGAGGCGCTAATTAAAATAAAAACGGTGGGGATTTGCGGAACCGATATTCATGCCTGGGGCGGCAATCAGCCTTTTTTTAATTATCCCCGGGTGTTGGGTCATGAAATATGCGGTGAAGTGGTGGCGGTGGGGGAAAATTGCCATGCGCTGCGGGTGGGGCAGCAGGCGGTGGTTATTCCCTATGTGGCTTGCCAGCAGTGCCCGGCCTGTAAGAGCGGCAAAACCAACTGCTGTGAGGCCATCTCGGTGATTGGCGTTCATCAGGACGGCGGGTTTTGCGAATACCTTGCCGTGCCGGAAAGCAACCTGCTGCCGGCGGAGGGGATAGATCCCGAAGCCGCCGCGCTGATTGAGCCTTTTGCCATCAGCGCCCACGCGGTGCGCCGCGCGGCGGTGCGGGCAGGCGACGAGGTGCTGGTGGTAGGGGCCGGGCCGATTGGCCTCGGGGCGGCAGCGATCGCCCAGGCCGACGGCGCCCGGGTGGTGGTGGCGGATACCAGCGCGGCCCGCCGCGAGCACGTGGCCGCCTGCCTAAACCTGCCTGCGCTCGATCCCGCCGCCGCAGACTTTACCGACAGGCTGCGCGGGCAGTTTGGCGGCGCACTGGCCCAGAAGGTGATCGACGCTACCGGCAATCAGCACGCCATGAACAACTGCGTTAACTTGATCCGCCACGGGGGCTGCATCGTTTTTGTTGGTCTGTTTAAAGGCGATCTGCACTTTTCCGATCCCGAATTTCACAAAAAAGAGACCACCATGATGGGGAGCCGCAACGCCACCGGCGAGGATTTTACCAAGGTTGGCAGGCTGATGGCGGCGGGCAAACTGACCGCGCGCATGATGCTGACGCACCGCTATGCCTTCCGGGAGCTGGCGGAGGTGTACGAGCCGGGGATTATCAATAACCGGCGGTTAATCAAAGGGGTAATTACGTTCTAGGGCTTGCCATGGAGCGCCCGGGGAGTGTTGGGCGCTCTTTTTTTATTGCCGGGCAGGAGAGGCGAACCTCTCCTGCGATCAGCCTTCGCCGTTGACGATTTTAATCTCCACCATCCCAATGCCGAGCTGGCGCGGGGAGTGGCCGAGAATATTGCCCTCGTTGGTGGACTGCGGGTCCGGCGGCACTATCACCAGAGTGTTGCTGCGCGACGGGTTGTCGAAATGTAGCCTGGTGGTGGTGACCTCTTTACCCAGAGTAAGCGTCTGCTCGCTCTGGCCAATACGCACCGGGATTGGGCGGTCGGCGTTGGGGCCAAAGGCTTTGGCGGTGATGACCAGGTCGAACTTTGCCGGAAGCGGCTGCTTATATTCGATCTTCACTTCATCACCCAGCTGGGCGTTAGACCAGCGGCCCCAGGACTCAGGGCGCGAAATCCCGCTGAACTGCTTCACCTCTTCCGGCGCACCGGCGACGTTAAAGACGAAGCTGTCGGCTTTATAGCGAATGTCGTTGTCGGCCACCTTCAGCAGTTCGACGTTGTGGTTATAGCGGTCGGTGCTGATGACCGTATCTTTAAAGGCCGTTTTGCCCTGCCACTGGGCTTTATCCACCCGCTGGATCCGCTGCTCGCCGCCGAGCTGTCCCTGGGAGACGCACCAGTCGGTGGAGAGCGCCAGCGCCTGCGACCAGAGCTGGCCCATCTTGTAGCAGCGATCGACCCAGACGAAATTATCCCGCGGGGCGAAGTCGGCCAGCTGATAGCGCAGCGGCGCGGAGTACTCGCTCTCCGGCAGCGGCTCTACGCGCTTATCCGACACCCGCAGCAGCAGCGGCAGGCGGAAGTGGGTGCCGGAGAACGCCATCATGTTTTTGTCGCTGTCGATGGTGAAATCTTTCAGCTCTTTCGGGAAGTTCCACAGGCGGATCACGTCCGGTTTCCACGCCAGCACCTTCTCCTTCATATTGAGGAAAATCTCCGACATGGACTGCCCGGAGAGGCTGCTGCGGCCGAGGCCGATAAAGTTATCCCCGCCGAGAATATCCAGCACGGTGGCGCCGTTATCCATGGTGTTGCGCTTGACGGCGTTGATCTCCTGCTGCGGATTGTCGCCGCGAAGGATAAAGAACAGATTGCTGCGATCCTGCTTGTTCAGCTCGTCCCAGGCGGTGTTTTTCATCGCCAGATGGTCTGAAGAGACCACGATGACCGTATTTTTAAACCAGGGCGAGGCTTTGATTTTTTCGATAAGCGCCGCAATGTGCTCCTGGCTACAGCCTACCGCGCTGAACGACTGGTTGGGCTTGCCGTTGATAGCATAGCTTTTACGCTGGCAGGTGCGGGAGATAAAACCGTCCGGATGGTGGGTGTCGACGGTCAGAGCGAACAGCGAGAAGCGTTTGCCGGAGCGGGAGAGTTCCTCGAACTTTTTCCAGGTTTCATCCAGCACCGTGTCGTCGTAGAAGCCCCAGTCGTTGCGATAGGCGGGATCGGCGACGGTAGCTTTCAACTCTTCAGCACCATACAGATGATCGAAACCGTGGGACTTCAGGAACACATCTTTCCCGGCAAAGCGCAGGTTGGCACCCTGCACAAAATAGTTCTCATAGCCGGAGTTTTTCAGGATATTCCCCAGACAGATATTCTGCGGGAAGAAGCTGGAGACCGACGCCGAGGCGTTGCCTTCAAAGGGGGCAAACAGCGGAATACCGCACTGGGAAGCCACCATGCCGGCGATGGTGTAGTCGGTGCCCGGCAGCTGGGCGGTGTGGCTAAAATCGATGCCTTCGTTTTTAATCGCCCCTAATTCCGGCGCCAGATCCGGGAAGGCGTCGGTATTAAAGTAGGTGCGTTCCAGGCTCTCGCCATAGATATAGACGAGGTTCAGTTTAGGATCGGAGATGGATTTGGCCGGCTCTTTGTAATACGCGGCAAAATCCGGGTCGCCGTCGCGGGACTGGGATTTTACCAGCTCGGTGATCTGGTGAAACGCCGGGCTGGCATCTACCGAGGCCAGTGCCAGCACCAGCGCCGCCAGGCTATAGCCCAGATGGTGAGGATGGTGACGGCGGCGGCGCAGGATCCAGCCCAGCAGGCCAAAAACCACCACCAGCGCAACCACGATACCCAGACCAGGAAGTATGTACTTACTAACCCCGGCGCCGGTAAGGCTGTTGGTGAGCGTGTAGAGAACGGCATCGTTAATACCGTCGCCGGTAAAGTAATCGCTGGCGTAAAGGGTTATGTTTAAAACGACAAAAAGCCCCAGCACCAGAAGCGTGGCGACAAACCACCAGGTGTTGCGACCCGCTTTCCAGGCATAAATGCCTACAGAGGCGAGAAACAGGGCAATAGAAATAAACTCTGACAACAGCTTATCCTCAACAAGTGCAGTCGCCGGTTAGCTGACTAACTGTTTATTTTTTGGGTAACGTAATGTAATTGCGTTGCCATTTAGCTGCAATTCTAGTGTCACGAAAATGTGCTGTTGTTAGGATTTGGTTTAGAAATTGCAAACTTTGACGGCCATCGCTTCCCGCGATACGGGGGCTTAGCGGTCTTTGGGGAGGAGAAAAACGCATTCCACGCCGCGATGGCGCTTAAAGCACTACATGCGGCGTGTTTTAACCGAAAGAAGGGGGCGATCAGGAGATAAAATTAAGCCCTTGCTTCAACACTAAATCGCAGGCTTTGGTTTTAACCTGTTTCGCCAGCGAGGAGTTGCCGATGGCGCTCAGATCCAGCTGCTGTCCATTCTGGGCGTTAAGCAGTCCCTGAATACCGTCCATAAAATTGGTATCCGCTTTCTGCTCTTGGGTATCCAGCCCCAGCTTACCCAGCACCTGGTTTTTAATGTTCTGGGTGTCGGTCACCGACGCCAGCTTTTCCTTAGCGCAATATTCCAGAATACCGGCGGCGTTGTTCATCGTTCCGGCGCTCAGGCTCTGGTTGCTGTTACCCAGCAGGCCGGCAAGGGAGCTGGCAGACAGGCCGCCGCTCTGTGAACTGCTGTTACCGAGTTCGCTGGCGGCGCTGGAGAGAGAGTCCTGCCAGGAGGCGGCGTGGGCTGTGCCCAGCATCAGTGCAGCGCTCACGGCGGCGCTGACAAAAAAAGATATTTTCATAGAAGCTACTCAACAAGAGCCCCGGGGGGCGGAAGTGGAGCCAGTATAAACCTCGCCGCGGCGCACTACCCGGGTATATTTCCTAATACTCTTTACCGGTAACGCGGTCGCGGTAGCTGTCCCAGTTGAAGTTCACCCATAAGCTGTTGCCGAGACGCATCCTGTCCATGACGCGTTCGCCCAGCAGTCGGGTCATCTCGTCCATTTTATGGTTGGTCAGCATGCCGGTGGGGCGCTTGGAGGAGGAGCGGCGATCGACGATCTGGTTAATAATCACCTTTTCGTAGCGCGATTCCGTCTGCACGCCGATTTCATCGATCACCAGCAGGTCAACGTTGCTCAGATCGTTGAGGAGCTGCTCTTCGCTGGTTTCACGGTTGGCGAAGGTATCTTTCATGGCAGACATAATATCGGCCACGGTGATGATAAGGACCGATTTCCCGCGCAGCAGCAGTTCGTTGCAGATGGCGGCGGCAAGATGGTTTTTACCGGTGCCGGGTTTGCCGGAGAAAATAAAGCTGGCAATGCTCTCGTCAAACGCCTCGACGTAATGGCGGGCTTTCTGCAGAGCCGTCATCTGCCCTTCGTTCTCCACCTTGTAGTTATCAAACGAGCAGTTCTGATGCAGAGGACGAATACCGGAGCGGTTAAAAGTGCGCTGCATCTTCATGGCGCGGTTTTCCCGGGCCAGCGCTTCTGAACGCAGTTTCCCCTGCTCTTTCTGCCAGGCCAGCAGCTCTTCGCCCGTGGTAAAAGTGGGTTTGACGTTGGCTGGCATCATCTTTTGCAGCCGTTTCATTAAATCACCGACGTTTTTCATATCAGCCTCTGAATCCTGGTGGGATCTGATTATCCGGTTCGGAAATGGTATTGATATCGCGTTTAGCCAGCCCGCCGCTGCTGGCGCGGTTGATTTGCACGCTGCGCGCCAGCTTCTGCTGCCACTGAATATGGTGAAAAACTTTGCCTTCCGCCTGCCAGTAGGCGGTGAAGGCCGCCAGCTCTTCCGGGGTTACCGGCTGGGTGAGGGCAATGCCCCACAGTGCGGCCTGACGCTGGAAGTCGGGATCCGGCTGCCAGCCCGGGTACATGGCGAATTTGCCCATTGGTACGGCGACGGGGGCGCTTGCGGGATCGTCAAAAAATTGCGTATCCAGAGCGACATCGCTGGCCGGGCGGGCGAGCCGCGCTTCGGTTTCCAGCAGCTGCGCCAGACGCTCCGGCGTGATGGCGTAAAAGGCCGGTGCGTTATCAACAAGTACCGCAATGGCGCCGCCTTCGGCATTCGCCAGTACGCCACGGGGATCGCGCATTAAGGCATCAAGGCCAGCGACACGGGATGTCAGGATTCTGGAGGACATAGCACTTTCTCAACTGGATTACTGCGGGCGTGATTTCAGCACATAGTAGCACAGAGAGAAGGGGGGATGAATGTGCGGACGGCGGCCCAATTCTTGCGAAAAGGGCCGCCGGGAGATTACGCGATGATGTTCAGGGTCACATCGATATTGCCGCGGGTCGCGTTGGAGTATGGGCAGACGATATGCGCCGCATCCACCAGTTTTTTCGCTTCAGCCTGGTCCATGCCCGGCAGGTGAATATTCAGCTTCGCTTCGATACCAAAACCGGTTGGCAGCGGGCCAATACCGACTTCGCCTTCGATAAAGGCATCTTTCGGCATGTTGATTTTGTCACGGGCGGAGACAAACTTCATGGCGCCGAGGAAGCAGGCGGAATAGCCTGCCGCGAACAGCTGCTCCGGGTTGGTGACTTCACCGCCCGCGCCGCCCATCTCTTTCGGCACGCCCAGTTTCACATCCAGAACGCCGTCGGAAGAGGTTGCGCGGCCGTCACGGCCTCCGGTGGCTTTTGCTTTGGCGGTGTAGACAACTTTTTCTAAAGACATGGCAGGTTCCTTATCTTACAGTTATGTATGCTATTAAATAGCGTGCGATTTAGTCAGGTATGGCAAACATCTAAACTATAGCTTCACGCCCGGTGAAGCTGTTGACGTAATTGTTCCAGCTGCTGCTTCAGGGTCGCCATGGTATCGGCATCGCACTGGGCGGCACAGCCGACGGCATCCGGGATACCCTGCGCCTGCTGCTGTAGGGCGCGGCCGGCTTCCGACAGGGTCACGGCCACCTGACGTTCATCCTGGCGCGAGCGCTGGCGGACAATCAGCTCCGCGCTCTCAAGACGCTTCAGCAGCGGCGTTAAGGTGGCGGAGTCCAGGAACAGCCGTTCACCGATCTCTGACACCGTTAAATCATCCTGCTCCCACAGCACCAGCATCACCAGATATTGCGGATAGGTGAGGTTCAGCGGAGCCAGCAGCTGCCGGTAGAGTTTATTCAGCGCCAGGTTCGCCGAGTAGAGGGCGAAACAGAGCTGATTATCCAGCAGCAGCGCGGCGGTGTTAGAAGTCGGTGTCGTTTTCATGTTTTTAAATATAGATAGCGTACGATTTAATTGCAAGCGATTTTAAGGGCAGGTATACCGCAGCGCAACCTGAACGGCCATTTTCCGGTAGTGCTGGCGCTGGGCCTGCTCGTCGGCCCCCTCTTCAAACAGCAGGGTGAAGGTGTAGCTGTTCGCCACATAGTGAAAGCTAAAACTGCTGATAAGACGGTGCAGATCGCGGGCATCCACGCTCTGGTTAAACAGCTGCTTCGCCTTACCGCGGCACAGGATCGCCTCCAGCAGCTCCAGCGCGCTGCGGTTCACCTGGCGCAGATAGCTTGACTGCTGCATAAAGCGCCCGCGCTGCATGTTCTCCATACAGATAATGCGAATGTAGTCCGGATGGTCGGCATGATAATCAAAGGTGGTTTCCACCAGTTGGACCAGCGCCTCGACCGGGGGCATGCCGTCAAGACTGAGCTGTTTTTCGCTGGCGCGGATTTGGGTATAGACGTACTCCAGCACCAGCAGGTAGAGGTTTTCTTTATTTTTGAAGTGATAGACCACCATACGCTTGGTGGTGCCTGCCTTCTCGGCAATCTGCTCCATGCGCGCGCCGTTCAGCCCGTATTCGGCGAACAGCGCAATGGCGCTGAGAAATATTTTATCCTTCAGGCTGGATTCGTCTGTGAGTTCGCCGGGTTCGCTGTCGGGGGATGCCACATCGGTTCCTTAATTCGCCACGTAGAGTCAGGCGATTATCGCCATGGCCGGCAGAGAACACAAATTTCATACGCGCGGGCGTTTTCGGTACAGCCACAGCCCGGGGATCGACAGACCAATGGAGAGCGCCCCGACAATCGACGACGCCTTCAGGAAGTTGGTGAGTAACATAATCATCTGCGCTTCGCTGTAGCCGAAGTGGCTGATTTTCACCGCGGAGATCATTGCCGTATAGGCCGATATGCCAGGGAACATGGGGATCACCGCTGCGACGGTAAACACCTTTGGATGGGCCAGATACCAGCGCGACCACTGAATGCCAATGCAGCCGACCAGCATCGAGGCCATAAAGGTCGACCACTCGATGTTCAGCCCGGCGGTCATCATCACCATCCGCGACCCGTGCCCGATGGCCCCCAGCAGGGCGCACCAGGCCAGCGCGCGTTGAGGGACGTTAAACACCATCGCAAAGCCAACCGCCGGGATTGCCGCCAGCAGCATATCCTGTACCAGCGCCAGTAAAAAGTCGGTTACGCCCATCCGCGAAGCCCCCATAACGTCATGGCCATCACCACGCCGATGCAGGTGGCGAGAGTGAGTAAACTGGCGATCGCCCAGCGGGCAAGGCCGGTATTAATGTGTCCTTTAAACATATCGGCCACCGCATTGATGAGCGGGAAGCCGGGCACCAGCAGCAGCACGCTGGCGGCCATGGCAATGGTGGGGGTATCGCTAAAGCCGGGCAGGCGCAGCATCAGGCCCGAGACGGTGGTGGCGACAAAGGCGGTAATGCAGAAATTGATTTGCGGGTGCAGCTGGCGGTGCGTCAGCATCTGGCGCACATACATGGCGAGGGCGCTGGCGAAAAAGGTGACCAGGGCGCCATCCCAGCCGCCGTTATTCAGTTTGCAAAAACAGGCGCAGGAGAGCCCCACCATCAGCACCACCAGCCAGCGCGGATAGCGTAACGGTTTAATCTGGCTAAAACGCTTTTCGATATCCCGGCCATCCAGCAGCTTATGCTCCGCCATGATGACGATGTGCTGTACCTCGGTCACCACATGCATATTGATGCCGCGATCGTGATTTTTGCGGGTAGAGGTGAGGCACTGACCATCTTTAATCGTGGTTAGCACAATAGCGTTTGAGGAGATGGCACTCTCAACACTGTCCATGCCCAGCGCCAGCCCCAGTCGGGTGGAGAGCTCTTCAACCAGCGCGCTTTCCGCGCCATGTTGCAAAAGAAAAAGGCCGCACTGGATACAGAGTCGCGTGGCGGCGCGTTGCGTTGACCGTTCTGCCTGCATGATAGCCCTGCAAAAAAGAAGTAAGAGAAACCTGCCAGACTTACTTTTATCACACAAGGCGGCGCCTCTGGCGCCGGGTAAGATCAAGGTTTAGCGATTCAGGAGATCCTTAAATACGATTCTGAAAAAATAATCAATTTCTAAAATCAATAAAGTTAACCTATTTATTATTTTATATTTTATATTAAGAAAATCTAACTTCACTTTTTCAGAATAGTCAGGGGTTGTGCATTATAAAATCAGGCCAGATGTGCGATATTGACGCTGGTTTTTTGCGGTATATACAACCAGGATGCAATACCGTATTACGGAAGAGAAAAAACTAACGGCGTTGAATGAACCAATGAAAGGACTCGAAGCGCAAATGCCGCCAACAAGTTGTAAGCACGCAATTATTATCAGTAAATTACCTCTTATGCAAACCGGTATTGGCGGCATCATGTTACGCTATTTTCCGGAATATGAATTTATTTATTGTCGTACTCAGGAACAACTGACGCTGCTACAATTGCGCCGCGCAAAGGTCGTCATTGCGGATATTTCTGGTGAACAACGATATCCACGCGGTATTTGCGAGCAGTATTACGCTTTACAAAATCAGTACCGCGATATTCATTGGATATTTTTAGTTTCACGCGCAGTTTACCCCTGTGCCGTCGAGCTCTTAATGCGGCCAAATAGCACTCTGCTCTCCGACATGGAACCGGTGGACGGCGTCATCAGTGCCATACGTGCGGGAAGCGCGGGCGCGGAGCGCATCAGCCAGACGTTGTTGAAGCCGGAGCCGGAAGAGTTCGACGATAGCCAAAGTGACGTTATGCTGACCCATTCGGAACGTAAAGTATTACGTCTTCTTGGAAAAGGCTGGGGAATAAATCAGATCGCTACGTTACTTAAAAAGAGCAATAAAACGGTCAGCGCGCAGAAAAATAGTGCCATGAAACGCCTCTCTTTACGAAGTAATGCCGAAATGTATGCCTGGATTAATAGTAATAAAGGGATGAAAGAGCTGAGCCTGTTCTCAGCCTATGGAGAGCAAGACGAATGGAAAAGAGCGCCGTTAAAAGATCAGTCGCTATCGTCGAAAAGTGCATAATGGGTGCCGTTGGGCTGGAACATCTTTTTTCCAGTCCGGCCCTGAATATGTACCAGCCGCGTATTTTTAATGATATTGAAAGTTTTAATGCTTCCCTTAAAACGGAGCCGTATTACGCACTTATTTACTCGCTGTCCGACGGGCGAGAAGAGCGACGTAATTGTTTAAACTGTCTGAAAACATTAGCCACAACCCACAGCCATATTCAGCGGATTGTCCTGGCATCCGATGCCAAAGAGGCGAGCCTGATAAACCATCTTTCGCCTTCGCATCTGCATGGTATCGTGCTCAAATCGCAATCTTTAAGCGAGTTGCGTGAAAATATTAGCAGACTGCTGGGGGAAACCCGTCGCACCAATGAGAGCATCCACCATCACTGGAATCTGCATCGTGGGCGTTTGTTAAGTCCGACAGAGCGCGCCATATTGCAGTTTTTGTCCAGCGGCTATTCGATTTCAGAAATTGCCGCCCGGCTGGATCGTAATATCAAAACCATCCGTGCGCATAAGTTTAATGCCATGGTTAAACTGGGCGTGCATTCGGATATGGGGCTGCTGGATGCGGCTGATATCCTCAGCCATTTCCCGATGCCGGATCGACGCAATCCGATGCCTTTTATGCCGTACCACTCCTGATAACCGGCGCCAGAGTTGCTCTGGCGCCGCCTTATAAACAGACATCCACCCATTTTGCCTGCGTAAGTTCTGCCATCCTCTGAGGAGAGATGCGCACCGCGCTGTGAACAGCGCCGGCGGCGGGCAGCACTTCTTCGTACGCCTTCAACGAAATATCGCAATACACGGCCAGCGGGTTTTCCAGGCCGAAGGGGCAGACGCCGCCAACGGGATGGCCGGTTAAGGTGACTACCTCATCGCTGCTAAGCATGCGGGCTTTGGCGCCAAAGGTCTCTTTGAGTTTTTTGTTATCCAGCCGCGCATCGCCTTTCGCCACCACCAGAATCACCTCGTTTTTAACCTTCAGTGACAGGGTTTTGGCAATCTGGCCTGGCGCGACCTGGTGGGCAGCCGCCGCAAGCGCAACGGTAGCGGTACTCTGGCTGAGCTCGATGACTTCAATGTCCGGGGCATTATCGGCGAAAAATTGCCGTACAGACTGCAAACTCATTGTTTTCTCCTGCTTTGTAGTCTGCGTAATCTGTCATAACAATTTATGCTCTGTAAATATGCCTTAAGTAACAAAAATTCCGTGGGGACGATTTCTGGATCCCCTTCACAATCACGGAAACCGGTTACAGTAACCGGTTGCAGAAGCAGGAAGCTGAGATTAATACTGATGAGGTAACTTCCCCTGTATCCAATAATAAGAGTCGACTATGAAACCTATCCGTTTGAGCAGTACCGCTGGTAAGCGAACCAGCAAGGTTGTGAAAGTGGTTTATGGAACAACGTGCGGCGCGCAGGCGCCCGTAATGAACGTCTGACAGGAGAGCCGTTATGTCTGCCAACCATGCTGCCTTTAACCTGATATTCCGTTTTGTCGAAAACTATGTCAGCCCTGTTGCCGGGCGCATCTCCGCCCAGCGTCACGTGATGGCCATCCGCGACGGTTTTATTTCGGCCATGCCGTTTATGATTGTCGGCTCGTTCCTGTTAGTTTTTGCCTACCCGCCGTTTTCGCCGGACACCACCTGGGGATTCGCCCGCGCCTGGCTGGATATGGCAAAGCAGTTCGAAGGCCAGATCCTGACGCCCTTTGATATGACCATGGGCATCATGTCCATCTATATCTGCGCCGCCATCGCCTATAACCTTGGCAAGCACTACGTTAAATCCCATCAGCTCGATCCTTTTATGTGCGCCATGCTCTCCCTGATGGCGTTTTTACTGATTGCCGCGCCCAAAACCAAAGGGGCGATGCCGATGGACAGCCTGGGCGGAACGGGGATCTTTACCGCCATCCTGGTGGCGATTTATTGCGTAGAGATGATGCGTTTTCTGAAGGCGCACAACATTGGTATTCGCCTGCCGGACCAGGTGCCGCCGATGATCAAAAACTCTTTCGATCTGCTGATCCCGGTGCTGGTAGTGGTGTTAACGCTCTACCCGCTGAGCCTGTTTATCCAGTCGCAGTTTGACCTGCTGATCCCTCAGGCCATTATGGCCATCTTTAAACCGCTGGTCTCGGCGGCAGATTCACTGCCTGCTATTCTGCTGGCGGTGCTGATTGGGCACCTACTGTGGTTTGCGGGCATCCACGGGGCGGCGATTATCTCCGGCATGCTGCAGATGTTCTGGCTCACCAACCTGGGGATGAACCAGACCGCGCTGGCCCAGGGGGCGCCTCTGCCGCACATCTTTATGGAAGCGTTCTGGACATTCTTTATCGTTATCGGCGGCTCCGGCGCTACCATGGGGCTGGTGTTCTGCTATCTGCGCAGCCGTTCCGCGCACCTGCGTTCTATCGGACGCCTGAGCGTGGTGCCGAGCATCTTTAACATCAACGAGCCAGTAATTTTCGGCACCCCTATCGTGATGAACCCGGTATTCTTCATTCCCTTCCTGCTTGCCCCTATGGTGAATGCGGTGCTGGCATGGGCGGCCATGAAGCTGGATCTTATCGGCCGGGTGATCTCGGTGGTGCCATGGACCGCACCGGCGCCGGTAGGTGCGGCCTGGGCGCTGGGCTGGGATTTCCGCGCTGCGGTACTGGTGCTGGTCCTGGCGCTGGTCTCCGCCATTATCTACTTCCCGTTCTTTAAGGTGTACGAGAAACAGCTGCTGGCGCAGGAGGCCGAAGAGGCCCAGCGCGCCGAAGAGGAAAATCAGCAGGTAGCATAGTTAAAAACAAAACGGCAACTCAGGTTGCCGTTTTTACTGTTTGTGCTCCTGGACTACAGGAGAGGGACTGAGTAAGCGTCGCTATTTCAGGGTGCAGTCGCCGCACTGCTGTACGTCCGGCAGGCGGTAGCGCTGACAGCAGGTACGACGCACCAGCAGCCCTTCGCGGGGCACCACGGTGCGGAATAGCGGGTTTTCCCGGCCATCGGTAAGCTGGCGGGCAAAGAAGCAGGACTGACGCAGCGCCTCCACCTTCTCTTCACCCAGCAGCGGCTTCATCTCATTCAGATACCAGTTGATGAGATAGCCGGTATTGCTCCAGATAAGCTTGCCGTTAATCTGTCCTGTCTCTTCCAGCGCTTCAACTACCGGGATCAGCGCCCGGGTGATGAGCACTTCCATGCGCTGTTCAGCGCTAAGCTGCGACGTCTGGCAGTCTTCATGCACGTCAATCCAGAAGCAGGCGGCACGCCCGGTTTCGTGGAACTCAACGTGGAAGTGGTCGGGCGATACATCCAGGGCCGTATCCTGCGCAAGCAGGGCCAGCATCAGCGGCGGCACCATCAGGCCGGTATACCACTGCGCCCACAGGGACAGCAGCGGCTTGTTTTCGCGCGTCAGGGTGGGTTGATTGCGATAAATATGGTCTGAGTAGATAGCCAGCAGCGATTGCAGCTCAACGGGGCGACGCCACTGGGCCAGGGTCAGGGCGCGATGCGGGTGGGGCTCATCCAGTCTGACGAATTCCAGCAGATGTTCACGGTTCTGGACAATAGTGTCGCGCAGCTGCGCTGCCAGCGCCGAAGGCCCGGTTGCAAGCGGGGCGCGCCAGATGATGTTGTCCAGAGATTGTGCAGAAACAGTGGCCATAAGCTGTCTGGATAAAAATCTAAATGATAATGATTGCCAATCCTAACTATAGATAAAACCGATCGCAAGGCTTTTTACACCGTCCCCTGATAGCTGACAAATGAGAAAACATATCATATGATATTGGTTATCATTATCAGAGTGAGGCGGGCCATGTTAAGCAGAGCGTTAAGAAGCGGATGGGGCGTGTTACTACCAGGTACGATCGTGGCTACGCTGGCCTGCATCGATCTGCCGCTGGCGCTATGGAAAGGGATGATTGTGTCGGGATTACTGCTAACGGCGGTAATGATCTGGCATAAAGAGTTACGGCACTTTGTGCTGTTGCCATCGTGCGTGGCGCTGATTAGCGGGATGCTGCTGCTGATGATGAATCTGAAGTAACAGGGGAGATAAAGCAGGGAGAGAGCAAGATAATTGGTGCGAGGGGGGGGACTCGAACCCCCACATCCAAAGGACACTAACACCTGAAGCTAGCGCGTCTACCAATTCCGCCACCTTCGCACAGTCATCTTACTTTTTTTTGATATCGCCTCGTTGGTGCGAGGGGGGGGACTCGAACCCCCACATCCTAAGGACACTAACACCTGAAGCTAGCGCGTCTACCAATTCCGCCACCTTCGCACAGTGCGAGCAATATCA